>OLPR01000190.1_pt1 | contig 60550 bp, 51 predicted proteins | sample 1672761 | NCBI WGS metagenome assembly OLPR01 (sample SAMEA3136721, study PRJEB25190) | human gut metagenome | biome: human gut; feature: human-associated habitat; material: faeces | place: Austria | collected 2013 | reverse complement strand
GACGGAGATCCCTACTACAATCCAAATCTTACTTTAAAGAGCCAGGATTTTTCCCTGAAGAGGATTTAAATGATATGAAAAAACTTATAAATAAAATAAGCCGGGAGCAGAAGACAAGACTTCTGCTCCTGCTGGTATTGTTTGTCAGCGGCCTGATCGTTTACAGAAATTACATTTTCGGAAATGAGTTGCTGGTGTTCAGCGATGTAGGGGGAGATACCCTGGAGCAGTATACAATGCATTATGCAACCATAGTCAATCATCTTCGTGAAGGAAATTTTTCTCTGTGGGATTTTAACAATGGCTTTGGAACCAGTATGTTTAACCTGAATCTGTTTGACCCGTCCCTGATGGTGCTGTATGTCCTGGGAGTGATCCTTGGACCTGCACACATGCTGTTTTTCCTGGTATGGATACAGATTGGAAGGATCTTGGCAGCAGGCTGGGTTTTTTACTGGTTCCTGTCAGAATTTTCCTTTAGCAGGCAGAGCAAATTTATATTCAGCTTTGCCTATGGACTTAGCGGTTATCTTCTTGTTTGGGGACAGCATTACCAGTTTGGAATGGTAACGGTGTATTTTCCGCTATTACTTTTATTCTGCGAGAAATTTTTAAGAAAAGAGAAAAAATGGAAGCTGTTTCCGGTAATGGTATTTTTTTGTGGGATCTATAGTGTGTATTTCACATATATGTGCCTGGCGGGAACCGGCCTGTATCTTCTGTTCCGGGTAATCTCCCTGAATGGGCTTACCATCCGGCAGAGGATGGGGAAATTTGCAGGCGGCTGTCTGCTTATGCTGTTGGGACTTGGGATGAGCTTTGCAGTTTTTCTTCCTATGGCATCCATTCTTTTAAATGTAACATCCAGAGTGGAACAGAAGAGGACCCTGGCAGATCTTTTAAAAAGGTGTTTTACCCTGAATAAGCAGGAATATTATGAAACCCTTCTGCTTCGTCCTTTTTCCACGAATTTCCAGAATCTGCAGGAACTGGGAGACAAGAAATATTATGGCTTCTGGAATTATTATGAGGATCCGGTGCTGTTTGTTTCTGTTCTGGCAGTTTTCCTGGCAGTGCAGTTCCTGCTTTTGTTCTGGAAAAGCAATGAGACAAAGCGTACCAGAAGGACAGCTTATGGTGCAGCTTTGTTTATGTTGCTTCTGATGATCTTCCCTGTAGGCGGTTATGCCTTTAATGCTTTTGCTACGGTTACATACAGATATACTTTCCTGCTGCTCCCTATGATTCTTCTGGCAGCAGCCTGGACCTGGGATTATCTGAAAAAGGGCGGCAGAGCCAGCATTATAGGAGTGGTTCTGGTTTGTATCTTTATGTATAAAGCCTGCAGGATGGGCTATGAGGACAGTCTTTTTGCTGAATACAGACAGAACGCAGTGATCACGGCTGTAACCGGAACAGTAATGGCAGTTGTACTTTTGCTGGTGAACCGGTTGAAAGTAAAAGGGGAGCAGGTGCTTTTTAGCCTTTTGGCACTGGCTATGGCTGCGAATGTGATCTGTGAGGGAACTGTTGGCTATGAAGACAGAATGTCCCTGAAAAAAGAGGATACACCGGCAGAAACAGTGGTGCAGGTAACGGATGATTATCTTGAGAAGATCGTTGAGGATCCGTCCGAGCAGCAGGCAAGAGATTTTATTGACAAGCCCCAGGCATATTTCCGGGAGCTTTACAGTCAGGACATCCAGGACATTCTGGGATTTTTAAGGGAAACAGACAAAAGCTTTTACCGGGTGGAAAAGGACTTTTCGTCTGCGACGATTTCCATGGATTCCCTGGCTCAGGGGTACAGAGGGGTCAGCACCTATAATTCTGTAATGAACAGCAATGTAAAGGATTTTGTAAACACCTGTATCCCAAGCTTTTATTATGCAGACCGGAACAGGTATACCTTTTGGGATAATGCTATGAACAACTGGTTTGCAGCCTTTACAGGGGTAAGATACCTGATCTCCAAGAATAGCAGCCTGGATAGCAGCAAATATACGCTGATCCGTCAGTTTGGCAGTATGTATCTGTATCAAAATGTACGGGAAAGCGATGTGGCAAGGTTTTATGATGAAACGGTATCAGAAAGCAGCCTGCGGGAAGCGGATAAAAAGATCCGGAAGAAGTTTTTAAGTAATGCCATTGTGCTGGAGGATGGAGAAGACAGGGAAAGTGCGGCAGGCCTTGGAAAATCCCAGGCAAAGAAGGAATCAAAGGTTGTGCTGGATGCTCCTCGGAAGGACACACTGGTAACAGGCAGTATCCAGGCGGCTTCAGATGGATATGTACTTTTTATGATTCCTTATGAGGATGGATGGAGTCTTAAGATCGATGGAGAAGACACAAAGCTGCAGAAAGGGGACTTAGGCTTCCTTGCATGTAAAGTAAAAGAAGGAAATCATGCCCTTACCCTTACTTATCATGCACCATTGCTGAAAGAAGGAATCCTGCTAAGTCTGGCATTCTGGATTATCTATCTTATGTTTACTATATATACATTTTTTGTTCATAGAAAAGACACAATTATATGATAACTATTAGATATCCGAATTGAATATGTATAAAGTTGTAGCGTACAGGTAGCATCATTTCATGATGCGTAAAAGAGAATCCGGTGTGAATCCGGAACGATGCCGTCACTGTGTAAGGGAGCTGCTTCAGAGCCCACTGGGAGACCGGGAAGGGGAAGCAGTGTAGAACGAAGTCAGGAGAACTGCCTTTGCGTGGGATTGTGGATCTGCGGGACACAGAACCAGTATTCTCATAACATTATATGATCATATAGTTTACTGTCGGTATACTTCTGCGAAGAGGGAGAAGCATCTGGCAAAAGGAACGAATGTGTTGATGAGAAGCATTGCGGTCGCAGAAATGTGACCGCTGTTTTTATGCATAGTTCGTCCGGAAATACGAAAAAAAGAGGAAAAAATAATGAAGCGCAAAACAATTATGGCACTGATCCTGTCTGTATCTATGGCAGCAAGTATGACATGTGCAGCAACAGCAGCATTTGCAGAGACAGAAGACGCAGCAGAGACAACAGACGACACAGAAGCAGCAGACGATGCAGAAGCAACAGACGACGCAGAAGCAGCAGACGATGCAGAGGAAACAGATGATGCATCTGCTGAGGACGCAGACCAGGAGGCAGCAGATAAAGTGGCAGCTCTTATTGATTCGATCTACGTACAGGAGAGAACAGACGATACAGATGCACAGTGCACAGAAGCAAAAGAAGCATGGGATGCACTGACAGATGCACAGAAGGAACTGGTAGAGGGAGAAGAGGCAAGCCCTGAGTATTTCGGAAGAGATACAGGAGACGCTTCCAAGGATGATCCGAGAAACCAGGATGAGATCGGTGAGAATGAGCTTCTGGTTGTAAGCTTTGGTACTTCTTTTAATGATAGCCGTGCACAGGATATCAAGGGTATCGAGGATGCACTTCAGGAAGCATATCCGGACTGGTCTGTAAGAAGGGCATTTACAGCTCAGATCATCATCAACCATGTACAGGCAAGAGATGATGAGCATATCGATAATATGCAGCAGGCACTTGACCGTGCAGTTGCAAACGGAGTTAAGAATCTGGTTGTACAGCCTACACACCTGATGCATGGCGCAGAGTATGATGAGATGACAGCTGCTATTGAGGAATATAAAGACAAATTCGAGTCTGTAGCTATTGCAGAGCCAATGCTGGGTGAGGTTGGAGATGATGCTACAGTGATCAATGAGGACAAAGAAGCTGTAGCGAAAGCTATCACAGATGAGGCTGTTAAGACTGCAGGCTATGACAGTATGGAAGCTGCAGCTGAAGATGGTACAGCATTCGTATTTATGGGTCATGGAACATCCCATACAGCAAATGTTACTTATGACCAGATGCAGACACAGATGGAGAACCTTGGATTTACAAACGCATTCATCGGTACTGTAGAGGGTAAGCCGGAAGACACAGCCTGCGATGCTGTAATCGCTAAAGTAAAAGATGCTGGATTCAAGAAAGTTGTTCTTCGTCCGCTGATGGTTGTTGCAGGTGATCATGCAAACAATGATATGGCTGGAGATGACGACGATTCCTGGAAGAGCATGTTTGAGGCATCCGGAGAATTTGACAGCGTAGACTGCCAGATCGAAGGACTTGGAAGAATCGATGCAGTAGAACAGCTGTATGTAGAGCATACAAAAGCAGCTATCGACAGCTTAGCAAAATAAACGGACATGTGGCCATTTGACCACATCACCATAAAGGAGAAAAGAAAGTTATGAAGCGTTCATTAGCCATTTTAGTATCAGCATTAAGTATTTCTGCTATGACAGTTCCTATGACACTGCCGGTATGGGCAGAGGCAGCAGACACCAAAGAAGAAGCATCCGATACACAGGATCTGGAGGATGGAGTTTACATTGTTGACTTTAATACAGACAGCAGCATGTTCCACACAAATGAGGCATGCGAGGGCAAAGGCCAGCTTACTGTAGAAGACGGCAAAATGACCCTTCATATCTCTCTTGTATCCAAGAACATTGTGAATCTTTTCCCAGGGCTTGCTGAGGATGCACAGAAGGATGACGCAGAGCTGCTTCAGCCTACCACAGATACGGTTACCTATAAGGATGGTTTATCAGATGAAGTGTATGGCTTTGATGTTCCTGTAGAGGCTCTTGATCAGGATTTTGACCTTGCTATTATCGGTACTAAGGGCAAATGGTATGATCATACAGTAAGCGTAAGCAATCCGGAGGAGATGAATGATGACAACAAGCTTCCTGTAGAGGTTGCTGAAGATGAGGCAGAAGATACCGAGAATGCAGCAGAAGATACAGAGGATGCAGAATAATCATTAAACAGATATATCCACCATATATGAAAGCCAGCCGATCGCGTTTCGGCTGGCTTTTATTATGGTGGATATATTCGCTTTATGATGCATACTTTACTGATTAAACAGGCACAGGGGCTTATACGTTTGGATCCTGATATCAGGACTTGATGATTTTGATCATTTTAATAAATAACAGAAGAAGGATCAGGAATGCCACGCCTCCGATCACTGCATAAGGCACATAGGAGGTGGACTGGGAATAGGCCTTTGCGGCTTCCATATTCGCCTGTCCGTTGGTATAAAGAGAGGTGTCCTGTTCCTGTTCCGGCTCCATCACAGCAGTACCAACCTGCACACCGCTGTAGAAGTAAGTGCGGTTCACCTGGTCGCCTGCAGGTGTGTCCTGGATCGTCAGGCTGTCCGCTGAGGCACCGGCAGGTACGATCACCTGACCTCCGGACATCAGGGAAAAATCATCCTGACCTAAGGTAAGAAGCTGGAAATTGGAAAATCCATAATCCAGAAGAGTGATGGCTTCATCATCTGTCTGGCCGGAGGCTCCTTTTAAAATAACGCAGATCAATGTGACATCATTACGCTGTGCACTGCATACAAGCGTGCTTTGGGAAGCTTCTGTAAATCCTTCCTTGCCGCCAAGACAGCCCTGGTAGTAAGCATCTGAACTGTTGTTGGTCATGGTGAATTTACTGGTAAGTGATCTGGCTCCGCCGGATACATTGGTTGCCGGAATGGTGTAGGTATTTGCACTAGCAATAGGAGAAAAGGAAGGATTCTCTGTAGCTGCCTTCATGATCAATGCCATATCATGGGCTGTGGTATGCTGATTCTCATCAGGAAGCCCGGTAGGGTTGGTGAACACTGTGTTGGTACAGCCAAGCTGGGCAGCCCTGGTATTCATCATGGCAACAAAGTTTTCAACGGATCCGCCTATATGTTCTGCAACCTGAAGGGCGATATCATTGGCAGAGGCAACCATGATGGCATACAGGCATTGTTCCATGGTAAAAACTTCGTCCAGCTGTGCGGAAATATTGGCTCCTCCATCAGTAACACCGGAAACGCCGGTAGCTGTCATGGTTACTTCATCTGTAAGATTACTGTTCTCTAAAGCAAGAAGACAGGTCATGATCTTGACAGTGCTCCCGGGATAAAGAACCTCATCCATATTCTTGGCGTACAGGGTAGTACCGGTACTGTCTTCAAGGATCACAGCGGCTTCGGAAGTGATCTCAGGCCCTTGGGGCCATCCTGAAATCTGGTTGGTGGTGATACTTGAGGCGGCAGTATCTGTAGCAGCCTCTTCTGCAAATGCAGGGCTTCCCAGGATCAGGGAAGCAGACAGCCCGGCAGAGAGCAGAAGGGAAAAAACAGTCCGTTTTCTGCAGGGGGATTTCTTTTGCTTTTTCATTGTATAGATTATCTCCTGTTATATTTTTATTATTTGTCAGCTGTTTCAGACATTTACAGCTTAATATTTTTATCATAGCATATCTGCAATCAGAAATAGTATATCACATTTACTCCATTTCTTGCAAAAAATATAGTAGAATGTTAAAATGAACAGTAATAATAAAACAGAGGTAAAAAGAAAATATGAGTAAACAAAAATCATCAGGGATGAAGATCCAATGGGGGCGTCTTCTGAAGAAGCTGTCTCCCTATACCATCCAGAAAGGGTTTCGCTATCTGAAGCATTATGGCCCCAGGGAGTTCTGGATCCGTCTTCACGAACGGTTTGAGCCTGAGGAGGTTCCTTACGATCCCTGGTATGAAGCATATATTCCAGATGAGACAGCGCTGGAGAAGCAGAGAAAGCATCCTTTTGCCTATGCGCCTAAGATCAGTGTAGTAGTACCTGCTTACCGTACACCGTCTGTCTTTTTAAAACAGATGCTGGAGTCGGTCCTTGCACAGACTTATGTTAACTGGGAGCTTTGCATTGCAAATGGCAGCCCAGAGGACAAAGAGATGTGTCAGATCCTGGATGGATACCAGACACAGGATCCGAGGATACGCTGGCAGCCATTGAAGGCCAACCTGGGGATCGCAGAAAATACAAATGCCGCTTTTGAAATGGCACAGGGCGACTATATCGGACTGATGGATCATGATGATCTGCTGGCTCCCAATGCTTTGTTTGAAGTGGTACAGGCTCTCAATACAGATCCCAGACCAGAGGTTGTATATACAGACGAAGATAAGGTGACCATGGATCTGAAGGAACATTTTCAGCCTCATCTGAAGCCGGATTTTAACCTGGATCTTTTACGCTCCAATAATTATATCTGCCATTTTTTTACTGTATCCCGGGCTATTATGGAAAAGGTTGGCGGATTTCGCAGGGAATACGATGGTGCCCAGGATTATGATTTTATTTTCCGATGTGTGGAGGCTGCAGGCTGTGTGGCACATGTACCGGAGATTTTATATCACTGGAGGACACATAAAGCATCTACTGCTGACAATCCTGCAAGTAAGATGTATGCCTTTGATGCAGGCAAACGGGCGATTGAGGCTCACCTTGAAAGAACCGGCACGCCGGGTGTGGTAAGCCATACCAAGGATCTGGGTTTCTACAGAGTGAAGTACCCGGTACAGGGTTCTCCCCTTGTGTCTGTGATCATTCCCAATAAGGATGAAAAGGATACGCTTCAGGCCTGTATCCGGTCTATCCGTGAGAATACCTCTTATAAGCATTATGAGATCCTGATCGTTGAGAATAACAGTACCACTGATGAGATATTTGAATACTATAAGCAGCTGTCAAAGGAGCCGGATGTAAGGATCCTGCACTGGAATGGAGTTTTCAATTATTCAGCTATTAATGATTTTGGAGCAAAAAATGCCAGAGGGGATTATTTCCTTTTCCTGAATAATGACATTACAGTGATCACACCGGATTGGATGGAGGAAATGCTGGGTGTCTGCCAGAGACGGGAAGTGGGAGCTGTAGGCGTGAAGCTTCTTTATCCGGATAATACCATCCAGCATGCAGGCTGTGTGGTAGGTATGGGAGGCATTGCAGGCCATATGTTTGTAGATATGCCAGCCGAGAGGACAGGATATCTGCATAAAGCATCTCTTCTTCAGGACATGAGTGCAGTGACGGCAGCCTGCATGATGGTAAAAAGAGATGCTTTTGAAAAGGCTGGCGGTTTTACAAAGGAACTTGCGGTAGCTTTTAATGATGTGGATCTTTGTTTGAAAATACGCAGGGAAGGATACCTGGTGGTGTATGATCCTTATGCAAAGCTTTATCATATGGAGTCCAAAACAAGAGGTCTGGAGGACAGTAAAGACAAAGTAAGGCGCTTTCAGACAGAGATCGAATATATGAGAAGCCACTGGATCCAGATCCTGAAAAAGGGGGATCCTTATTACAATAAGAATCTGTCTCTTACAAAGTGGAACTATTCCCTGAAACCACTTCCGGGGATGAAGAACAGGAAAGGGCAATAAGGAGGAATACATGCAGGAAGTTGAAGTTTCAGTGGTAATACCCAATTATAATGGGATGGCATATCTGGATGGTGTATTGTCAAGCCTGGAATGCCAAACATTCCGGGATTTTGAGGTGATCCTGGTGGATAATGGTTCTGCTGACGGAAGTACATCCTTTGCAGCGGCCAGTTATCCCTGGGTACGGGTGATCGAGCTTCCAGATAATTATGGGTTCAGCCGTGCTGTCAATGAAGGGATAAAAGCGTCTGCAGCAGAATATGTGCTGCTTTTGAATAATGATACAGAAGTTGAAAAGGATTTTGTAAATGAGATGCTGTCTGCCATCAAAAGGCATAGCAATGCTTTTTCCTGTGCAGGCAAAATGGTTCAGTTTAATGACCGGGACAAGCTGGATGACGCAGGCAATTATTATTGTGCGCTTGGTTGGGCTTTTGCAAGAGGAAAGGGCAAGAGTATCCATACTTATGATCAGGAGGAGCAGGTGTTTGCTACCTGTGCCGGAGCTGCCATTTACAGAAGGGAATTCCTGGATAAGACCGGATATTTTGATGAAGAGCATTTTGCATATCTGGAGGATCTGGATGTGTGCTACCGTGCAAGGATCATGGGCTATGAGAACTGGTATGCACCAAAGGCAGTGGTCTACCATGTAGGCAGCGGCACCAGCGGTTCCAGGTATAATCAGTTCAAAACAAGATATTCATCAAGAAATAACATTTATCTGATCTATAAAAATATGCCGGCTCTGCAGATCATTCTGAATCTGCCTTTTATGATCCCGGGTTTTGTGGTAAAAATCCTGTTTTTTACCTTAAAAGGTATGGGACGGGAATATCTGGCAGGGATTAAGAATGGTTTTCAGATCAGCAAGAAAGATCGTAAAGTACGTTTTTCCATAAAAAATCTGCCAAATTATCTGAAGATACAACTGGAATTATGGGTAAACATCATACGCAGGTTCCGTGGATAAATAAGGGAAAACTTAACTGTTTCGTAACTGTTCGGTATCCTCACCGTTACTATCTGCTGAATAGTTATCCTTTTTCATGAAATTTTTATAAATTGTATTTCAAGATTTTATTGCAATTATGTTGCATCTATTATAAGATAAGTAGAGCGAAAAAATGAGGTGACAGGAATTGATTAAGGACAACCAGAAAAATTTCAGTCTTCTCCATGTGGCAATAGATGCCTGTATGATTATCCTGGCGTATATTTTTGCCTGGGCATTACGATTTATAGGCCCCTTTGCAGCGACAGCAGTGCGTACCCGATCCTTTGAACAGTACATGTTCGCACTGCTTTTTATTGTTCCGGCATACCTGATGATGTATCATGCATTTTCTCTTTATGAGCCAATGCGTATGCAGGGCAGGCGTCTTGTGCTTGCCAGTGTGATCAAGGCCAATACTCTTGGTATTCTTCTGACCACATTTGTACTGTATTATATTGAGGAAGGGGATATTTCCCGTTCCATGCTGATCATGTTTTACTGCATCAATATTTTCCTGGATTTTAGTGCCAGGATGGCAGTATATTATATCCTGCGCAACATGCGTAAGAAAGGCTTGAATCAGAAACAGGTGCTGCTTGTGGGATATAGCCGCGCAGCAGAAGAATACATTGACCGTATCCAGCAAAATCCTCAGTGGGGTTATATTGTGCGGGGGATTCTGGATGACAACGTAGAAGCAGGTACTGTTTACAAAGGGATCAAAGTCATTGGAAGGATCGCAAACCTGATGGTGATACTGCCTGCAAACAGACTGGACGAGATTGCGATTACTCTTGGCCTTTCTGAGTATTACCGGCTGGAGCAGATCGTTGCCATGTGTGAGAAGTCAGGAGTTCATACCAAATTTATTCCGGACTACAGTACCATTATACCCACCAAGCCATATACAGAAGATATACTGGGACTTCCGGTGATCAATATACGTTATGTGCCGCTAAGCAACACTTTTAATGCAATGGTAAAGAGGATCATGGATGTTCTGGGCTCTATTGCAGCTATTATTGTTGCTTCTCCTGTGATGTTGCTAATGTGCATATTGATCAAGGCCACATCCAAGGGACCGCTGATCTATAAGCAGGAGCGGGTAGGGCTTCACAATAAGACATTCTGGATGTATAAGTTCAGATCCATGGAGGTACAGCCGGAGTCAGAAGAGAAGAAAGCCTGGACAGTGAAGAATGATCCCAGAGTTACCGGCATTGGTAAATTCATGAGACGAACAAGCATAGATGAGCTGCCCCAGCTGTTCAATATCCTGAAAGGGGATATGAGCCTGGTAGGCCCAAGGCCCGAGAGGCCTTTCTTTGTGGAGAAGTTCAGGGAAGAAATTCCCAGATATATGGTGAAGCACCAGGTACGTCCGGGACTGACCGGATGGGCACAGGTAAACGGCTACAGGGGAGATACATCCATCCGTAAAAGGATTGAGTGTGACTTATATTACATTGAGAACTGGACCGTTAGCTTTGATATCAAAATATTGTTCCTTACATTTTTTAAGGGATTTATTAATAAAAATGCATACTAACAGAGAATACTAAGGGATGCAGAATAACCAAGAAGGGAAAAGAGTATGGCAGGAAAAGGAAAAAAGAAGAAGAGAATCCTCTTCGCAATTGAGATCATTGTTCTTCTGCTGTTTATTGGCGGACTGTATGTGTATGGACAGATTTCAGCCAGGATGGACAAGCTTGTAAAGAACAAAGTAACAGAATCTTCCGGCGAACAGGCAGCTTTCGATGATTCTAAGATAGTTACTAATGATACAGCTCCCAAGATGACAGGCTACAGAACATATGCACTGTTCGGTATTGACCACAGATCTAAGAATGCTTCTTTGGGTTCTGAGAACAGCGATACCATGATCATTGCCAGCATTAACAATGATACACAGGAGGTACGTCTGGTATCTATTTACCGTGATACACTTCTGAATATTGGCAATGGTACTTATGCCAAGGCAAATGCAGCTTATGCATACGGTGGTCCGGAGCAGGCTATTTCCATGCTGAATACCAACCTGGATCTGAATATTACGGATTATGCTACTGTAGATTTTAATGCACTGACTGCAGCAGTGGACGCAGTTGGCGGCCTGGAGATCCCTCTTTCCTATGCAGAGATGGTTCATATGAACAGTTACTGTAAAGAAACATCAGAGGAAACAGATAAGGAATATACACCGGTAGAACTTCCGGATCCTAAGCCTGAAGATGAGGAAGCTATTTATAATATTTACCATTTGAATGGTGTGCAGGTTACTTCTTACTGCCGTATCCGCTATACAGCCAGCCTGGATATGGGACGTACAGAGCGTCAGCGTAAGGTGATTCAGATGCTGACCCAGAAGCTGAAGAAAGCCGGTCTGACTACCATTTTCAATATTATGGATGAGGTGTTCCCAATGGTGGAAACATCTCTTACCAAGACCGAGATCCTGAATATGATTCCAACACTTCTTGGATATCATGTGGATCAGACTACAGGTTTCCCACTTAATTATAAGTTCTCCAATGTAAGAGGAAGTATTATTGTGGCGGATTCCCTGGAGTCCAATGTAAAGCAGCTTCATGAGTTCCTGTATGGTTCTTCCGAGAATTATACACCTTCACAGAATATTCTTGATGCAAGTGCCAAGATCATTGATATCGTAGGAGGCGCTGACAAGCTTCAGGATGAGGCTCCTGCAGTCAGTGAGGATGACGGCAGCGGAAATAATGAATTCTTCTGGCAGGATGACGGTAGCGGCGGCAATGCCTGGGATAACGGAAACGGCGGCTATTCGGATCCAAATAATGGAGGAACTACCGGTGGAGGAGACAGTTCCAGCGGTGATGATAATGGCAGCACCGGTGGTGATTATGTGGATCCCGGCACCGGAGGAGATACTACCGGTGGAGGAGATACCAGCGGCGGAGGCAATACAGGCGGTGACTATGTAGATCCAGGAACCGGTGGAGGAGATACTACCGGTGGAGGAGATACCAGCGGTGGAGGCAATACAGGCGGTGACTATGTAGATCCGGGCACCGGCGGAGATACTACCGGTGGAGGAGATGCCAGTGGCGGCGGTGATGTCAGCGGTGGAGGAGATACCAGCGGTGGAGATGCCGGCGGCGGTGATGTGATTCAGGATGATGTGATCGTTGATTATGAAAGCGTGGAAGGCGCTTAACAGATAAAGCAGGCTGTTGCATAAAGCATCTGCAGTGAATGAATATATATTCCTAAAAGGCAGTATATTATTCCTGACAAGTGTATTTATGCAGCAGCCCTTTTTATTTCAATTCAATGGGAAAGGAAAAAGAATGAAAAATGTAGATGTGATCATTCCCACGTACCATCCGGGAAAGGATTTTTATCAGCTTCTGAAAAGGCTGGATCAGCAGACCAGACCGATTCACAGAATACTTGTGATGAATACAGAAGAGAGCGGCTGGAAGCCGGAATGGGAAAAGGAGTTCAGTCAGCTGCAGGTTTACCATCTTCAAAAGTCTGACTTTGATCATGGCGGCACCAGGAAAAAGGCGGCAGAGCTGTCTTTGGCTGATTTTATGATCTTTATGACCCAGGACGCCCTTCCGGCAGATGAATACCTGGTGGAGCATCTTTTAAAGCCTCTTGAAGCAGATGAAAAGGTGGGGGCAGCATACGCAAGACAGCTGCCCAAACAGGACTGCCGCTTTATAGAATGCTATACCAGATCTTTTAATTATCCATCGGTTTCTTCTGTAAAATGGGAGAAGGATACAGGCATATACGGGATCAAGACATATTTTTGCTCCAATGTATGTGCAGCCTACAACAAGGAGATTTACAAAGAAGTAGGTGGATTCGTGGATCGGGCCATTTTTAATGAAGATATGATCTATGCAGGTAATATGGCTAAAAAAGGATATGGAATCGCATATCAGGCAGATGCCTGTGTGTACCATTCTCATAATTATTCCTGCAGCCAGCAGTTCCATAGAAATTTTGATCTGGGCGTGTCCCAGGCAGAGCATCCGGAGATCTTCGACTCTGTTCCTTCCGAAGGGGAGGGGATGAAGCTGGTAAAGCAGACTTTGGGTTATCTTCTGAAAAGCGGACATATATGGCTGGTTCCGCAGCTGGTGCTCCAAAGTGGAAGCAAGTACCTGGGGTACAAAATGGGAAAGGGATATATGAAACTGTCGCCCAAAACGGTTCTTAAGTGCACAATGAATCGGGAATATTGGAAAAGAAAAGAATAGTTGGTTTCTGTCACTGTTTTTTTAAATATCCATCACAAATTAAACACATTTCATTGTTACACTTTTTTTATGTAATGATTACAGTGTCAAAAGGTCTGAACCCACTTGTGATTACGCAAGGACGGGGAAACGACTTGGGGATTATTTTACCATAGCGAGAAAGACAGAAGGGAGCAGATGGATATGGACGAGGAGAAAAGCCGGGGGACAGATTCCCAGGAAAATACAGTAAATGACAGCTCCGGGGATGTAACCTATCACTATACAAGACCACAATATGGACAGTATCGGTTCCATGAAGAACAGCAAACAACCAGAGAAGATCAGGATGAAGAAGACACCAGCAAGGTGAAAGTTACGTTAGAAGACAAAGACAGGAAGCCAGTACCTTTTAAGAAAAAGCTGGCAGCTACGATAGTACTGGCAGCGATATTCGGACTGGTAGCAGGAACTGTTTTTCAGGCAACCAATATCCTGTCTCAGAAATATTTTGGCACAGCATCTGCCACAGATACAAAAGTATCCACTACAGAATCAGTTCCGGAGACAGTGGCAGCTTCAGACAATACCACAGATACTTCCTCAGTGCAGGATACAGCTAATGAAAAAGGCACAGTGGCAGCCGTGGCAAAAGCTACCATGCCTTCAGTGGTTGCTATTACGTCTGTAAGCATTCAGGAGATCACCAGCTTTTTCGGATATGGCATGGAATATCCAAGCACAGGCAGTGGATCTGGGATCATTGTAGGAGAGAATGATGATGAGCTTCTGATCGCTACCAACAACCATGTAATCGAGGGTGCTACTACCTTGAGTGTGTGCTTTATCGGAGATGATGTGGTGAATGCAGAAAAAGAGACAAGAAATGTAGCCAGCGGTGACGGAGATATTAATATTGATGATGCAGTTTCTGCAAAGATCAAAGGAACCGATGAAACTAATGACTTGGCAGTGATTGCTGTAGAGAAAAAGGATATCCCGGAAGATACCATGAGTGAGATCAAGATTGCACAGTTAGGCAGTTCTGATGATCTTGTGGTAGGAGAGCAGGTTGTTGCCATAGGAAATGCCCTTGGTTATGGTCAGACAGTCACTTCCGGATGGGTAAGTGCCCTGAATCGTACCATTACCTTGGAAGGAGGAAGCACCGCTTCCAATCTGATCCAGACAGATGCAGCTATCAATCCTGGTAACAGCGGTGGTGCCCTCTTGAATATGAAGGGCGAACTGATCGGGATCAACTGTGCAAAATATGCATCCAGTGATGTGGAAGGTACAGGGTACGCTATTCCTATTTCCGAGGCTCAGCCCATCTTAGAAGATCTTATGAACCGGAAGACAAGGGATAAGGTGTCCGGTTCCTCCAAAGCCGGATATCTGGATGTGGAGGTGACAGATCTTACTGCAGGTGCCATCCAGATGTACAATATGCCATCCGGTGCTTTTGTTATGAGAGTTACACCAGGCGGCGCAGCGGAGCAGGCAGGTATCCAGAAAAACGACATTATTGTAAAATTTGACGGACAAACAGTGAGCGGACGTTCAGATCTGGTGGAGAAGCTGTCTTATTATACTGCCGGAGAAACGATAGATGTGGTGGTTGCACGGCCGGATGATGGCGAATATAAAGAACAGACCATCAGCGTTACCCTTGCATCCAGAGATAGCCAGGGACATAATAATGCCTGATATGGCCTCTGGTGTTTTGACACCAAAATCTTACCTATAGGACATTTCATGAGAGCTGCATTGGCGGATCTGAGTTTCAGATACGTTACGGCAGCTCTTCCTGCATTCTGCAGTAGAATGTATGAAAAAGACTTTATAAAAACTTTATTTCAATAGTGTGAAAATATGTGCTATAATCCAAATGGAATACAACAACAGAAAGGAAATAATATGTCACAGCATATTGACGATTACGAAGATTTCAGAGAAGTAGATACTGCCGGAGAGAAAGACACAGCAGCAGACACAACGGATCCATCCATAACAGCTGATTCATCTGCAGCTGGTGCAGGGGATGATACGGACCACCAGGAAGACGGATACGAGCACTTCTGCTTCCTGTGCCGCCGTCCGGAAAGTCAGGCAGGGAAGATGATCGAACTTCCGAATGATATACATATCTGCACAGACTGTATGCAGAAAAGCTTTAACACTATGAACAGTCAGATCAACAACAGCAACATGAATTACGGCGACCTGCTGAATATGCCAGGCGTCAGTATGATCGACCTGGGGAACCTGAACATGGGACCACAGCCAAAAAAGATCCGCAAGAAAAAGGCAGCCCAGGAAGCAAAACCTGTGCTGGATCTGAAGAAGATCCCTGCACCCCATAAGATCAAAGCCACTTTGGATGAATATGTGATCGGCCAGGAAAAAGCAAAGAAAGTTATGTCAGTGGCTGTGTATAACCATTATAAAAGAGTGGCATCAGACATGAAAGATGATGTGGAGATCGAGAAGTCCAACATGCTGATGATCGGGCCTACCGGCTGTGGTAAGACGTATCTTGTAAAGACACTGGCCAGACTTCTGGACGTACCGCTTGCTATTGCAGACGCTACATCTTTGACAGAGGCAGGATATATTGGAGACGATATTGAGAGCGTTGTATCCAAGCTTCTGGCAGCAGCAGACAATGACGTAGAACGGGCAGAGCATGGTATTATTTTTATAGATGAGATAGACAAGATCGCAAAGAAAAAGAACGCAAACCAAAGGGATGTAAGCGGAGAGGCTGTCCAGCAGGGACTTCTGAAGCTGCTGGAAGGCAGCCAGGTAGAGGTGCCGGTAGGAGCCAACAGCAAGAATGCCATGGTGCCTATGGTGACTGTAGATACCAGGAATATCCTGTTTATATGCGGCGGTGCATTTCCCGATCTGGACGAGATCATCAAGGAAAGGCTGAATAAGCAGGCATCCATTGGATTTTATGCAGATTTGAAGGATAAATACGATAGAGATCCGCATATACTTTCAAAAGTAACAGTAGAGGACATTCGCAATTTCGGGATGATCCCTGAATTTATCGGCCGACTTCCGGTAATCTTTACATTGGATGGACTGAATGAGGACATGCTGGTAGAGATCCTGCAGGAGCCTAAGAATGCCATACTGAAGCAGTATAAGAAGCTTCTTGCCATGGATGAGGTTCGTCTGGAGTTTGAGGATGGAGCACTGCATTCTATTGCAGCCAGAGCCATGGAACGTAATACAGGAGCCAGAGGGCTTCGTGCCATTCTTGAAGAATATATGCTGGATATCATGTATGAGATCCCTAAGGATGACAGTATTGGTCAGGTGATCATTACAAAAGAATATATAGACGGTAACGGAGGACCAAGAATCCTCTTAAGAGGGCAGGAAGTGCCGTTGCTGGCCTGAGACGGTAACTGGTTGGGGCTTTTTTGCCCCAATATCTAACATATATTCATGCAGCAAATAAAAGAAAAGGAGAAATGCGTTATGAGAAAAGGCTTTTTTGATGGTTTAAGTGAAACATTGACAAGAACAACTAAGGATCTTAGCAAGAAGGCTGGACAGATTTATGAGACACAGAAAATTCAGAGTAAGGTGTCCAGTGAGGAACATATGGTGGAGAAGCTGAAATGTGATATTGGTAATCTTGTTTTCAGCCGTTATAGCGGAGGTGTCCAGATGGACGAAGAGCTTCAGAATCTTTGCCAGGAGATTCGTCAGCATATGGATGCTATCGCAGAGTACAAGGATGCTGCAGCAGATCTGAAAGGACGCAAGATTTGCCCATCCTGTAAGCGGGCAGTGGAGAAGGATGTGTCTTTCTGCCCATTCTGTGGAACTGCATGCCCTAATCCGGAGCCGAAAGAGGAAGTTGCTGCTGAGGCTTCAGCAGAAGAAGCAACAGAAACAGTTGCAGAAGATGATGCACCTGGAGAAGAGCCAGCACCAGAGACTTCTGAGGATGTAACTGATGAAAGCGCACCGGAAGCAGAGACTTCTTCAGAGGATACCCAGGAGTAAGAGATACACTCCTTCGTTTCATAAGATGTATGGACAGTTATGGGGAAGAGGACAGATATGACAGGACTTGGACTTACAGCATGGATCTACCTGCTGGATAAAAAAATAAAGGAACAGGTGGACAGCAATATCCTTCAGGGCACCAGAAAGGAAATTCCTGGTGGAAGGATATATCTGTGTAACTGTCACAATGAAGGTATGGCCCTTGGTATAGGACCGAAAGATCAAAAGAACTGTCAGGGTATTTCCGCAGCAGCCTTAGGGGCTGCTGCAGGAGAATATCTGCGGCAGAATATTCAGCAGAAGCCTATGATTGGCAGAATTGGTCTTGGTATGGTTATGGGCGGAGGTCTGTCTAATTATATGGATCGGCGCGAAAGAGGGTATGTGACAGATTATATCAGCTTTCGTACCAGTCATAAGAAATTGCAAAAAATAGTCTTTAATCTGTCTGATGTCTGTATTATTGCTGGGACCGGCCTGTGGCTTTTGTCTGGCTTATTGCCATCCCATAAAAATAAAACAATAAAATCTAAAAAAAATAAAAAAAGATGTTGACATTCCAAATGGAATGAGGTATTATAATCAGGCAGTCGCAAAGAGCGACTGAAAGATATGAAATGCAGGAGTGGCGGAATTGGCAGACGCGCAGGCTTCAGGTGCCTGTGGTCGCAAGATCGTGTGGGTTCAAGTCCCATCTCCTGCATTCTTTTTTTATCTCAGTCGAGAAAACTCCCACCTCTTTCAGGCGGTGAGTAACAGCAAGTTCGTCTTAGTGGGAGTCCAATCTCCGGCTGCTCGACTTGAATATAATAAGATGATACCAGTGTCCCCTGAAAACTACAGGTACAGTTTTCAGGGGATTTCCAATATTATTTTGGGCATAGCTGAATTATTTTTAGCCCTGAATTTTGTTGAAAAAAGATAAGGCTTATGATACAATCTTGAAGATTTAGGATAAATCAGATGTGAAATGACGCCCGCCTTTACAGGTGGTGAGCAGCAAGAATGCGCAGGTATTCTTGAATATGTATGACGACAGAAAGGGAGATTGTATGAAAGCATTTCTGATATTAGAAGACGGCCATGTTTTTACAGGGACGAGTATTGGTTCTACCCGGGAAGTTATCAGTGAAATCGTCTTCAACACTTCCATGACAGGTTATCTGGAAGTAATGACGGATCCTTCCTATGCCGGACAGGCCGTATGTATGACTTATCCCCTGATTGGTAATTATGGTATCTGCTATGAGGACCAGGAATCAGGACAGCCATGGATCGATGGTTTTATTGTACGTGAATTATCCCGTATCCCAAGTAATTTCCGAAGCGTGGATACAATACAGCATTTCTTAAGCAAACATGATATTCCCGGTATAGCCGGAATTGATACCAGGGCATTGACCAGGATCCTTCGCGAGAAAGGTACAATGAACGGTATGATCACAGTCAATGAAAATTATGACCTAGACACAATTCTCCCCAGATTAAAAAAATATACTACAGGTAAGGTTGTAGAGAAAGTAACATGCCGTGAGAAGCAGATCCTGCCAGGAAACAGTCCAAAGGTGGCACTTCTTGATTTTGGTGCAAAAAGAAATATTGCCCGTTCACTGAACCAGCGTGGCTGTGAGGTGACGATCTATCCGGCACTTACAAGCGCAGAGGAAATTCTGGCTGCTAAGCCAGATGGGATCATGCTCAGTAATGGCCCTGGAGATCCAAAGGAATGTACTTCTATTATAAAAGAAGTAAAAAAACTGTATGATTCAGATGTGCCGATTTTTGCAATCTGCCTGGGACATCAGCTGATGGCACTGGCTACCGGCGGAGATACCTACAAGATGAAATACGGACACAGAGGAGGTAATCACCCGGTTAAGGATCTGACAACTGGCAGAGTGTATATTTCATCCCAGAACCATGGATATGTGGTAGATGCAAAAGGACTTGAAGAGAAAAATATTGCCCAGCCGGCATTTATCAATGTTAATGACGGTACCAATGAAGGCATGGCATACGTTGGGAAGAATATTTTCACTGTACAGTTCCATCCGGAGGCCTGCCCCGGACCACAGGATTCAGGTTATCTGTTTGACCGTTTTATGAAAATGATGGGAGGAAATGACTGATGCCAAGAAACAAAGACATAAAAAAGGTACTTGTAATCGGTTCCGGACCGATCATCATTGGGCAGGCTGCAGAGTTTGACTACGCCGGAACCCAGGCATGCCGTTCCCTGAAAGAAGAAGGGATGGAGGTTGTTCTTCTGAACTCCAATCCAGCTACTATTATGACAGATAAGGACATTGCAGATCGTGTATATATAGAGCCGCTTACTGTAGAGGTGGTAGAGCAGCTGATCCTGAAAGAGAAGCCGGACAGCGTGCTGCCTACACTGGGAGGCCAGGCAGGCTTGAACCTTGCAATGGAACTGGACGAAAAAGGCTTTTTAAAAGAGCATAATGTGCGTCTGATCGGAACTACTGCCCAGACGATCCGTAAAGCAGAGGACAGACAGGAATTTAAAGATACCATGGAAAAGATCGGGGAGCCGGTTGCAGCATCTAAGGTGGTAACTACTGTAGAAGATGGTCTGGCATTTACAAATACCATCGGTTATCCGGTAGTACTTCGTCCAGCATATACACTTGGCGGAAGTGGCGGCGGTATTGCCCATAATGAGTATGAACTGAGAGAGATTCTTGAGAATGGTCTTCGTCTTTCCCGTGTAGGTGAGGTACTGGTAGAGCGGTGCATTGCCGGATGGAAAGAGATCGAGTATGAGGTAATGAGAGATAGTGCAGGAAACTGCATTACTGTCTGCAACATGGAGAATATTGACCCGGTTGGTGTGCATACAGGTGACTCTATCGTAGTTGCTCCGTCACAGACATTGGGAGATAAAGAATATCAGATGCTTCGTACTTCTGCACTGAATATTATTACAGAGCTAGGCATTACCGGCGGATGTAATGTGCAGTATGCTCTAAAGCCAGACAGCTTTGAATACTGTGTTATTGAGGTAAATCCACGTGTTAGCCGTTCTTCAGCACTTGCAAGTAAGGCTACTGGATATCCCATCGCAAAGGTTGCTGCTAAGATCGCCCTTGGATATACACTGGATGAGATCCCAAATGCCATTACTGGCAAAACCTATGCAAGCTTTGAGCCAATGCTTGATTACTGTGTAGTTAAGATCCCAAGGCTTCCATTTGATAAATTTATTACTGCAAAGAGAACGCTGACTACCCAGATGAAAGCCACCGGAGAGGTTATGAGTATCTGCCATAATTTTGAAGGCGCCCTGATGAAAGCAATCCGTTCCCTGGAGCAGCATGTGGATAGTCTGATGTCTTACGATTTTACACAGCTGACAGATGAAGAGCTTCTGGAGGAGCTGGAGATCGTAGATGACCGCAGGATCTGGAAGCTGGCAGAAGCAATCCGTCGTGGTATGCCACAGTCCATGCTTCATGATATAACCCAGATTGATATCTGGTTTATTGATAAGCTGGCAATCCTTGTAGGTATGGAGACAGCCCTGAAGACCAGAAAGCTTACAAAAGAGCTTCTGCTTGAGGCAAAACGACTGGAATTTCCAGACTATATCGTTGCCCGTCTGACAGGAAAGACAGAGGCACAGATCAAAGAGCTCCGTGCAGAATATGGCATCCGTGCAGCTTACAAGATGGTTGATACCTGTGCAGCGGAGTTTGCAGCAGAAACACCATATTATTATTCCGTGTATGGAGATGAAGGCACAGAGAATGAGGCTGTTGCCACACCTGACAAAAAGAAAATCCTTGTTCTTGGTTCAGGACCTATCCGTATTGGCCAGGGTATTGAATTTGACTTCTGCTCTGTACATTGTACCTGGGCATTTGCAAAAGAAGGCTATGAGACTATCATTATAAATAACAATCCGGAAACAGTAAGTACAGACTTTGATATTGCAGATAAACTGTATTTTGAACCGCTGACTCCTGAAGATGTGGAGAATGTGGTAAACATTGAAAAACCGGATGGAGCTGTGGTACAGTTTGGCGGTCAGACAGCCATTAAGCTGACAGAAGCCCTTACCAAAATGGGTGTGAAGATCCTGGGAACTTCTGCAGAGAATGTAGATGCTGCAGAGGATAGGGAGCTGTTCGATGAGATCCTTGAAAAATGCCAGATCCCAAGACCAAAGGGTCATACGGTATTTACTGCAGAGGAAGCGAAAAAGGCGGCAAACCAGCTTGGGTATCCGGTACTGGTTCGTCCTTCCTATGTTCTGGGCGGCCAGGGTATGCGTATTGCAGTCAGTGATGAGGATGTGGAAGAATACATCGGCATCATCAACCAGATCGCACAGGAGCATCCGATCCTGGTTGATAAGTATCTGATGGGAAAAGAGATCGAGGTAGATGCGGTTTGTGATGGCGAGGACATTCTGATCCCTGGAATCATGGAGCATATCGAGCGTGCAGGTATCCACTCCGGTGACAGTATTTCCGTGTATCCGGCAAGAACCATCAGTGAAAAAGCAAAAGAAACTATTGCAGAGTATACAAGGCGGCTGGCAAGAGCCCTTCATGTGATCGGTATGATCAATATCCAGTTTATTGTACTGGGGGATGAGGTATATGTGATCGAGGTAAACCCAAGATCCAGCCGTACAGTTCCTTATATCAGCAAGGTAACAGGGATTCCGATCGTACCGCTGGCTACCAAGGTGATCCTTGGATACAAGCTGAAAGAGATGGGATATACACCAGGTCTGCAGCCAGAGGCAAAACACATTGCCATCAAGATGCCGGTATTCTCCTTTGAAAAGATCCGTGGTGCAGATATCAGCCTTGGACCTGAGATGAAATCCACAGGAGAGTGTCTGGGAATTGCAGAAACATTTAATGAGGCACTTTACAAAGCATTCCTTGGTGCTGGCATCCGTCTTCCGAAGCATAAGAATATGATCATTACCGTCAGGGATGAGGAGCAGCAGGATGTAGTGCCTATCGCAAGAAGATTTGAAGCTTTAGGCTACAGGATTTACGCTACCAGAGGAACTGCAAGGACCTTAAAGGAAAATGGTATCCGAGTGATCCGTACCAACAAGCTGGAGCAGCCGGCACCTAACCTGATGGATCTGATTCTGGGCCATAAGATCGATGTGGTAATTGATATTCCGCCACAGGGTATCGATCATCAGAAAGACGGATTTGTGATCCGTCGAAATGCCATTGAAACAGGTGTGAATGTGCTTACCAGCCTTGATACTGCAGAAGCACTGGTAACCAGTCTTGAAAATACAGATGTGCATAATCTTTCCCTGGTAGATATCGCTACTATCGCAAAAAGATAAAGCAGATTAAAGATAATTGCAACAGTCAAGGCACTAAACGATTACGAAAAATCCAAATTACAGGTTTACAGAAGAAATATGATGTAATATAAACAAAAAGGACGGGGAACCAATTATCTCCGTCCTTATTGTACTTTAAGATAACTGTTTGACAGGCGTTTTTCCATGAACTGACAGATCGTTATTTTCAGGAAGACAACGGAAAGGGGAGCATATGGATATCATTGAATTTTTCAAAGTAGTGATCCTTGGGATTGTTGAAGGGATCACAGAGTGGCTGCCCATCAGCAGTACCGGGCACATGATCCTTGTAGATGAATTTGTTAATCTGAACGTAACCAAGGATTTTAAGGATCTTTTCCTGGTTGTGATTCAGCTGGGTGCCATTCTTGCTGTTGTGGTTTTGTACTGGCATAAGCTGTGGCCGTTTTATAATAAGACACTGTCCAAGCGAACCAGGGTAGCTATCAGCCACAAGCCGGGATGGGCACAGCCTATTCTTATTTTCAGGGAAAGATTCTGTGACAAGGAAAAATGGGTTCTGTGGTTCAAGATCATTGTTGCCTGCCTTCCTGCTATTATCATTGGTCTTCCCTTTGATGATCTGATCGAAGAGAAATTTATGAATTATGTGGTGGTAGCCATTGCGCTTATTGTGTATGGTATACTTTTTATTGTAATTGAGAACTACAATAAGAACAGAAAAGCATCCTGTACCAGTCTTGAGGAGATGTCTTTTAAGACAGCCTTTCTCATTGGCTGCTTCCAGGTGCTGTCCCTGATTCCTGGTACTTCCAGATCAGGATCTACCATTATTGGCGGGATTCTTTTGGGGACTTCCAGGACTGTAGCTGCTGAGTTTACATTTTTCCTGGGGATACCAGTTATGTTTGGAGCCAGCCTTCTGAAGATTGTGAAATTTGGTTTTGAGTTTACCTCCACAGAGGTGATCATCCTGCTTACAGGAATGGTAGTGGCATTTGTGGTTTCCATTCTGGCTATCAAATTTCTGATGGGATATATCAAACGCCACGATTTCAAAGCCTTTGGCTGGTACAGGATCGTTCTTGGCGTATTGGTGCTTGGCTACTTTATCGGTAAAACACTTCTGGCATAAGGAGGTTATCCTGCAATGGGGAAATATATTATGGCACTGGATCAGGGAACGACCAGTTCACGGTGTATCCTGTTTGACAGAGAGGGCAGGATGTGCAGTGTTGCCCAGAAAGAGTATACACAGCATTATCCTCAACCAGGCTGGGTGGAGCATGATCCAATGGAGATCTGGTCATCTCAGCTGTCGGTTGCCATAGAGGCAATGGGGCAGATCGGCGCAGATGCAGAGGATATTCATTCCATTGGTATTACCAATCAGCGTGAAACGACCATCGTTTGGGACAAACGTACAGGGAAGCCGGTTTATCCGGCAATCGTATGGCAATGCAGACGTACTGCAGATATGATCGAGAAGCTGGAAAAGGATGGTTTCTCAGATGTGATCCGACATAAGACAGGACTGATTCCGGATGCTTATTTTTCTGCTACCAAGATCTGCTGGATCCTGGATCATACGGAAGGGGCAAGAGAAGAAGCACAGAAGGGTAATCTTTTGTTTGGCACAGTAGATACCTGGCTGATATGGAAGCTGACCAAAGGGGAAGTACATGTAACGGATTACACCAATGCTTCCAGAACAATGTTGTTTAACATCCATGAGAAGCACTGGGATCAGGAGATCCTGGATTATTTTAGGATACCATTTTCCATGCTTCCACAGGTACGGCCAAGCAGCTGTATCTATGGTTATACTAATGAGAAGCTGATCGGCGGCAGGATCCCTATTGCAGGAGCCGCAGGAGATCAGCAGGCAGCTTTGTTCGGCCAGTGCTGTTTCAAACCGGGAGATGTTAAGAATACATATGGCACAGGGTGCTTTCTTCTGATGCACACAGGAGATCAGATGGTAGAGTCTAGTCATGGACTTCTGACTACTATGGCAGTGAATGCAGATGGTACGCCAGGATATGCCCTTGAGGGCAGTGTATTTGTAGCAGGGGCTGCTATCCAGTGGCTCAGAGATGAAGCAGGGCTTTTGGAGAATGCTGCTGCTTCAGAGAAATACTGTCTGTCTGTGTCAGATACCAATGGAGTGTACGTAGTTCCTGCTTTTACAGGACTTGGAGCTCCTTACTGGGACCAGTATGCAAGAGGTGCGATCCTGGGACTGACCAGAGGAGCCGGGAAGGCGCATCTGATCCGCGCTACAGTAGAATCCCTGGCCTATCAGGTGCACGACGTGATTCTTGCTATGGAGAAGGATTCCGGGATCCATCTGAATACATTGAAGGTAGATGGCGGGGCCAGCGCCAACAATTTCCTGATGCAGTTTCAGGCAGATCTTCTGGATGCACAGGTAGTACGTCCAGGATGTATAGAGACAACTGCCCTGGGGGCTGCTTATCTGGCAGGCCTTGCCACCGGATTCTGGAAGGGCAGCAGCGAGATACAGAAGAACTGGAATATGGAGAAGACTTTTTCACCATCTATTACCGAAGAAAAAAGAGAACAGCTTCTTAAGACCTGGAAAAAGGCGGTTTCCTGTGTTTTAGGATGGGCAAAAGAATAAGGACTGAATGCGACAGCCCTGGATATATAAAGAGGAGTGATCATAATGAAACGCAAAAAAATCGTTGTTCTGCTTACCGTAGGGACTATGTTGGCGGCGGCTTCAGGTTGTGGAAAAAGTGAGCCTGTGGCAGATCCAACACCAACCCCGGCACCTACGGCTACCCCTGCACCTACCTCGACTCCAACACCGGCACCTACGCCTACGGTTACACCGGCACCTAAAATGATTGGAAAGAAGACTGCAGAGGCCAAGTTTATTTACCTTTCCAACAATACAGATAAACAGTTCCGTAAGCTGTATCTTCGGGTATCTGGCAATGAGGATTGGGGAAACAGTCTGATCCCAAGTGAATCTTCTGTACATGCTTCAGAGAAAGTAAGGATGTATTATACCCCTCAGACAGGAGAAGGGGTTACTTATGATATGCGCCTTACAGATGAGAATGGTAATACATATGAGATTGATGGAGCAGATCTGTCTGATATGGAGACTGCATCACTGCGTCTGGATACTGATCAGGGGATCGTATATCTGACTTATGTAAGTAAAAGCTCCAACAGTGAGAAGAATACAAAGGACAGTTCATCCAGCACAGGTACTGAAGATACCTCCGGTATGGATGTGAGTTCTTCGGAGCAAGGTATTTATTATTACAATCAGAGCAATGGCTCTTCTAATGGCGGGGATTCCAGCAATAGCGGTGGCAGCCAGTCTGGCGACAACAGTGGTAATGGCAGTCAGGGAACCACAGATAATAGCGGCAATAGCGGACAGAATACACCGGACAGCAGTGGCACCACAGGCGGAAACAGCCAGGGCGGTAATACCGGTACAGACAACAGTGGCAGTACAGGTGGTGACGCTAATCAGGGCGGTGGTGATATTGATTATGACCCTGGTGACGGCAGTGACGGATCTGAGAACTGGACCGACAATATTATCTGGGACGAAGATGGAAACTGGCAGTAAATAACAGATGTGATCGTATAAATCAGCCCCGCACAGGAAGTGTGGGGCTGATATAGCCTCCGGCAGGATTGCAGAGGTGCGCAGGAGAAGTATGTCATGCAATTGCATGACGCGCACCTCGCAGCAAGAATGCCGAGGCATTCTTGAAGCAAAATGATGGTCTGTATATCCTGTAATACAGGAGCAGCAGATTGATGATTCACACATAGGATTTACAGATATAAAATTTCGCCGGTATGAGTTACATCGTAGCCTGTCTGGCCAAAAAGGTCAGACAGGAAACTTTCAGACCGGATGATCTCCAGAAGTGCTGCAAAGCCTGGTTTATCCAGAGAAGAAGCTTCCAGGACAAGGTACATAGGCAGTATTCCCATGGGCAGGAAGGAAAGGCCGGGAGTGGTTCTGGCTACCGCTTCTTCCCCAAGTGCTACATCCGCCCGTCTGGAAAGAACAGCAGAGGCAGTGGAAAGATCAGATACCAGTTCATTCAGATATCCTGAAATATTGTCAGTGTCCACACCTGCCTCCATAAGGGAATGGTCCAGAAAAATCCTGCGGGTACTGCCTTTTTCACGGTTGGCAAGGATCACATCTTCACGGTCAAGATCCTGAAAGGTAAAGATTCCCTTGGGATTATCCTGAAGAACATAAAAACCTATCGGAAAATGGTACAGGCATACAAAGGCCAGCGGGACTCCGGGAACAAGGCAGGAAGCTTCTTCTGGCTTCATACTTACAGCAGCTGCATGAACCTTTCCAAAATACAGGGAATATAGTCCATTGTAGGAATTCAGGTGAGACTGAAGAACCGGCATTCCCTGAGGATGGGCTGCCATACGGGAAAGAAGCAGTTCCAAGGCAGGGGTTGTCTGCCCGCTGAGGATCAGACCGCTGGAATGGAGAAGGTAATCTCTTTTCAGCACGGAACTTTCAGGCTGAAAAGTGGGAACATGCAAAGGTTCCCTGGTTTCTGTCCTGTTTAAATATTCATCCAGCTGTTCTTCACTGATACGGAGCTGCTTTCCTACTTTGGAAGACTGCAGATCTCCTCTCTTGATCAGTTCATATACGGTTGTCTTTTTTATTTTTAACTTTTCTGCAATTTCTAAGGCTGTATAGAATTTACTCATCAATTCCCACCATTACATTTGTTGCCTTGATCACCGCATAAGCGTCTGAGCCTACTTTCAGATTTAATTCTTCTACTGCAGCACAGGAGATGGTAGCTGTGATAATATTCCCTCCTCCGATGTCGATGGAAACAATGGAATTTACAGCTCCCTTGTTGATATTGATTACTTTTCCTTTTAACTGATTTCGTGCACTAAGTTTCATAATGATCCCTCGTTTTCTGTTTTGTTTTATGATAACACGGTCAAAATGAATTGACAAGGATTTGATAATTGTTTAAAATGAATGAAACAGAACTAAACTAAATAAAACACAACAAAGGGAGAATGACATGAGAAAAAAGATGATAGCGGCTATGCTGACAGGTGTGATGTGTATAGGTCTTATGCCGGGAAACGTAATGGCAGCATCTGACTCTGATGAACTGAAGGGAGATGTATATGCATTTATAGCAGCCAGCCTGAGTAATTCCATGGAAGAGATCCAAAAGGATTTTGAAAAGCTTCATCCAGAGGTGTCCATTAAGTACAATGCAGACAGTTCAGGCACACTTCAGACTCAGATTGAGAGCGGAGCTCCTTGTGATCTTTTCTTTTCAGCAGCAGACAAGCAGATGAATGCACTTGTGGATGAAGAGCTTGCTGACAAGGACTCTGTTGTAGATCTTCTTGAGAATAAAGTTGTTCTGATCAAACCTAAGGACAGCGAGACTAAGGTGACAGGTTTTGAGAATATTACCGAGGCAGAGAATATTGCACTTGCAGGAGAGGATGTACCGGTAGGCCAGTACGCAAGAGAGATCTTTACTAATCTGGGTATTATGGATGATGTGGAGAAGATGGAGATTAATGAAGGCAGGAACGTAACAGAAGTGCTTACTGCTGTTAGCGAGGGAAGTAATGAAGTAGGCATTGTTTACGCTACAGATGCTGCTTCTATGGGAGATTCTGTAGAGATTATTGTAGAAGCTCCGGAAGACAGTCTGGATACACCTGTTCTTTATCCTATTGGTCTGATCAAGAACGAAAGTGCAGATGATGATGAGAAGGCAGCTGCAGAAGCATTCTATGCATACCTTCAGACTGAGGATGCACTGAAAGTTTTTGAAGAGTATGGATTTACCCCATATGTTGCAGAACATTAACTGGAGTCCATTGTGGATCTCTTTAAAAACCGGATTTGCAGCTACAGTGATTGCCTTTTTTGCAGGTGTATTCTGTGCCAGGAAGATCATGAAACTGCGTCCGGCGGCCAAAGGGATCTGGGATGGGATCCTTACAATGCCACTGGTGCTTCCCCCTACAGTTGCCGGATTCTTTTTGCTGATGCTTTTTAGTTTGCGCCGTCCTTTTGGAAAGTTTCTGATGGACAGCTTTGATATACGGATCGTACAGAGCTGGGCCGGATGTGTGATCGCTGCGTCTGTGATCGCCTTTCCTTTGATGTACCGTAATGCAAGAGCCGCATTTGAACAGGTAGATGTAAATCTGATCTATGCAGGCCGTACCCTTGGGATGAGCGAAAGTAGGATATTCTGGAAGGTGATCATGCCTGCTGCAAGGCCCGGAATCGCTTCCGGTACGGTATTGGCTTTTGCGAGAGCTATCGGAGAATATGGTGCCACATCCATGCTGGCAGGGAATATTCTGGGAAAGACCAGGACGGTTTCAGTGGCTATTGCTGCAGAGACAGCAGCTGGCAATTACGATAAAGCAGGTTTCTGGGTAGCGATCATTCTGGTGCTTTCCTTTGTGATCGTTGCAGTGATCAATATTATTTCCGGTAAGGGAATGCAGACAAGAAGGTGGATCTAAATGGCGGTAAGTATTGACATCGAAAAAGACTTTAAAGGCTTTTCACTGCGTGTGAAGTTTGACAGCACCTGTGCCACCATGGGGATCCTGGGAGCGTCCGGAAGTGGGAAAAGTATAACGCTGCGTTGTATTGCCGGGATCGAGACACCGGACAGGGGAAGGATAGTTGTAAATGGAAGGACGATCTTCGATTCAGACCAGAAGATCAATCTGAAGCCCCAGCAGCGCAGAATCGGATATTTATTTCAGAATTATGCCCTTTTTCCAACTATGACAGTCAAAGAGAATATTGCCTGTGGATATAGAGGAAAAGATAAACAGGAACGGGATAAAAAGGTTCAGGATTATATTACAAGATACCATCTGGAAGGACTGGAGGATCATCTGCCTTCTCAGCTTTCCGGCGGACAGCAGCAGAGAGTGGCACTTGCCAGGATGATGACAGGGGAGCCTGAGATGATTCTTCTGGATGAACCTTTTTCTGCATTGGATGGTTATTTAAAGGATGTGCTTCAGAGAGATATGCAGACATTTTTAAAGGATTATCCCGGAGATATGCTTCTTGTTACCCATAGCAGGGATGAGGCTTTTAGATTTTGTGACCAGTTGATCCTGTTAAAGGATGGGAAGACTCTCACAATAGGAAATACCCGTCAGATCTTTGAGGATCCAGGACTGATAGAAGCAGCCAGGCTTACAGGATGTAAGAATTATTCTGCTGCAGAAAGGATCGACAGCCACCATATTTTTGCAGCAGACTGGGGGATCAGCCTTCGGACCGTGCAGCAGGTACCCACTGATATTTCCTGGGTAGGGATCCGTGGGCACTGGCTCAAGCCAAGAGAAGAATACGGCGAGAACTGCATGCCTGTGAAAGTAACAGAATACATAGAAACTACCTTTGAGCATCAGTGCCTGGTGCAGAATCCTAGGCTGAAAGATGGAGGAAGCCTGTGGTGGATGCGTCCAAAGAATTCTTTTGAAGAGGATCCAGGAAAGAATCTTCCCGCATATTTATATTTGCCACCGGAACATCTGATGCTTCTGAAAAAATAAGGGACTGGTATATTGCCAGTCCTTTTTGCTTAAAGATCATTTGAGGTTTTGGGAATATTTAATATAATCCACCACCATCATGGCCAGCTTAAAGGTAAGCGCATCCTCAAAGGTGCGGATATCCAGGCCAAACTTTTTCTGGAGCTTCTCAAAACGGTAGACCAGAGTATTTCTGTGGACGTAAAGCTGTCTTGAGGTTTCAGAAAGATTCAGATTGTTTTCAAAAAAAGTGCGGATGGTAGCAAGTGTTTCGTCATCAATGGAATCCAGGGTTTCTTCCTTGAAAAATTCATCTATAAACATTTCGCAGATTTCTACAGGAAGCTGATAGATCAGACGGCCGATCCCAAGACGGTTATAGCCAAAAACATTTTTCTGGGCATAAAAGATCTTACCTACTTCCAAAGCTGTTTTGGCTTCTTTGTAAGCTGAGGGCAGGTGATGGATGTTGTCTGTCAGATTGCTGTAGGATACCCAAGCAGATGTCATGGCCTCTGTATTCAGCATATCTACCAGCATATGTGCCACACGCCGCATATCCTGGAATTCTTCAGTGGACTGCAGCTCATGGATGATAATGATCCCTGAATCATCTAAGGCAGTGATAAAATCTCTGGTACGTGCAGAGAAAATGTTGCGGATGGTAGCAAGTACATTCTCGTCTTTGTTCTGCTTTGTTTCTGCAAGGAAAATGCATCTTCTGACAGAGGTGGAGATATGCAGCTTTTTGGCTTTATTAAATGCATCGATCTCGCCGTAATTACCAAGAAGGAGATTCTGCATAAATACATTTTTGTCGCTTTTTTCGGCATATGCGGTGAGCAGGCTTTCAATCTGGCAGACAGCCAGTTCTCCAATGGTGGAGGCAGAAGGATCTGTTCCCCATAGGATCAGGATGTAGGCCAACTGCTGATTATCCATGATTTTGTACAGGGAACAGCTGGTATTGGAAAGACAAAGCGCATCGCTTTCTCGGAAATCTTCTAATTTTTTGGATGAAGGAAGCTGACGGCTGCAGGTAGCCACACATATTTTATCATCTGAATCCACCAGACAGAAATCAAGGTGGCTGATATTCTTCCAGTCATTCAGGCATTTCTGTAAAACTTGAAATACTTTCATCAGGTGTGTCCTCACTTTTTAGCGGATTGAATACAGGGTTTTGAACCTTGTGAGCATAGTATATCATAAAATAATGGATCAAAAAAGAAAAAACACAGGAATTATGGCTCATACAGTTTAGCCCGTCCAATATCCATGAATTCGCTCATGCGAGCATGGCTCATTCATGTCTGCTGTCCGGGACTTTTATAGTAAAAAACGGTTGTACCTGTCTTTTCGTGAATGTCACGAACAGGTACAACCGCCTTTATCATAGGTTTATATTGATAGCTAAATCAATTGTATTAGTTGCAGATCACAAGCTCTGTCTCTTTATCGAAGAAATGAGATTTCTCCATATCAAATGCAAATTTGATAGCGTCGCCTGTCTTGGAAGTAGTACGTGGGTCAACTCGTGCTGTTACCTGTGTGCCGTTTACATCGAAGTACAGGAATACTTCAGCACCAAGAAGCTCATATACTTTAACTGTGGATGTCATTGGAGCGCTTGGAGAAGCCTCGATGAACATCTGGGAATCATGAATATCCTCTGGACGGATACCAAGTACAACAGTCTTTCCTACATAGCCACTCTCTTTAAGAACTTTAGCCTTAGCTGCTGGAATAACAACATCATTGTCACCGATCTTGGCGATCAGGTTATTACCTTTTTCTACGATCTGTGCGTCCAGGAAGTTCATCTGCGGGGATCCCATGAATCCTGCTACGAACAGGTTGCCTGGTTTCTCATACAGGTTCTGTGGTGTATCAACCTGCTGAACAACACCATCTTTCATAACTACGATTCTGGTACCAAGAGTCATAGCCTCTGTCTGGTCATGTGTTACATAGATGATTGTAGCACCCAGTCTCTGATGGATCTTGGAGATCTCGATACGCATCTGTACACGAAGCTTTGCATCCAGGTTGGAAAGAGGCTCATCCATAAGGAATACCTTAGGATTACGAACAATTGCACGACCCATAGCAACACGCTGTCTCTGTCCACCGGAAAGAGCCTTTGGTTTACGGTCAAGAAGTTTCTCAAGGTCAAGGATCCTTGCTGCTTCTTTAACTGCTTTGTCAATCTGATCCTTCGGAACTTTACGAAGCTTCAGTCCAAAAGCCATGTTATCATATACGGTCATGTGAGGATACAGAGCGTAGTTCTGGAATACCATTGCGATATCACGATCTTTAGGCTCAACATCGTTCATAACCTTATCACCAATCTTTAATGTACCACTGGTGATCTCCTCAAGGCCTGCAACCATACGAAGAGTAGTAGATTTACCACATCCGGAAGGTCCTACAAAGATGATGAACTCTTTGTCTTCGATTTCAAGGTTAAAATCCTTAACAGCCTGAAAGCCGTTTGGATAAGTTTTGTTAATGTGCTGTAATGATAAGCTTGCCATGATTCTTCCTCCAACATCCTTTGGTTTATAACTGTTTGGTATCCTCACAGTTATTTTTGTTTTTATTATTTAGTTACATGAATTTGCGTTCTTTTATAGTGATAGTATAGCGAAAACCTTTTGGAAGGGCTAGGGAAGAATCGTACAAAGTTTTTGGCGGTTTCTTGTCAATCTGACGAAAAGAAACTAATAAGGTTTCGGCAAAATGGAAAATAAAGTCAGTGTAATTTATGAAGCAGCCTTTTGGGCAAAGCTGGTAGTTACAAGATCTGTATATTCTGTACGCCTGGAAAGCTCCCCTGCATCCTGAAGGATATCCTGGAGCAGCTGAAAGCTTTCCTCATTAAAAATAAGGTTATCTTTCCAGGTATCCTGCTGATAGTATCGGGTTACGATAGCAGTTACGGTTGCAAGGTCAGTTTCCGGGAACTGAGGGGCAATCACAGTGGCAATTTCTTCTGCTGAATGGGTGCTTACATAATCCATACCTTTTTGCAGGGCATTTGTGAATTTTTGTATGGTTTTCGGATGATCTTCTAAAAAGCTGGCTTTAGCACTGTAAGAGGTATATGGTACGTATCCGGAATCTGTACCAAGGGATGCTACCACATATCCGGTCCCTTCCTGCTCCAGCAAAGTAGCAGAGGGTTCAAATTCCACGGTGAAATCCGCAGAGGTATCCCCTGTGAAGGCAGCTGCTGTTGAGCCAAAATCAATACTTTGGTCTATGGTAAGATCTGTTTCCGGATCAAGACCGTTATTTTTCAGAATATATTCAAATACCATTTCCGGCATGCCGCCTTTTCGGCCACCCAGAACTTTCTTTCCTTTTAGGTCATCCCATGTAAAATCCGGCATTTCTTTCCTTGCCACAAGGAAATTTCCAGCCCGTTGGGTTAGCTGGGCAAAATTCATAACCGGATCCGTAGCTCCTTCCTGATAGGCATAGATAGATGCCTCAGCCCCCATAAAGCCAATATCTGCTTCACCGGAAATGACAGCAGTCATAGTCTTATCAGCACCAAATCCTGTGACAAGTGTGAGATCCAGCCCTTCTTCTTCAAAATAGCCCTCTTCAATTGCCACATATTGCGGTGCATAAAAGATTGAATGTGCTACTTCATTTAAAGTAACCTTGCTAAGCGTTTTATCTTCTGTACTGTCTTTTTTCTTTGCTAATGCTGTTACTGGCAGTGCAGTAATAGTCATCATAACAGCAGCTGCCAGTGCGATCCATTTTAATTTTCTCATACAGATACTCCTTTTTGACTTCTGCTGTTAAGATATGCCGTAAATCTTAAATGGTGTATGCGCAGACTATTCAAGATTAAATAATGTGGACATAAAAAGAGGGCAGTGTTATAATTTTTTCTAAAAAATGTAATACATAATGTATCAGAATATTTACGGTTGTAAGGCTTTTATCTGTAAAGGAACAGGAACAAAATTAATGAAAGAGAAAGCATATTTTCATCTGCCTGGGTTGTTTGAATTTTATGAACTGTACCGGATGTTTTTGCCATTATTCCGGGAACACAGGGAATATTTCTATGACTGGTGTGAAATAGGTTCTATATATGGTGCTCCATCAGACTGTATCTGGGGAGGAGGCAGGACAGGATTTGGAGAGAATGATCCTAAGGAGGTACTTGAGCTGATGCAGGAATATGGAATTTCTGCCCGGCTGACCTTCAGCAATTCCCTTCTTCGCCAGGAACATCTTTTGGATAGGAAATGCAATACACTGTGCCGATTGTTTGAGAAAAACACGGAACCGCAAAATGGTGTAATCATTTATTCAGAATTGCTTCTGAAATATATTAAGAAGCATTATCCGGGATTCTATTTCGTTTCTTCCACCACCAAGGTTCTGACGGATTTTACACAGTTTGAGAAAGAAATCAGGAGAAAAGATTTTTGTTATGTAGTGCCGGACTTCCGGTTAAATAAGACTTTCGATCAGTTAAACACACTGACCCAAGCTGAGAAGAATAAAGTGGAATTTCTCTGTAATGAATGTTGTTGGTTCGGCTGCAGGAACAGAAAAGCCTGTTATGAAACAGTCAGCCGTAAAAATCTGGGCGAAAACTGCCCGGAGTATCGCTGCAAGGCACCGGAGGGAGAAAAGGGTTATTTATTTTCCAAGGCTATGAAAAATCCGGGATTTATTGGAATCGATGATATCAGAAATATTTATCTTCCAATGGGATTTTCAAATTTTAAGATAGAAGGCAGAGGGCTTGGCAGTGCCTTGATATTGGAATTTTTGCTCTATTACATGACCAAACCGGAATATCAGATACATGTCAGGGAAAAAATATATCTGGACAGTATGCTGGACTTGTTTTGAGAAACAATGTACTAACAGTAACGAAAATTACACTACACGTTTCCTTTTGTGTGTGGATATGATACAATTCATGGATGAATAATAGAGGAAAGCCGGGAATCTGATTATGAAAAAGCAATTAAATTACGTAGATATAATAAAAGAAACAGTGGTTCTCACCTGGGCGGTAGCTATCATAGCAGCTGCGGTTTATTTCTTTCTGGTGCCAAGCCATACTTCAGTCAGCAGTATTTCAGGTCTTGGAATTGTGCTGTCCAATTTTGTACCAATTCCCTTGTCTGCAATTACTATGGTTCTGAATGTGGTGCTTTTGATCATAGGTTTTATCACTTGTGGAAGAGAGTTTGGAATAAAAACGGTTTATACAAGCATTATGCTGCCTGTATTTATTGGTCTGTTTGAGAGGATATTTCCGGATATGGGTTCTATGACCGGCAGCCAGGAGTTGGATGTGCTTTCCTATATCCTGGTGGTCAGTGTGGGACTTAGTATTCTTTTTAATAGAAATGCATCCTCCGGCGGGTTGGATATTGTGGCAAAGATCATGAATAAGTACCTTCATATGGAACTAGGAAAGGCAATGTCCCTGTCCGGGATGTGCGTGGCTCTTTCCGCAGCACTGGTATATGATAAGAAAACGGTTGTGCTGAGTATTCTTGGAACCTATTTTAACGGCCTTGTGCTGGATCATTTTATTTTTGACCACAATATTAAGCGAAGGGTATGTATTATCACAAAAAAAGAAGAAGAACTTCGCAGGTTCATTATTGAAGAACTGCATAGTGGAGCCACTATTTACGAATCCATAGGTGCCTACAATATGCAGAAAAGGAATGAGATCATTACTATTGTAGATAAGACAGAATATCAGAAACTGATGAATTTCATTAACAATCAGGATCCAAAAGCTTTTGTTACGGTGTACAATGTTTCGGACATGCGCTACCAGCCGAAAAAATAAAAGGGATAAGAGAACAGGGGAAGTCAAGACAGAGGATTTATAAAACGATAGATTACTGCGAACAAAGTGAACAGTAACAACTTGATAGCTGTAGATAAGATAGTAAAAGAAAGAGGCAGATGATGAAAGCAGGGATCATTGGAACAGGATTTGCAGCAGAGGTACATATGAAAGCACTTCGTGCCTGTAATGTGTCTGTTGATGTGGTAATGAGTCAGAAAGAAGAGCATGCAAAAGCATTTGCAAAAAAGTGGGGGATTCCTAAATGGGTAACTTCAGTGGAGGCGATCATGGAATCAGAGGCAGATGTGATCCATATCTGCACCCCGCCGGCTACACATGGGACTCTGGTAAAATTCGCTTTAGATGCAGGAAAACATGTATTGTGTGAAAAACCACTGAGTCTGTCACAGACAGAGGCAAAAGATCTTGCAGAACAGGCCGCAATGAGTGGAAAAATCTGTGGAATGGTACTAAATGTCCGGTATCATATGGCATGCCGGCGGGCAAAAGAACTGGTGGAGAATGGTATGATCGGACGTCCGATCCTGATCCATGGAACATATTTGCAGGAATTTGGAGCGCTTCCGGCACCCTATGACTGGAGATATCATCCGGAAACCGGAGGAGAAATGCGGGCAGTTTCCGAGATCGGAACCCACTGGTTTGACATAGCAGAATATATATCAGGACAGAGGATTAAGGAAGTATCTGCCTTATTCGCATGCTATACGCCTCACCGGATTTTAAAAGACGGTATGATGTATCCAGACAAAGCTTCTGAAAAGGCGAATGAAACCGGAAGAAAAGTGCAGGCATCCGCTTCCTTGGATGGAGACAAGATAGAAGTAACATCAGAAGATGCAGCCATTATTCAGATGAAATTTGAAAACCAAGCACTGGGAAGTGTGGTACTTTCGGAAGTATCTCCTGGAAGAGGCAATCATCTTTCCCTGGAGATCACAGGAACTGACGGGAATATCTGGTGGAATGAGGAGGAAAACAATCAGTTGTTTACAGCCAGAAAGGGCGAAGGGATCCGGAAGGAGGTTTTTGCCTTTGGAAATGGATTTTCAGAAACCTTTATACAGATGTTTGAGGCTTTTTACCAGGCCGTCCAGGAAGGCAGGCCAGGGGAAACTTATCCGGATTTTGCCAGGGGAGCAAGAATCGCCAGGATCTGCCAGGGCGTGTTGGAAAGTGTCAGAACTGGCGGCGCCTGGATCAATGTAGAATAAATAGAAAAGCGTGAAAAGTAATAACATTCAGAACGAAGCATGGATAATAGGAGCGTATATGACAGCGCAGGATGTGATTAGATTATTAAATATGGTGCCTTTGGGACAGGAAGGCGGCATGGTAAAAGAAACCTGGAAAAGTAAGAAAAAAGATCATGGGATTTCAGAGGGAAGTGCGATCTACTATCTTCTGACAGAGGATTCTTTTTCACATTTACATCGTCTCACAGGAGAAGAAGTGTATCATTTCTATATGGGAGATCCAGTGGAATTGTGTGAACTTATGCCGGATGGAAGTACAAAGCTTACAGTTCTTGGAACAGATCTTTTTAAGGGGCAGGTACCCCAGCATGTGGTTGAAGGGGGCGTATGGCAGGGATCCCGCCTGAAAGAAGGGGGAAAATGGGCGCTGCTTGGAACTACCATGTGTCCTGCATATTCTGAGAAAGAGTATGAACATGGTAACCGGGAAGAACTTTTGAAAAAGTATCCGGATGCAGCAGCATATATTCGGAAGCTCACCGGAGAAGTCAAGGATTGGTAACTATACTGCAGGGAGTATCCTGCAATTACTGTACAGTTACAAGGAGTTATAAAAATATCACCAGTTTATAAAAATATCACCAGCTTATAAAAATAGGCAAAGGTATTACAGAAAGGTAAGGAACATGAAAGTAAAGCTACTGGCACTTGATATTGATGGCACATTGACAAACGATGAAAAGAAGATCACATCAGATACGAAAAATACACTTCTGCAGGTACAGGAAAAAGGGGTAAGGCTTATGCTCGCATCTGCCAGACCGGTTCCCGGACTTTATGAAATGGCAGAAGAACTGGAACTGTACACGCATCAGGGAATCCTGATGGCTTACAATGGAGGCAGGATCATTCTGGCATCGGATGGAAGTGTTCTGTCAGAGACTAGCATGGACAAAGAGAAAACAAAAGCACTTCTTCGTTATCTGGAAACCTTGCCTGTAACAGTGATTCTGGATGATGGGAAGCAGTTTTATGTTACCGATGAAAAAGGGTATAAAGTGGAATTTGAATGCAGAAACAACCGGATGAGCTGTACAGAAGTTGATAACCTGTCCGATTTTCTGGACTTTGCTCCTGTGAAACTTCTTCTGGCAGTTGACCCGGAACAGATTCTTCAGATACAGCAGCAGATCGCAGCACATCTGGATGAGGATCTGACGGTTGTAAGAACAGCTGCTTTTTATCTGGAGATCATTCCAAGACAGATTGACAAAGGAAAAGGACTGAAGGATATCTGTAAGGTCCTTGGAATTTCCATTAAGGATGCTGCTGCATTTGGAGATTCGGAAAATGATATGCCCATGCTAGAAGCTGCAGGATGGGGAATTGCAATGGAGAATGCTGAAGAGGCAGTAAAAGATAAAGCAGATAAAGTTACTCTTTCCAATAATGAAGATGGGATCGCTTATGCAATCAAAAAATGGCTCCTGGACTGACTAAGTCAGTCGCAGGAGTTTTTCATGCATGAAAACCATCAGAATCAGTAAAAGCAGAAAGAACATAGGAAGCAGGGAGGTACTCAGGTTCTGGGCGATCAGTCCGAATACAGGGGGCATAAGAAGGCTTCCCATATAAGCACTTGCCATCTGTACACCGATCACTGCCTGGGATTTATCTGCTCCAAAATGATCAGGTGTGGAATGGATGATGCATGGGTAAATAGGAGCACAGCCCAGACCTATCATCAGCAGTCCTGCTTGTGAGCCAAAGCCGACTGGCAGAAGCATGATAAGGATACCAGCCAGAATAATAGCCTGTCCCATACGGATCATCTGCGGGTCGGACAGCTTCATGGTGATAAAACCGCTAAGAGCACGCCCTACGGTAATGCCGATAAAGAACAACGCTGCAAGTCCTGCTGCTTTTTCAGCAGAAAAACCGCTGTGGAAAACAAGGTAGCTGCTTGCCCATAAAATGGCAGTCTGTTCAATGCCGCAATAACAGAAGAATGCGAGCATCACTTCTTTTGCACCGGAAATAGACAGTATTTTTTTCAGCGGGAGTGGTTCTGAAGAAGCTTCTTCCTGCACCTGAGCATTTCCGCCCACTTTTTTCCATAAAGGAAGACTGCATACCAGAATTGCTGTCAGCATAAACTGCAGGCAGGAAATATAACGGTATCCCATGTTCCAACGCTGTCCACCGGTAAGTACATATCCCATAATATAAGGACCAAGGGATGTGCCCAGTCCCCACATACAATGCAGCCAGCTCATATGACGGCTTGCGTAATGAAGCGCAACATAGTTATTTAAGGATGCGTCTACGCTTCCTGCACCCAGTCCATAGGGGATGGCCCAGAGGCAGAGCATCCAGAAGGAACCGCTGATAGAAAAACCAAACAGTGCGGCAGCAGTGATACCTACGCTGATCGCAGTAACCCTGCCGGTTCCCAGTTTCTTGGTAAGCCGGTCACTTTGAAGACTGGAAATAATGGTGCCCATGGAAATGATCATGGAAATAATACCGGCAGAAGAAACCGGAACTCCAAATTCAAGATACATTTTAGGCCATGCAGCTCCAAGAAGGGAATCCGGAAGGCCAAGGCTGATAAAGGATAAGTAAATAACAGCCAGTAATAAATGAATCATATTGTCAACCTCCTATCATTGTGATACGATTATATCATCATAAAATCGGAAACAGTAGAAGATAATCTTCATAAATATATGATAAAATCGCCAAAAAGTTATCGCCGAAGCCTCCGGCAGGATCGCAGAGAATCAGAAAGGAACTAAAATCTATGGCAATCCAGGAATGTATCCAGAATATCGACAGTACAGGTCAGGAACTTTTACAGCATGGATCTTCTGTATTTCCTGTTGCCTGTTATCATGATGATCTGAAACAGGCAAATGTTGCCTGGCACTGGCATGAAGAACTGGAGGCTGTGGTAGTGTCAGAGGGAAATGTAATTTCGGCAGCCGGTTCCCGGAAAATTCAGGTAAAGGAAAGCTGTGGATTTTTCATTAATACAGGTGTACTGCATGGTGCCTGGAATGCTGAAAAGGGAAACTGCAGGTTCCATTCCCTTGTGTTTCATCCAAGGCTGATCGGCGGGAGAGACAGTGTTTTCTGGCAGAAATATCTGCGCCCAATACTTACAGATACATCCCTTCAGATGGTTGTTTTTGACAGTGAAGAGACATGGCATAAGGATGCCTGCGCTGCCATTGAAGAGGCATGGCAGGCAATGGTGCAGGAATATCCGGGATATGAATTTCAGGTAAGGGCTGCGTTATCCAAACTGATATTGCTGTTGTATAACCATTGTCCCTTATCAGGGCATGAGCCATCACCTAAGATATTAAGAAACGGCGAACGGATCAAGTCTATGCTTCAGTATATACAGCAGTATTATGAAGAGCCGCTGACTATTGGGATGATCGCACAGGCGGCAATGATCAGTGAAAGTGAATGTCTCAGGTGCTTCCGTGAGACGATTGGGACAACACCTATCCGTTATCTGAAGCAGTTCCGGGTACAAAGAGCTGCAGAAATGCTGATAACTACAGAGAAAAAGATTGCAGATATTGGCGAGCTGTGTGGATTTCAGGAGATGAGTTATTTTGCTAAAAGTTTCCGTGAGATGATGGGGATAACACCCTCAGAATACAGGAAGAAGGAGAAAGAGAATGAAAAAGAAATGGATTAAGGGACTGGTGGCAGTACTTTGCATGCAGACCATGTTTATGGGAAATTCTGTGCAGGCAGCAGAAGGAACAAGCAATACCTGCTATGAAGTTTTTGTGTATAGCTTCAATGATAGCAATGGGGACGGTATCGGTGATCTGAATGGTGTGTCCCATAAATTGGACTATATAAACGATGGAGACGAAAGTACACAAGAGGATCTGGGCTGTGATATGATCTGGCTTATGCCGGTGATGCCTTCCACTACCTATCATAAATATGATGTAATGGATTATATGGACATTGATCCGGAATATGGAACACTGGATGATTTTAAAAGCCTGGTTTCCAAGTGTCATGAAAGAGGAATCCAGGTGATCATAGATCTGCCGATGAACCACTCTTCCTCTAAGCATCCCTGGTTTTTGAAGGCCTCTGAATATCTACAGTCACTTCCGGAAGGACAGGAGCCGGATAGTGAAACATGTCCATATGTGGATTATTATAATTTTTCCAGGGAAAATCAGGCAGGATACAATCAGCTGGAGGGAACATCCTGGTTCTATGAGTCCAGATTCTGGAGTGAGATGCCGGATCTGAATCTGGGAAATCCATTGGTGCGGCAGGAATTTGAAAAGATTGTCCGGTTCTGGCAGGAACTGGGGGTGGATGGCTTCCGTCTGGATGCGGCAAAAGAATATTACAGCGATATGACGGATAAAAATGTGGAAGTTTTAACCTGGTTTAATCAGATGGTAAAGACTAATAAACCGGACGCATATATTGTAGCAGAAGTGTGGTCAGATATGGATACCTACGGGAAATATTATGCCAGCGGGATTGACAGCTGCTTTGATTTTGCTTTTGCCGGTAATGAGGGGATCATTGCAGATACTGTAAAGAAGATGAGCTCCTATAATGCTTCTTCTTATGGAAAGGCGCTGATTACCTTGCAGAATACCCTTGAAAAGTACGGGGAGGATCCGGTGGATGCACCATTTTATACCAATCACGATATGGCAAGAGGTGCAGGATATTATTCCGGAGAAGATAGCGAAAGCCAGACTAAGATCGCTCAGGCCATGAATCTTACCATGTCCGGACAGGCATTTTTGTACTATGGGGAAGAACTTGGGATGAAGGGAGCAGGAAAAGACGAGAATTTCCGTGCACCCATGTACTGGAGTACAGACAAAAATGTAGAGGGCATGTGTAATGGACCGGAAGCTATGGATACAGTAAAGATGAAATATGGAAGCCTTGAAGATCAGGAAAAGGATGAAGCTTCTGTGTATCAGTATGTAAAAGCTGCGCTTCATTTGAGAGAAAAATATCCGGAGATCCAAATGGGAAAAGTGACTTTTGAAGAGGATCTTTCCGGAGACAATATCTGTACTATCCGTAAAAGCCTGGATGATTCGGAAATTCTGTTGGTATATAATATCTCAGGAGAACAGGAAGCTGTGGATCTTACAGGAGTAAGCCTGAATCAGAAAACACAGGGGAATATTTCGCTGGAGGATATACTGGTTGGGAAAGAGGTTGCTCCCACACTAAAGGAAGGGATTCTTCAGATGCCGGCATATTCTATTGCTGTCCTTAGGTGAAAAAGTTTTTATCAGTGGGAGGACAATCCAGGTCTCACGCACGTTCGACTTAAATACTGTGAAGATTATGTGAAATAAATAAAAGATGCTTGACGTACTAAAAAACGGGTGTTATATTACAAGTAGAACAGGGAGTGAGACTATGGAAACAAAGAGAGATTATTATCAGGTGCTTGGCATCAACAGAGATGCACAGGAAAGTACCATTAAGAAAGCATACAGAAAACTGGCAAAGAAGTATCATCCGGATTCAAATGCAGGGGATCCACAGGCTGAACAGAAGTTTAAAGAGATCACAGAGGCTTATTCTGTGCTTAGCGATCCTGAAAAAAGAAAAATGTATGATCAGTATGGCCATGCTGCCTTTGATGAAGGTGCAGGCGGTGCAGGTACCGAAGGTTTTGGCGGATTTCATGGCAATTACGGCAGGAGTGGCGATGGCTACCAGGAATATCATTTTGAAGGTGGTGACATGGATGATATTCTGAAAAATATGTTCGGCGGCTTTGGGAACAGAAGCTCCCATGGATTTGGCGGCTTTGGAAGCAGTTTCGGCGGCTCATCAGATGGCTTCCATCAGGGATTTGGCACAGGCAGAGGTGGCTTCGGAGGTTTTGGAGGCAGCCGTGATGGTGCTGATCTGAATGCCGATGTGACAGTAAGCTTTGACGAGGCAGCTTTTGGCTGTGAGAAACGGATTTCATTATCGGATGCCAATGGTATAGGGAAAACACATACATTGCAGGTGAAGATCCCGGCAGGTATTGATACCGGAAAAAGCATCCGGCTTCGTGGAAAGGGGCAGCCAGGTGCAGGTGGCGGCCAGCCTGGAGATCTGATTTTGAAGATCCATGTTATGCCTAAGACCGGGTTTGAGAGAAAAGGACAGGATGTATATACAATATTGAATATCCCATTCACTACCGCTGTGTTAGGTGGAGAAGCAGTTGTGCATACTTTGTATGGTGATGTGATGTGCCGGATCAAGGAAGGCACACAGTCCGGAACGAAAATCCGTCTTAAGGGGAAAGGCATTGTATCAATGAAAGATCCCTCTGTACGGGGAGACCAGTATGCAGAGGTCAGGATCCAGGTTCCAAGGAATCTGAGCAGGGAGTCAAAAGCAAGATTGCAAGCATATGAAGACAGCATGAACCAATTTGAAAATGCCAGATATTCTGCATGAGTGAAAAAATAACATATTTCTAAAAAGTTTATTATTGACGGTGCAGTGCTTTTTATGCCAATATTAACATTGGTGTATAAGGACTGCACTTATTTTGTCTGGAGACACCAGTACAGTGACAATTAAGGCAAGTCAATATGGCGGTTACTTAATATTTGCTGTATTAGGTATTTGGAATATCTTATCTGGAAATAAGAAACAGTCCTACAGAATTTTCGAGGGAGGTAATCATGATAAATAAACGAGAGTGCGGTGTACTGCTTCCAATCAGCAGCCTGCCGTCAAAGTACGGAATCGGGTGTTTTTCAAAGAGTGCATATGATTTTGTAGATGAACTGAAGGCAGCAGGACAGTGCTGCTGGCAGATTTTGCCCCTTGGTCCGACCAGCTATGGGGATTCTCCCTATCAGTCTTTTTCCACTTTTGCAGGTAATCCTTATTTTATCAGTCTGGAAGATCTGATCCAGGAGGGTGTGCTTACAGAAAAAGAATGCAATAGTGTAGACTTTGGAAATAAAGCAGATGATATTGATTATGAAAAGCTGTATAAGGGACGGTATAAGCTCCTCCGTAAGGCATATGGCCGCAGTGATATTACCAAGAATCAAGATTTTCTGAAATTCCAGAGAGAACAGGGATATTGGTTAAAGGACTATGCACTGTTTATGGCTGTCAAGGACAGGTTTGAGGGTGCACCGTGGAGTGAGTGGGCACAGGATATCCGCTTGCGCTGGCAGAATGCGTTGGATTATTACAGACAAGAACTTTATTATGAGATTGAATTTCAGGAGTATATGCAGTTTAAGTTCTATGAGCAGTGGGGCAAATTAAAGGCATATGCAAATAGTAGAGGGATTCGTATTATTGGAGATATCCCGATTTATGTTGCACTGGATAGTGCTGATACATGGGCAAGTCCGTGGCTGTTTAAACTGGATGAAGAAAATCAGCCTACACAGGTGGCCGGATGTCCTCCCGATGGCTTTTCTGCTACCGGACAGTTATGGGGCAATCCGTTGTATAACTGGGATGTTCACAGACAGTCAGGGTTCGACTGGTGGGTGAAACGTCTTGCTCATTGCTTTAATATGTATGACATTGTACGAATCGACCATTTCCGTGGTTTTGATGAGTATTATGCAATTCCATTTGGCGATACGACCGCACAAAATGGCTGGTGGGAAAAGGGACCTGGAATGGATCTTTTCCGTACTATTTCTTACAGACTTGGTGACAGAGATATTATTGCAGAGGATCTGGGCTTTATGACAGATACTGTAAAACAGCTGGTAGAGAACAGCGGATTACCCAATATGAAAGTGATCGAGTTTGCATTTGATGCAAGAGATACAGGAAATGCCAGCGATTATCTTCCACATAATTATCCTAGAAACTGTGTGGTTTATACAGGTACCCATGATAATGAGACATTGAGAGGCTGGTTCCGCGATATTTCTCCGGAAGAGCGAAGACTGGTTCGTCAGTATTTGAGAAACTTCCATGATTCAGACGAAGGTATCTGCGAGGATCTGATCACACTGGTTATGAGAAGTGTGGCGAATCTTTGCATTATTCCGATGCAGGATTATCTGGGACTGGATAACAGTGCCAGGATCAATCAGCCATCTACTTTGGGCAAAAACTGGAGATGGCGTCTGAAAAAGGGACAGTTTACGAAAAAGCTGCAGAAGGAAATGCTGGATTTAGCTACCAGATACGGAAGAAGAAACTGGACAAAGACAGAAGAAGAACTGGAAGCAGAAAAACTGGAAACAAAAAAGAATAAGAAATAAAAGTCAAGGGCTGATGCTGTGTTTTTGCATCAGCCCTTTTTTAAAAAACAGCTGTTTTTTAACGATAAACCGGATATTTTGATTTAAAGAAATCAATGACTGCAGATATGGCAAGAGATGCACAGAGTAGAACAAGGGTGATCAGCAGCCAGTTATGGAAAGAATAAATAAAGTCCGTGAAATAGTATTCAAAAATCAGCGTATGCAGAAGAAACATATTCATGGAATGCTTTCCAAGTAAAGATAAAAACGGAAAACGGAATCCTTTCAGATCTGTAAGAATAAAGAAAATACCGGAAAGGATCAACGCCAGCAATCCGTCTGTAAGATCTTCGTGACCGCATTTAAAACGGAAAGTAAGGATGACAAGGAACAAAAATGCAAAAAAAATCAGTGCCAGGCTATAAAATACAGTATCCGATTTAATGGACTTTAATTTTTTCCTTAGAGAAAACAGATATCCATAAATATTTTCACTGGCGGCCATGATCCCAAGGAGCATGGTGAAAAGGTAAGTGGTGAATGCAGTGAGAGGGATCCCTAAATATGTTAACATGGCAGCCACAACTACAGCAGATAAGCCAAAATGGTCATACAGGGAGATCAGCAAAGGCATGGCAAAGACCATCAGGATGGCTACGGACATGTACCACCAGGTTTCGTTATAGGATGGTGTTCCAAAGAAGCTGGCAAGTCCCGAGGCATCGATGATCATATAAAAGATACCTTTTAAGCCGCCTTCTTTAAAGTAAATCCCAAGTCGGTCCGCTCTTAAGAAAAAGGTAAGGATACTGATAAGGTAAACGATCAGAAAACCGAAAGCAAGCTTCTTATAGCGATGCCATACGTAACCTGTCTGCTGGTCTTTTGGCTTCTGGCGAAGAGAAATGGTGATTCCGTATGCTGACAGAAAGACAAAGATGGCTACGCATATTTTGCTTAGTGCACTTAAGGTCATTATTTTATCGATAGGGATCAATCTGGAAGAAACATGATACTTTTCAACAAGATCTGCGGAACAGCTGAAAAGATGATGGAACAGCATCAGGATGATGCCTGCTCCTTTCAGTACAAATGTTACATTTTTACTGAAAAAGACAGGGCATTCCGGATTGGATTGACTTTTTGAAGAAGACATAAAAACCTCCAATAAATAAGCGTTTATAAATTTGAAACCAGCACATTATTCTGCAAATAAGTGTACTAAGTTATGTTGCTGCAGCCACAGCCAACTGGATTATAGCATAGAAAGAAATAAAGGTCACTACTTGCCAAAAAATGCAGATGGTGCTATAATATATCCGTTCGCAGATATAGTTCATTGGTAGAACATCAGCTTCCCAAGCTGAGGAGGCGGGTTCGATTCCCGTTATCTGCTTGCCAAACCCCTGAACGCTTGTAATAGCAGGCTTTCAGGGGTGTTTTGTTAAAGATGTATATGTATACAAGGAGACAAAGAAGATGAAAATTGGATTTATCGGATGTGGGAACATGGGATCTGCGATGATCAGCGGGATCCTGAAAAAAGGGATTTTTCAGAAGGATGAGATCATTGTATCAAATCTTACAGAAGAAGGCAGCAAAAGAAGCAGGGAAAAGCTGGGAGTTGTAACCACCCTGGACAATCGCCAGGTAGTTAAAAATGCAAAGACGATCGTTCTGGCCGTTAAGCCACAGTTCTATCAGGAAGTGATCGAAGAAGTGCGGGCGGATCTTACTCCAGAGCATATGGTGATCGGTATTGCACCAGGGAAAAGTCTGGACTGGATACAGGAAATATGTCAGACATCCCTGAAAGTAGCACGCCTTATGCCAAATACCCCGGCTCAGGTAGGTGAAGGTATGACAGGCGTTTGCAGAAATGAACTGGTAACAGATGATGATCTGGAACAGGTATTGAAGATCACTGACAGTTTTGGCAAAACGCAGGTTGTGCCGGAGCGATTGATGGATGCAGTGGGAGCAGTCAGTGGGTGTTCTCCGGCATACGTATTTATATTCATTGAAGCAATGGCAGATGCAGCAGTGGCACAGGGGATGCCAAGAAAACAGGCATACCAGTTTGCTGCACAGTCTGTTCTGGGAAGTGCCAGGATGGTACTTGAGACAGGAATGCATCCTGGAGAATTAAAAGATATGGTATGCTCACCGGCAGGAACCACCATTGAGGGTGTGCGTACTTTGGAAAAGGCAGGCTTTAGAAGCGCTGTTTTTGAAGCACTTCAGGCCTGCGCAGATAAAGGCAAAAAGATGTAAATAAAAAATTAGATAAAAATGTATCTGGATACAGAGCAAACTGTAATCAAGATACAGATAATCGGAAATACTTAAAACTGCTACAACTGGCAATTTCCCTTACTTAAAGTGCTGTTGTGATATTTGGAAGAGTTGGTTACTTCTTCACCGAACCATTCTGGAGGTATATAAGATATAGCTTCTTCTTCAGAAGAGAATTCTACCTCTGCAAGGAAAAGCCCCTGATATGGAGCGTCAAATATGTCCAATTCAATGGTCAGACCGTCCTTTTCCGGAATCACATATCTGGTTTTTGATATGATAACACCATCTGTTTTAGGCTTCAGGTGCTCATAAGCTTCCTGAGTAAGAGGCAGATTGTATTCTTCACGGCACATCAGTCCTTTGGATTTATAGGTAAGATAATAAGAATCATTGGATCTGCGGATACGGACAACAGGATCTGTACACAGATATCCCTGTTGGATCTTTTTTGAAGGATAAGATACCAGGTTTTGGGGCAGATTTTCCTGAGAAATCAGGAATTTTCGTTCGATTTCCATAATAAAAGCCTCCTTATATAATATGGGGAAAACCAATATCATTTATAATGTGGGAAAACCCAATCTCATTATACATGGAACAAGGGAGAAATAAAATAGGAAGAAAGAGGAAATAATAATGGCAAAAAATGTTTATATTTTTCTGGCAGACGGATTTGAAGATATTGAAGGACTTGCTGTAGTAGATCTGATGCGCAGGGCAGGGATCCGGATCACTACTGTTTCAATTATGGACAAAAAAGAAGTAGTTACTTCTCACCATATTGCCCTTTTGGCAGATTCTTTATTTGATGAAACTGATTTTTCAGATGCGGATATGCTGGTGCTTCCTGGCGGGATGCCGGGGACAAAGTACCTGGGAGAGTATGAGCCGCTTGCAAGATTGTTGACACAATTTGATCAGAAAGGCGGAAAAATCGGAGCTATCTGCGCAGCACCTACTGTGCTGGCTTCCCTGGGACTTCTGGAGGGAAAGAAAGCAACTGCTTATCCTTCCTGCATGGACGGATTAAAAGGGGCAGAAAAATCCTTGGAAAAAGTGGTAACAGATGGCAATATTACCACCAGCAGGGGACTGGGTACAGCCGTTGATTTTGCACTATCCCTGATTGAACAGCTTCTTGGAAAAGAAAAAGCAGATGAAATTGCAGAATCAGTAGTATATACCCGGTAAAATGGTCTTTTGCCGGAAAAACCATGTAAAATGGGGACTTTCCTTTGAAAAAACACTAGCGTTTTTGAAACTCCTGTGCTATACTACTACAATGACTGTAATTGTAAAGAATTGTAGCGTTATTCATGAGCGTTATAAAAATTAAAGGCCAGAAGTCTGAGACAGTGACTGCCTGCATGGATATTTGACAGACCGGATGGCAATGTATTATTTTACCTGAATTTTAAGGAGGAACACGAAAATGAGTTTACAGGTTGAGAAAATGGAAAAAAACATGGCGAAGCTTACGATTGAAGTTTCTGCTGAGGATTTAGACAAGGCAATGGAAGGTGCTTACAAAAAAGCAAAAAACAGAATTTCCATTCCTGGATTCCGTAAAGGAAAAGCTCCAAGAAAGATGATCGAGAAGATGTACGGAAAGGGAGTATTCCTGGAGGATGCTGTGAATGCACTGTTACCGGAGCATTATAGCAAAGCTGCTGCAGAGAGCGAACTTGAGATCGTTTCCCAGCCTAAGATCGACGTTGTACAGATGGAGCCTGGAAAAGACTTTATCTTTACAGCAGAAGTAGCTGTTAAGCCGGAAGTTACTCTTGGTGAGTATAAGGGACTGGAAGTTCCGAAGACAGAGATCAGTGTAACAGATGAAGAAGTTGATGCTGAAGTTAAGAAAGAGCAGGAGAAGAACTCCAGAACAATCACTGTAGAGGATCGTGCAGCACAGAAGGATGATATTGTTACTATCGATTTTGAAGGATTCACAGACGGTGTTGCATTTGAAGGCGGCAAGGGCAGCGATTATCCGCTGACTATTGGCTCCAACACATTTATTCCTGGATTTGAGGATCAGCTGATCGGTGCAAATACAGGTGACCATGTAGAAGTTAAGGTTACATTCCCAGAGGAATATCAGGCAAAAGAGCTTGCAGGCAAAGAAGCTGTATTCCAGTGTGATGTTAAGAAGATCGAAGCAAAAGAACTTCCAGAGCTGGATGATGATTTTGCAAAGGATGTTTCTGAGTTCGATACTCTTGCTGAGTACAAAGAGAATGTTAAGAAGGAACTGACAGAGAAAAAAGAAGCAGAAGCAAAAACTGCAAAAGAGAACGCAGTGATCGATAAAGTGATCGAGAATGCACAGATGGATATTCCAGAGGCAATGATCGATACACAGTGCCGTCAGATGATGGATGACTTCGGAAGAAGAATGCAGTCCCAGGGCCTTTCCATGGAGCAGTACTTCCAGTTCACAGGTCAGAGCATGGACAAGATGATGGAAGATATGAAGCCACAGGCTCTTAAGAGAATCCAGACTAGATTGGTTCTTGAGAAAGTGGTTGAGACAGAGAATATCGAAGCATCTGAGGATGAGATCAATGAAGAGATCAGCAAGATGGCTGAGATGTATAAGATGGAAGCTGACAAAGTCAGAGAGCTTCTTGGCGAGCAGGGCCTTGGACAGATGAAAGAAGACCTGGCAGTACAGAAAGCAGTTACTATGTTAGCTGATGCTGCAAAAGAAGCTTAATTGTAACTATTCAATAGGAAGTATCCTGTGAGGTGTTTTGAAACATATTCTGCCTCGCAACTGTAAGGGTACTGAACAGTTACGTTTAATCAGAGAGTAGAAAAGAGGAAATTATGAGTTTAGTGCCATATGTCATTGAACAGACAAGCAGAGGGGAAAGAAGTTACGATATTTATTCAAGACTTTTAAAGGACAGGATCATTTTCCTGGGAGAAGAAGTGAATGATGTAAGCGCAAGCCTTGTAGTGGCTGAGCTGCTTTTCCTGGAAGCAGAAGACCCTGGAAAGGATATTCAGCTTTATATTAACAGCCCGGGAGGTTCTGTGACAGCCGGCATGGCTATTTATGATACAATGCAGTATATCAAATGTGATGTATCTACAATATGTCTTGGAATGGCTGCCAGCATGGGAGCATTTCTTCTGGCCGGAGGTACGAAAGGTAAGAGATTTGCCCTTCCAAACTCAACGATCATGATTCATCAGCCCTCAGGCGGTGCCCAGGGACAGGCTACAGAGATCCAGATCGTAGCTGATCATATTGCAAAAACGAAAAGAACCTTAAATGAGATTCTTGCTGCCAATACCGGACAGCCACTGGAGGTTGTAGAGAAGGACACTGACAGGGATAATTATATGTCAGCAGAAGAAGCTAAAGCTTATGGCCTGATCGATGGTGTTGTCATGCATAAGTAACAACATAAACAAAAGAGGACTCAAACAGGAGCTTTCTTTTGTATGTAATGATTAAGAAAAGACTCCTGAACATCAGGAGTCTTATCTTGCTTAAAAAGGAAAGACGCAGAAACTGTATTTTTTATGGGAAAGCTTCTGCAAAGAAATAGAAAGGAAATGTATTGACCCATGGCAGAGAAGATAAGAGAGGGAAAAATAAGATGTTCCTTTTGCCGTAAAACGGAGGATCAGGTAAAGAAGCTGATCGCAGGACCGGACGGCGCATATATCTGTGATGAATGCGTAGGTATCTGTGCAGAGATCATGGAAGAGGAATTTGGAGGATACGATCAAGAACTGGGATCTGAGATCAATTTGCTTAAGCCGGAAGAAATCCATGCCATTCTGGACGATTATGTGATCGGACAGGATGAAGCAAAAAAGGTTCTTTCCGTAGCAGTATATAATCATTATAAAAGAGTGACCGCATCCAGGAACCTGGATGTGGAACTGCAGAAGAGCAATATTCTTATGCTTGGACCTACCGGATCCGGTAAGACACTTCTGGCACAGACATTGGCACGGCTTTTAAATGTACCTTTTGCCATTGCAGATGCCACCACTCTTACAGAAGCCGGATATGTAGGCGAGGATGTGGAGAATATCCTTTTAAAGATTATCCAGGCAGCAGATTATGATATTGAGAGAGCTCAGTATGGCATTATTTATATTGATGAGATCGATAAGATTACAAGAAAATCAGAGAATGTTTCCATCACCAGAGATGTTTCCGGAGAAGGCGTACAGCAGGCTCTTTTGAAAATCCTGGAGGGCACAGTGGCAAGCGTTCCGCCGCAGGGAGGAAGAAAGCATCCTCATCAGGAATTTTTGCAGATCGATACTACCAATATCCTTTTCATCTGCGGTGGTGCTTTTGATGGTCTTGAAAAGATCATTGAATCCAGACAGGATACCAAAGCCATTGGTTTTGGCGCAGAAGTTACCTCTAAAGAAGAGAGAAACGTAGGTGACGTGCTTAAGGATGTTATGCCGGAAGATCTGATCAAATATGGCCTGATTCCGGAGTTTGTAGGGCGTTTGCCGGTAGTTGTTACTCTGGACAGTTTGGATGAGAAGGCTTTAATCCGTATTCTTCGCGAGCCTAAGAATTCATTGACAAAGCAGTATCACAAATTGTTTGAATTAGATGGTGTGGAACTTGATTTTAAGGAAGAAGCACTGGAAATGATGGCAAGAAGATCCATGGAGCGCCGGACAGGTGCCAGAGGTCTGCGTGCCATTATGGAGAGTACGCTGATGGATCTGATGTATCAGGCTCCTTCAGATGATACTATCCGCAAATGTATTATTACTAAAGAGGTTGTAGAGGGAACCGGCAAACCGGAGATTGTCCGGGGAGAAGCTCCGGCACAACCGGCAGGTCGTAAAAGTCCAAGGATCAAGAAAAGCGGAACCCCGGAAACAGCCTGATGAAGGGATAGACAACAGATGAGTGAACCAGTCATTATAATGCCTGCCATAGCACTTAGGGGAACTACTATTCTTCCGGGAATGGTTGTTCATTTTGATATAAGCCGCAAGCGTTCCATGAAGGCGATTGAGGCAGCAATGGTCCAGGACCAGAAGATTTTTCTGGTGACACAGAGAAATTCCAGGCAGGAAACACCAGAACTCCGGGATTTATATCAGACCGGAACGATCGCCTATGTAAAACAAGTAGTAAAGCTTCCCCAGAATCTTTTAAGAGTTCTTGTAGAAGGAACAGAAAAAGCGGACTTATTGGCCCTGGATCAGGAAGAGCCTTATCTTAAGGCTGAGGTTTCCATGATCCGGCAGGAGGAAGAAGAGCTGCAGGCACCGGTAAAGGCTGCCATGCATCGCAGCATTCATGACCTTTTCCAGCAGTATTGCCAGGACAATGGTAAGATGAGTAAGGAGATGGCGGTACGTATTCTGGATATTGCAGATGTGGAAGAACTGATCCAGCAGGTTGCTGTGAATCTTCCTCTTACCTATCAGAGCAGGCAGAGATTTCTTGAAGCGTCAGGCCTTGAGGAGCAGTACGAAGTACTCGGCGCACTTCTCACCAATGAAATCGATCTTTTGGGCATTACCAAAGAACTTCAGCAGAAGCTGAAAGCCAGGGTAGATAAGAATCAGCGGGAGTACATTCTCCGGGAGCAGTTAAAGGTGATCCGGGAGGAACTGGGTGAGAATAATATTCTGGATGATGCTGAAGAATACAGGAAAAGACTAAAAGAACTGCAGGCATCAAAAGAAGTAAAAGAGAAGATCAACAAAGAAATTGACCGTTTCAAAAGTATTAATGGCAACAGTGCAGAAAGCACAGTAGAGCGCAGCTATATAGAAACACTGCTTTCCCTTCCATGGGATAAGCGGTCACAGGATTCAGAAGACCTTGAAAAGGCATGGAAGATCCTGCAAAAAGGACATTACGGACTGAAGGAAATAAAAGAGAGGATCATGGAATTTCTTTCTGTAAGAAGCCTGACCCATAAGGGTAAAAGCCCGATCCTGTGTCTGGTAGGACCTCCGGGTACCGGAAAAACCTCTATTGCCAGGTCTGTAGCAGAGGCATTGGATAAAAAATATGTGAGGATCTGTCTGGGCGGTGTACGTGATGAGGCAGAGATCCGGGGACACAGGAAAACCTACGTGGGAGCAATGCCTGGAAGGGTGACTGCAGCTCTTGCACAGGCTGGTGTAAGCAATCCGCTGATCCTGCTTGATGAGATTGACAAGACCAGCAGTGATTACAAGGGAGATACATCATCAGCACTTCTCGAGGTTCTTGATCCTGAACAGAACAGCAGATTTAATGACCATTATGTAGAGATCCCTCAGGATCTTTCAGAGGTTCTTTTTATTGCAACTGCGAATGATCTGCAAGGCATTCCAAGACCGCTTCTTGACCGTATGGAGATTTTGGATATTTCCGGTTATACAGAAAATGAAAAAGAGCATATTGCCAAAGAGCATCTTATTCCAAAGCAGATGGAAATCAATGGCATCAGTAAGGACATGCTTACCATACAGGGCAGCGCTGTCCGTAAGATGATTAATAATTATACAAAAGAAGCAGGTGTACGTTCCCTGGAGCGGTGTATTGGCAGAATCTGCAGAAAGACTGCAAGAGCCATTATGGAACAGGGAAAGGATAAGATACGTGTAACCGGGAAGAATCTTTCAGAGTACCTTGGAAAAGAAAGATATGATTACCTGATGGCAAATAAAAAAGATGAAATTGGTATTGCACGTGGACTGGCATGGACTCAGGTGGGTGGCGACACACTTCAGATCGAAGTAAATGTAATGCCGGGAAAAGGGGAACTTCTTCTTACCGGTCAGCTGGGAGATGTAATGAAAGAATCTGCACAGGCTGGTATCAGCTATATTCGTTCTGTAGCCGGGAAATATGGGATCCTTCCTGAATTTTTCAGGGAAAACGACATTCATGTACATATCCCGGAGGGCGCTGTACCAAAGGATGGACCTTCAGCCGGCATTACCATGGCCACTGCTATTTTGTCAGCTGTGATCCAGGTTCCTGTACGGGCTGAGGTAGCTATGACAGGAGAGATCACTCTGAGAGGAAGAGTCCTTCCTATCGGAGGTCTGAAAGAAAAGCTTCTGGCAGCAAAATACGCAGGGATCAAAGAAGTCCTGGTTCCAAAGGAAAATAAAAGGGATGTCCAGGAAATGGATAAAGAGATCACGAGAGATCTGAAAATCTGTTATGTGGAAACAATGGGACAGGTTCTGGAGCATGCCCTTTCCTCCGGAAAAAAATAAAGGCTTTGCATAAAAAGGCGGTTCCATGGCAGCAAAGGAGATTATTACATGGTAATTAAAAATGTTTCATTAGATATTGTGTGCGGGATCACCAGTAAACTTCCGGATACAGGAAGACCGGAAGTGGCATTTGCAGGAAAGTCCAATGTAGGAAAGTCATCACTGATCAACAGCCTGGTGAACCGAAAGGCTCTTGCAAGGACAAGTGCGCAGCCAGGCAAGACTCAGACCATTAATTTCTACAATATAAACGAAAGTATTTATCTTGTAGATCTTCCAGGATACGGATATGCGAAGGTTCCCCAATCTGAAAAAGAAAAATGGGGAAAGATGATCGAAAGGTATCTTCATACTTCAAAAGTATTAAAAGCAGTATTTCTACTGGTGGATATCCGACATGATCCTTCTGCAAATGATAAGATGATGTATGATTGGGTGGTACATAACGGCTACAATCCTATTATCATTGCAACCAAAATGGACAAATTAAAGCGCAGCCAGATACAGAAAAATCTTAAAGCGATCAAAATCGGGTTGAATCTCCGGCCTGGAAGCATTATGATCCCATTTTCTGCTGAGACAAAGCAAGGAAGAGATGAGATCTGGGCATTGATCGATGAATTGACCGGACAGATTCCGGCAGTTACTGAGCAGACCAACTTACAGGAGAAATAATATGGGAATAATTAAGGCGTTCAAGCTGGGATTTGACTATTTCAAGTATGACGAAGACGGCAATGTGCAGGAAATGCAGAGAGCCGTCGATGATATAAACCTGGACATTGAAGCCGGGAGCTTTGTGGCTATCCTGGGACATAACGGTTCTGGGAAGTCCACACTGGCAAAGCAATTAAATGCACTGCTCCTTCCTTCCGAGGGGACGATCTGGGTGGATGATATGGATACATCCAAGGAGCAGGAATTGTGGAAGATCCGCCAGAAAGCAGGAATGGTTTTTCAGAATCCGGACAATCAGATCATTGGAACTGTTGTTGAGGAGGACGTAGGCTTTGGCCCTGAAAATATGGGTGTGCCTACAGAGGATATCTGGAAACGTGTGGGTGACAGTCTGAGAAAAACAGGGATGACAGCATACCGCCACCATTCACCTAACAAGCTTTCCGGAGGACAGAAGCAGAGAGTTGCCATTGCAGGTGTAATGGCCATGCGACCTCAGTGCATTGTTCTGGATGAGCCCACAGCTATGTTGGACCCGAATGGCAGGCATGAGGTTCTGGAAGCAGTTTCCGAACTGAATAAGAAAGAAAATGTGACAGTGATTCTGATCACTCACTATATGGAAGAAGTCATCCATGCGGACAAGGTTTATGTAATGGACAGCGGTAAGATTGTTATGCAGGGAACTCCAAGGGAGATCTTTTCACAGGTGGAAAGACTGAAGGAATACAGACTGGATGTTCCCCAGGTAACTTTGCTGGCTCATGAACTTCATGAGGCTGGTGTGGATATCCCGGAGGGAATACTGACAACAGAGGAATTGGTGAGTGCATTATGTCAATAGAACTTAAGAATGTTACCTATACGTACAGCCCAGAAACGGCTTATGAGATACATGCATTAAAAAATATTAACCTTGTGATCCCAGATGGACAGTTTATGGGGATCATTGGCCATACAGGCAGTGGAAAATCCACATTGATCCAGCATTTCAATGCGCTGATCCGTCCTACCTCAGGCACGATCCTTTATAATGGAGAGGATATATGGGAAGAAAAATATGACCGCAGAAAGCTGCGAAGTGAGGTTGGGCTGGTATTCCAGTATCCAGAGCATCAGCTTTTTGAAAGTGATGTTTTATCCGATGTATGCTTTGGACCTATGAATCAGGGACTGAGCCGGGAGGAGGCTGAGAAAGAAGCCAGAAAGGCTCTTGCCCATGTTGGATTTAAAGAAGAGTATTTCAGTAAATCACCCTTTGAACTTTCCGGAGGACAGAAAAAAAGAGTTGCCATTGCAGGTGTGTTGGCAATGAATCCAAAGATCCTGATTCTTGATGAGCCTACTGCAGGATTGGATCCTAAAGGCCGTGATGATATCCTGGATCAGATCCAGCTCCTTCATAAAATGCGCGGCATCACCATTATCCTTGTATCTCACAGTATGGAAGATATTGCCAAGTATGTGGAACGGCTGGTGGTTATGAATCATGGTGAAGCTGTATTTGATGACACACCAAGAAAGGTATTTTCCCATTATCAGGAACTGGAAAAAATGGGGCTGGCAGCTCCGCAGATCACTTATATTATGCATGCCCTGAAGGAAAAAGGGCTGGATGTGGATGTAAATGCCATCACTGTGGAAGAAGCAAAAGACAGCATCCTGAAAGCACTGAAGAAGGGAGGAAAGGCAGATGATTAGAGATATTACCATTGGCCAGTATTATCCTGCCGATTCCCTGGTTCATAAGCTGGATCCAAGAACTAAGCTTTTGGGTACATTGATGTTTATTGTTTCAGTGTTTGTTTTTCATACATTTTGGGGATATTTGGTTGCCACAGTATTTCTGGGCAGCGTGATCCTGATTTCCAAGGTACCTGTTAAATTTATTTTTAAAGGCCTGAAAGCGATTTTTGTACTTTTGTTATTTACTATTGTTTTTAATATTATCCTTACACCAGGCGAAGTGTTATGGCGTTGGGGATTTATTAAGGTAACAAAAGAAGGTCTGGTGCTGGCAGGGAGAATGGCTATACGTCTGATCTATCTGGTGATCGGATCTTCCATTATGACTCTTACCACAACACCCAATCAGCTTACCGATGGATTAGAACGTCAGCTTCGTCCTTTGAATAAGATCCATGTTCCGGTTCACGAGATTGCAATGATGATGTCCATTGCACTTCGATTTATTCCTATTTTGCTGGAAGAGACAGATAAGATCATGAAAGCGCAGATTGCAAGAGGAGCAGACTTTGAAAACGGAAATCTGATACAGAAAGCAAAGAATATGGTTCCGCTGCTTGTTCCGTTGTTTATTTCAGCTTTTCGTCGTGCCAATGATCTGGCAATGGCCATGGAAGCAAGGTGCTATCATGGCGGAGATGACAGGACACAGATGAAACCTTTGAAATATGCAGGCAGGGATTATGCAGCCTATGGGATTCTGACCGGATATCTGGCAATTGCAATCCTGTTTCGGGTAGTGGGGATATAAAATATGAAAAGAATCGGACTTGTAGTAGCGTACGATGGAACCAATTACAGTGGATGGCAGGTGCAGCCAAATGGGATTACAGTACAAAGCGTTTTGAATGAAACCTTATCCCAGTTGCTGGGAGAACAGATTGAGACCATTGGAGCCAGCCGTACAGATGCAGGGGTGCATGCAATGGGAAATGTGGCTGTATTTGATACTGAGACACGGATTCCGGGCGAAAAGATTTCTTATGCTCTGAATCAGAGGCTTCCGGAGGATATCCGCATCCAGCTTTCTGAAGAAGTGGATCCGGATTTCCATCCCAGGTATTGTGACAGCGAAAAGACTTATCAGTACCGGATCCTTAATCGCAAATTTCCTGTACCTACAGAACGGCTGTATTCATATTTTTACCATTACAAGCTGGATGTGGATAAGATGAGAGAAGCCACTTCTTTTCTCATCGGACGTCATGATTTTGCCAGCTTTTGCGGGGCGAAGGCCCAGGTAAAGACAACCATTCGTACCATTACAGGAATGGACGTATGGCGAGACGGAGATGTGGTAACGATCCAGGTAACCGGAACCGGATTTCTTTACAATATGGTAAGGATCATTTCCGGTACATTGATCGAGATCGGCAATGGTCAGTATCCGCCAGAGAAGATCAAGGATATCCTGGATGCCTGTGACAGGGAGGCAGCAGGGTCTACCGCACCGGCAAAAGGCCTGACTCTTATGGGAATCCAGTTTTTTGATTGATTTTTGCTTATATTTTATGCATATTTTTGTATCCATAAGGCGAAAAAGTAGTTGACATACTGCTGCCGGTATAATATAATTACTCAATGTGACGTAGTGCGAAGATACTTAAGCCAATAGCCCCGGCGACAGTATTTATCAGCGGTTTCGGACATTTCCGCAGTAATTGCACCATCGTTTCCATATTACTAACATATGCGAGAATTCGCATTTATACAAACAATCGTTGATAAATAACAGGAGGTAAAACCATGCAGACTTATATGGCTAATCCAGATAAAATCGAAAGAAAATGGTATGTAGTTGACGCTGCTGGATGCACCCTTGGCCGTCTGGCTTCCGGTGTTGCAAGCGTTTTAAGAGGAAAGAATAAACCACAGTTTACACCTCACGTAGACACAGGTGATTATGTGATCATCATCAATGCTGACAAGATCAAAGTTACAGGTAAGAAGCTTGATCAGAAAGTTTATTACAACCACTCTGATTATGTTGGCGGCATGAGAGAGACTACATTAAAAGAAATGATGGCTAAAAAACCGGAGAAGGTTGTTGAGCTGGCAGTGAAAGGAATGCTTCCTAAGGGACCTCTTGGAAGAACCATGTACAAGAAACTTTTCGTTTATGCGGGATCTGAACACAAACATGAGGCTCAGAAACCGGAAGTTTTAACATTTTAATGAGGAGGTAGAAAACATTGGCTAGCGCAAAATTCTACGGAACAGGAAGAAGAAAAAAATCAGTTGCAAGAGTTAGACTTGTACCAGGAAATGGGAAAGTTGTTATAAATAACAGAGAAATCGAAACTTACTTCGGTTTAGAAACTTTAAGAATGATAGTTAATCAACCATTAGTTTTAACTGCTACTAAGGATAAGTTTGATGTATTAGTTAATGTACATGGTGGTGGATTCACAGGTCAAGCTGGAGCTATCAGACACGGAATTACAAGAGCTTTAATTAAATCAGACGAAAACTTAAAATCTGAATTAAAGAAAGCTGGTTTCGTAACAAGAGACCCAAGAATGAAGGAAAGAAAGAAATACGGTCTTAAGAAAGCTAGAAGAGCACCACAATTCTCTAAGAGATAGTATTTTTTACGAGAGGTTTTTATACCTCTCTTTTTTTTATTTTAATACTGAAGTACCATAAAATTAAAAATTCCAATATTAAATCTATGTTAAAAAATGTTGAAATCTATTAACAAATGTTAATTTTTATTGTAAACTTAACTGGATGAAATAATTTTTAACATAAATAAAATATACAAGAGTAAA
>OLPR01000186.1_pt1 | contig 60814 bp, 64 predicted proteins | sample 1672761 | NCBI WGS metagenome assembly OLPR01 (sample SAMEA3136721, study PRJEB25190) | human gut metagenome | biome: human gut; feature: human-associated habitat; material: faeces | place: Austria | collected 2013 | reverse complement strand
GCCACCAGGGCCCATCGGACCGGTGGGGCCATAGCACACGCGCATGCCGCCGCAGCCGCAGCCGCAGCCACAACCGCCGCCGCTGCCAGCGCAGCCAAATACAGACGTACAGCCCGCATAGGAGGGCGTGCTGTTATAACAATTGCAGGAAGCCATAATTCAAATCACCCGATCCATACAGATTGGATTCTTGCGAACCCACTGCATCCTATGCGGACTGCCATACAAACGTTAAGCTTTTTTCTTTCTTCCTCCTTCTTTCATGCTTGTTTTAATTTAATTTGCTGGGGTTTCACTGCGCATGTTGTTGCTTTCTTAGAAAATCCCCAGGAATTTAGGCTGCTTTTCAATCTTCTCGTTCTGCGTATCGCCACAATGAATGCAGTGACGCTGCTGTTCGCCCTCGGTTTCCTTAGTCGCGGGACGGATAATCTCCCACTCCGTGTAGGAATGCCCCAGCGCGGCAAGTTCTTCCGTTTCGATTGTCGCTCCGCACTGCGTACACTTTTTCACCTTCAGACCGCTCTGCAGGCACGCTGCCTCGCGCGTAATGCTCCATTCGCCCGCGCTATGCCCTATGGGCGGCACTTCTTCCGTCTTCAGCGCCGCGTTGCAGGTCGCGCAATACTGCACCCGAATCCCCGCGGCCGTGCAAGTCGCCGCACGGGTAGCGCGCCAGCTGCCTTCCCGATGGCCAGTCGCAGCAATCTGCTCGCTCTTGAGTTCCTCGCCACAAGCGGTGCAGTATTGTTTTCTTTCACCAGCAGCATCGCAGGCGGCTTCTTTCACGGTTTTCCACTCGCCAGACTTATGCCCCGACGCAGTGATTTCTTCGCTGTTCAGCAATGCATTGCAAATCACGCAGCGCTGCTCACTGCGCCCCTTTTCAGTGCAGGTAGCAGGAGAAACTGTTGTCATCACGCCGCTCTGATGTCCCGTCATCGGCAGTTGCTCAGTGCTCAGCACCTCGCCGCACGCCGTGCAGGAGATCGTCTTTTCTCCACATTCCATACAAGTAGCAGCCTTCGTGATTTCACCCATTCCCGGCTGATGCGGCAGCTTTTCCACGGTTCTTTGCTCAATGATCGCATTGCAGCGTTTGCAGCGCATTTCTTCCACACCCACCTGGGCGCAAGTTGTCACTCGGACGCTTTGCCATTCGCCATCTATATGCCCCAACGCCGCAATCTCCGTCTCCGCAATGATCTTTTTGCAATTCTTGCAGCGCTTTACATTCTTGCCAGCTTTTTCACAAGTTGCTTCTACTTCGATCCTCCATTCATCTTCTTCATGACCAATTGGTACCAGCACTTCGCTTTCAGCCACCTGTCCGCACACCTTGCAGAATACCTTTCTTTCACCCGGCGTGACACAAGTAGGCGACAAACTCATTTTCTTGTCAGAAAGCGTATGGGGCAGCGCCGGAATTTCCTCACTTTCCACAATTACGTTGCAGGTGGCGCAGCGGCGCACCTTCAGGCCATTTTCCTTGCAGGAAGCTGCCCGTTCAACCTTCCAATCCTTGGGCGTATGTCCCAGCGCCGGGATCTCCTGGCTTTCCGCGACCTCGCCGCAATAAATGCATGCCGCTTCCTTTTGTCCCGGTTCAGTGCAGGAGGGCTGCTTTAAAACGGTAAACTCCTGTCCTTCCGGATGCAGCGTATCGGTGCAAAGAGAGAATGAGTAAAGGTCTTTTTTATCATTCTTATAATCACATTGTGCAGCTATATAATAAACTGTGTTGGCCTGTAGCGCCTGTTCAAAAGCTCCATTTTTTTTGCGTATCCAAAGGTCGGCAATCTCATTACCATTTGCATCGCAGATATAAAAAGTCATACCATTATACCAGTCATTTAGGCTTAAAATAGTCAAGGTATAAATCCTCGATTCTTCCGGCACAAATTTATACCAAACCGTACCGCCATCAGGGCTTTGCGAATTATAGCCAATTCCCGCATATACCTGCGTTGCCGCATTGCGGGATGTACCGCCAAAGATCGTCTGCGTTTCCGCCTGCGCGCACACGCAAATACACGCCAGCAGCAGCGCTAAGCACGCCAGAATCCAACGCTTTTTCATTTCCTTTTCCTCCTGTCATTATTGTTTTTCGAACTGTGTGATTTCCAATTCAGAACCTCGGTAATCCTTGGCAGCCTGATCAGCGTAGTACCAAAGCTTCAGGGTATTACCGGACACCTGATACTTCATCGCAACATCTTCTATGCAATAGAGGATCACCGTTTCATCGTCACATACTACATAGGTTCCTGGATAGGCTGCCCATCTTCCAAATCCAGAAGCACTCCTTGTCCAGGCGATGAATTTGCCGTTTTCATAAAACTCCAGCATACGAATATCCTTGAAGCCCGAATCATTAAATGCTCTCGTTTCAAATGAAACCTGCGGATTCTCCGTATACCACTTTCCAACCAGGCGATTCTTCTCCGCCGATGAGCTCCGTGCTCCACAGCCGCAAAGTATCAGAAGTAATGCAAGCACCACCCCCAATATGCTCTTTTGTAGGTTTTTCCTGTTCATTTGCTTCTCCTTTTCTTTGTTTATTCAATTACGGGCGAACCGTTCAGTGCGCGCATACCCTCCTTCCGTCATTCTCTTATTCTATCCAGGATAATTTCGCCCGTTTCATTGTTTAGATATATCAAGCGATCATAATCGTCCTCTACTGCCACATAAGCGGAGTACTCCTCGCAGTAGCTCATTATATCCTCATAGCACATATCGTACTTCATTTCCAACACCATTTCGCCTTTTTTGTTGATAAGGCCGTCCTGGCGTTTAGGGAGATTAGTCTCCCAAGTTACCGTTCCAGGTTCCACGTTGGATACCATTGTAAAACCACCCCTATCAAAGCTGCTGGCATAAACCCATTGCGGCTGGATAACGATATTGCCGGTGCTATCAATGAAACCATACCTTTTTTGCAGTTGAACCGCCGCCAATCCATTGGAAAACACTTTAGCATCCTCAAATTGGCAGTCAATGACGATATTGCCATTTGTATCGATGTAACCGTATGCACCCTGCTTACTCCTGATTATGCCATAGGAATCATACGTCACTTTCCCCTTAAAGCAGGGAGCGAGACCATCGTGAAAGGTAGCGTCGCCGATCAAATAGCAATCCTCTGCAAGCTGGAATTTTACGTTGCCATTTTCATCAACATAGCAGTATCTCCCATGATCCTTTACAGCCAGCAACCCCTCGGAGTAAAACTCGGTATAGTTCACTTCCCAATTTACCTCGCACAGAACCTCTCCGTTTTCATCGATCAAGTATTTGCTTTCACCGATTCCGACTAAAAACCGATTATTGCGCAAGTATTTTAATCTATCATATTTTATGTTCTCTTTTATCACATTTCCGGCTTTATCCGTAATACGCCAGAGACCGTTTGAATAATCATCATAGCTTTCCTTTCCCTGATACAGGAAGCAGGTATTATCACACAGATAGACCGCATCCCACCTGGTGCCATCCAGAGTGCTGCCCGGCGCTTTTATAATCCACTTGCTTTCGCCATCGCCAGAATCATCATAGCCATAGCCCACTGCCGGTTGCTCCTGCGGCTGATAGTTGGGCGTTGATCCATCCTTTGCGATCATAATTTTATTTCCATCCAGCATTACAGTTGCCGCCGGTCTATCATAGTCTTTCTGAGAGAATGGCGTGATGATGCTGTCATAGATAGGCTCTATCACCATATTTCCCGCTCGATCCAGCAGGCCGTACTTTCCATTTTTCCCTTTAAAGAACGCGACATCGCCCTGCCAGCCCCAACGCGATTCGTAATCCACGTTGGAAAGAGAAGTCTTCGCATCTTCTTTTTGAGTCAGCGAGGTCGGATTAAACTCCAGACGATAATCTGGAGCATACTGGATAGGCTGATAGTAATAACCATTACGGATTGCATAATCCGCGGCATAAGAGCCGGGCTCCGCGTAAATTGTCCCACTCAGGGCGTCCTCTTCAATCTCTGTAACGGAAGGCGGAATGACCATGAACTCCATCGAATTACAGCCATCAAAGCAACGGCGACCAATACTTTTAACGCCATCGAGAATGTACACCCGTGCCAAAGAAGTGTTCCTGAAAAACGCCCATCCGCCAATGGTCTTAATGGAGCCGGGAATAACTATGACGCTTTCATTCCAGCAATCATAGTATGCGTTCGGATAGATTTCCACGATGGCTTCGCCCAGATAAGAGGCAGGAAACATTACCTTTTTCTCTTTAAAATATCCGCCGCCAAAAGCATAGCCATTTTCATCTTTACATAGGCCAAGCGTAATTGGATCATCATACCACAAGGATGCATCGCCATTATTGACTTTCTCCTGCTTATAGGCATAGCGAATCCCGTTTTCAATCGCAAAGATTTCAGCATAGGATCCCGGCTCAACCTCCAGCGTTACCTTTTTCCAATCGAACGCATCCTCCGCTATGCTTTTTACCGAAGATGGAATAACAACGTAGCGCAGGTTCGGACAATTTACCGCTGCTCTTCCCTTAATTTTTTCCGTACCATAAGCAAAAGTGATGCTTTGAAGCTGTGGGCACCAGCAAAATGTATCTGTCCCAATCTCCGCTATCTCCGGCATTTTTATTGTTTCCACAACTTTATCGTTGGCGATTACCTGCCATCCAATGCGAACCGACAGATTGTTTATTGTGGAAGGAAACACCAGGTCTATTTCGTCGCGCGGATAATTAGTAATTACTACATATTCCCGCCACATTTGATCATGGTCAATCGCGTACTCAAACCCTTCGTATTCTCCTTTTTCCCGATTATCTTCCACCCGCTCTGGAAGCGCAAAAAGCCATGGATCAATTTCTTCCGCCCATCCTGTTTGCACTGCCAAAGCAACCAGCATCATCACCGCAATGAAAATAAGTTTTTTCTTCATCTCTTTTTCTCCTTTTCACTTTACTCTTGCGATATCATATCAATTCGTACCCACATCGCTGGACGCACGCAAGCCTTAAACGTATTTTTTTGAGCCCATACGACAGCACCCTCTAAATCTACAAGCATCTGTGTCGGCCCATAGTTCGGCGCTATGGCAGCAATTTCTCCATCCGTATAACCCGATTCCCTCAATTTCTCAACAATTGTCATGCCTTCATAATCCGCTGGGTTCTCAAAAATTTTGTAAGAATAGTAATCCACAGGTTCATCTATAATCCCCGGTGTACGAAGCCACCAATCATAGTAATACCCATCCTGCCGATAAGGTCTATCACACACGTTTACAAACGATTCATCCATGGATCCTGCTTTCTTTGCTTCTTTTGTAGCAAAATAGCGATTGACTTCCTCTTCGCTAAGCAAGAACAACCGGTCGCGCGTATCCTCGCCACCCGAGCTATAGCCCCGAACCCCATCTTTCTGATTACTTTTCACAATTGTGGTTAGGATACTCTTTTGTTCCTTGGCCGTGAATGCGCTCTCAAAGAAATCGTTGTTCAACCATTGACGCACATCACTCTTTTCCCACTCAGCGGATTCGATGTTTTCCTTCATAAATGGACGATACGCAACACTCTTTTGCGAAAGCAGCAATGCGGAATTGCCCGAAATCTCCAGTACCATCCATTTAATCTCCTTATTTTTCCATTCACCCATCGATACTATATTTCCGGCAGCAATCGCATCCTCTGCATCTGCCTGCGCCATATCCCGAAATTCATTTCCATGCTTCATGGCATATGAATATGCTGCGCTCCCCAAAGCTCCGTATATGCGCACATCCCCATCCACAATTTCTCCCTCGATTAGTTTAACCGTATTCGGTATAATGATTTTTTTCAAGTTTGCGCAGCTGGAAAAGCAACCATTTGACAATGTTGTTGTTTTATCGGGAATAATAATTTCTGTCAAGCCATCACAGCCGGAAAAGGCGGCAAAGTCAATACGTTCCGGCAGCATAGCAGGTGAAATGCTCTCAATGGATCCGCAGTCTGCAAATGCACATTTCCCTATATATTGCGTACGCATACCAGTTAAATTCTTTAGTGCAGTGCATCCCTCAAATGCTTTTTCATCGATGGTAACGGGCCATTTGCAGGCGCTGAAATCCACAGTCTCAAGACTGGTATGGTTTTGCAATGCCGCCCGTCCGATATCCCGAATGTTTTCGCTCAACACAATGCGCTTTATCTCCACCGGTTGCGCATTATAATCTGGATTTCGCAGAGAATTCAGTTCGCTTACGGCTTTGCCGTTAATCTCTGCCGGAAGATGAAGCTCGGTTTCATTACCTACATAGCCGGTAATCATGTAATTCTCTGTATAAATATTAATCGCAACCAAATAGTCGCCATATCGTTCACCCAGCGCCATGGTAGGAAACGTGACCAACGCAATGGCCATTATCACCATCGCCGCGACAGCTTTCTTCATGCTACATTCCCCCTATTCACAACCAGTTATTGATCTGCTGACAAGGAATATTTCTGTCGTTCGCATACTCCTCAGCAAAAGAGGCAGGCTGAACAATCAGAGTAAACCGATCTGTTAACGTAAACGCTTCATCGCCAATGTATTCCAGCGAATAAGGAAGCGTGATCTCATGCAACGCCGTGCATTTTTCAAACGCTCTTTCTCCAATTTGCGTAAGCCCTTCCGTAAAGCAAACATCTTCCAGCATCAGGCAGGCGCTAAAGCAACCTTCGCCAACCTGCTCCGTCATACCAGTAATACTTACATCCTTTAAAGCGCTGCAGCCTTCAAAGGCATAATCTCCCAGCGTCGTTCTGCCGCTAATCAGCAGTTGATTCAACATGACGTCCTTTTTAAACGCCCGCTCTGAAACGATGCAGTTTTCGCCGCAAATTTCAACTTTTTCCAAAGAGCGGCATTCGCTGAAAGCTTCTTTTTCAATATTTTTTAATGTGCCCGGGCATTTTAGCTCCTGGATTCGCGTGCGTGCAAATGCCTTTTCCCCTATTTTCTCAAGTCCTTCCGGCAAATCAGCCTTTTGCAGGTACGCGCATTTATAAAAGGTATAATCTGCAATTTCAGTAATTGTAGTTGGAATCGCTATTTCCAGAAGTGATGTTTCAGCAAACGCATATTTTTCTATTCGTTGAAGGCCGTCTAACCAGGAAACCTTTTTCAGCTGTAAGCATCCCTGCATTGCATAAGCGCCAATCGATTCTACCGACTGCGGAAACACAACGCTTTGAATATACTGATTCTTTCGAAACGCCTCGGGCTCAACAGCACAGATACCGCTCGGGATGGTATATGCTTCATCCATTTTTGCAGCCGGGTAAGATATAAGCTTTTTAGAACGCTTATCAAAAAGAACGCCGTCAATCTGCGCAAAGCAAGCGCTTCCGCTTGCCACATTCAACCGCGCTATTTCAAGGCATCCATCAAATGGGTTGATACCAATTGTTTCAACGCTTGCAGGGATTTTGCTTCCGTTCCAAACTCTGCAAGCGCGGAAGGCCCTATCTCCTATCTCAATCAATCCTTCTGGCAATTCACACTTTGTCAAAACGCTATTTTCCGCAAACGCTTCCACGCCTATGGATGTTGCACTGGATGGCATTTCTACCTCTTCCAAATAAAAGCAATTCTGAAACGCATGCGCGCCAATGCTCATCGTCCCATCTTTAATTGTATACGCTCTATCCGCTTTAGCGCACGGATACGTATGCAGGCTGCGATCTCCTCGGGAATATAGCACGCCATCGCTTTGAAAAAAATAAGCGTTACGCGGATCCATATAAATGTTCTCCAAGCTGAGCCAATCCTTGAATTCGCCTGGCGCAATCTGTTCCACAGTATGCGGCAGTTTAATATAGCGCGCTTCGGCATTGGAGTTATCAAATCGAATGCCTGTAACCGTATATCCGTCAATTTCCGAAGGAATATTTACAATATCGCCCTGCATTTCAGCATGTGTAATGCATACCGTTGTATCGGTAATCTTTTCATAATGGATGTCATCCGCATAAGCTGTTGCGAATGCACAGCAAACAATTTCCATCAGCAATACCGCAACTCCTATTAGTCGCTTTCTCATATTTTCACCCTCTCTTACTGTTCTTGGCTATTCCATAAATAGTTTAGCGTTTTCGTTCCATCATCGCTTACAAGCTGCATGTCGCTCTCTGTTATGTAATAACACCCGTCAGCGATAGAACGCTCATCCGAGGAAAAAACGAATCCTCCATTTTCCTCCGAAATAAACCCTCTGCCTTGTTTGTCAAGGGTTTCAATTTGATAAATCCTGTCCTCAATCTCAAGTATGGCACGATCGCCCATTTTCGTTGTAAGCAGCCATTTGCCGTCGAATACTTCCGTCTTACGGCTTTCACTTTTTCCAAAGTACACTTTCAACGAATCGCATACCTGGCTTAGCTCTGCCTGCGCCGTAGCAATCGTTGTTGCGGCATCCTCGCGCTCTATTTCGCATACGCCAACCACCAGCATCAAATCCTCAAACAGCATATATCGCCCTGCTATATGCCATGTATACTTTAGCGCCTCTTCCTTCTCCAGCAGTTCATAGTACCGCTCGCCTTTGCTATTTATCACGGTTTCCAGACTATACAGTTCTCCCTGCGATGTTGTCTGCTTATTTTCCGTTGTTTCCGCTATTTTGATTTTCTCCATAAATTCATCCGGCATGTCAAAGCCATCCGGCTTTTCAAAAGCCTCAATCACAACAAACATAAAAGGATAAGAAGAACCGCTATAGCTATAACCCATCAGCGCGTTCAGACCATATGCTGCATTGAAAGGCTTTTGAACATTGTATTGGCATGCCCCTACCGCTCTTGTTCCTAATGCCGACGATATTATGTTTAATTCCTCTTCCGCCCCTCGTTTCCAGCCAAGTAGATCGTTTCCTTCCAAAGAGAGGACATCCACTTCCTGAGAGCTTGAATACTGGGTATCAGGCACCGTAAAAGAAATCCCCAATTCTCCCACGTTAATCGTCGCGGCATGTGCGTTTGCTCCCACAAGCATTAGCAGTACAATCAAAATCAGGACTATCCGCTTCTTCATGATTCTCTCTCCCTCCTCACCATTCCGGCTCAAAGCTATACATTACTCCGTTTTCACGCGCATAGCTTTCCGTTTCGCTACCAGGCGTCAAATCCAGCATCATATAATCATTCGCCAAGAAAGCGTCCTCTCCCAGCCGTACCACCGAAGCAGGGATCGTCAGTTCCAGCATCTTGGGACATGCTGCAAACGCATAACTGCCAATCTCCTCCAGCTTATCATTTAGCTGCCCTTTTTCCAGCTCCATGCACCCAGCAAATGCATAATCTCCGATTCTCTTAACTGCAGTATAATCTACATAGAACTTCTGAAGATACGCCTGCCGATAACACGCATAGTCGCCAATTTGCTCAAGCGTAGTATAAACATATAGTTCTTTCACCCGCTTTGCCGCCGGCACAGATACCAGACAGGTGGCGTCCTTCGTATACAGCATTCCCTGATATTCTCTAAACCAGGGACTATCCGCCTCCACATGAATGGTGCGCAATATGCTGCATAGTATAAAAGCGCTTCCGTCCACCTCTCGCAGCGACGCCGGCAGCGTAATGGTATTCATTTTTGCGCAGCCTCTAAAAGCAAATTTTCCCACCCGTTCCAATCCATTTTTCAATTTGATATGCTCTAATTGCTTGCAGTTCTGAAACGCGCCTTCTCCAATTTCAACCAGTGTTTCGGGCGTATAAATGCGCTTAGCGCTGCACCCCTGGAAGGCGTATTTCCCGATTTTCGTAACATCCCGCCCGTAAACCTGGCTTGGAATAAACACGATGTTGGCATCTCCGAAATACCGATCAATACAGATCGTATCGTTTGGCATAAGAGAGCACTCATAAACAGCTGTCTCGCCAGCCTGATTTGCCTGCGCACGCGCGAAGAACAGCATGCTAAAAAGCAGCAAAAGAATGAGTAAGAGCAATCCTTTTGCCTTCCGTAAATCGCCATGTTGTCTGGCCATATCTTTCATCCTTTCTCTATTACAGCGTTGTTGTGTTTGCCGTGCCGCACAGCTTATTGCGTGTTTCAATCGTCCAATCCAGCTCCTTCTGTCGAATTGCCAATTGCTTATCAGCCGTCTTTTTTTCTGCTTGTTTTTGTTCCAAATCCTTCTCCGAAATCTCTATTTCAGGTTTCATTTTCTTGGTTTTCTTATATATTTCTTTCGCGACTAAATACCATAAATAACTGAATCCCGGCAATAAACCAAGCACAAGAGCGGCACCGCCTTGAGAACACTTTTCGATTAGTTTCCCCCAAATCCAGCCAAAAATCACTAATGCAACTAACAATGCCGCGCTTCCGCCAAATATAATCCTCCATCTTGTACGAATAAGATATTCAAGATGCTGACTATGAGTCAGCACCTCCTTCTCGGCGTTTTCCACTTTCTTATTCGCGTCATTCCGCAATCTGGTTGCCTGCTGAACCTGAAAATCGCGCAGCTTAATACGTATTTCCGTATCCGCATATTCAAGCGCGGTATTGAATTCGCTATACTCCTTCAATGGCTTCGGCAGTTGTATTAAGCCATGAATCCCCTCTGTCTGAATTCTTTGCGATGCAAGCAAATGTCCAATATACGCAATGCTGCTGCATTCTTTATCCAGCACACGGCTAAAACGAAGATCAGCATTATAGAAATCCCCGTTTCTCAGCTCCTGAAAGCCGTTTATTTGCCATGCCGGCAGCTCCTTTTCGATCAGCCGTTTAATTGCAGAAAGCAACGCGTCCAAAGCATTTGCTTGCTCCATGTTGTGCGCCTGCAAGTGTCGGTCTGCTATCTCCTGCGGAAAATCCTCCGGCCGCATGCCAGCATAAACAGGAATCAGCACCCTTTTAGGATCGCTCCGAATCATCCACAAATATCTGCGCCATTCATTGCGCACCCACAGGCTATTTGCATTTTCCATAGAGCACGCCACCAGCAGCATCGCTTTGGAGGAGCGAAGCGCCGTATAAATCAGGGCTTCAAAATCCTCGCCGGCGCGTCCTTGCAGGGTTATGCGCGAATAAAACACGCGATAACCCGCTTGCGTCAGCATATGATAAATCTGCTCCGCCATTTCACTATCCTTGGTGCGCCCGCCTTTCGCATCCGTATCCTTAAAGGAAATAAAGATATCGTAGGCCGGCTCATGTTCCTGATAATAACGATACTTGGCGTGAATTTCATTGATTTTCTTGGCTTCACTCTCATATATCACGCACTGTTGGGGCGCCTCCTGCCTGGCCAGTTCCAGCGCCTTTTTATAATTCTCGTCATTATAAATAGAATTTTCCGGCACCCGGTTGAAGGTAGGCAGTTTTCGGCCACCCTCCTCTTCTTCCACATATTCCACGCCGTATGCGCACAACGCCAGCAGCCAATAAGTATAGTGATCCGCATTGCCTTCGCGAACCAGCTCATTAAGCTGCTCCATAGCCTGATCATATGCGCCATCCTGACGATAATGGTTGACAACCTGGTACTTCTTTTGGCGCCACGCATCCATTTGGGCATTCAGATCATTCAACCTTCTGCAGCTATCGCACATCAGCACTCCAGGAATACCCGATGGTATCCAATTACCGCCGCAAGTGCTACAGCACTTGTCTGCATTACCTCTCCAATTTTCCATCTTGCATACTCCCTCTTACTTATTCTGTCTGCAAATCCGATTGCGTTCGGAAAGTACACGCAGTGCCTCGCGGCATGCCGCAGCCGCCTGTTGTTCATTCTCATTATCTAAAGCAGCCTTCAAGTCTTCCATGCTTTGCTTTAGCATTTCCTCGGCTTGCGCAGTAGCTTCGCTGCTGACCGGATCGCTGAAGCGCATTTCTCTTGATAATTTCCGCAGCATAGGCAGCAGTTGTTGGTTCTCCTCCACCATCTGCTCTGCATACGCCTGCAGTTGGTGCATTGTCTGGGTTCGTTCCTTCAGCCGCTCGTCCTGGCGTGTCAGGGTTTCCTTTTGCGCGTCGTTTATTACAAGAAGGATTGTAGCAGTGCCAAGGAAAAATCCCTCCGCAAGAACTGCATATAATACAGGCAAAAGCCGTGCCAGCAGCATCAGCACGATCCCGCCAGCTAACTGCACAGCTGCCAATATCCCTCCAATCCTCACCATGGGAATGCCATATATAAAGCTCGCAGCTTTTTGCCTGCCCCCAAAGGCACGCCAAGCAACCAGCAGCTGCGCCAGAATAAGCAGCATGGCACAGCCATAAGCAATATAAAACACAGCGTTTCGTTCAAATGGCAGAATAAAAGCAAGTAAACTATATAGCAAAGCTGCAATAATAAGCACCAGAATATACCGTTTCCAATTGTTTCGCATTTTGCTTTCCTCTCTTTGCATGATTATCTATTCTCTCGTATTTACGAATCTATTTCATCCTTCTTCATTCCACACTTAGGGCAGAATAGCAGCGTATTGCCTGTTTGCCCGCAATGTTGACAAGTCCAGCCCGCATCCGCCGCTGCTGGCTTTTTATGTACAATTCTCTTTTCGCCGCATTCAGGACAGAATGGCATCTTATTGCCCTGCCGCCCGCACTTTGCACATGTCCAGGTATTCTCCTCTTTGTCAGTCAGCTGTATGATCTGCTCGGTGATAGGACGCATCATGTTGGCCACGCTACCCATGATGCTCAGACCCGCTCCCATTTCCAGCGCCTGCTTACCCAGACCTGCGCCCTGCGCAGCAGGAGATGCATTCCCAGCATCCTTAAAAATATAGCGCTTTGTTTCCTGATCATATGTATAGTTTTGCAGCTGCATATCCAGCGCCTTGGCATAGGAATCCAGCATTTTCCGCTCGGTCTCCGCACGCTCCTTAGTCAATTCGCCTTCTGCTTCCAGACGAATAATCTCGTTCTCTATCTCTTTATGCGTCTTCTTCGCCATCAGATTAATCGTTGCTGCAAAGTTAGAATCCTCCTCAGGCCACTTGATTCGATCCACATAGAACCCCTTCAGCGAAAGACCATACTCTTCCAGTCCCTGGTTAATGGAAGCAAGCATTTGCTCTCCCAACGATTCCAGCTTCGCATCCAGTTCCAACACACTTGTTTGGGCTGCGGCGATGGCCTTTGCCAAGCAGCTTTTCACTTTTGCCGCAATCATGCTATGGAAAAGGCCATTGGTATCAATCAAATCATCTGCGCTCAAATCGGGGCGTTGTCCAACTGCCTGCAGCAACAACTCGCGTGGCTTTATAACTTGTATATCAAAGGCTCCCCCTGCCCCAATCTCCAGCGGAATGCCAGTTACAGGATCAAATATACGCAACCGGGTAGGCGTACCCCACTTAACGCCTAAAGTCACAGCGAGATTGACAAAGTAAACCTTGGCATTTAGCGCGTCTGCCACGCCTTTAGGCAAAGCAGCCGCTCCTTCCACCCACTTCACCCAGCCTTCCGTAGCCAGCGTGTAACGTCCTTTTTCATACTCATCCAGGTCAATCCCGTCCCGATAGAAAATCGCCGCTTGGGTAGCATCCACAAGTAGCTGCGACCCCAAGGCAATTCTCTCCACCGGGTATTTCCATACCAGCATATTGTGCTCACCGCCATACTGGATCGTTAAGATTTGCTCGGACAACCCGTCTTTACGCATCTGCCTCGTTACATCATTTATATGCTTGCACAAAGGGCAAACATAGCTTTCCTGACCAGTATGCGTTTTGAGCGGAGCACCGCATTTTTCACAATTGAACGCAACATACTCTTGACGGTCTGCACGTATATCAATTTTATATCCGCAAACGCAGGTTTTGAATCTTCTTCCGCCAAAGAACCCACCCGTTTTTACTGTCCTGCCGCATTGCGGGCATTGAATATCTTTATACATGTTTTATCCCCCTTTTCTCTTGTAATGGCTCTACACCGCTGTACTCTTTATTGGGCATATCGTTTTTGCTTTGCTATTTTTCAGCTTAGAAAAAGCATCGCTTCTTTCTGCCACACAAAAAAGACAGCGTATTGCCATTCATAGCACTCCTCTTCTGCTCGTGCATAGGCAGAGAGTATACTACTTTAAATTATAGCAATACGCCGTCTCTTTGTCTGTCCAGTTTTTTGGCTATTTCTTCCACTTTTCAATTAATCGTGGAATTTAGCCTTCTAATTAACTCAAAACTTCGCCCGCCTCCAATTTTTCCAGCAGACTGCATGCAAATTGGGTTCCAGGGTGCTCAGAACCTGCCTGCTGCATGTAAAAAGCCTGCATTTCACGTGCCAGCGCAAGCGCTTCTTCTTGATGCCCCAGTGCTGAAAGCACAGGGACTAAGACCAATTCGCAATTCTTGGTAAAAATAGAGTTTTCGCCCACATCACGGCAAAAAATATCTCTGGCCTTTCTTAGAATAGTCATTGACTCCTCATACTTTCCCATTTTTCTGACAAACACACCTTGATGTTGCAGCAGCGTAGCATAATGCGGCGTCTCTCCATATAGCACCCTAGCTTGCAGCAGCAATTCCTGCCCCATTTCATATGCTTCCTGGAAGCGTTGCATATCCACTAACATTGCCGAGTAATTTGCTGCGGCCTGCACATACCAGTGAGAGCATTGTTCTGTCAAAGACATCGCCAGTTGGAAATAAGACTGTGCTTTTTCTCTTTCTCCAAGTATACGATAGCATTCACCAAGCAAGCAATACAGCATCGATTGATCACAGGCACCAAGCATGCCCGGCTTTTCCTTTATATGCTCCGCTATATGTAAAGCTAGCTGCAAGCCCTCCTGAATCTGGCCATAGACAGTAGCAAGCATGTTCGCAGCACTTAGCTCCAGTGCTGAACCCTCTATCTGATTCTCATCAAGATATCGTTTCGCCTGTTCTATACATTTGCGATATTCTTCCTGAGAGTATTTTCCCATCTGAGCCAGCAATGTCGCTTTACTCAATTGATAAGCCGGATAAACCACATTATCTTTTTGTACCACTTCATCTGTTATTTTAAGCGTGGAGAGCGCCTCATCCATTCCCCATTCCAATGACAAGCAAATGATGTATAGGTAGCACAAATAACCTTCGTTGTCAGAAAATCCCTCACTATTTTCGTTTACAATCTTCATTTGCTCGTTTGCATTTTGTCCCATGCACTTTGCATATAATATGTTAAATAAACTAATGCACAAACGATCATATGATTCTTCTTCATTCATACCGTTAATCCAATAGTGTATTTGACAAATCAGCTGACTCCAATTCCCCGTTTCCATCAGTGCAGCGCTCAGAAACACCCCCGCACCAAGTAAAGGCTTTGTTTTTTCAATTGCGGTTTTCCGCAAAACGCTTAGATTCAGAGCAACTTCTGTATCATTCAGCATTCCTTGTTTAAAGAACAGATGGGGCATCTCCCGAATTTTACAAACAAGGTTAGGCATCTCCTCCAGTAAAGGCATATATCTACTCCATCCTACAGCCAACGCCGGATGCATCGCATAGCCTTCCCAGCAGACATCTAAATACCCATATTCCGCAGCCTGTTGCAACATGTCCTGCAATTCTTCTGCCTCACAAAAACCCGCAAAAACTGAAGCAATCTGCTCTATATCCCACACCTGGTGCGGAAAGGAAGAGAATACTGCCAGCACCTTCCTTTCTTTGTCCCGCAAAGCTCCCTCGCTAATTAATCGGGAAATTGCTGCCATAACCGTATCGTCCGTACTGCATATGCCTTCCACCTGTACTTTTTCTACGGTCTGCTTTAGCGTCCAATGCTTCATTCTTGCTAAATTGGCAAGGAGCTTTATCATCAGAGGATTTCCGCCTGCAAACGCCATCAAACGAGCAAAAGCTTCATCCTGATTATCGAACTGCCATGTATAATGCTGTGCAAAAAGACGCTCACATTCCGCAGAAGCCAGTTGTGGCACAGGAATTTCATCAAAGCCCTGAAATGCAGGGAACCTGCTTGTATAAGCAATATCGCATCCCCATGTCGCCAAAGATAACAACTCCGGGGCGTTATCAGGGATTGTGTCTACATTATCAATTAGCAACAATGTGCGCCCGTTAAATGGCATTTCCAGGCGGGCACGGACAATACGCACAACATCCGCATCCGCTATATTCTCCAAGCCGCCAAACGCTGCACGCAAGCTATCCGCAAATGATGATGCATACTGCACATAGGCAATCCGCCCATAAATCTCTTTTTCGTAAAGCTTTTTTATTACTTGACGAAGCAACTCTGTTTTGCCAATACCGCCCATACCGGTAACAGCCACTTTTCTGCCATCCTGCAGCGCCTGACATACACGCATGATCAGATGATCGTCTGCAGAAATGTAATACTCCGAAGCAAGTGGCTGATAGCAAAGGGCGCAATCCCGGCCTGTCAACAATTGAGGAATCCGCCTTCCAAAGGTAAAATGTGAAAATATCGGCCAATATACCGATGCGTCATTTTGCACATTGCTGCAAAACTCCAGAAGAGCAGGATCGTTCATTTGATCGCCATAAAGCGAAAAAACAGCCAGCCACGCAAGCGCCAAAGCATGCAAAAAAAGCGGCGAAGGCGCACTATTTTCATTCTGTGAAGTCTGATGAATACCCTTTACTCGTTTTTTTAACGGCGCTGATATCATCGAGTCTTCATGAAACAGCGCATTTTCAAAGCAAATAAGCGCCGTTTCAAAGCGTTCAGGCGTATAACGATGCTGTGTCAAAAACTCAGCCATTCGCTCACACAGCTGCAATACCATGCCGTTACTTAATGCGCTATTCAGTTCTTGCAGCAATTTTCCCTGAACAGGAGTTGCACCTGTCCTGTTCATTAGATCACTAAGTCTGCGCGAACGGTTCTCATAATTGAATAGCATATTCAGTTGTTCTTCAGACAAAACATTTTGCAGCATTTCCCGCCAAAATTTCACCAATGTCAATCCCTTGCAAGTTTGCGGCGAAATCAGGCAGCTTACGCTAATTTCTGGTAGACTGCCTGTCAAAAAGCGATAAACATTCTTCGGTGTCAGAATACACGGCTCTTTTTTCTCGCTTTTCATTAGCATAACCACCATTCATTTTTTATTCATTATAACAAACAGCTGCATTCATTGCAAGATAAATCGCAGAATTTGGTCTTTAATCTTTGAACAAGAAATAAATCCCTTCCTCATCAAAAATGCCCCCTGTTATAGTCTTCTACAACAAGGAGCATTTTTACTTTATTCACTAACTAAGAATAAATCCAACTAATCCGCAAGGTTATGCCTTTTTCCCAGGCAGCAGGCGATTGATCCACGGGAAGGTCATCGGCCAGAGACCGGCGGCAAAGAACACCACGATAGCGTAGCGAAAAGCATCCGCAATGGGATCGCCGCCAAAGAGGGCGTTCATCGGGGGCTTCAGTACGGTTTTGATGCCCAGCAACAGCCCCAGACCCACCACGCACTTGACAATGTGCGCGGGCAATGAGCCGGCAGTCTGGAAATGCACATAATGCTCATCCAGCCAGAAGGCGGCCAGCATGCCTGCCACCGCGCCGGTCAGCGTACAGCCATTTTTGATGCCGTGGCTCAGGTTATCCACTTCAATATCCGCCGGGAACGGATATAGCCGCGTGTATGTTGTAAAAGCAATGCTCAGCGCCAGCATCACGCCCAGCAGCACATACATACGCTGCGGCTTATAGTTCTTCTCGCTGAAAAACGGATACAGGCCAAACACCAGCACCAGGCCCATTACAACACCCACGCCCACATCATAGGGCGTATGCACGCCCAGGTACATGCGGGAAATACCCACCAGAGCATAAAGCACCCACAAGGTGATCTTCAGCCCCTTTTTGCGCGCCATACGCGCCGGGCAACCCAGCACGGCAGCAGCGTTTTGCGTATGGCCGCTGGGAAAGGAATACCCCGTCGCGCCCGCGCGAGCCCCCTCTACGATAGTAAACTCCGGATCCCTAATCCAGGGACGCGAGACGCGAAACACCAGTTTGAGAAACTGATTGGCCACAATGCCAAAGAATCCCACCGTCATTAGATAATAGCCCTTGCGCTTATCCATGCACCAAAACAGTGCAATCACAATGGCCATGAACAGAATTTCGCCGCCCAGTTGGCTAATGGCCAGCATCACGGCATCCAGCCAGGGCGCGCGGATGCTTTCCAGCCAGTAAAGAACCTTCATTTCTCCCTTGCCTCCGTAAAATGCCTGTCGTCTGGCAGGCAGAGTATTTTATATCATAATACAAAATGCGGAGAAAAGCAAGGATTGACAGTGGTCGCGGCCATTTGACACCCATAAATCAAAAACCGCCGCGCTGCAAGCAGCACGGCGGCGTAATTTCGATTGAAATTACTTGATCTCGCACTTCGCGCCAACGGCGGCGAACTGATCGACGATCTTCTTGGCTTCGTCCTTGGAGACAGCTTCCTTGATGGTCTTGGGAGCGGCTTCCACGAATTCCTTGGCTTCCTTCAGGCCCAGGCCGGACACGACTTCGCGCACAACCTTGATAACCTTGATCTTCTCAGCGCCGGCGTCAACCAGAACGACGTCGAACTCGGTCTGCTCTTCAGCAGGAGCGGCAGCGGCAGCGCCAGGAGCGGCGGCAGCGGCAACGGGAGCGGCAGCGGATACGCCGAATTCGGCTTCCAGCGCCTTAACCAGATCCATGAGCTCGATAACGCTCATGCCCTTAATGGCATTGATAAATTCTTCATGAGTCATGAGAATGACCTCCAATAATTTGATGTAGATAGTAGAAAACCGAGATTCAAGCTGCGATTACTCCTCGCCAGCCTGCTGCTTGCGCAGCGCTTCCAGGAAGTAGACCAGCTTGGCCACAGGCGCCTGCAGGCTGCCCACCAAACGGGACAGCAGCACCTCCTTGGAGGGCAGTTCGCTCAGGGCCTTGACCTGCTTGGCGTCCAGCACCTGGCCGTCCATCAGACCAGCCTTTACGGACAGACGACCGTCATCCTTATTCTTGTTGATGAAGTCGTAAACGACCTTCGCAGGGGATACGGGATCGTTCATGCCGAAGGCATAAGCGCTGGGACCCGACAGGGTATGATCCAGACCCGTGATGCCCATATCGTCCAGCGCGCGACGCACCAGCGTGTTCTTCAGCACGCAGTATTCAACGCCGGCAGCACGGAACTGATTGCGCAGTTCGGTGACCTCCTCCACGGTGATGCCGTTGAAGTGTACGACTACCATGCTCTGGCAGTTCTTCAGCTTTTCGCTGATTTCGGACACGACGACCTTCTTCGCTTCAAGGTTCTTGCTCATTTCTTGTTTCACCTTCCGTCCGGCCATGGATAAAAAGAAGCCCCTGTGCATGGCACAAGGGCATAAATACAATCATGCGCTTGCGCCTCGGCGGGCGGCAATTGCCATTGAACGCTTGCGCGTACCTGCTGTCTGTGGCACAGGCTCTTTTCGAGCCGCAGATAGCTTATCACTTTTTTTCCATACTGTCAAGCCTTTTTTTAGCAAAGCCTGCATAGGATAGAAATATCGTATCGCAAGGAGGCGGTTTTAATGCCCAACCAGCAGCTAATCACCCATGCGCGAGGCCATGTGACGGGCGAATACGCGCAGAACACCGTATACCTGACGGGCGAGCGCGTATCGGACGCAGGCTTTTATCAGAATATCCGGCTGAGCGTGCAGCCTTCCATTGGCAGCGCCGAAACCTGCATCCGCCCAGCGGAGGACAGCGGATACAATCCACGCCTGTTTCTGGGGCGCATGACAGATGCGCCCACAGAGCAAATTCTGCTTTCCATCGCTTCAGGCGGCAGCGGCGCTATTGGCTATTACAGCGTTTACGGCTATGAAAACGGCGCGCTGCGCACACTGATGACTACCGCACAGTATAACAACGCCTTTCAGTATCAGGTCAACTACCTGGCGCAGTACCGCGTGCAGGTGATCAGCCTGGCTAACGGGCTGGAATACCTGATCGATATCAGCGGGCGCAGCGGCGAATACCTGTCCAGCCTGTATCATACAGACGGCAGCCTGAAAGCGCAGCAGCAGGGCTTTGCCAGCGATTTGAGCCTGCTGTACCCTGCCGATATCGCTGGAAACGGTGTTTACGCGCTGATTGGTTATCAGGAGATCAGCGGGCTGTACCGGGCCGACGCGCTGGGTTATATGATCAACACCCTGCAATGGCAAAACGGGCGCTTTGCGCTGACCAATCAGATGCTGGGCGTTTTAGGGACGCAGGCATAACGCCTACGCGCAATTGGACAGCCGCAAAGCCACCCACCGAAAAGCTGCCGCCCAAACGGGCGGCAGCTTTTGCTTACTGCTGAATAAAGGTAAACTGTTCCCAGGGAATGTTCACCGGCGCGTGGTGGCTCAGGATATCGTCCACATGCATCAGCATCGGGAAGTCCGACAGCTTCAGTTCGCCCTTTTGGGCACGGATGCGCACGGCGCGCGCCACGCGCACCGCCACCACCAGGGATTCCAGCGTTACGCCGTTCAATTCAGCCTTAGCCTCGTCGATATCCAGCCCGCGGCCCAGCAGAATGCCCACCAGGCGGGTGCGGCCGCCGTATACCGTCACATACAGATCGCCCACGCCGACCCACAGGTTATTCATATCCTGCACACCCTGCGCGCACAGCAGGCGGTACATTTCCTTGGCGCTCTGGCCAAACGCGGCAGCCTGGGAATTAAAGTGCAGCTCGCTATCCAGGCCAAATGCGCGCTGATTGACGCCGATGGTCAGCGCAATGCCCAGCGCATAGCCGTTTTTAAGCGCCACGGCGCTCTCGATACCCACCACATCGGTAGACAGGCTGATATGATAATAGTCCGTATGCATCAGGCTGCGTGCCAGCTCCAGCGCCTGTATATCGCGGCCGCAGAAAGCCACCTCAGTCTGATCATGCGCCACCAGCTCATAGCTGGTACAGGGGCCGCCCACGGCACACAGGGGCAGATGCTTGCCAAGCTCATCCAGCTTTTGCTGCCACAGGTCGGGATAGGTCAGCAGCCGGCCGTCGGGCATGTCCATCAGGCCCTTGGTGACGGTCAGCAGCGGCGTACCCTCGGCAATGCGGGGCAGCACGTAATCGCCAAACCATTCCACGCCGAAGCTGCTTACGCCGCCGATGACCAGATCGGCGCCCGCCAGCGCCTGCTCCAACTCCTCAATCTGATAAAACTGCACGCCATCGGGGAAATCACGGTGGAATTTCAGGTGGCGATTGGTCTTGCGGGCGTTATCGATGATTTCGCGGTCCAGATGCGTGCCTACCAGGCGCACTTCATTGCCGTTTTCACGCGCTGGGAAGGCCAGCGCCGAGCCCATCATGCCCGAGCCTACGATCGTAATGAGAGCCATTTTTCAAACCTCTCTTTTGATTATTCCTGAACGCCGGGCAACACCTCGGCGTTTGTGCCGTAGAAAATATCCTCCCGACCGGATACGATGCGGCAGAATTCTTCAATCAGCTCCCAGTTGTCAAACTGGTCAAATTCATAGCTGTGCCCCCAGAGATAGAACAGCTGCGGATGGTCGGGCTTTGCCGCCGCAAACTGCCTGGCCAGATCCAGCAAATGCGCATTGGCATGGCGGCAGGTGGTGGTCATGCGCAGCAGATCCTGCGGCAGTTCAAAGCTTTCCGTCTGGGCGGTAGTGCGGGCATAACGAACGCCTGCTTCGCGCAGCGCATCCACCACATGATCGTTATAGGTACCGTAAGGATATGCCAGACCCAGCAGCTTTCTGCCAAAGAGCTGTTCCAGGGTATCCTGCCCGCGGTGGATTTCCTCATGCAGGCGCGCGTCGTCCAGCTGCTCCAAATGCAGATGGGTATTGGTATGCCCGGCAACCTCGTGATTCTTATACACCTCGGGCAACTGCGCCAGCGGCAGATGCCGCACGGTCACGCTGCCCTTTTGGAAGGTATGCTCCGGGCTTTGCAGGCCGGGATTAAGGTTAAAGGTACCGCGCAGATGATAGCGATCCAGAATTTCAATCAGCCGAATATCCTGCTCCACACCGTCGTCATAGCTGAAGGTAAGCGCTTTCATTTTGCCGTTCCACATCGGAATAGGCTCCTTTTCTTGTGTTTTTTACAGCAAAAGCACTGCCAATCGAAAAAATGGCAGTGCTTTTATATTTGTCAGTCCGTCGCGCGCAGGCGAGCGATGGCGCGCTTGAGCTTGGCCTCGGCAATGGCAAACTGCTCATCGCCGCGCTTGAGTTCCTTAAGCCGCTCCTCGGCTTCATGCTGGGCGCGCACGGCGCGCTCGCGGTCAATATCCTCCACCCATTCAAAGGTGGTGGCCAGCACGCGGCACACGCCGTTTTCCACGCTCAGCAGCCCGCTGTTGCAAACGCCCACGCGGGTATTGCCGTTTTCATCGGTCACGCGCGCTTCGCCAATGCCCAGCGGGGCGGCATAGTCGATATGCCGCGCCAGGATGGCCACGTCGCCGTTCACCGTGCGCAGGATGACGCGCTCCGCCTGACCGTCATATGCCATGCGGTCGGGGGTTACGATCTGCAGATGAAAGGTTGACATGCTTATTCACCCTTTTTCGCTTTGGCTACCGCCTCGTCAATGCTGCCGACAAACAGGAAGGCGCTCTCGGGCAGGTCGTCGTGCTTGCCCTCGATGATCTCCTTAAAGCCGCGAATGGTTTCCTTCAGCGGCACGTACTTGCCCTGATAGCCGGTAAACTGCTCGGCCACGGAGAAGGGCTGGCTGAGGAAGCGCTGCACCTTGCGGGCGCGGGCTACGATCAGCTTATCCTCGTCGGACAACTCGTCCATACCCATGATGGCGATGATATCCTGCAACTCCTTATAGCGCTGCAGAATGCCCTGCACAGCGCGGGCCACTTCGTAATGCTCCTGGCCGACTACCTCGGGCGTCAGGATACGGCTGGTGGAATCCAGCGGATCGACAGCGGGATAGATACCCAGGGAAGAAATGGCACGGCTCAGTACGGTGGTCGCGTCCAGATGGGCGAAGGTGGTGGCAGGAGCCGGGTCGGTCAGGTCGTCCGCAGGCACATAAACGGCCTGAACGGAGGTGATGGAGCCCTTGTGCGTGGAGGTAATGCGCTCCTGCAGCGCGCCCATTTCGGTGGCCAGGGTGGGCTGATAACCTACAGCGGAGGGCATGCGCCCCAGCAGCGCCGACACCTCGGAACCAGCCTGGGTGAAGCGGAAGATGTTATCGATAAAGAGCAGCACATCCTGGTTTTCACGATCGCGGTAATACTCCGCCATCGTCAGGCCCGACAGCGCCACGCGCATACGCGCTCCCGGCGGCTCGTTCATCTGGCCGTATACCAGGGCGGTCTTGTTAATAACGCCGCTCTCTTTCATTTCGTTGTACAGGTCGTTGCCCTCGCGGGTACGCTCGCCAACGCCGGCGAACACGGACAGGCCGCCGTGCTGCTTGGCCACGTTATTAATCAGCTCCATGATCAATACCGTTTTGCCAACGCCAGCGCCGCCGAACAGACCAATCTTGCCGCCCTTTGCGTAGGGGCAGATCAGGTCTACCACCTTGATGCCCGTTTCCAGGATTTCTGTGGAGGTTTCCTGCTCCTCATAAGAAGGGGCAGGACGGTGGATCGGCCAGCGCTCCACATTTTCAGGATCGGGCTGATCGTCGATGGCCTGACCCAGCAGGTTAAAAATGCGGCCCAGGCACTTATCGCCCACGGGCACGGTGATGGGGCTGCCGGTATCCACGGCATCCAGCCCGCGCACCATACCGTCGGTGGCGTTCATGGAAATGCAGCGGGCCACGTTATCGCCGATATGCTGCGCCACTTCGGCCACGATCTTACGGTCGCCGCTTTGGATTTCGATGGCGTTGAGCAGCTCGGGCAGCTGACCGTCCTCAAAACGGATGTCCAGCACCGGGCCGATAACCTGAACCACTTTGCCAATGTTTTGTTTGCTCACGATGGTTTATTTCTCCTTTCCCGATGCGTTATTCTTCCGCGCCAGCCACAATTTCGGTAATCTCCTGCGTGATGGCGCCCTGGCGGGCACGGTTGTATTTCAGCGTCAGATCGCTGATCATGGCGTCAGCGTTCTTGGTGGCGGCGTCCATCGCGGTGCGTCGCGCGGCCACTTCGCTGGCAAAGGAATCGCACAGCGCGCTGTAAAGACGGCCTGCGATGAAATCCGGCATAATGCGCTGCAGCGTTTCGGCAGCGCCCGGCTCATATATGGTACAGGAGGCAATCTCAGCCTGTTCGGTCTTTTCCACCGGCAGCAGCTGCTCGATTACCGCTTCCTGCGCCATCATGGAATGGAAGGAAGTGCAAGCCAGGAAAATCTCGCTGTACTGCCCATCGAGAAAGCCCTTGATCAGGTCGTTCGCCAGCTTGTAGCAGCCGCCGACGCCCAGCCCCTCCACGCGGGAATAATCGCTGGACAGCAGCTGCGCGCCCTCGCGGTGATACTTTTCAATTGCCTTGCGGCCAATGGGCAGCACGCAGGCTGGAACGCCGCCGCAGTGAGCGGCCACAGCCTTGAACACATTGGAGTTATAGCCGCCCGCCAGACCACGCTCACCCGCGATGATGACATAGCAGCGGCGGCCGTCGGGATGCGCGGCCACAAAGGGCGTATCCTGCTGAGCACAGCTGCGCACAGCGGCCATCACGGCCTCGCGGGATACAGTGGCGTAGGGCTTGCTGTTTTCCATGCGTTCCTTGGCGCGGCGCAGCTTGGAGGTAGCCACCAGCTGCATGGCCTTGGTGATCTGCCGGGTGCTTTCCACGCTTCTGATGCGCAGCTTGATATCCTTCATGGATGTTCCAGCCATGGAAAGCCTCCTTTACGCCTTCGTCTTCAGGAAATCGCGGGTATAATCGGTCAGGGCAGCCTTCAGGGCTGCCTCGGTTTCAGCGCTCAGCTGACCGGTGGTGCGGATGGCGTCCAGCACGTCGTTGTGCTGCGCGGCCATGCGGGCATACAGGCCATCCTCGTATTCGGCCACATCCTGCACCTGCACATCCTTGAGGAAATCATGCGTGACCGCGTAGAAAATGCACACCTGATCCTCCACGGCAATGGGATGGTTGCGGTTCTGCTTGAGCACTTCCACAATGCGCGCACCCTGAGCCAAACGTGCCTTGGTATCCGCGTCCAGATCGGAGCCGAACTGCGCGAAGCCCTGCAGCTCGCGATACTGGCTGTAGAGCAGCTTCAGGCTGCCGGCCACCTTCTTCATGGCCTTGATCTGGGCGTTGCCGCCCACGCGGGATACCGAGATACCGGGGTTCACGGCGGGCATGATGCCGGCGTGGAACAGCTCGGTTTCCAGGAAGATCTGGCCGTCGGTGATGGAAATCACGTTGGTGGGAATATAGGCGGATACGTCGCCAGCCTGGGTTTCAATGATAGGCAGCGCCGTGATGGAGCCTCCGCCGTACTTGGGATCGATGCGGGCGGAGCGCTCCAGCAGGCGGGAATGCAGGTAGAATACGTCGCCGGGGTAGGCTTCACGTCCGGGAGGGCGGCGGATCAGCAGGGACAGGGCGCGGTAGGCCACCGCGTGCTTGCTCAGATCGTCGTATACAATCAGCACGTCCTTGCCCTGATCCATGAAGTACTCGGCCATCGCGCACCCGGAATAGGGGGCGATGTACTGCAGCGGCGACAGCTCGCTGGCCGTGGCGCTGACCACGGTGGTATATTCCATCGCGCCCGCGGCGGTCAGGGTATCGACCAGCTGGGCGACGGTGGAGCACTTCTGGCCGATGGCCACGTAAATGCAGATCACGTCCTTGCCACGCTGGTTGATAATGGTGTCCAGAGCGATCACCGTCTTACCGGTCTGACGGTCGCCGATGATCAGCTCGCGCTGGCCGCGGCCGATGGGGATCATGCTGTCGATGGCCTTGATGCCCGTCTGCAGCGGCACGGAAACGCCCTTGCGCTGGATGATGCCGGGGGCATTGCGCTCGATGGGGCGGTATTCCTTGGCTTCAATATCGCCCTTGCCGTCCACGGGTTGGCCCAGAGCGTTGACCACGCGGCCAATCAGCGCTTCGCCGACGGGCACGGATACAACCTTGCCCGTGCGCTCCACGGTGTCGCCCTCGCGGATGCCCTCGTCGTTGCCCAGCATAACGATAGCCACGGAGTTTTCCTCCAGGTTCAGCGCCATGCCGTATTCGCCGTTGGAGAAGCGCACCAGCTCATTGGCCATGCACTTTTCCAGGCCGCTCACACGGGCAATGCCGTCGCCGATCATCAGGATGGTGCCGGTATCGTTCTGGGTAATCTTATTTTCGTAATTCTTAATTTGCTCTTTAATGAGCTTGGAAACTTCCTCGGGTTTTATCTGCATCATATCACCGCTTTCAGTAGATGAAGCGCGCGGCCTTACTTGCCGACCAACGCCTGATGAATGGACTGGAGCCTGTGGCGCAGGGTATTGTCATAGCGCTTGCCGTCCATTTCCAGCAATACGCCGCCAATGAGCTGGGGATCCACCTTTTCGCGCAGGGAAATCTGGTGGCCGGTCATGCTGCCCAGCTTGATCAGCAGCTTTCTGCGCTGCTCCTCCGTCAGGGGAGCGCTGGTGGTCACGCAGGCCTCGGTCACGCCGTGATCGCGGTTATACTGCTCGCGATATGCCTGCTCGCAGCCGGAAAAGGCGTGCAGCGCGCCGCGCTCACACAGGATCTTCAGGAAATTGAGCACATAGGGATGCACCTGACCGCGCAGGGTGCGATCCACAATGCCCACGCGCTCCTGCTTGCTCAGCGACATATTGGACAACAGGCGGCAGAAATCCGGCTGCTCATCAAAGCACGCCTTCAGGGCTTGCAATTGCTCAAGAACTTCCTTGGCAATGCCCTCTTCCGCGCACAGGGCATACAGGCCGTCGCCGTATTCTCTGCTAAGGTCTGTCACTGCTGTTCACCAACATTCTTGATGAATTCATCCACAAAGCCGTCGTAATCCTGCTTCTTAACCTCGCGCTCAACCACCTTGGAGGCGATGCTTACGGCGATATCGGAGATCTCGCCGCGCACATCCTGAAGCATCTGCTTCTTCTCCTGGGCAATCTCCTGCTCGGCCTTCTGCTTGAGATGGCTGGCCTGGCTGTTGGCCTCGGCCACGATGGCGTCGCCCTTGCGCTGAGCCGTCTGCACGGCATTGCGCACCAGGCCGTCCGCCTCCTCGCGGGCGGTAGCCAGACGCGCCTCATATTCCTGCTTCATATTGATCGCGCTGTCGCGGTTTTCCTTCGCGTCCTGGTAGATCTGATCCACCTGCTGCTTGCGGGCAGCCATCATCTTCTGCACAGGCTTGAAAAGGAAACGCTTGAGAATCAGGAACATGATCAGCAGATTTGCAAGGGAAACGAGGATGCTCCAGATATTGACTGAAATGATCTCTAACGATTGCATCTGCTTTGCCTTTCTACCGCCTTACAGTACGGACTTGAGCAGATTGATAAACATGTTAGGCGCAACGAAGATCAGCAGGATAGCGATAACCAGGCCGTAGATACCGGTGGTCTCGGCGATGGCGCAGCCCATGATCATGTTGCTGCGGACAGCGCTGGCGCTTTCAGGCTGACGACCGATCGCCTCGCAGGACTTGCCAACGGCGTAACCTTCACCAATAGCGGGGCCGATGGCGGCGAAGCCTACGGCGATACCAGCGCCCAGCGCGCAGCAGGCAAGGATGATAGCAGTTGCGAGTTCCATGATGAATTCCTCCTAATGTGTTGTTTTGTGTTTTGGGGTTGCGAAATTTATGCTTTCTGCAAAGACGCTTTTTTGCGTTTCTTTGCTTGACGCCGTTCATAATCCTCTTCGGGGAAGCCCAGGGCGATATTCAGCATGGTCAGCATGGCGAAGATGAACGCCTGCATGCAGCCGCTGAAGATATCAAAGTACAGCGACAGGATGGCGGGCAGGCCGATCTGCAGGAAGGGAAACTGCCCCAGCACGCCGGGCAGCCAGCCCAGCAGCATATTGCTCAGGCCCTTCAGCGCCGTGCCCACCAGGGCGGAGATGATCACGCCCGAAAGCACGTTGCCGTAGTGACGGAAGGACATGGACACAGGCGTCGCCACCTCGCCCAGCACGTTCATGGGAGCAAACAGCGGCACGGGCGTAAAGAAGCCCTTCACATACGGCCACAGGCCGCCCTGCAGCTTGTAATAGGTGATCAGGATAAATACCAGAATAGCCCAGCCGGCTACGATGTTCAGATCGGACGTGGGCGGGAACAGCCCCAGCAGGCTGGACAGACTGGACAGCGCGGACAGACCCAGGATGGCCGCGATAAAGGGCACAAAGCCCATGAACCGCTCGCCCATGCTGTTTTGCACCAGGTTAGTTACCTTTTCAACAATCCACTCGGCAATCAACTGCCGTTTGCTGCCGGGAACCACCTGCAGACCGTGGGTCAGATACAGGCACAGACCCAGCATCGATAGCATCACCGCCAGGCTGTTCACCTGCGCCTCGGTTACAGGCCAGTCCTGGATGGGCATGTCGACGGTAAAAAAGATCATTGCGCCGGTGATCGACACGCCCTCCGTCGCGGGAGCGGTGAGCACCTTCAGCGTCATTGCCAGCAAAAATGGCACAATGGCAAGCGCCAGATACAGCGCGTCTACCAGGCGGTTTTTCGTTTTACTGCCCATGGCCGGGCGCCTCCTTTTGTTCGTCCTTATTGGATGCGGATAAAATCATCAGTACAAAGCGCTGCAGCAGCAGGGGAATCAGGGCCGCCAGCACGTTGAAGCAGGGAAGCAAGGCTGCCGCCAGCAAAAGAATCGCCATCAGCGCCACGCGCCCGATATAGGATAATTGGCTGTTGCGCTTGGCGCGTTGGGCATATTCGGGAAGCTCCGCCCCTGTCTTTTTGCCCATGATGGTTTCCATAACGTCCTTTTGGTTTTCGGGATCGTCCGGATCCTGCTCAGGCTCGGGCGGCAGCGGGTTCTTCTCCCCCTCGCGCTCGGCCATCTCGGTATTGTTCTGGATGGTCAGCGCCAGCAAAAAGAAATTGCCCACCGTGACCAGATAGCCCAGCAGCGCGCCCAGCACGACTGTATAATCCAGCCTGCCCGCGCCCCAAAAGCCCAGCACAGTCAGCACGACGGGAGCCACCATGCCGACAGCCAGCCGCAGGGTATCGCGTTTTACAACGGGCTGCACCTTCATGCGCTTTCCTACCTTCTTCATCTTAAATAAAAACCCAATTCTTATCTAGTTTACCATAGCGCACCAGAATTATCAAGGGGGCAAGTTAAAAGTTTTGTTTATGATGGAATCGTTGTTTTTATGCCAATAATGACAAATCTATATATCATTTATTATTTCTTCTGCATAGCTGCCAGAAGGCCACCGCGCTGGCGGCGGCCACGTTCAGGCTATCCACCCCGTGCAGCATGGGAATGCGCGCGGTATAGTCGCAGCGCGCGATGGTGGTTTTTGCCAGCCCGTCCCCCTCCGCGCCCAAGATCACCGCCAGCCGCTCCTCCCGCACAAGGCAGGGATCGTCGATCTCCACCGAATCCTCGCTCAGCGCCATGGCGACGGTTGCAAAGCCCATCTCCCGCAGCAGCGTCATGCCCGCCTCGGGCCAATCCTGCGCCTGCTGGCCGATGCGCGTCCAGGGTACCTGAAATACCGTGCCCATGCTGACCCGCACGGCGCGCCGGTGCAAGGGATCGCAGCAGCTTGGCGTCAGCAGCACCGCATCCATGCCCAGCGCCGCGGCGGAGCGCATCACCGCGCCCACGTTGGTGGGGTCGTTCAGCCCCTCCAGCACCGCCACGCGCCGCGCGCCTACGCACACCTGGGCCAGTGTCGGCAGCTCAGGCCGATAGAAGGCCGCCAGTACGCCGCGCGTCAGGGCAAAGCCGGTCAATTGTTCCAGCGTTCGGCTGTCCGCCGTATAGACGGGAACGTCGCCGCAGCTGGCAATCAGCCCCGCCGCTTTGCCCGTGATGTGGCGTTTTTCCATCAGTAGCGAGGCGATGCGGTACCCCGCGTCCAGCGCGTGGCCGATCACCGTAACGCCCTCAGCAATAAAAAGCCCGCCCTGCGGGCAGGCGTGAAGCTGCGCCCCCGTCAGGCGGGCGTATACGTCCAGTTCCGGGGCGGAAAAATCCGTGATTTCAATCACATCAGCCATGCTTGTTCCTCGCAGCGTTATTCTTAGATAGTGTATCACGCGCAAGGAGAATTTGCAAAGCCATTTTTAATGGTTCATGTTTTTAGTTGTGCTTTCCAGGCGTGTGCCCGACAGCCGCTCATAAAACAGCGGCCTGTGCATCAGCGCGCGCACGCATGCAAACAGCAGCGCCAGAATATAGCTGCCGTTCATCAGCAGAAACAGCGTCAGATACGCCTCGTTATCGCCGCGATACTGCCTGATCGCCAGCACATTCAGCGCAACGGGCAGGCCAATCAGCGCCGCAAACTCCAGCCCAAATCGAACGGGATACTGATAGATATAGGGAATGCCGCCGCCCTTGCGGCACAGGCGCAGCCGCGTCCACACCATGCCCGGCGTTCTACCCGACAGCAGCGGCGGAAGCACGCAGAAATACGCGGCGATTGCCCAGAAGAACGCGCGCCCGCCTGCAAAGACCGTTGCGGCTGCCGCAGCAATCAGGCTGATAACCGTATCGTAAAACAACGCCAGCATGCGCCGCAGCAAGGATACCTGCCGCCCGCGCGCCAGGCTGATTTGATCCAGCGTCTCGCGGCTGGGCAGCATGCGCGCAATGGGCCCGGCCAGCGCATAGCCAACCAGCCCGCCCAGGGTGTTAAGCAGCAGATCATCCACATCAAACAGCCGGTAGCTGCCCGGATAGATAAAATACAGGCCGCTTAGCTGCGTCAGTTCAAAAAACAGCGACAGCGCAAAGGAAAGCATAATCGTCTTTCTCAGATCGCACTCAAAATAATACCGCATGTAAATGCCAAACGGCACGGTCATCAGCAGGTTCAGCAGCGCCGATAGAAAGGCTCCGCGCGTAAACAGCGCCAGCCAGCTTGCGGGATTGCGCCAGGAAAAATCCGCCTGCCGGACCATATCCCGCACAAAATCCAGGGGAATCAGCTGCATGGGGTGCCCATGCAGCTTGTTCGCCGCATCGCCGCGCGGCAGCGGCAGGATCACCAGGCAGTACACGCATAGCATGTATAATATAAAGGAATAAACAATCAGGATTCGCAGGCTGAACACCGAGCCGTACCGGCGATAGCTCCACGCCAGATAGGGCAGCGTAAACAATATGGCGATCGTAGGATAAATCACCGCCGCCTGCCGCAGGGCTTCCAGATTCTGCGCCATCGCGCCTCGCCTCCTTCATTGTTACTTCCATAGAATAACGCGTCGCGGCGCGCTTTTCCATCGAAGCGGCTTACAGTTTTTCTTACATTTTTGTAAGATGCGCGTGAGGTTTTTCCTCGCTCAATCGTCTTATTAGCGTAGGATCCTAAAAAACGCCAAGGAGGCCACCGTGCTGGATGAAAAGACATACGCCGATGCGCTGACCCGCCGGGCCGACATGCTCTATCATATCGCCAAGACGCTTCTGGTTTCGGACGACGACTGCCGCGACGCGCTGCAGGACGCGGCCCTGCGCGGATGGGAAAAACGCTGGCAGCTGCGGGACGCGCAGCTGTTCGACGCGTGGATCACGCGCATTCTTATCAACTGCTGCCACGCCATCGGCCGTAAAAAGCGGCGTTATGTGCTGCAAGAGGAGATCGACCTGGGCAGCAAGCCCCCGCCCGACCGCGAGCTTTATCATGCCCTGACCGCCCTGCCGGAGGCTTACCGGCTGCCGCTGGTGCTGCACTATCTGGAGGGCATGGACTACGCGCAGACCGCCCGCGCGCTTGGAATCACCCAAAACGCCGTGCGCGGACGGCTGAGCCGAGGCCGCGCCGCGCTGAAAAAATGGTTTGAGGAGGCCGAAGAATGAGCCGTCATTTTCTGATAACCGCCTTTCCCCCAACGCCCGAAAGCTGCCGTCAGGCGCTGGCGCTGCCCAGCACCACGCGCACCCGGCATATCCGGCTGCGGGTATGCCTGTCCCTGCTGCTGTGCGCCGTGCTGCTGGGCGGTATTGCCTGCGCGGCTAGCGGCTATGGGGTGTTCCGCTTTCTGCTGGGCAATGCGCAGCCAGGCGACGCGCTGCGAAGCCTGTCGCAGGCGCTTGGTCAGTCCGCTACGGCGGATCATATTCAAATCACGCTGACCGATCTGATCTATGATGGGCGCAGTCTGGCGCTGTCCTATGACGTGGAAAACCTGCTGCCTGCGCAGGGCGCGATGGTGCGCCTGGAAGGGCTGACGCTCAACGGCCAGCCCGCCGCCATCCTGTACGACGACGGGGAGCGCCTGGTGCCCTCGCTGCACCGGGACGAGCTGCCCGTGCGGCGCAATCCCCTGCTGGGCGGTCTGACCGCCTCGCGCCTGCCCGCGCTTTCAGGGCAGGTGACAGGCGAAATCACCTTCGCCATCCTGCGTCCCAAGGCCGGCTTTGCCATCGCAAGCGACGATCTGTGCGAAAGCGCCGATCTGTCAGCATACAGCGCCGAGCAGCTGCCCGACATTCTGGATCAGCGCGCCGCTGCGCTAACACTGGAAAACGCCATCATCATCCCCGAAAGCGCCGCCGGCAGCTATCCGGACTACGCGCAGCTTGACCCCAGCTTCGGCCTGCTGAATGATGCGGCAGACACCCTGTCCGAGGCCGCGCGCGTAAACATCCGCTTTACCTTTTATGCCGCGCAGGGCACGCGCTATGATCTGCGCCCGGCGGAGGATATTAGGCTAGCTGACTGTACAGCGCGCATCGACACGCTGTGGGTTTCGCCCCTGGCGGTTGAAGCCACGGTGTATCTGCTGCCGCATGAAAACACGCAAACTGCCGCCCAGGCGTTAGCCGCGCGCCATGGCGATATGACGCTGCTGGACGCGGACGGTCAGGAGCTTGCCTATGCGGATATGGACTACCTGAGCGGCAGCCAGCCGGATGTAGTTCGCCTGAGCGGCCAGCAATGGGTATGCCGCTATATGATCTCCATGCCTGGCGTCAAAACGCCGCCTGACACTGTGACCCTGCAAACGCAGGGTGGAACGATCTGGACATCCGCGGCGCATGCCAGCAAATAAGCAAAAACGCAAAAACTGAGCCGGATTTACCCGACTCAGTTTTTATGTATTTTCTATTTTTCATGCTTCCCGCTTACCAACCTCGCCAGCGGCAGGCAGGCATAGCCTGCCATTGCGCCCAGCGTGTTGAGCAGCAGGTCGTCCGTCTCGCTTACGCCGCAGCCCAGCGCAAATTGCGCGCACTCAATCAGCAGCGACAGCAGCAGCCCGGCCAGCGCGCAGGCGGCGAAATCCCAGCCGCGCGCATGCAGATACAGCCCCAGCGGCATAAACCAGGCGATATTGCCAAAGAACAGATAGGCCGCCCGGCCATAGGAACCCCAGGAGATCAATCGCATGTATTCGTAGCCTGGCTGCAAGTTCAGCCGTCCCGAAAACAGCATGTGGCTGAACGCGCCGTCGCGCAACACCGTCAGCCGCAGCAGCGCCGCCAGATAGACAAGGAACAGCAGTGTCCAGATTGGCCGGAGCCTTTTCACAGCTCCATGCCCTGCACCACGCCGTCCAGCAGGCGGCGGAAGCTCGCGCGCGCCTTCGCGCCCGTTTCCACAACCTCCTGATGCGACAGCGGCTGATCCAGGATGCCCGCGGCCATATTGGTCAGGCACGATACGCCCAGCACGCGCAGCCCGCTGTGCACGGCCACAATGGTCTCCGGCACAGTGGACATGCCCACCGCGTCCGCGCCCAGCACGCGCGCCATGCGGATTTCCGCCGGTGTTTCATAGCAGGGGCCGTTGAACCAGGCATATACGCCCTGGCGCAGAGTAATGTTCTCGCGCTCGGCCACATCCAGAGCCAGCGCGCGCAGCTCGCGGTCATAAGCGCGGGACATATCCGGGAAGCGCGGGCCAAAGGCCTCCAGGTTTTCGCCGCGCAGGGGATTCTGACCCGAGAAGTTGATATAATCGTCAATCAGCATCAGCTCGCCCGGCGCAAAGCTCGTGTTCACCGCGCCCGCCGCGTTGGTCAGGATCAGCGCTTTTACCCCCAACCGCGCCATCACGCGGATGGGCAGCGTCACATCGCTGAGGGGATAGCCCTCATAGCCGTGAAAGCGCCCGCGCATCATCATTACCCGGCGGCCGTAGAGATTGCCGGTATACAGTTCGCCTGCGTGGCCAGGCACCGTGGATTCCGGGAAACCGGGAATATCATGATAGGGCGCTACCTGCGCATCGGTCAGCACCTCGGCGTAATCGCCCAGGCCGCTGCCCAGCACAATGGCGATTTCCGCCGTGCCCAGCACGTCGCGCACATAATCTGCCGCGCGGTCAATGCGTTCCATTTCAGACATATTATTTCATCTCCAATTCTTGATAGAAGGAAGTGGCGCCAAAACGATCGGGCAGGCCGAAGCCCTCGCAGATGGTGGCCGCCATATCGGCATAGGTATTGCGCACGCCTAGATCGATGGCTCGGCGCATGCCGCGATGCCAGCACAGCAGCGGCACGCGTTCGCGGGTATGATCGGTGCCCGTCCAGGTGGGATCGCAGCCATGATCGGCCGTAATCAGCAGCAGATCTCGATCGCCCATCGCGCCCAGGATATTGGGCAGGAAGGCGTCGAAATCGCGCAGCGCCTGGGCATAGCCCGCCACATCGCGGCGATGGCCGTAGGTCATGTCAAAGTCCACCAGATTGACAAAGCACAGCCCCCTGAAATCGCCCGCCAGATCGTCCATCAGCGCTTGCAGGCAGGCGGGATTGCCGGCGGAATGCACGCTTTGCGTGATGCCGCGCATGCAGAAGATATCCTCGATCTTGCCCACGGCCAGGGTATCCAGCCCGGCGGCCTTGAGCTGATCCAGCATGGTCACGCCCGTAGGCTCCAGCGAGAAATCATGCCGTCTGGGCGTGCGGGTAAAGTGCCCCGCGCCCGTGCCCGTAAAGGGGCGGGCAATCACGCGTCCCACGGCGTGCGGGCCTTGCAGGATAACGCGCGCCTTGCGGCACATATCGTACAGCTCCTCCACTGGCACGATATCCTCATGCGCGGCAATCTGGAACACGCTGTCGCCCGAGGTGTACACGATCACCTTGCCGGTGCGCATATGCTCCTCGCCCAGCTCATCCAGTATGGCTGTGCCGCTGGCAGGCTTATTGCCCAGCCAGCCGCGGCCGATGGCGGCTGAGAAAGCGTCCATCACCTCCGCCGGGAAGCCATGCGGATAGGTGGGAAAAGGCTTTTCAAGCTTGAGACCCGCGATTTCCCAATGGCCGGTGGTGGTATCCTTGCCGCTGGAAGCCTCGGTCATGCAGCCGTAGGCGCCCGCCGCGGCAGGATCGCGCGTCAGGTTGGTGCCGGGGATATGGGCAAAGCCCAGCCGGTTCATATGGGGCAGATTAAGCGTCGTCCGCTGGGCGATATGCCCCACGGTGTTCGCGCCTTCATCGCCATAGGCGGCCGCGTCCGGCGCGTTGCCCACGCCCACGGAGTCCAGTACAATCAAAATCGCACGGTTCAGCATATTCTCATCCTCCGGTATCAATCTTATTTCAGCTCGCGCATGCGGCGCTTGCTCACCTCGGGCGCAGCCACAGAATAGCCAAAGAAGCCCATCGCATCGCCCAATGCATAGTATACGCCATGACTGTAGGCGGTAAGCCCGGCGCGGCGCAGATCGATCTTGCCCTTTTCATCCAGCAGCTCCTCGCGCACGCCCATGCCCACAATCCTCGCGATGAACAGATCGTGCGAGCCCAGCTCGATCACCTGCTGCGTTTTGCAGGCCAGATACAGCGGGCACTGCGCAATGGCGGGCGCGCAGTCCATCCCCTGTGCAGGCACGGCTGTCAGGCCGCAATCGGCAAACTTATCCACATCGCGTCCCGAGCGTACGCCGCAGTAATCGGCGGCCTGCAGCTGCTCTCGCCCCACCAGATTGACCACAAACTCGCCGCTTTCCAGCAGGATATGGTGCGAAAAGCGCTCCTTGCGCACGGAAATAGACAGCATCGGCGGATCGCTGCACACGGTGCCCGCCCAGGCCACGGTGATCACATTGGGGCGCTTGCCAGGCAGGGCGCAGGATACCATCACCGCCGGCACAGGGCTTAGCAGCGTACCGGGGGACAGAGTTTGAAAGGCCATAAAATTCCTCCCCTTATAGATCAAAAAGCGAAACGGCAAAAGCTGCCGCTTCGCATGTTGGCGATTGTTTTATTCCACCTTGGTGCCAAGCTTATTCAGCGGCCAAAGCACGCAGCGAACGTGACCCACGATCATGTCGCGGGAAATGGGGCCGACCGCGCGGGAATCGTTGCTGTTGCCGCGGTTATCGCCCATGACGAAATACTCGTCCTCGCCCAGGCGATAAGGGCCCAGGTTGGTGCGGGACTGAGAATGCATGTTGATGTTCGACTCGTCCACCAATTCGCCGTTGACGTACACCGCGCCCTCGACGATTTGCAGAAGATCCCCGGGCAGGGCGATCAGGCGCTTGACAAACAGGGTGTGATTGACGAAGCTGACCTCCAGCGTGCCGCCCAGCTGCAGGCTGGTTTTGCTGTTGCGGTTGGGGTAACGGCAGATGATCACATCGCCGCGATTAAAATTGCCCGCCAGATAATCGGGCTTTGTCACCAGCACAATTTCATTGTCCTGCAGGGTATCGCGCATGCTTTCGCCATCCACGCGGATGGGCTCAAACAGCAGCGCGCGGATCAGCAGGGCGATAACCACGGCGGCCAGCAGCGTTAAAATCCAGCTCATAATTTCCTGCTTGGGGGTTTTCTTTTCCTTTTCTTTTTTGTTTTTCTTGCCCTTGGCCTTGGGAACCTCGGGGGCGGTTTCCGCCTTTTCAGGCAGCTTCTTTTCAGGTTCGGTGCTCATGGTTGCTTACTCCTTTTGCTCACAGGGAGCCGGCCCCTGCGTGATCAGCCGTTTGCGGCGGCGCAGAAAATCCGCGCGATCCAGCATCACGATGCGGCCGCAGCCATGGCAGCGGATCTTGATATCCGCCCCTGTGCGGATGACCGTCCACTCATCCTGCCCGCAGGGGTGCTTTTTGCGGGTCTGGATGATATCGCCCAGCCGGATCTCCTCTGTCACGCTTACGCCTCCCTTGGATGTTGATGCATCTATTATATACGAAGGCGTGCGTTTTTTCAATGTTATTTCGATACACGGCTGGTTAGAATAGGCTAAAAATGATAAAAAATCTGTCCGGCGCGTTATTCTATTGCAGCCGCGCCAGGCTATCCGCGCTCAGTGCGCTCATCAGCGCAAAGGCTGCACGCACGCTTTCCTCGGCTGGCAGGCCATAGCGCCGGGCAAACAGCAGCGACAGGTCGTCGCGCTGCCGCTCCATGCGCTGCGCCTGTTCGCGGCCCGCGTCGGTCAGGTGAATATCGCCGTAGGGCTCCTTATGAATCAAGCCCTTTTGCTGAAGCATTTCAAGCGATCGATGAATGGTGGGCCGCTTAACCCCCAGCAGCTGCGCCACATCCTTGGAGGCGACTACATCAAAGCTTTCCGACAGGGCCAGCACCGCCAGCAGGCAGCGGATCAGGGAGATCGACATGGGCCGCAATCCTCCTTATTTAGAAAATGGGGGATGCAGGGCGTTCCTGCATCCCCCACATGGGTTGCACGCGATTAGTGACAGCCTTTGCAATGCGAGCAATCGCCGCCGCAGGAGCAGGCCGATTTACCCTTTTTCCTGTCGCGGATCATACTGTATACCACAGCGCCAACCACCAGCAGCAGTACGCCGCCCACAATTGCAGTAGCCATCATTACACACTCGCTTTCTGCGTTCCCTGAACGCTCTTTTCATAGGGGTTCTTACGAACCAGCAGGTAGATCAGCGCAGCCAGCAGGGCAACGGCGACGATCACGCCCAGCACGTTGGCCTGACCCTGGAACAGCATGCCCAGCTGATACACGATCAGCGAGATCACATAGGCGAAGCCGCACTGATACCCGACGGCAAACCAGGTCCACCTGGGGCTGTTCATCTCGCGCTTCATCGCGCCGATGGCGGCGAAGCAGGGCGCGCACAGCAGGTTGAAGACCAGGAAGGAGTAGCCGGCGATACCGGTGAACGCGGCGGCCAGGTGAGAATACACCGTGCCTTCGCCAGCGCGGTACAGGATACCCATGGTGCCCACGATGTTCTCCTTGGCAATCAGGCCGGTGATGGAGGCCACGGCGGCCTGCCAGTTGCCCCAGCCCAGAGGCGCGAATATCCAGGCAATCAGGTTACCGATGCGAGCCAGGATGGAGGAGTTAATTTGTTCCTCGCTGAGCATCTGGAAGGTGCCGTCCACCCAGCCAAAGTAAGTGGTGAACCATACGAAGATGGTGGACAGCAGGATGATCGTGCCGGCCTTCTTGATGAAGCTCCAGCCACGCTCCCACATGCTGCGCAGCACGTTGCCCAGCGTCGGCCAGTGATAAGCAGGCAGCTCCATGACGAAGGGAGCAGGATCGCCAGCGAACATTTTGGACTTCTTGAGCATGATGCCGCTGATGATGATGGCGGCAACACCGATGAAGTAAGCGGAGGTGGATACCCAGGCAGAGCCGCCAAACAGCGCGCCGGCAACCATGGCGATGAAGGGCATCTTCGCGCCGCAGGGGATGAAGGTGGTGGTCATGATCGTCATGCGGCGATCGCGCTCATTTTCAATGGTACGGGAAGCCATGATACCAGGCACGCCGCAGCCAGAGCCGATCAGCATGGGGATGAAGCTCTTGCCGCTCAGGCCGAACTTGCGGAATACACGGTCCAGAACGAAGGCGATACGAGCCATATAACCGCAGGCTTCCAGGAAGGCCAGCAGCAGGAACAGCACCAGCATCTGAGGCACGAAGCCCAGTACCGCGCCAACGCCCGCTACGATACCGTCCAGGATCAGGCCCTTGAGCCAATCGGCACAGCCGATCTGATCCAGGCCGCTTTCGATCAGCACGGGGACGCCGCGCACCCACACGCCGTAGTCGGCCGGATCAGGCGCTTCAAAGCCGTTGCGCTCCAGGTACGCCACAGCGTCCTGATAGGTCATGGGGATGGTGGTTTTCTTATCCGCCCCCTCAGGGATGGCGGAATAGTAAACGGTCATCTCGGTCTGCGCCAGGGTCTCCTCATCCTCGACCAGGGTGGTCGCGGTTTCGGCTTCGGGCGTATAGGCCTTGAGCTGCTCCAGCACGGCGGCAGCGTCGAAGTCCTCAGACTCGGTGTCCAGATCAACATCCTCCACAAAGGCACCTACGGCCTCGGTGGCGTTGGTGTAATCCTCCGCAACGGCCTCATAATCCTTGCTGCCGATGCCGAACAGGTGCCAGCCATCGCCGAACACACCGTCGTTGGCCCAGTCGGTGGCCATGGAGCCGACCGTTACCATGGAGATGTAGTATACCAGGAACATGACGACCGCGAAGATGGGCAAGCCCAGCCAACGGTTGGTGACCACGCGGTCAATCTTATCGGAGACGGACAGCTTGCCGGCGCTCTTCTTCTTGTAGCAGGCCTTGATCACCTCGGCGATGTACACATAGCGCTCGTTGGTGATGATGCTCTCGGCGTCGTCGCCCAGCTCATCCTCGGCAGCCTTGATATCAGCCTCGATGTGCTTCATCGTGTCGGCGGGCACCTTCAGCTGCTCCAGCACCTTGCTGTCGCGCTCAAAGATCTTGATGGCGTACCAGCGCTGCTGGGATTCGGGCAGGTTATGCAGAGCGGCTTCCTCGACGTGGGCAATGGCATGCTCCACAGGGCCGGAGAAGGTGTGCATGGGAATGGTCTTGCCGTTGCGGGCGGCGTCAATCGCGGCCTCGGCGGCCTCCATGATGCCCTCGCCCTTCAGAGCGGAAATCTCACAGACCTTGCAGCCCAGCTGACGGGACAGTTCGCTGAAGTTGATCTTATCGCCGTTCTTGCGGACAACGTCCATCATGTTGACGGCCACAACCACAGGGATACCCAGTTCGGTCAGCTGCGTGGTCAGGTACAGGTTGCGCTCCAGGTTGGTACCATCGATCAGGTTCAGGATTGCATCCGGGCGCTCTGTGATCAGGTAATTACGGGAAACGACTTCTTCCAGCGTGTACGGAGACAGGGAGTAAATGCCGGGCAGGTCGGTGACGATGACGTCGTCGTGCTTGCGCAGGCGGCCTTCCTTCTTTTCTACGGTAACGCCGGGCCAGTTGCCCACAAACTGATTGGAGCCGGTCAGGGCGTTGAACAGCGTGGTTTTACCGCAGTTCGGGTTGCCTGCCAGTGCGATTTTAATGGCCATTGAAATGCTCCTCCTTTTGTTTCGGGGGCTCACGCCCCGCTAATTCTCCATTCAGAGAACGATGGGTGAATAAAAAGGATTACTTTACCTCAATGAGCTCGGCGTCCGCCTTGCGCACGCTCAGCTCATAGCCGCGAACGGTCAGTTCCATCGGATCGCCCAGCGGGGCTACCTTGCGCACATACACCTGCGTGCCGCGGGTGAGGCCCATATCCATAATGCGGCGCTTGAGCGCGCCCTCGCCGTGCAGCTTTTCAATCACTGCGGATTCACCGATCTTGACATCCTTCAGGGTTTTCATTCGTCCCTCTCCTTTCTATTTACACCATGATTCTCATGGCCATGGTCTTATCCAGCGCGATGCGGCTTTCCTTCACATGCAGGATCAGGTTTCCGCCCAGCTCGCTGACCACGGTGACTTCCGTGCCCACTACGAAGCCCAGCTCGGCCAGGTGCTGTCGCACCTCATCGCGGCCATTGATCTTTTTGATGATGTTTACATCACCTACGTTTGCCATACCCAACGGCATCATCGGCAGCACTCCCTCCAATTAGACATCTCTAATGCACGGGGTTTTAAAATGGTTATCGAAGAGTTAATCTCCTCTAACCATGCGATAGTTTAGCATCTCTAACTATGATTGTCAACCCCCGAAATGAGATTTTTTTCAAAGATTTTTTTGCCCCTGGATATTTTATTGCCAATTTTTTCATGGGCGAAATTTTTTTGCTTTTGCCGCTTGACAGCGGGCGCAGAGTCTGGTATGATGATCGCGGTTAGAGAATTTTAACCGTCAAAGGTCAGGCCGAAAGGCTTTTCTTTTGAAGGCATGGTTAAATATATCTAACCAGAAAGGAAGTCTCCATGAGCGAGCGTTTTGAGGAAGCCGTAATCGCCCACTGCGCCCCCACCCTGGCCGGGCACAAATGCGGCAGCCTGTTCTCCTGGCGAAAGACCGGCGGGCAGGATCTGGCGCAGGAGCTGAGCAGCGTCAACCGTCTGCTTCAGCCAAAGGGCGTGCGCGTGCGGCTGCTCAAGTGCTGCCCGGCGGGCGCGCTGGTATATGTCTACCGCCCGGCCATGCTGCATAAGCGGCTGGAACGCACAGACATTGCGGACTTCCTGCATGGGCAGGGCTATGCCTCGCTTAAGTTGTCCGACGCGCTGGCAACGCTGGCGCGCCACATCCACTGCGGGGAGGAATTTCCCCACGAGGTTGGGATTTTTCTGGATTACCCGCTGGCGGATGTGATCGGCTTTATCCGGCATCAGGGCGCGGCCTTCTGCTGCGTTGGCTGCTGGAAGGCCTATACCAACGAAGAGCAGGCGCGGCGCACCTTTGCGCTGTATCGCAAGTGCCGCATGGTTTACCTGGCCTGCTACCATAATAAAGGATACGGTGTTACGCGGCTGACTGTGGCCGCTTAACATACAACCAACATTTCAGGAGGTTCTATCATGAGTCAGATTGCTGTTGTTTATTGGAGCGGCACGGGTCATACCCAGGCCATGGCCGAGGCGGTTGCCAAGGCGTGCGGCGCGCAGCTCTTTACCGCGGAGGAATTCTCCGCCGATCAGGTAGCCAAGTATGATGCGATCGCCTTCGGCTGCCCCGCCATGGGCGCGGAGGTGCTGGAGGAAAGCGAATTCCAGCCGATGTTCGACGCCTGCAAGCCCCATCTGCAGGGCAAAAAGATCGCGTTGTTCGGCTCCTATGGCTGGGGCGACGGCGAATGGATGCGCAGCTGGGAAGAGGACTGCATCTCCGCCGGCGCGACGCTGGCTTGCGGCAGCGTCATCTGCCAGGATGATCCCGACGACAGCGCGCTGGCCGAGTGCGAAGCGCTGGGCAAGGCGCTGCAATAAACACTTTGCTTAAAAAGAGATGACGCGCATGCTCAAAAGCAAGCTATCCACCCTTGCGCTGGCGATTGCCCTGACGGCTCTTGGCTGTCTGCTGTCCCAGCTGTGTCCGGGCATTTTGCCCGCATAAATTCAAGAAAACCAGTATTTGATACTGCTGCCCCGGGCGTCCTCCTTGCGTCCGAATAAACTGTGAACCCGCCTTTTTGATCCTTGAAAGACACTGCCTTGCTTGTATCTGATATACCAATCCCTATACCAGACCTTTGAAGGGCAATATCAATACTGTTTTCTATCCGCCGGTTGTTGGGCCAACCGGCGGGTGTTTTTTTATTGAGGAAAACAGCAATTGTAAATTCTTTAAAATGTGGATAAAATTGTCTATCCATTTCGTCTTTATTTATGAAAGGGCGGTATTCCCCTACCTACACAAAACAGGAGGATAGAGATTATGAAAAAGACGCTTGTTTTATTGATGACGATTCTGCTGCTTTGCTTGACGGCAGGTGCAGTGGCAGATACTGAAGTAGAGCTCAAACCAGGTCCTGACGATCTGACAGTAGAAGAACTGCATGCCCGTGCGGCGGCGTTTTTCTCGGTTAAGTGCGGTATCTCTTTCGACATTCTCCAAAAGGCGCCGATGGATATCCGGCTGCTGCAGCATCAGAGCCTGCGGAATGTCAATGGAAAGAATATATACGTAGCCGATGAAGCCCCCATGTGGCAGGTTTGGGTAAGCTCTTTTCTGGGCCATCATGGGGAAACAGTGCCTCATGTAATGCGTTTTAGTCGAACTGGTGAGCTGCTGTATTGGAAAGCCCATGGCGACGGTTATGAGGCCGGCGAATCGGAGGATACTATGCTTTGTGGCACAGAGGTGACTCCCCTGCCCAGCGACATACAGGAAAGCGCCGTTATCGAGAAAATGAAGGAAGGAATGGAGACGGAATATGGTTTAGCACCAGAAAAGTTTAGCTATCAGGCAAAATTTTTGTTTGAAAAGCACTTCAACAGCGGCGAAATCCCCGTCTGGATCGTATACGCTTACAGCAATGGTGCGGTAGCCTGGAAGGCAGCGTATGGCTATGATGGCAGCTGCATGAGCCTGACTCCGGCTCAGCAGGATTACACATCTTATTTTACAGAAGATCAAAGCTTTTTTGATTCAGTATACGGAGAGGATTGGTCTGAACAAATATCTAAATACGATAAGCTTTTCAGTGGAAATCTTTCACAAGCAGAAGCTGAAGCATACCTAACCAAATGGAAACCAGTGTTTGAAGCCTGGTGCAAAACGCATCCATAGGCTGCAAATAATCAATTGCTGACGCCCTACTTTCAGAACAGCGAAGAATCGCCCACGCCGTGACTCGCTTTTGCGCTGAACGCATCCCTCGCCAGGTGGTAAGACTCCGGCGGGGTTTTTATCTTGATTAAAGCAGGCTGACCCTTTATAATATAATCAGAGCCGCAAAGTCATTGGGAGGTGCCGTTCATGAGTGCGTCGCTTTATTCAATTGAACAGCTTCAAGCACAGCTTGCCCCCGTCTTTCAAAAAAACGGCGTGCGCAAGGCTATCCTGTTTGGCTCCTATGCCAAGGGAACTGCACAACCTGCCAGCGATGTGGATTTATGGGTAGACAGTGGGCTACGCGGACTCTCCTTTTTCGGGCTGCTTGAGGATGTATGCCGCTGCGTGCAATGCAAAGTGGATTTAATCGACCGTGCAGATGTAATTCCCGGTTCTGCAGTAGACCGCGAAATACACAATACAGGGGTGGTCATCTATGAGCAATGAAAAAACGCTGCGCACCCTACAAAGACAAAAACGCTGCGCACCCTACAAAGAATGATTGAACGGATGGAACGCACGCTGCAATATTGCCAGAACGAATCCTTTGCCTCTTTCCAAAGCAATCTCATGCTTCAGGAAGCCTGCGTATTTAATCTGCTGCAAATCGGCGAACTGGCACATAACGGTTTAGATGAGGCTTTCTCCAGGCGCATCCTGAGCAGCCTTGGCGACAGATTTACGGTATGCGCAATCGTATTGCGCATGATTATGAGGGAATCCGTCTGCAAATTGTCTGGCAAACCATCTCCGAAGATTTCCCTCTGTTGATTCAAGACCTGAAAAGGCTGTTGGCTGATTTATAATTTATCATCTCCATCGCTCAGTTCTTGACACATCCCCTTCCGTGTTGTATACTACGCATCGGTTAGAGAAATCTAATCATCGCTTTGAAAGGAGCTGTCTCCCATGATTGAAACCACCGTGAAAATCGACGGTATGATGTGCGGCATGTGCGAAGCGCATGTCAGCGATGTGATCCGAAGCAAGTTTAACATCAAAAAAGTGTCCGCTTCCCACAGCAAGGGGCAGGCGGTTATTCTGTCCGATGGCCCGCTGGATGAGGCCGCCCTGCGCAAGGCCATCGGTGATGCCGGCTACACCGTAACAGACGTAACCCTGCGGCCCTTTGAAAAGAAGGGGCTGTTTGGCATGTTCAAGCGCTGACGCAGCCCGTTGCCCGCCAAGCCTCAGCCCGCCTTTCCGGCGGGCTTTTGCTTTACGCTTCAATCAGAATCGGCTATAATATTATAAAAGATAGCATTCTTTTTACGGAGGATTCGGGCATGAACGAACGGCAGTTTGATCACAAGGGCGGCGTGTACCGTGAGGGGCGGCCTGCCTATCCGCCAGCGTTATTTGAGCGCCTGCAAAGCGCCGGGCTGCTTGCCCCCACGGATATCGCCGCGGACGTAGGCGCGGGTACGGGCATCTTTTCCAGGCAACTGGCCGCCTATGTCGGCAAAGTATACGCTGTGGAGCCCAACGACGATATGCGCGCCGTCATGCAGGCAGACGTCGCCTTGTCTCCCCTATGCGGCAGCGCCGAAAGCATTCCCCTGCCCGATTGCAGCGTGGATGTGATCACCGCCGCGCAGGCGTTTCACTGGTTTGATCCCGCTGCGTTCCGGGCAGAATGCCTGCGGCTGCTGCGTCCAAACGGGCGCGTGCTGCTGATTTGGAACGTGCGCGATGAAGCCAGCCCGCTGATTGCGGAAAACTATGCCGTAAACCGCCAATACTGCCCGCGCTTTCGGGGCTTTTCCAATGGGCTGGACTTTGCCGATGCGACGTTCCGCAGCTTTGCAACCGCGAAGTCTTTGTGCTGCGCAGCCTTTCCTCCTCCTTTGCCCCCGCGCCGCAGGAGGACGGCTATGCCGCCTATCGCGCCGCGCTGGAAAAGCTGTTTGATGCTTACTGTCAGGACGGCACGGTTGCCTATCCTTATATCACCCGCTGCTATGCAGGCAGGCTGTATACCGCGGACACAAACGACAAAAGCTAATCAAAAAAGAAAAGAGGACGATAGCGCATGTGCACAGCGGCAACCTATCAAACCCGCGACTTTTACTTTGGCCGAACGCTGGATTATGAGTTTTCCTATGGCGACGAGGTGACGATCACCCCGCGCGGCTATACCTTTGCGTTTCGCCATGCCGGACGGCTGGATCATCCCTATGCCATAATCGGCATGGCGCATGTGGCGCAGGATTATCCATTGTATTACGATGCGATGAATGAAAAGGGGCTATGCATAGCGGGGCTGAATTTTGTGGGCAACGCCGCCTATGCCGATGTAATTCCATGCCGCGAAAACGTGGCGCAGTTTGAGCTGATCCCCTATCTTCTGGGGCAGTGCACCAGCGTGGCGGAGGCTCGCGACAGGCTGGCGCGGCTCCAGCTGGTCGGCACGCCCTTTAGCGCGCAGCTTCCCGCCGCGCAGCTGCACTGGCTGCTGGCCGATCAGCATCAGGCCTTGGTGATTGAATCCATGGCCGACGGGCTGCACATCTATGATAACCCGGTGGGCGTGCTAACCAACAATCCGCCCTTTCCGCAACAGCTATTTCAACTGAACAACTATATGAGCCTTTCCCCCAGGCAGCCTGAAAACCGCTTTGCGCCGCAGCTGCCGCTGGTTCCCTACAGCCGCGGCATGGGCGCGCTGGGGCTGCCGGGCGATCTGTCCTCCGCATCGCGCTTTGTGCGAGTGGCCTTCACGCGGATGAACGCCGTCTCCGGTGATTCAGAAGCCGAAAGCGTCAGCCAGTTTTTCCATATTTTAGGATCGGTAGAACAGCAGCGCGGCTGCTGTGAAGTACGCGATGGGCAGTATGAAATCACCCTGTACACCTCCTGCTGCAACGCCGCGCGCGGCATTTACTATTACACCACCTACGAAAACAGGCAAATCACCGCCGTAGATATGCACCGCGAGAACCTGAACGGCTCCGCACTGATTCGTTACCCGCTGATCACGGAGCAGCAGATCGCCCACCAAAATTAACCTGCGCAACAGATAGTTGCTTGTTTTATCCCGCATTCTGCGGTATTCTATACGCGAGGTGATAAGCAATGGCTACCAAGGATGTAATCCTGTCTCTGCGCGCAAAAAACGGCCTGTCTCAGGATGAGCTGGCCGAAAAGGTATTTGTTACCCGTCAGGCGGTTTCCCGCTGGGAAAACGGTGAAACCGTGCCCAATCCGGACACGCTCAAGCTCCTGTCCGCACTGTTTGACGTATCGATCAACACGCTGCTGGGCGCGCCGCGCAAGCTGATCTGCCAGTGCTGCGGCATGCCGCTGGAGGATTCGCTGCTCAGCCGCGAGCCGGACGGCTCTTTGAACGAGGACTACTGCAAGTGGTGCTATGCCGACGGGCAGTTTGCCTATCAGGATCTGCAAACGCTGACCGATTTTTTGGTGGAGCACATGTCCAATGAGAATTGGCCTGCCAAGCAGGCGCGCGCGTACTTTGAGGCGCAGCTGCCCCAGCTGCAGCATTGGCGGGAAAAGAAGGAAGAATAAAGAAAACCGAGCCCTCGCAGACAAAATGCGAAGGCTCGGTTCAGGTTGTAAATGGCGTGCCCGATGCAAGTCCGCTTTAGCTGACTTGCATCGGCCTTTTATGGATGCTTCGGCTCGGGCCAGCTTACGCGCTCCGCTTGCGGGAAGGCGCGGCGCAGCGCGCGCTTGGGATGCACCAGCACAGGGGTCTTGCAGGCGGACAGCATCTGCACGTCGCCCGCGCTATCGCCATAGGCGGTACGCAGCGCGCTGATATCGCTGCCCTGCTCCTCCAACCACTGCGTGATGCGGCGCACCTTTTCGCCGCGCTTGCAGTTAGGCGGCTGAGGCTGCCCCTGCGCGTCTGTGGGCGTGCACAGCAGCGCGTCCACCCCCAGATACCGCGCCACATGGCGCATATAGCACGCACAGCTGGCGCTGCACAGGATCACCGCGTCGCCCTGGCTTTGATGCTTTCTAATCGTCTCCAGTCCTTGGGGGCGAATTTTTCTGCAGATCAGGCCGGCAAAATCCTGAAGAAAGGTCTCGCGCTCCGCCGCGTCCATACGCGCTAAGAAACCGTGTCCCGCGCGCTTAGCCGTCATTTCGCCCACCAGATGCATATGATACAGTCCCCCAGCCAGCGCCGACCAAAGCGCCGCAAGCAGGCTGATTTTGCCCTTTTTTAAGCCAAAAAGCACCAGCTGCGCAATGCTGTCGCCACGGATGAGCGTGCCGTCAAAGTCAAAGGCTGCCGCGCTTCGAACGGGCTTTTCCATTACAACCCCACCTGCCAGATCGATACGGTCTGCATCATGCTGTCCAGCAGCTTCTGCGTGTCCTCATAGGTGCCGTTAAAGCTTATCAGGATAAAAACATACTCATAGCCGTTGGCGTAAAAATCATAATACACAGCGGTGGTGGGCACGGTGCTGTCGTCATCCGCCGTCGTCAGATAGGACACCGCCATTTCCAGCATCTGTCCCGCAGGCGTATCGCGCAGGATGCCGTCGTGCAGCTGCTTGAACTGCTCCTCCGGGGTATAATGATCCTTCATCAACTCAGCATAGCGCGGGGCATTCTCAATCTCCTGCGCAAAGGTCTCGCAGGTGGGCGTCTTCACTTGAACATCAAACATGTATTTGGAATCCGGCGAACGCCAGATGCGCACATCATAGATGTAATCGTCGTCCTCATTCTGCTTTTCGTCCAGCTGCGCAAGATGCTCCGCAATCACCGCATCCCCAAACATATCAAAACGCGAATAAACGTCCAGCGAATACCCATACACCCGGTTCTCATAGGGCACCGGCACGCCGTATTTTATGTTGCCAAGCAGTTTATTGCCCACCGCCTGCGCGCTGCCTGCGCACAGCAGCAGCATAGCCGCCATCAGAAAAGCTGCGAAACGCTTTCTTTTCATCTTTTTCGCCTCCTTGCCAGGATATTGTAGCATGAAGCGCGCGGGCGCGTCAACGATAGGAAATGTAAAAGAGAGCCGCTTGTTCAGCGGCTCTCCTGATGATTGAATGGTGTCAGCCCTTCAGGCCGATTTTGCGCAGCGTATCGATGCTCATGGCGGCAGCCTCCAGCGGCGTACGGCCAACGGAAGCATCCTGCTCCACCACAAACCACTTTGCGCCCGCATCCAGACCAGCTTCCGCCACAGCAGAAACATCCTGGCAACCGTAGCCCAACGGGCGGAACTCAAAGGGCACCTCGCCCGCAGCCTTGGTTTCGGATTGTCCCAGCAGGCCATAGGGGGCGGCGTCGCCCTCCTTGCGGCCCACAAAGTCCTTCAGATGTACCACAGGCGCACGGCCAGCATACTTGCGCAGATAAGCGGCGGGATCTTCGCCCGCGTACTTGACCCAGCACACATCGATTTCGGTTTTGAGCACATCCTCGGGCATGGCGGCATAGAGGAAATCCAGCGCGTACATGCCGCTGAAGGATACAAATTCGAAATCGTGATTGTGATACAGCAGCTGAATGCCGTTGTCGCGGCACAGGCAGCCAAACTGATAAATCGTGCGCAGCACGCCTGCGAAGGCTGGCGTGCCAGGGCGCTGCTCGGTGCTCAGGTAGGGCACGGCGATATAATCGCAGCCGATGGCCTTATGATAGTCGATCACGCCCTGCATATCCGCCTCAATCAGCTTGAGCGCCACATGGCTGGATACGGCGCGCAGGCCGCATTCCTCCAGCATGGCGCGCACATTCTGCGCGCTATGGCCGTAGAAACCGGCAAACTCCACGCCGTCGTAGCCAAGGGCCTTAAGCTGACGCAGCACGGACAGCAGATCCTGCTCCGCTTCCTTGCGCGCCGAATAGATTTGATACGCGATCGGTGCGTTTTTCATGCCGGATTCCTCGCTCAGTCGTTGAAATACACGGGCTTGCCGGTCTTGGCAGACTGATAGATGGCGTCCAGAATCTGGGTGACGACGAAGGCTTGCTCGGGCTTAACGGTCAATTCACCCTCGCCGCGCACAGCGTCAACAAACACGCGCTGCTCCATCACCTTGGGATCATCGCTGGAGCCTTCATAGAAGTCCACGCCCTTTTTCTTCATGTTGGGGGTGGTCACATACTGCTTGCCGTGCTTCACGCCGTTGATATGCAGCTCACCATTGTGCATGTCCGCGCCAGCCTTGGTGCCGCACAGCATGGTGCGCGCTTCTTCCACATCCAGGGTATTCAGAGCCCAGGAAGCGCTCAGGTCGATGGTCGCGCCGTTCTCCATCACGATGAAGCCAAAGGCGCTATCCTCGGTGGTGAACTTTTCGGGATCCCAGTCGCCCCAGGCGTTGCCGGTCTCGCGGTCGTTGTTCAGCTTATGATACACGGTGCCCACCACATACTTGGGCTTGTAGTTGTTCATGGTCCACAGGGTCAGATCCAGCGCATGGGTGCCGATATCGATCAGGGGACCGCCGCCCTGCTCATACTCGTTGAGGAACACGCCCCAGGTGGGCACAGCGCGGCGACGGATGGCGTTGGCGCGGGCATAGTAGATGTCGCCCAGCTCGCCGGCTTCGCATTCCTTCTTCAGGTACTGGCTGTCGGGACGATAGCGGCCCTGATAGCCGATGGTGAGGATTTTGCCGGTTTCCTTGGCGGCGTCCAGCATTTTCTGCGCTTCGGCGGGGTTGATGGCCATGGGCTTTTCGCACATAACGTTCTTACCGGCGTGCAGCGCATCCACGGTGATATAGGAATGGCTGCGGTTGGGGGTGCAAACGTATACGCAGTCCAGATCCAGCTTGAGCAGCTCTTTATAATCGGTAAACACCTGCGCGTCCTCGGTGCCGTACTGGGCCTTGGCCTTTTCGGCGCGCTCAATAATCAGATCGCAGAAGGCGACCAGCTCGGTCTCGCCCAGCGCCTTGATGGAGGGCATATGCTTGCCGTTGGCGATACCGCCGCAGCCGATGATACCAGCTTTCAACTTATTAGCCATGATAACTTTCTCCTTTCGTTCTTTGCGAACAATCTGTGGGAATAGTTTTATTATAGCCGCGCGACTGCCAAAAGTCGTGACATTTAGGGCGTGGAAAGTGACAAAAAGCGCTATCATTATTTTTCTTGCCGGATTCTTTCTTTCATGCTAAGATAGCGATAGCAACAACCGCGCGCCGTTTTCTCCACAGAAAGGGGGATGATCGCCATGGCGCTGCTGCATGTTAACTTCTATTCCCGCACGCTGGAACGCGAAACGCAGATGGATGTGATCCTGCCCGAGGCCGCCAAGAAGCTCATCGGCATGGAGGGTGTGGCCACCCGGCAGTGCAAAACGCTGTACCTGCTGCACGGCATGAGCGATGACCAGACCATCTGGCAGCGCCGCACCAGCATTGAGCGCTACGCGGCGGCCTATGGCCTGGCGGTAGTGATGCCCACAACTGATCTGGGCTGGTACACCGATATGTACCGGGGCGACAAGTACTTCGCCTTTATCACCCGCGAGCTGCCCGCCGTGTGCCGCGATCTGTTTCCCATGATGAGCCCCAGGCGCGAGGATACCTATGTTGCCGGGCTGTCCATGGGCGGCTACGGCGCGCTCAAGTGCGCCCTGCGCGCGGGCGATGTGTTCAGCCGCGGGGCTTCGCTGTCAGGCGCGGCAGATATCCGCCAGCTGCCCCCCGGTGGATATTGGGAGGACGTGTTTGGCCCGCGGGAGCAGATTCCCGGTTCGTTCAACGATCTGTTCGCCGCGGCGGAAGCGCTGCCGCCCGAGAACCGCCCGCCGCTGTACATGTGGTGCGGCACGGAGGATTCCCTGCTGCCGGGCAACCACGCGCTGCGCGATCATCTTCTGGCGCTGGGCTACGATCTTACCTATGCTGAAAGCGCAGGCAATCACGCCTGGCAATGGTGGGATCTGCACATTCAGGATGTGCTGCGCTGGCTGTTTCCCCAAACGGAGGTGAAGTAAGATGGCGCTGATGGATATCGGCTTCTTTTCCGAATCGCTGGGCATGGCGGTACACTGCATGGCATTGCTCCCCCATGCGCGCGAAGGTGAAACGCTGCCCAAACGGCAAACGCTGTATCTGCTGCACGGCTACGGCGACAGCTGTACCTCCTGGATTCGCAAGACCAATCTGGAGCGCTACGCCGCGCATCATAACCTGGCCGTCATCATGCCCGACGCGCAGAAAAGCGCCTATACCGACATGGCCCACGGCGGCAAGTTTTTCACCTATATTGCCGATGAGCTGCCCGGCAAGATGCGTGCCTTCCTGCCCCTGAGCGAACGGCGCGAGGATACCTTCATCGCCGGCTTTTCCATGGGCGGCTACGGCGCATTCAAAATCGGCCTGGCGCGGCCCATGCAGTACGCCGCCATCGGCTGCATCAGCGCGGGCGTCAGCAACAATACCCCGGATACCATCGCGCTGCGCGAATTGCGCACGGGCGGCCGGCCGTTAAAGAATACGGAGGAGGATGTGCCCGCCAGCATTGCGCGCGCCGCCGCGCTGGGCAAGGATGCGCCGCGCATCTATCATACAATCGGGCAGGAGGATTCTCTTCTGTCAAGCGCGCGGGAAACGCGCGACCTGCTGTGCAGCTATCCGGGTGATCCCTTTCATTATATATATGAAGAAAAGCCCGGCAAACACGGCTGGGAATTCTGTGATGGCGCGCTGCGCGATTTTCTGCAATGGCTCTCTCCAGCACCCCGCTGAGACGCGATGCCTGAGGGCGCAATTTTGTTCACGCCTCCGCCACAATTTACAATTGGCTTAGAAATGTAAAATATTAGTGATCGTATTGTTATGAATCGGGAACAAATTTGTCTTCTGATCCGTATATAATAGTAACCGTAAACTACCGGCTATATCCAGCCGCTTTACGGAATCTATCCGGACGACGCTATTACCGTCCAGAAAAGGTTAACAGGAAGGATGATATCGTAATGAAAAAGATCATTTCTTTGCTGCTGGCGCTCGTATTAACGCTTTCCGCCTGCTCTGTGGCTTTGGCTGCCGACGTTGTGCTTCGCCCCGGCGATAAGGGCGACGCCGTGAAGGAAGTACAGACGCTTCTGACCAGCTACGGCTATTATTCCGGGAAAATCAACGGCAGCTACAACACCGCCACCACCACTGCCGTGCGCAATTTCCAGCGCTATAACAGCCTGACTGTGGACGGCAAGGTTGGCCCCAAGACCATGGCTGTGCTCAAGAGCGGCAACGCCGTTTCCGCTCCCCTCAAGCCCAATGAAACCAACAATTCCGCCTCCGTCAAGATGGTGCAGACCCTGCTGCGCGATCTGGGCTATTACAATGGCAAGATCGATGGCAAATACGGCAAGGCCACCATCGCCGCCGTCAAGATGTTCCAGAAGTACAACGAGCTGCCCATCGATGGCAAGGTTGGCGAGGATACCCTGAACCGCATGAAGAGCAGCGCCGCCATCAAGGCGCCCGTCAACCAGAAGGATTCCTACTCTACCGAAAACAAGCACATCCAGGAGCGCCTCAAGTACTACGGCTACTACACCGGCAAAATCGACGGCATCTATGGCTCGGGCACCATTGCTGCGGTAAAGGCCTTCCAGCGCGCCAACGGCCTGAAGGTGGACGGCGCGGTCGGCCCCCTGACGCTGGCCAAGCTGGATTCCAACAACGCCGTTTCCAAGAAGGACGCCGACCAGGCGACCGATGTGGGCACCCGCCCCATCCTGCGCCCCGGCGATAAGGAAGCCGCCAAGATCAAGTACATCAAGGAAGTGCAGACCATCCTGAAGGCTAAGGGTCTCTACACCGGCGAGATCGACGGCGTATACAGCGGCATCATTGTGACCGCCGTGCGCCTCTTCCAGCAGCAGAATGGCCTGACCATCGACGGCCGCGTGGGCGCCAACACCTGGAAGGTACTGCTGGGCGGCACCGTCACCCCCTCTGTCCCCGTTCGCCCCTCCGTGCTGCGTCCCGGCGATAAAAACGCCTATGTGAAGGAGCTGCAGCAGAACCTGGTTACCCTGGGCTACTCCAACGTGCCCGTGGACGGCGTATACGGCGCCAAAACCACTGCGGCCGTAAAGGCGCTGCAGCGCAAGCACGCCCTGGATGTGGACGGCAAGGCTGGCCCCAAGACCCTGGCTAAGATCAACGAGCTGCTCAACGCCGCTTCCACTCCCAGCGATCCCGACGCGAACGGCTAATCTTTCAATCGATTATCAAAGCGGAAAGGCCAAACAGGCTTTTCCGCTTTTTTTGAGGAGTACGCTCTATGGACTTTGGAATGCCTTTTCTGCTGGAATGCCCCAGTATAGAATCCGCCTGCGCGTTGTGCGCCAAGCTGGATCTGCAATTTGTGGAGCTGAATCTGAGCTTTCCCCTGTGCAACCTGGATGCGCTGACTGCGCAGCGTTTGAACTCCCTGTGCGCGCAGTATGGCCTTTACTTCACCTTTCATCTGGACGAGGAGCTGGCTCCCTGTGCCTTTGACAGCCGCGTCCGCGCCGCCTATGTGGATTGCGCGCTGCGCGCCATTACCCTGGCACGGGAAACAGGCACGCCCACGGTCAATCTGCATTGGCCGCGCGGGGTGTACGTCACCTTGCCCGATCGCGTTACCTATCTGTTTGAAAACTATCGAGAGGATTATTTGCAAAACGCACGCCAGTTCCGCGACGTCTGCACCCAGGCGTCTGAAGGCCACGTCAATATTTGCGTAGAAAACACAAACGGCTTCCTGCCTTTTCAGCAAGAAGCCGTCGATATGCTGCTGGAAAGTCCAGCATTTGGACTAACACTGGATATTGGGCATGATTATACCGCCCACTCTGTTGACGCGCCCTATTATGCCCGCCATGCGGACAAACTGCGCCACATGCACGCCCACGATGCGCAGGGCAGCCACTGTCACCTGCCTTTCGGCGGCGGCGATATGGATTGGCCCGCGCAGCTTCGCCGGGCACAGCAGGCGGGAGCCCGCGCAGTAATTGAGGTCAAAACCATCGCCGCGCTGCGTGAAAGCGTCGCGCTGCTACGCGAAACGGCCTTATAAGTTCGGATTGGGCTTGTTCTCGTTCAGCGCGTCGCCTACCAACGATTTCAAAAACGCCTGCGCCGCTACCACACAGTCCTTCGCATCATACAGCGTCGCGCAGGCACGAGCATAGGGCTTGGCATTGCGAGCGCGCATTACCTCGCACAGCTTTTCCTCTTTGGCCAGGATATCGGCAATTTCCTTTTCAATCCCTTTCAATTCACGGCAAACCTGTGCCACCTGCAACTGTCTACCTTTATTCATTTTCAATACATCCTTCATCCGTATTTTTTCGTAAAGCACTGCATTCACCATGCACGGCAGTATTATACCGTATCGCGCACATGCAGTCTACAAAATAATACTTATAGAAGCACAACAAAATAGGTTGACATTCGTAGCTTCAGTGTTTAGAATAAAAACAAATCAAAAGGAGGCTGCACACCTATGCCTGAAATCCGCAAGGCCGTCGTCACAGTGCTGGGCATCGACCGCAAGGGCATTATCGCCCGCATCAGCGCCGTGCTGTATGATCACAACGTCAATATTTTGGACATTTCCCAAACCGTTATGGAAGACTATTTTCACATGATCCTCATTGCCGACATCACGGACTGCGCTTTTGACCAGTTATCCGAGCAGCTATCCGCCCTGGGTCAGGAAATGGGCCTGCAAATCCGCGTGCAGCGCAGCGAAATCTTTGAAGCCATGCATCAGGTGTAAGGGGGCTTTTTTATGGTAACGTCTTCGCAGATTCTATCCACCCTGCACATGATCGACCGCGAAAAGCTGGATGTGCGCACCATCACCATGGGCATCTCCCTCTTCGGCTGCGTATCGGATGACGAGGATCGCCTGTGCCAAAAAGTGTACGATCACATCGCCCGCACCGCACAGAACCTGGTGCGCGTAGGCGAGGAAATTGAGCGCGAAATCGGCGTGCCCATCGTCAACAAGCGCATTTCTGTTACCCCGGCCGCGCTGATCTCCGGCGGCGTCACACACCCGGTCAAGCTGGCCAAGGCGCTGGACCGCGCCGCGCGCGCAACGGGCGTAAACTTTATTGGCGGCTATTCCGCCCTGGTGCAAAAGGGCATGACCGCCGCCGACCGCCGACTGATGGACTCCATCCCCGAAGCCCTGAGCGAAACGGAATTTCTGTGTTCCTCCATCAATATCGGCTCCACCCGTGCGGGCATCGATATGGACGCTGTGCGCCTGATGGGGCAAATTGTCAAGGATACCGCCCAACGCACCGCAGAAGCTGGCGGTCTTGGCTGTGCAAAGCTGGTAGTTTTCTGCAACGCAGTGGAGGATAACCCCTTCATGGCCGGTGCTTTCCATGGCCCCGGCGAGGGCGACTGCGCCGTCAGCGTGGGTGTCTCCGGCCCAGGCGTGGTCAAGTGCGCGCTGGAAGCCGTTCGCGGTCAGCCCTTCGATGAGGTGGCCGAAACCATCAAGCACACCGCCTTCCGCATCACGCGCGTGGGTCAGCTGGTGGCGCGCGAGGCCTCGCGCCGCCTGAACGTGCCCTTCGGCATCGTCGATCTTTCCCTGGCCCCCACCCCCTCGGTGGGTGATTCCGTCGCCGCCATTCTGGAAGAAATGGGGCTTGAATCCTGCGGCACGCATGGCACCACCGCCGCGCTGGCGCTGCTCAACGACGCGGTAAAGAAGGGCGGCGTCATGGCTTCCTCCCATGTGGGCGGGCTGTCTGGCGCGTTCATTCCGGTCAGCGAGGATATTGGCATGATCGCCGCAGCTGAGCGCGGCGCGCTGACGCTGGACAAGCTGGAAGCCATGACCTGCGTGTGCTCCGTCGGCCTGGATATGATCGCCATCCCCGGCGATACCACAGCCGAAACCATCTCGGCCATCATCGCGGATGAAGCGGCCATCGGCATGATCAACAACAAAACCGTGGCCGTGCGCGTCATCCCCGTACCGGGCGCTCAGGTGGGCGACAGCGTAGAGTTTGGCGGTCTGCTGGGCCACGCGCCCGTCATGCCGGTGCATCCCTTCTCCTCAGGGGATTTCATCCACCGCGGCGGCCGTATTCCCGCGCCGCTGCATTCACTGCGCAACTAAGCCTCCTCGCCACGCTTTCTTCCCGTTCCGCATTTTCCGCTTTCTTCCCGTTCCGCATTTTCGCCCTTGCGCAAACCCGCAAAATGCGCTATACTGATTGCGTTGTGCGGATATGGTGGAACGGCATACACAATTGACTTAAAATCAATCGCCTTTGGCTTGCGGGTTCAAATCCCGCTATCCGCACCATGGCGAGTGTTCTTACAGCATTTGAAAAGCTGTGAGGACACTCGCTTTTTTTCTGCTCAAACAGCGGGTCTGTCGTCAGTTGTGTAGCTCACGAACACGCCTTTTCTGGTGTTGACGGTGACGGCCGGGATGGGCAGTGCCGGTTCGTTGGGAATGTTCATTTCCCCCACGCAGTTGTAGTGGATGCGAAGCCGCTGTACCCATTCGCCGTCGATCTTCTCGGCATTGTAGACCTCGATTTTCTCCACCAGTTCGTTGAGCATCCGCGGCGTGAGCTTTCTGGCGCGGGTGTATTTGCGGACGATGGACACGAACATATCCGTTGAGGTTGCGCGGCTGCTCTGCTTCTCGATCTCGGAACGGAGCTTTTTTATTTTCTCCGAAAGCTCCTTCTGTTCCTCCTCATAGCGGCGGGACATCTTCGCAAAGCGGTCGTCGCTGAGCTTGCCGGAAACATTGTCCTCATAGATGCGCTCGAACAGGCCGTCCAGTTCATCGTCGCGGGCAAGGAGTGATTTCAGTTCCTTCTCCTTCAGTCTGCGCTCCGTTTCCTCCGCCTGCCGGGAGTGACCGATCACTTCCTTGAGAAAATCGTCCTCGTAAAGGCCGGCATACTTCGTCAGACGACGGATTTCGCCGAGAACGACCTGCTCCAGAAAGTCCACTCTGACATAGTGCGTGGAGCCGCAGGTGCCGCGATTGCCCTTGTAGTTGGAGCAGTTGAAATACTTGATCTCCGGGTTTCCCTGATTGAAATGAAAATGAAGGTTGCTCCCGCAGTCGGCGCAGACCAGAAGCCCGGAAAACATGCTCCTTTCCCCGTCCTTCGCTTGACGCTTTCTCATCTTGCCGCGCTTTTGCTGCACCTGTTCAAAGACGGCACGCTCAATGATCGGCTCATGCACATCCTTGAAAATCGCCCAGTTCTCACGGTCATTCTCCAGTCGCTTCTTGTTTTTGTATGACTTGGAATAGGTCTTGAAGTTGAGAATGTCCCCGCAATACTCCTGCACGGAAAGCATCTTTATGACGCTGGAGCTGTTCCAATGGGTGGGCGGCAGATCCTTGACTTTGCCGGGGCGATTGATTCCCTTGGAGTGCCAGTAGGCGCGCGGGGTCAGGATGCCGTCCTCTTCAAGCTTCGCGGCAATCTGCTCCGTTCCGACCCCTTCCAGCGTCATGCGGTAAATCCGCCGCACGACCCGCGCCGCTTCCTCGTCCACGATCCAGCGTTTGGGGTTCTCAGGGTCTTTGATGTACCCGTAAGGAGGCTGCCCCATGGGTTCACCGGCATTGCCCTTGATCTTGTTGCTGATGCGCCGCTTCTTGCTGATGTCTCGCGCATACCATTCGTTAAAAAGATTGCGGATGGGAGCCAGCTCGTTCTCACCTTCGTCGGTGTCGATGTTGTCCGAAACAGCGACCAGCCGAATGTCGTGATTGGGAAAGAACTCCTCGGTCAGTCTGCCGACCTCGATGTAGTTACGCCCCAGGCGGCTGAGATCTTTTACAAACACTGCCGCCGCTTTTCCCTGCTCCAGCTGCTGAATCATATCGGCAAAGCCGGGACGATCCATCGTAACGCCGGAGATGCCGTCGTCAAAAAAATGAACCAGGTTCGTGTAGCCTTTTTCCTTTGCTACCTTGGTAAGCAGTTTTTTCTGATTCCCTATGCTGTAGCTCTCGCCGTCCATGTTACACAGACTGTTCAGGAGCTTGCCTTTGACAACAAGCTTGCAGGCAGCATTGTTCTGAGCAAAAAGGTGGAGGGGGAGGCAACGGGCGAGGAATTCACGTTCAGTTTCACCTTTACGGACGGATCCGGAACCCAGCTGACGGAGAAATTTGCCTATACCGGTAGCCGGACGGGTGAGGTTGGAAGCGGAGACACGCTGAAGCTGAAGGACGGAGAAAGCGTTGTGTTCGACAGCGTACCGGTGGGAACCATTTGTACCGTCACGGAAGAAAGCAGAGCTCGCTACACAACTACAGTGAACGCAGCGAGTACCAGCAGTATCCGTTTCTCCGTCACATCGGAATCCATGCCGATTGCGTTCGTGAATACACTCGTAACAACGAAATTCACGGTCACTAAGGAATGGCAAGGCGGCGATGGCGGTGCGATTACGCTGACGCTGTATGCCAATGGGCAGAAACTGGATCCTTAGCCCGCCTATACGCGAGATGGCGACATGTATACCTACACCGGCCTACCCAAGTACGACAGCCAGGGACAGACGATTGTGTATTCGGCGAAAGAACGCTATATGGATGGCTATATGACCATCTATAAAAACGTTTCACCCTACAAATCGGAAAGTGACTTCATTTACAATGGCGGTACCATCATCAACCGTGCGGTTACAGAGATTGCTGTTCGTAAGGTGTGGACGGGCATGGATGAAAATGAAGAACGCCCGGAAATCACGCTGACACTGTACTGCAACGGGCAACAAATCAATAAAAAGCCCAAGCTGGACAAGAACGGTTGGTATCATTTCTACAACCTGCCGCTTCGTGAATCGCCCTACTATGTGGTGGAAACGCCGGTAGATGGATATGCGACCAGCTATGAGAATGGCGGCAGCTATGCGGATGTAACGGATCGCGTATATGACGGGGGTACCATTACAAACCATAAGCTGCCCAAGACCATGGACAGTCAGCCATTGGCGCTCTATGGCTTCCTGCTGGTCGTTGCATTGGCAGGTGTCGTGTTCTGCTGGAAGAAGCGCCAGCAGGATTAATTTCCGATTTTAATCTTCACCTTGCAGCATGGTTGGTTTACTCAACCTTCCATGCTGCTTTTTTGACAACAAAGGAGAAAAAGATGCCACAAAATGTTCAGCCCAGCAGCTCATACGGGAAAAATTCAGGATATCCATCTGGTCAAAGGCGAGGCAGAAGAAGTAGAAAATATAAAAGAAAGGTGAAGAAAAGCTCTATTTTTCTGCTGATTTTTGCCGCAGTTGGCGTTTTCTGTGTTGTTCGCTTGATTCAAGCAGCGTCTCAAACCCATGTGGTTCAACAGGAACATCAGGAGAATCTTGCGCTTGTGAATAGTATAGAAACTGTGTTGCCTTCTCTGCAACCTTCCCCTATTATACGGATTACATCAGCGCCAAGCCAGACTGGCGTTTCGTACAGGTTTATGCGGAAATGTAAACTCCAACTTTGATACAAACCGGATCCATATACCGGGCAACAGAAGCCTGAAAAATCCCAGAAATAAAGGTCTTTCGCCATTCTGCCATATTGCCAGGCAGTTCTGCGAAAGCCCTTTTTCGTTTATGGCGGGGTTCATCCTTCATGCGAGCGACCTACCAGCTTACCCTCCCCAATCGTTGAAAGGTGAAATAATTGAAAGGTGTGGCAAATCGTTAAAAAGCGTAGGGAATCGTTAAAAGGTGGGGCAAATAAATAAAAGGTGCAGGGAAATCGTTAAACGGTGGTCAGAGCAACAGAAAAGAACAGTATTGCCATCGAGTTATCCTGCCGGGAAATGGCCGGACAAAGTTATCATTAGCGCTGAACCTGTCTCGTAACCATCGGGGCAAAATGACGGAAAAAGAGCGCCGCAGCAAACATCGCTCCCGGCCAACTCCATAAGGCGCTCAGATCCATTAGCGCGGCACTTTGACAACACAGGTCGGCGATTTGCCGACATCACAAATTGGCGCTAAAATTAGCTGGAAATACTCTGTATGGCGAATCGGGCAACGTCAGGAGCCGTCAGCTTTTTCGCCCACGCGTTCATGCTCATCAATCTGCTCCGTCCTGATGCAGACATAGGTAATTATATATCTAACTGTATGCTAAAAGACCCCCCTTTCGACGGCTAATAGAAAAAAGGCCCTTCTGTTGATGCTTTTGAAATATCCTCTGCGCAAAACAAAACATCCGATTCTCC
>OLPR01000178.1_pt1 | contig 63235 bp, 44 predicted proteins | sample 1672761 | NCBI WGS metagenome assembly OLPR01 (sample SAMEA3136721, study PRJEB25190) | human gut metagenome | biome: human gut; feature: human-associated habitat; material: faeces | place: Austria | collected 2013 | reverse complement strand
GGTGCGCTTGCAATCTTTACTGCGATTTGGGTTGCAATCTTTGGCGTTGAAACTCGTGGTCGTACCCTCGAGGACATTACAAAGGGTCTTTTGGACTAGATGATAAAGCGATTCTCGTAACCGCTTTATTTATAGAAAAAGGAGCTCTAGGGGGAGCTTCTTTTTTTGTTGTTTGGGGCTTATAGGAAAATAAATGTTGATGAAACAGGTATATAACCGCAGATAAAGGCCCCTTTTGGGGCCTTTATAGTTGTTTAGTATCAACTACTTACTCGGAAAATATGTGTTGATAGATTCACATAAAACACCAGTTCAATAGGCAAAAGACACCTGTTGGTTGACGCTAATGAACTGCCAGTTGTATTTCGGCCTACTGAATGGCGTCATGGATTTCTTGAAGTGACTTCACTTCTGCATCTGCTGCTTCTTTCACTGCTTTAACCCCAAGCGCGGTAGCAAGTCCACCAGCCATGGTAGTTACATAGGGAATATGAGCTTTAATGGCCGCTTTTCTAATATAGCTATCGTCTTCCATGCTTTCGGTGCTGGAAGAAGGCGTATTCAGAACAAGGGCAATGGTGCCGTTTGTGATATGGTCGATCAAGTTTGGTCGGCCTTCATGGGCCTTGAATACTTTTTCTGATTGTATACCCGCTTCGGTAAGGGCATTATGAGTACCATCTGTCGCCATGAGTGAAAAACCTGCGTCAATGAAAGCACGCGCAACTTCTTCTAAGTCGTCTTTATTGCGATTGCTGACACTCATGAGCACTACACCTTCAGTTGGAAGGCATGTCTGAGTTGCCTCTTGAGCCTTAAAGAATGCCTCTCCGAAGGTGCTTGCAAGCCCTAGTACTTCACCGGTAGATCTCATCTCTGGCCCTAAAATAGGATCAACCTCAGGGAACATATTAAAGGGGAATACGGCCTCTTTAACTCCGTAGTGTTGGTAATGGGCTTCTTTTATTGCGCCAACAGGGGAGGGTCGTCCTGTAAGGGACGAAGTCATAACATCGGTAGCAATTTGAACCATCTGAATGCCACATACCTTTGAGACTAAAGGAACGGTGCGGCTTGCGCGGGGGTTTGCCTCAAGAACGTATACGGTGTCGCCTTCGATAGCGTATTGCATGTTCATAAGGCCAACAACATGCATTGCTTCAGCAATTTTGCGTGTGTATTCTTTGATGGTTGCTAAATTCTCATCGGAAATATTAACCGAAGGAAGAATGCAGGCGGAGTCACCCGAATGAATGCCAGCAAGTTCAACGTGCTCCATTACGGCAGGAACAAAAGCGTGGGTTCCGTCACAGATTGCATCCGCTTCACATTCGAGGGCGTGATTGAGGAAACGATCAATGAGAATGGGTCGATCGGGAGTTACGCCAACAGCAGCTGCCATGTAGTTGCGCAGGTTTTCGTCGTCGTAAACTACCTCCATACCGCGGCCTCCCAAGACATAGCTGGGACGAACCATAACGGGGTAGCCAATTGAGTGGGCAATCTCAAGGGCATCCTCAATGGTGACCGCCATACCTGCTTCAGGCATGGGAATGCCAAGACTATCCATGATGGCGCGGAAACGATCGCGGTCTTCGGCAAGATCGATAATCTCAGGAGATGTTCCTAGGATATTTACTCCTGCTGCCTCGAGTTGGCTTGCTAAATTAAGGGGAGTTTGTCCGCCAAATTGAGCAATAACACCTAAAGGTTTTTCCTTCTCGTAAATTGAAAGAACGTCCTCTGCTGTGAGAGGTTCGAAGTACAGTTTGTCAGAAGTATCGTAGTCGGTCGAAACGGTTTCGGGGTTGCAGTTTACGATAATCGTTTCAAAACCAAGCTTCTTTAAACTAATAGCCGCATGAACGCAGCAGTAATCAAATTCAATTCCCTGACCAATGCGATTAGGACCTCCGCCTAGAATCATGATCTTTTTACCGTTGGAAACAGGGCTGTTGTCAGGCGCATTATAGGTTGAGTAGTAGTAGGCGCTGTCTTTTGTTGAGCTAACATGAACGCCTTCCCATGCTTCAGTGAGCCCAATGCTCAAGCGGTGATTTCGAATGGTGGTTTCGTCAAGGTTGAGCAGTTCTGCAAGATAGCGATCGGCAAATCCGTTTTTCTTTGCGGAAATAAACTGTTCATCTCCTGGGATTTCGCCTGAATGATTTTTGGCGAAGGAAAGAAGTGCTTCTTCCTCCTCAACGAGCTCTTTCATCTGCTCAATGAAATAGGTTTTAATTGCGGTGAGTTCATGGAGTTCGTCTACGGTAGCTCCCTTTCGAAGAGCTTCATACATTATGAACTGGCGCTCGCTTGTTGGAATTCGCAGAAGAGACAGGAGCTCCTCTTTGGTCTTTTCGTTAAAGTCTTTTGCGAATCCAAGGCCGTAGCGACCAATTTCAAGGGAGCGAATTGCTTTCTGGAAAGCCTCTTTGTAGGTTTTGCCGATGGACATCACTTCGCCCACCGCTCGCATCTGTGTTCCGAGTTTATCTTCGACGCCTTTAAACTTCTCAAATGCCCAGCGTGCAAATTTCAACACAATATAGTCACCATCGGGAACATATTTATCAAGTGTTCCGTATTTTCCGCACGGGATTTCATCAAGAGTTAGGCCGCTTGCAAGCATTGCTGAAATGAGGGCGATAGGAAAGCCCGTTGCTTTAGATGCCAATGCTGAAGAGCGGCTGGTTCGCGGATTGATTTCGATAATGATGTCGCGGTCGGTTACGGGGTCGTGCGCCCATTGAACATTGGTTCCGCCGATTACCTGAACAGCTTCAACAATCTTGTAGGACTTTTCCTGTAAGCGTTTTTGTACTTCTTCGGAAATGGTGAGCATGGGAGCAGAACAAAATGAGTCGCCCGTGTGAATACCAAGAGGGTCAATATTTTCAATAAAGCAGACGGTAATCATGTTGTTGTTCGCATCGCGCACAACCTCAAGCTCCAGTTCTTCCCAGCCCAAAATGCTTTCTTCTACAAGTACCTCATGAACAGGAGAAGCCTGTAAGCCGCGTGCAACAACGGTTTTTAATTCGTCAATGTTATAGACTAAACCTCCGCCTGTGCCACCCATGGTATAAGCGGGGCGAAGGACGCAGGGGTAGCCAAGCCTGTCCGCAATGGCCACCGCGTCGTCAACCGAATAGGCAACTTCACTTCGTGCCATTTCAATACCAAGAGAATCCATTGTTTCTTTAAAGGCGTTGCGGTCTTCACCGCGTTCAATAGCATCAACTTGGACGCCAATTACCTTAACGCCGTATTTGTCAAGAACACCTTTTCGGTTGAGCTCTGCGCAAAGGTTAAGGCCTGATTGTCCGCCTAAATTAGGCAAAAGAGCATCAGGGCGTTCTTTTGCGATGATTCTTTCTATTCGCTCTACATTAAGTGGCTCGATATAAACCGCATCGGCAGTGTCGGGGTCGGTCATAATAGTGGCGGGGTTTGAGTTAACAAGAACAATCTGATATCCCAGCTTGCGAAGTGCCTTGCAAGCCTGCGTGCCAGAGTAATCAAACTCACAAGCTTGGCCAATAATGATAGGTCCAGATCCGATAATAAGAACTTTTTTGATGTCGGTGCGCTTGCCCATGAAACACCCCTTTATATGTTGGTAGCAAATACTGTCAGCCTTATATTCGGCATGAAGCCGTTGTTGAGCTCTTGCTATTGTAGTTGAATGAACGGGAAAGCGATTGACACATTGGGAACTAAAAGGGATAGTTTGGTGCTCGGTTTGAGATACTATGATTACTTACGCACCAGTAGAGAGGTAATACTATGAACATTCCCGCTTTTTTACGCGATGCTGAAATGGAGCTGTTGGATAAACTCGGCACTTGCCAAACTAAAGAAGAATTAGATAACGCGCTTACTCAGGAAGGAATAGACCATACTGCAGCCGATCTTGGTCCTTTGTTCGCGGCGCTTACGCCTATGCGTTCACCTTCTGCCGCTGATGATTTGTTCAGTAATTTTTCAAGCGCAGATTTCGAGAGCATGGCCTCAAAGCTCCAATCTATGATGTCGGGCGGTGTAAATCCAGTCGAAAAGACCAAGGATCATCCTTCGGGTGTGGATATGGGAAGTCTTAACGATTTACTTTCGTTTCTTTCAAACAATAAAGAGAAGTAGGCTATCTTTAAGATAGAGATTTACGTGAGGTGTTTAATTATAAGGAGGGGTAAGTATGGCAATAATCGTTAGACTTTTGCAGGCATGGCCCCTTATTGTGGTGTTGGGGCTTCTTGCGGTTGTCGTGTATTTCGTGGTTTCGTGGGCGAAATCACCCACGCGTGCAAAAGAGGTGCTCATTAAGCTATTCACTGTTTTAACGGGTGTTCTTGCGGTGCTTTTTACCCTTGCGTCGCTGTATGCGTTCTTTGAACATAACATGAACGTGCTTGAACTGGTTGGCTCATTTGACATTATCGTAGTTGTTGCCTTGTTCATTACACGTATCTGCCGTTGGCGCTTCGTTAAGAATCATCCCAACTATAAAGATAAACCCGAAAAAACTGACTGGATATGATGAGGAAACGGAAGGCAGCTAGTCATCATGGGAGTTCCTAAGGTAAACCGAACGGTAAAACGAACCATTGATCTCGTTCATCTTTTCGCGGCCTCTATCTGGCTTGGTGGGTTTGCTGTTCTTTTCGTGCTTACCCTCAACAATGGCGCTGCGTTGGGCCTTGTGGGGCTCGACACACGTGCGTTTATCGATGCATTTCGTTCGCAATTCATTGTGCCGTGTATCCCCTTCCTCATGGCAACAGCGGTGCTGTATGGCATTTTGACCTCGTGGGGCTTCGCCAAGCATGGCTGGCTGATAGCAAAGTGGATTTTGAGTGTTGTGGTTATTGTGGGGTTTACTCTGCTGCCACCTTCAACAGCAACGGTGGGGGCGATGTTTGTGTGCGTTATCGCGCTCTTTGCCCTTTCTGTATTTAAGCCTGGTATGAAAAAAGCGAAGGCAAAAAGCGCGCGTTAAGGGATAATTCGTCTGCTTGTCTTGCTGCTGTCTGGTTAGCCAGCCCTTCTTATGGGTGACTACTCTTCCTCACTCATAAGTTCATCCATTTCATCAAGAAGCGAATCAAAGAGCTTTAAAGCGCTTTCTATAGGGTCGGTGCTTGCCATGTTAACGCCCGCCCCGAGAAGCAAATCGATCGGCGGCTTTGAACAGCCTCCCTTTAAGAAACCCAAATAGTTTTCAAGTGCTGGTTTTCCTTCGTTGAGGATTTTTTGAGAAAGCGCGATTGCGGCAGCGTAACCTGTAGCGTATTGGTAAACGTAATACTGGTAATAGAAGTGGGGGATTCGTGCCCATTCGAGTGCAATTTCTTCATCAATTACGATGCCTTCGCCAAAATAGTCCTCGTTGAGTTTGCGATATATCTCACAAAGCGCATCAGCGGTAATGCCTTGACCGGCAGCATTTAACTCACCAACTTTCAGTTCAAACTCCGCAAACATACATTGGCGATAGAGCGTTGCGCGGAATTGTTCCAAGAAGTGATTAAGAAGGTAAGCGCGTTCCTTTTTGTCCTTTGCATGATCGAGTAAATATTGCATCAAAAGTGCCTCGTTGCAGGTAGAGGCAACTTCGGCAACGAAAATAACGTAATCAGAGTAGCAAGAGGGCTGATTGTGGCACGAAAGATACGTATGAATTGAGTGTCCCATTTCGTGAACCAAGGTGAACACATCGTTTAATGTGCCCTGGAAGTTCATCAGAATAACTGGATGCATGCCGTATCCACCCGCTGAGTAAGCACCGCTGCGTTTACCGGAGTTTTCGTAAACATCCACCCATCGGTTGTCGATGCCTTCACGAACAATTGCCAGGTAATCTTTGCCCATAGGAGCAAGGGCTTTATACATTAGCTCGCAGGCTTCTTCATAGGTGAATTTCATCTCGAAGTTTTCAATCATGGGAGTGTAGAGATCCCAAAAATGCAATTCATCAAGGTCTAAGAGCTTTTTGCGCAAGTTGACATACTTATGAAGGGCAGGGAGATTTTTGTGCACCGCTTCAATAAGGTTGGTGTAAACCTCGGTAGGCACTTCTGTTCCATCAAGGGCATAAGCGAGGCTCGTTGGATATTTGCGAGCATTGGCAAAGAACTGAATTTGCTTTGCCTGAGCACCGAGGGTTGCAGCAAAGGTATTACGGAACTGCCCATAGCTTGCATACATCGACTTAAAAGCGCCTTCACGCAGGACGCGATCGGAAGACTCCATCAAAGGAATATAGGTTCCGTGTGTCACGGGATGGGTGTTTCCGTCTTTATCCGTTGCGTCGGAAAACGTAAGATCAGCATCACTCATGAGCGAATAGATGTTGCTCGGCTGGGTTGCCATTTCGCCTGCGTTTGCGAGAAGTGCTTCTTCGGCAGGGGATAAGGTATGCTCGCGGCGGCGGAAAATGACATCGAGCGCCCTGCGATAACGTTCAAGCTCTGGGCATTCGGCGTAGAAGGATTTTATTGTTTTTTCTTCAATACTGAGCAATTCTGAGCTAAACCATGCTGCGGAACTCGAAATAGCAACATAGAGCGAAATAACCTGGCTTGAATAGTCTTGATACACCGAAGAGCGCGTGTCCTCATCGCTTTTGCGGTTAGCGTAGTTAACGAGCTTGCTGATTTCGATGTCTACTTCGTCATCGAAGCGCAGAAACGCTAAGAGGTTGCTGGCTTCTTTTGAAATAGTTCCCTTAAATGAAAGATACTTTTCTGGATACTTTTGAGCTTGTTTTAGGCTGGCGAGAAACTCTTCGTCGTTTTGAAAAATGCTGGAAAGATCCCATCGATACTGCTCTTCAATTTCATCGCGTGTTTCAAACTTCATTGAAGCTCCTAACTGGTTTTTGCTATGACAAAGGCGACTTTGTTTGTTGTGCCGTTTTGCGCATACGATGCTCCGTGCACAGAAAAGCATCACCTTTTTTGAAGCGAAACACAAAGCCACTCTGTCATGTTTAAGTTTTGTTCATCTGTAAAGATACCTTATGCCTTTAGACCTTTGCACGTAATCGAAAGATATGTCACAGGAGTGTCAAAGATAGGTATGATGGCAACGGTGTTTGCAAGAGCGGCGCTCCAAGAGTGCTTGTGCTGCGAAAGTGCTGCAAAGACGGTGTTCTAAGAAGTTAAAAACGCGGCGAATGTGCTGCGTGAACAGGCTGCTTGGAAGTATCGTGAGCATGTTGCACTAAAGAAGCGCAGAAAATGCCAGTGAGTTAATACGTTAGCGAAAGAGACCGTTAGCGCTATACGTGAAGTTTGAGTGAAAGAAGGGGCTATGCAAGTTGTTTGTTTAGATTTGGAAGGTGTACTGGTTCCGGAAATCTGGATTGCATTCTCTGAAGCAACAGGGATTCCAGAGCTCAAACGAACTACGCGTGATGAGCCTGATTATGACAAGCTCATGAAGTTCCGTATTGATGTTTTGAAGGAACACGGGCTTGGCTTGAAGGAAATCCAAGACACTATCGCAAAGATCGACCCTCTTCCTGGTGCCAAAGAGTTTTTAGATGAGCTCAGAAGCGAAACTCAGGCAGTCATTATCAGCGATACATTTACCCAGTTTGCTAAACCGTTAATGAAAAAGCTTGGTTGGCCGGCTCTTTTCTGTAATGAGCTCGTTGTTGCTCCTGATGGTGAAATCACGGGCTTTAACATGCGTTGTGAGCAGTCAAAGCTCACAACGGTGAAGGCGTTTCAGGCTATGGGTCTTGATACTATCGCTATCGGCGACAGTTTTAACGACCTTGGAATGATCAAGGCGGGTAAAGCGGGCTTTTTGTTCCGTAGTACCGAAGCTATTAAGGCTGATCATCCAGAAGTTCCCGCATTTGAGGAATATGCAGACTTACTTGCTGCCATTAAGGATGTTCTCGAATAAGCTTACGCTTTAAATTTCTGTGGTTTAATTGCAGACTACTTAAAGGGTAAACACTTAAACGGTAGGCAGGGTCTGTTTTGTTTGGATGCGACTATTGAGGCAATTCAATAAAGCGCTTGACTTAAGATACATAAAAAGCAATAGCACAACGCAATGATGAGCTGGTTACTCGTGGTTGGCCAGCTCCATTTGTTGATAGAGGCCATTGTCGACAAAACCTTGCTTGCGGTAGTATTCGCGCGTTCCTACCGAGCTAATAACGTTGAGCTTGCTGTAACCGTGCTCTTCTGCGATGGAAGCTGCTGTTTTAATGAGCTGCTTTCCGAGTCCTAGATGTTGGGCGCCTTTTCCCGTTTTGTGGAGTCCTGCAACTGTTCCATATACGTGTACTTCACGAATCATAGCTTCATTTTCCTGGATAGGAAACACCTTTTCGTCTGCAGTCGATTGCTCAATGCAAGAGCGAATATAATCTTGCGAGGGGAGCGAAAGCCGCAAAAAACCGGCAATCTTTTTTTCGGGAGTAACCCACTGCAAGAAGTACTCGGTACTCATGGCGGTTTCGTATTCGACTGCCTCAAGCGAGAGCTTATCTCTGTCGGTTGAACTTGTGCTAATTTCACGGTAGCGAATTTCGGTGACATCAGCGTTTTGTTCCGAAAGGCGGTTTTCAACCAATTGCCGTAAGTTGGCTTTTTTGTTTCCCGCAACAATGTCGTGTGCGGAAATGTCGCGAATCATGCGAGAAATACGCGTAAAAGGAGGCGTGTTGAGCGTGTCGAAGGTGAGCACATCAAGGAGTTCTTCGTGTGTATAAGGGCGCCACGTTCCGTTGGTATAGCAATCGCAGAGCTTTGTTCCTTCAACCAGTACACAGGGGTAGAGCTTTACTTCATCGGGAAGATACGCTTTGTTGGTTGAAAATTCCAGGTAATCTTGCTTGTCTTTTTCGCGGGTCGAGCCAAACAGATTAACCATAAAGTGCGCGTGGATTTTAAAGCCAAAAATGCGCAGCAAAGAGAATGACTCTTTAACTGTTTCAATGCTAATTGCTCGTTTGTTTTGTTTGAGAATGTCAGCATTAACGCTTTGGATTCCCATTTGAATTTTGGTGCATCCTAAATGGCGTAACAACGCAAGATTTTGGATTGAAATAGTGTCGGGGCGCGTTTCGATAACTAAACCAACAACGCGATGATCGGCCCTTTCGTTTATTGTGTGTTCGTGTTCAAGCTCTTCGAAGGTAGCAGTTTGTTCGGCGCTTACCGCTTTCCAAACTGGGTTGTTTGCATAGAGTAAATCCCAGGCTTTGTTGTAGTTCAGTTTTTGGCTATCGACCAACTCCTGGGCGCTCTTAACAAAAGCTTGCGCATCTTCTTTTGTATTGCTTAGGCCACAGGAACGGTAGAACTCTATTCGCTTGTGAGCGCTTTCGTCGTCGTGTTTTTGGAGTGAACCTGCGTCGCTCATTTTTACTTCATTGAGTGCGCGGAAGAGTTCCTTTATAAACCATATTTGATATGCCTTTGGATAGTCGCTCCATGTTCCACCTAGCACAATGAGTTCGACCTTATCGGTTACATGACCCATGCGTGTAAGTGCCCGCAAACGTGCAGCTACCTGCAAATAGGGATCGAAATAGTTCCGTTCTGCGCGTTGGCAAACAGGCTCATCGCTCAGGTAGCTTTTAGGCATGCGTAAATCGTTGGGGCAATAGAGGCAATTGCTCGAGCATTTCCATGGTTTTGTCATTACGGTAATAGTGGCAACACCTGAGGCAGTGCGCCGTGGTTTTACCTGCAAAAGTTGGGTAACTTTTTTGTCGAGAATCTCATCCACGTTCCAACTTTGCCATATATCAGGCTCGTTATTTTTTACATGCAAGTAGTAAGGAAAGAGCTTCTTTTTTGCAAAATGTTCCTCGTTGTTTTTGAGATTGCGATTATGCTTTCGAATGATGCGCTCAAGTTCTTTGTCGGAAAGAGCCTTTGCGTTTGAGGGGCTCGAAGCTTCCTCTGTGGCATTTGGGGTATTCGTTTGCTGTGCATTTCGAATTGCATCGAGTATGTCTTGCATGAGTTCATTCATGCAAGCGATTGTACCAAGGATTGTAGCCTCGTTGCATTTCTTGTTGCGCTCGAAGTGCTTTTTGACCGAATGGACTAGCGTTTTTGCAGAATGAGATAGGAATTAAGGTTGTTGGTGCGTCCATCGGCTATAAAGCGCGAAACAACCTTCGCTTCATTGCCGACTAAGCTTACGAGTTCGTCAATTTCGTGTTCTGTAAAGTTGTGGCAATAACGGTACTGATCGGGGGTGTCTTTCCACCCTAGGAAGAAGTCGCCTTCTTCAAGCTGAGAAGCATCAAAGCGCAACTGGTTTTTTGAATCAGCGCCAGAATAGGCCTTATTTTCGCCTGTGCTGGAAGCGTGAAGCAATTCGAGTGCCTCTTGATGAGTTCGTTGAGCTTTTTTTGCAAGACCTTCGTTGTTCATAAATTGCCAGAAAGAAACAGCGATCAAGCCATCTGATTGTGTTTGGTCGATAAGCGCTTGCAACGTTTTCCCACGCAGCAGTTGCGTGGGAACGTGATGCATAAAGCCAAAAGAGACAGAGAAATCGCACGGCTCAGCATCAAAATACGAAGCGAAATGTTCGTTTTCGTCGAGCAAGCAGGAAATAACATCAAGGTTTTGAAAATAAAGGCTGTTTACAGTGTCGCTTGAAGGGTTTTTTGCGAAATTGTTTGAACGCGACATCCCAAAGCTTTTTTCGGGTAAAAGTTTATCGCAATTATCCACGGCAAAAAAAGAGAAATCGATATGCGAAAAGCGCTCAGCCAAAAACGCTTCAAAGCGTAAGTTGCCGCAAGCTAAATCAAAAACTGAAGCTCTTCGCGGTGTTGTAGGTGGTTCGTTGGTCTGTCCACCTGGGGTTTTGTTAGGTTGTCCTTGGGGAATGACGTTTTCAGTGTGCTCCCGCTTTTGTTTCCCTGTGTATGCGGTAGAGCAGTTCTCAAAACGCTTTGCAAAGTACCTTTCAAAATACCGAGCGCACTCTTGCCACCCCTGCCAAGGAGCTCCTCGCGTGGCGGAAAAAGAAACAGCGTTTTTTCGATAAAACTCAGTATTGATGTCACAAAGTATGTGTGCGGTTGTTTTGTCCATGAATCTATTATAAAGATCTCTTTCGATTTTCCCTTTGCCCGCATGAAAAATGAACCTTTGGTGTCGTATCATGGTAAGGCTATTTGTTTTAACTATCAGAAGGGCAAAACATGGTTTCGCGTGTTTATGTTGAGAAAAAACCAGGGTTTGATGTAGAAGCCCAGCAGCTTTTACATGAACTCCGCACGATTCTTGGGGTAGAAGGGCTTGAGAACCTTCGTCTGATTAACCGCTATGACGTGAGCGGCATTACTCAGGAGCTTTTTGATCGGTGCGTTCCAACGGTTTTTAGTGAACCTTTTGTTGACGTGGCACGTACGGAACTTCCTCGCGTCGAGGGAGCCTTCGTCTTCGCGGTGGAATTTCTTCCTGGTCAGTTTGATCAACGTGCGGAATCGGCAAGCGAGTGCATTCAGCTTATTAGCCAAGGGGAGCGTCCTGCGGTCCGAAGCGCTAAGGTGTATGTGCTTGAAGGCGCTCTTTCGCAAGAAGATTGTGCTGCTATTAAACATTATGTAATCAATCCTGTTGAAGCACGTGAAGCTTCCTTAGATGTGCGCTCTACGCTCGATATGGACCTTGTCTTTCCTGATAAGGTTGAGATTGTCGAAGGCTTTATCAATCTTGATTCGACAGGGCTTGCTCAGTTTATCGAAAACCGTGGTCTTGCCATGGATTTGGCAGACATTGAATTCTTCCAGAAATACTTCATTGAAGAAGGTCGTAATCCTACTATTACCGAAATCAAAGTTGTTGACACCTATTGGTCAGACCATTGCCGTCACACCACTTTTGGTACTGAACTCGTTGATGTTGTTATTGACGATGAAGTGGTAAAGGCGGCTTTTGATAAGTATTTGTCCTTGCGTCATGAGCTTGGCCGTGATGAAAAACCTGTTTGCCTTATGGATATGGGAACAATCGGAGCTCGCTATCTTAAAGCAAGCGGCATTATGAAAAACGTTGATGAGTCGGAAGAGGTCAACGCTTGCACGGTTAAAGTAACCGTTGATGTTGATGGTGTTGATGAAGACTGGCTCTTCTTGTTTAAGAACGAAACACATAATCATCCAACCGAGATTGAGCCGTTTGGTGGTGCGGCAACGTGCGTTGGCGGTGCAATTCGCGACCCGCTTTCTGGTCGTAGTTATGTATACCAGGCAATGCGTGTTACGGGCGCAGCAAACCCCTTAGCTCCTGTTTCGGAAACTATTCCTGGCAAGCTTCCGCAGCGCAAGCTGGTAACTACCGCTGCTGCGGGATATTCTTCTTATGGAAATCAGATTGGTTTGGCAACAGGTCAGGTTAATGAACTTTATCACCCTGGTTACGTTGCGAAACGCATGGAGGTTGGTGCCGTTTTGGGTGCAACTCCTGCTTCTCATGTCATTCGCGAAGAACCAGCACCAGGGGACAAGATTATTCTTTTGGGCGGTCGCACGGGTCGTGATGGCATCGGTGGTGCAACGGGATCTTCTAAATCCCACAATATTGAAAGTATCGAAACCGCGGGAGCAGAAGTACAAAAGGGCAACCCTCCTGTGGAGCGCAAGATTCAACGCTTGTTCCGTCGTGGTGATGCTTGCCGCTTGATTAAGCGCTGCAACGACTTTGGTGCGGGCGGTGTTTCTGTTGCGGTTGGCGAATTGGCTGACGGTCTTTTTGTTGAACTCAATAACGTTCCCAAAAAGTACGAAGGTCTCGATGGCACCGAGCTGGCCATTTCCGAGAGTCAGGAGCGCATGGCGGTTGCCTTGGCAGCAGAAGATGTTGAAACCTTCATTGGTTATGCACGCGAGGAAAACCTTGAAGCAAATGTTATCGCAACCGTAACGGAAGAAAAGCGGTTACGTATGGTTTGGGATGGCGAAACCATCGTTGATGTAAGCCGTGAATTCCTTGCTTCTAACGGTGCGCCTAAACACGTAAATGTTCACGTGGTTGAGGGCGAAACTTATCGGCCGGAATGGGCGGGCGCTACGCTCAAAGAGCGCATGACAAATCTTGTTCGTGATATTAATGTTGCCTCCAATAAAGGTTTGGTTGAGCGCTTTGACTCAACTATTGGTTCAGCAACGGTGCTTATGCCTTTTGGTGGAAAAAATCAGCTAACGCCTTCGCAGGCTATGGTTGCCAAGTTCCCCGTTTTTGGTGAAACTAAAACGGTTAGCGCAATGGCCTGGGGTTTTAATCCCTATCTTATGGAAAAGAACCAGTTTGCTGGCGCCTATCTTTCTGTTGTTGAAAGCATTGCGCGCTTGATTGCTTCTGGTTTTACGCGCGACAAAGCATACCTGTCCTTCCAGGAATACTTCGAAAAGCTTCACGAAGAGCCAAAACGCTGGGGCAAGCCCGTTGCAGCTGTTCTGGGTGCCTTGGAAGCTCAAGTTGATTTGGGTGTAGGAGCCATTGGCGGTAAAGATTCAATGAGTGGAAGCTTTGAAGATTTGGACGTGCCGCCAACGCTCATCAGTTTTGCTGTTTCTACGGGCAAAATTGATACCGTTGTTTCTCCTGAATTCAAGCAAGCTGGCAACCGTGTAGTTTGTATTGATCCTGCTGTTTATGGCAACGATTGGCGTCCTGACGTTAAGGGACTCATTGAGGTATTCGATGTGGTCGAGAAGCTAACCGCTTCGGGTTCTGTTTTGGCCATTTCCACCCCTGGTTACGGCGGGGCAGCCGAGGCCATGTTTAAGATGTGTGTGGGTAATGGCATTGGTCTTGCTCTTAATCCTAGTGTGCCAGTGGATGTTCAGTTCTTGCCCGCTTACGGCAGTTTCATTATTGAGCTTGCTCCCGACGCAGTGATTCCTGAGCATACGGACGCAATTCACGTGCATGAAATCGGCGAAACCACCAAAGCCTACGAGCTTGTTTTGGGTGGAGAAGCACTTGATTTGTCTGAGCTGCAAGAAGCTTGGGAGGGTGGAATTGAATCGGTGTTCCCGTATCGCGCCGAAGGCGAAGAGGTTGAAACCGTTTCGTATAGTGATGCGTTGCCTCTTACCTATAACGGTGTTATTGCAAAGCCGCGCGTAATTATTCCGGTATTTCCTGGAACTAACTGCGAATATGATACTGCTGCTGCATTTGAACGGGCAGGAGCTGAAGCTACTACGCTCGTTATCAATAACCTTTCACCAAATACTGTGGCCGAAAGTACTGAAGCCTTGGTTAAAGAAATCAAACGTAGTCAGATTATTATGTTGCCAGGTGGTTTTTCTGGTGGTGATGAGCCCGATGGTTCCGCTAAGTTTATTACAGCCTTTTTCCGCGCTCCTGCTGTTACGGAGGCAGTGCGCGACCTCCTGCAGAATCGCGATGGCTTGATGCTCGGTATCTGCAACGGTTTTCAGGCCCTTATTAAGTTGGGGCTCGTTCCTTATGGCGACATTATGCCTATGGAAGATATCGACTGTACTCTAACGTTTAATACTATTGGCAGACATCAGAGCAAGCTCGTCCGTACACGCGTTGCCTCAAATGTTTCGCCTTGGCTTTCTCGCTGCAATGTTGATGATGTTCATTCGATTGCAATTAGTCATGGCGAAGGCCGTTTTGTCGCTTCTTCAGAGTTACTTGAGCAGCTTAAGGCTAATGGGCAGATTGCAACACAGTATGTGGATGAAAAAGGCATTCCAAGCATGAATTTAGACGTTAACCCTAATGGCTCTTTGCTTGCTATCGAAGGTATTACTAGCCCAGATGGGCGTATCTTAGGAAAGATGGGTCATACTGAACGTAACGGCTATGGTCTGTATAGAAATGTTCCTGGCAACATGTTCCAGCCTCTTATTGAAGGCGGCATTGGCTACTTTACTGATTAGGGCCGGACAATAGAGCCGGAGGGTATTGACTGGGACAATGAAGTCTGATTCCGTTGTCCGGGTTGAGCTTGGGCTGTGTTGTTTAAAAAAAGAGAATCAAACCACTTGGAAAACGAAAAGCTCGGAAATTTCCGAGCTTTTCGAATAATGACATCATTCATACGCTCACTGTTCACTGGTCTTGACCTGGTTAGCCGCCAGCACGCTGCGTATGATACTGCTGTTGCTACCTTTCCTTTCGGTACAACCTCTTTAACGACTCGTATCAGTTGCGTGTTAACTTGCGATGAATACGATGGGGTTTTGCCGCTTCTGGTCCTAAGCGTTCAATCTTGTTCTTTTGGTAAGATTCGAAGTTGCCTTCAAACCAGTGCCAATTGCCCGGATTTTCGTCTGTTCCCTCCCATGCCAGAATATGGGTAGCAATGCGGTCAAGAAACATACGATCGTGACTTACCACTACGGCACATCCCGGGAAGTTGAGCAGCGCTTCTTCAAGGCTTTCAAGCGTTTCGACGTCTAAGTCGTTCGTGGGTTCATCTAAGAGCAGAAGGTTTCCGCCTTGCTTTAAGGTGAGTGCCAAGTTAAGGCGATTTCGTTCTCCTCCAGAAAGAACACCTGATGGTTTTTGCTGGTCAGAACCCTTAAAGCCAAAGCTTGCAACGTAGGCGCGACTCGGGATTTCTGTTTCTCCAACCTTCATGTAATCTAGGCCATCAGAAACCACTTCCCAAACATTCTTTTTAGGGTCAATGCCTTCACGATTTTGATCAACGTAAGAAATCTTGACGGATTCACCAATTTCAAGTGAACCATTCGTGAGATCTTCTAAGCCAACAATTGTTTTAAACAGGGTAGATTTACCCACGCCATTAGGACCAATAACGCCAACAATGCCGTTGCGCGGAAGAGTGAATGAAAGATCGTCAATTAAAACGCGATCGCCAAAGGCTTTATGGATGTGTTCGGCTACTAGAACTTTTGAACCTAAACGCGGACCAACGGGAATTTGAATGTCGGCGAAGTCGAGCTTTTTGATCGAACGAGCTTGCGCCTCCATTTGCTCATAACGCTCAAGACGAGCCTTGCTTTTTGCCTGTCGCGCCTTAGGGCTTGAACGTACCCATTCGAGTTCAGCTTCAAGGCGCTTAGCAAGTTTTGCCTGTTGCTGTCCTTGCGCGGCAAGACGCTTCGCCTTTGTTTCGAGATAGGTTGAATAGTTACCTTTATAAGGATACAAACTGCCACGATCTACTTCGCAAATCCACTCTGCAACATTGTCGAGGAAGTAACGGTCATGAGTTACGGCAAGAACAGCACCGGGATAGGTGTGCAGGAATTGTTCGAGCCATAAAACGGACTCTGCATCTAAATGGTTGGTTGGTTCGTCTAAAAGCAACAAATCGGGTGCCTCAAGCAAAAGGCGACAGAGCGCAACGCGTCGGCGTTCGCCTCCTGAAAGAATGTTTACGGGAGCATCGGGGTCGGGGCATTGAAGCGCATCCATTGCCTGAGAAAGTTGGCTGTCTAAATCCCAGGCGTCTGCTGCGTCAATTTCGGTTTGAAGCTGCCCCATTTCTTCCATGAGCTTGTCGAAATCGGCATCGGGGTCTGCCATTTCGGCACCAATTTCGTTGAAGCGATCGATTTTTGCAAGAATGTCACCAAAGGCCATTCGAATGTTTTCGATAACAGTTTTGTCTTCATCAAGGGGAGGCTCTTGTTCAAGAATACCCACGGTGTATCCTGGGGTAAGTCGTGCTTCACCTGCGGAAACATCTTCTTTTCCTGCCATGATTTTGAGGAGGGTAGATTTGCCCATTCCGTTTGGTCCGACGACGCCAATTTTCGCGCCAGGATAAAAGGAAAGGGTAACGTCATCAAGGATTACTTTGTCGTTATGCGCTTTGCGCGCTTGGTACATCTGGTAGATGAATTCTGCCATGGTGCTCCTTTTTTAGTTTTGGGTCATGTGATTGCAATTTCTTAGTTTGCGGTACGTATTGTAGCAAGAGAACTAATTAATTAACCTAGTTGCCAAGCACGTTAAGAAAACAATTACCATGGAAAAGCAATTCTACCTGGTATTATTAGGATGATTTAGCCGAAAAGCGTGTTTATTGAATAAGAGCTAACGGTAGTCTTTTGCTCGAATGGTTTCCCTAAACCTCAGGATTGGGAGGTGTATTTCATGGAGCATATAACGAGGATTTCGTTGTATCTTAATCCAGTTAGTAATTGTGAATTGAGTCAAGCGCAAGTTAATTCGTTTGGTCCTATGCTTCAGAGTGTCCTCATGGAGAATGTGTACGAGCCTTATGTGGACAAACTTCATCTGCCCTTTTTTAATCCTTTTAGTCAATACTGTTTTATTGATTACGATGGCAGTATCGTTTGGCAGGTTAATGCTCTAAATAATGAAGCTGCTAAGTTTCTCATTGATCCCGTTAGTAAAATTGAGTCATTTAAACTGAAGAATCTTAATGAATCTTTCTTCGTGATCAAGAAAACTATTGAAACCTTAGAAGTGGATAGATTATTTGACTCATTAAGGAATGAAGCAAAATCGGCGTATTGTATTCGTTTTGTAACCCCAACAGCGTTTAAGAGTAAAGGGGAATATGTAATTATTCCTGATGTTCGCCTCATTTTTCAAAATCTGCTTATGCATTACAATCAGATATATGCAGGAAGCAATGAAATAGATAATGAAACGATTAATTATATTGCTGCGCACACTAAAGTAACTTCTTATAACTTACGTTCTCGTTATTTTTCTCGTACGGCTAATAGCTCTGACAAGATTCCAGGTTTTTATGGATCCTTAAAAATTTATGTTTCTGGTCCACAGTCGTTACGTGGACTAGTCTCCCTGTTGCTGAATTTTGGTGAGGCTTCAGGTATTGGGATAAAAACATCTATGGGAATGGGCGGTATGCAGCTACTGCATGAAAAAGCTCGGTATTCCCATAATAAGGAGGAGGCAATTGGACGATAAAACACTTCTGTACTTTGGTGCACTTCTTCATGATATCGGCAAGGTGATATACCGCGGGTATTCAGGGAAGGGAACGCATTCGCAGCTCGGCGCTCAATTTATTAACGATGAGATTTCCCCCCTTAATGATTGCTTAAATAGTCTTGAGGGGCAAAGGATTGTTGAGCAGATTCGTTATCATCACGCGAAGGAAATGGCTTCTTCCTTGGCTCTTGAATCAGATTCTTTAGCGTTTATTACTTATTTTGCTGATAATATTTCAGCGGGCATGGATAGAAAGAATGAAGGAGATGACGAAGACGCGAAGGCGTTTTTCGATAAGAACGTTGAACTCCGCAAAATATTCAACATCCTCAACGGACACCATGATGATTATGTCGTTGCTCATAGAGATTACAACACCATACGCGAGACGATAAAGAAGCAGTTAGCATGCATTCAGATTTCTGCGCAAGAGGTTAATTCATTATTGAACCTTTTAGAGGCGACCACGAGTGATATTCCCTCGTCGACCAATCGTTCTGAACTAGTTGACATTTCGCTATATGATCATGCTAAGACCACTGCTGGGCTTGCTGCATGCATTTACGACTATTTCAGTGCTCGCGGCATTACCGATTATCGAAAAGCCCTCTTTTCTGGGGATACCTCGCAGCTGTTCTACGCCGAGCCTATGTTTTTGCTCGTGTCGTGTGATATGAGTGGCATTCAGGACTTCATATATAACATCAGCGGTTCAGGTGCGTTGAAGCAGCTGCGTGCTCGCAGTCTTTACCTTGAATTGATGATGGAACATATCGTTGATGAGCTGATGGAGAGACTTTGTCTTAATCGTGCGAATGTGTTGTATGTGGGTGGTGGTCATGCCCATCTGTTGATTCCTAATACGGACTGGGTAAAACAAACTGTGAATGCATTTTGCGATGAGCTGAAGGATTGGTTTATTCGGGAGCATGGTATCGATCTGTACGCTGCTTTTGCTTGGGCAGAATGCAGCGCAGACGATCTTTCAAATGGGGGCGATGACAAAAGGCGGTTTTCTGAGCTGCTTAGGACTTTATCGGCAGGTTTGTCTAGAGCAAAAGCTTCTAGGTATACGGCGGATGATATAAGGCGCATGAACTTCACCTGCGAAACGCAAGACACGGGTCGCGAGTGTCGTGAGTGCCATCGTTCGACTGCGCTCGCAAGTCATGACGAAATATGCACGACATGCGAGGCGCTTCAAGACATCTCCAATGATCTGGTGCACAAAGACGTGTTTGCGATTGTGGATTGCGAAGTCGAAAACTACACGAAGTCGAAGCCTCGTCTCTCGCTACCCTTTGGGAAGGAACTGCTCTTATACGATAGACAGCATTATCTTGAAGAGCAACCTGAAATAACTCGTGTATATACGAAGAATTCATGGGACGCGGGGATAAGTTTGGCGACACATATTTGGATGGGCGACTATACCGCAGATACGAATGATACAGATGTGAGTGAGACGGGATTTGCTGCGTATGCTCGTTGCGCGAGCACTCTGGAAAAAGGCTGCGGAATAAAACGTCTTGGTGTGCTTAGAGCTGATGTCGATAATCTTGGCACAGTATTTGCGAGCGGTATTCCTTTTGAGAAGGCATCAATCAGCCGAACTGCCACGTTGAGTAGATTGCTCAGCCTTTTCTTTAAACAAAAGATTAACGAAATCCTAGAAAAAGGTGCCTATAAGTTGCAAATTATTTACTCGGGTGGTGATGACCTGTTCATCATTGGCAACTGGAGCGATGTTCTTTATGCGGCACTCGATATTCGCACTGCGTTCAGAGAGTTTACGGGCAACGGGGTTTTGACTATTAGCGCAGGTATTGGAATGTTTGATGAAAAGTACCCGATAGCGCGCATGGCTTCGGAGACCGGTACATTAGAGGATGCAGCGAAGGATTTTGAAAAGATGGAGGATGGAACAGTATACTCAAAGAACGCTGTGGCTCTTTGGCGCAGTGATGCGGTGTTCAGCTGGGACAGTCTGTCCAATGTGGTGGAACCCCGTATGCGCGAGATTGCCTCCATATTCGCAAACAATGAAAAAGGCAAAGAATTCGTATATAAGATGGTCACGTTGTTACGCAACTACGATGAAGTGATTTCGGCACCTCGTCTGCGTACTTGCTTGCAAGGAGCTTTGAAGGTAGCGAGAATCGCGACGAGCTGTGTCGACGATTCTATTCCTGGGCCTCCGACAAGGAGCAGCGGCGCTGCCTTATTGCCGCACTCGAATGGTACGTATACAGCATCAGGGAAAGGGGATAGCGATAATGCAAGGAAGCAACGAAGCATTGTGGCTAACTGATAAGGTTGCAATAAGTGGATTGAATTACGCGCAGGTCGCGGAGGCAATCGTCTCGACGCCGAGTAGGGATGGTCGTACGCGCGGTCTGAAGGACAAATTCAAGCGTCTTTCGATGTCGAAGCTTCGAGGTATATATGGCCTTGTCACTAATGTGTATACACGTGTCAACACGCCAAGTGATCTTGAAGAGAGCTTCTCCGACCTTCAATACATCAAAGTGAAAATGGCGTACGAGTCGGGACGTGATTCCGTGGTTAAGGATTTCATTTCTGAGACGCGTTTGATGACGTTGCTTGATCAAATTCATAGCTACGATCAATTCATGCTGTACTGCCGCTATGCGGAAAGCCTAGTTGCATACTTTAAATTCTATGGAGGTAAGGAGTAGTCCTATGGCATACACCAAAATCAAAATCGAAGGCATCATTGAGGTGAAATCTGGACTCCATATCGGTGGAGATGATTCCTTTAGTGCTATTGGGGCTATTGACTCGCCCGTTGTGCGCGACCCTCTTACGCGCGATCCCGTAATTCCTGGTTCATCGCTGAAAGGAAAAATGCGCTTTCTTTTGGCGCGGGACAAAGGTACGGTGCCGGTAGGCGGAACACAGGGATTTGAAAACGATTGTATCGAGATTAAGCGATTGTTTGGTTCAAGCGCGAAAGGTAGTGACGCGTCGGGTTCGGGTATGCAAATGTCGCGTCTTCAGTTCTTCGATTGTTTTTTGGCTAACAAGAAAGAACTGCCTCAAATTTTTGAAAACAAATTCGAGAATACCATCGACCGCTTGACGTCTGTCGCGAATCCGAGACAGATAGAGCGTGTGGTGAGGGGTTCCCAGTTTGCACTCGAGCTTATTTATAATGTTGAAAATCCCTCGGAAGTGCCAGAGGATTTCGAGAACATCGCGAAAGCCATCGAACTGCTTGAAAATGACTACTTGGGTGGTGGCGGTACGCGTGGTAATGGGCGCGTTTGCTTCCGTGGCTTAACTGCGCATGTTGTGACGGGTGATGCTTCATTCCCCATTCCGGATTTGGGGTAAAGTATCATGGCTGATCGAATTGTTAAGCTGTCGTTTCATGCGCCCGTTCATTTTGGACGGCGGCGCTTGTCTGATAGCGAATACATATGCGATGTTGCGACGTTATTTAGCGCACTGTATATAGAAGCATTGAACATGGGCTGCGCTGATGAGTTGTTGCACGCTGCGAGAACAGGTGAAGTCGTCTTTAGCGATGCATTCCCTTATATTGGAGAGCAACTTTATATTCCCAAGCCTATGGTTGAATTGCCTCGCGTAGCGGAAGTGCAAGTGGAGTCAGGCGATTCTAGGTCACGAAAAGCGAATAAGAAGTTAAAGTTTATTCCTTTGTTGAAGCTGTCGAATTATCTTGACGGGTCGCTTGATTTTGTTAGTGAATTGGATTGTTTTAAGTTAGGAACATCGTGTGTGCGCACAAAAGTTAACCTCACAAGAGAGACTAGTGATGACGCGGAACCGTATCATGTTGGTGGATTTTCATATAATCCTGGATGTGGGATATATTTTATTGTTCGGGGAACATTCGATGTGGGGCCTCTTTTTACGCAGCTTGGTTTTTCGGGAATCGGAGGGAAGCGAAGTAGCGGTTATGGATATTTTTCGGCGGAGTTTACTGATGCAAATTTGTTTAACTTTGCAAACAAAGCAAATTCTGGAAAAAGGTTGATGTTGCTATCATCGTCACTCCCTCGAGAGGATGAGTTGTCCGATGACTTGCTTTGCGATGCGAAGTATCTCCTTGAGAAGAAGAGTGGGTTTGTTCAATCGAGTGCGCATGCTCCAACGCCGCGAAAAAAGCGCGATATGTGGGTTTTTACGCCTGGCTCTGTGTTTAGCCGTCCGTTTGAGGGTGACATCTTTGATGTGAATACAACAATAGATGTTCACTCAGTGTATCGCTATGCTCGTGCAATGTGGATGGAGGTGTAATGATGGCAATTCGTCGATACATCTTGGAAATCACCACCGTAGGACCTGTTCATATTGGAAATGGTATGCGTTACGGTAAGAAGGATTACTATGCTAACGGGAATAAAATAGCCGTACTCGATACTCACAAATTTGCATCGCGCCTCAACGTGCAACAAATGGGTAGATATTGCGAGTTTCTCAAGGATACAAATAATAAATTTGATTTACAGGGCTTTCTAAAAAACAATCCCGATTTGGCGAAGATCGCTGATGGATCGGTGGCGTATAGGATCGATTCGCCTTTAGCTACGGCGCGACGCGGTAGCATCCAGTACCATGATGTCTGGGAATTCGTGAAAGATCCATACGGGAATCCTTACATTCCTGGTTCGAGCATAAAGGGTATGCTGCGTACTGCGATTTTGCTTAATATATTACTTGACGGCAAAGAATATCGTGCGTTGCTTGATGGGGCGCTTGACAAGCGGCGGGGCGCCGATAAGGTCATAATGAGGAAGACCTTATGGAAGGAGCAACCGGATCCTTGCAATCAAGGTGTCGTTAACGATATTTTGAAATATCTGTCGGTTGCCGATTCGTCTTCGCTTTCGACCGATGACTTGGTATTCGTTAAAAAATACGACCTTTTTTCAAAGAATGACCCAGCGGATCATAAGCTCAATATGAGAAATTTGACGCTGTATGAAGGTAACGAGTTGGATGTGTATCGCGAATGTTTGCGTCCTGGTACGAATATTTCAGTCGAGATAGCCATAGATGAGCGTATAGATTCTTATCTGAACGCGCCCGTTCTCGATGACAAGGGCCTGTGCGAGGTTCTTCAAAGGCAATTTGATTTTTATTCGAGCCGCTTTTTGAGCCATTTCGAACAGGGGCAAGAAGAATCTTCCGTAAACGATTCATCGGGCGACATCCAGTGCCGATACGTGATCCAGTCGGGCCCTCTTGCTGGCATGAGATGTCGTAACCACGCTGTCGAAGGAACGGGATACTGCAACAAACATATGAACGAGGCGTCTGCGGGGCGATCGGCAAACGATGCTATTTGCTATCTTGGCGGAGGAGTCGATTTCATGAGCAAAACTGTCGTGTCTGCTTTGTTCGGCTCTGAAGAAGAAAGCGTTGCGGCTATTTCTCGAATCTTGTTTGACCAGTTTCCCACAAGGATAGATCGTTCAATATATTCGGGGCTGCCTGATAGGGTAAGCCGTGCTGGTTTTGACTCCAAACCGATGAAGGCTATTTATAACCGTAAAACGGAGAGGCTAAGCAAGGGGAAAGTCGATCATCGCCATTGGCGTGATTCCGAGTTGGGTGTTTCCCCTCACACTATGAAGTGGGGGATTATAGGAAAACGTAGATATCCAATGGGGAAATGCACTATTTGCATCAGGGAGGCATAGATGACTACGCTATTTTCACCTGTAGGAACCGCGGACCCTTTTACTCAACTTGGAGACGGGCCAATGCTCCACATTATTAGGCATAGGCAGCCGTCTAAAGTCGTGCTATATCTTTCACCTGCCATGACTGCATATCAGCATAAAGACCAACGGTATACGAAAGCGATTGATTTCCTATCGGAATCAGCGGGCATTCCTTTACCTGAAGTAAGAATTATTGAGTCGGATTATGATGAGGTATATCGCTTTGATCTGTATATTGAAGAGTTCGAATCAATTTTGAAAGAGCTTTCGGTATTTGATGAGTCAGTGTTGGTGAATGTTTCATCTGGGACCGCTGGGATGGCCCAAGCTTTGGTCGCTCTAGGGTCGTTTGGGCGAATCAATCTTGAGTTATTGCAAGTTCTTACTCCAAGACGGGGGATCAATGCGCGTCACGATCGAGAGAATCCTGATGAATATGATTTTGATGTGCTTTGGGAGTGGAATTGTGATATTGAGCAAAACTCGGATAGCAGAATAGCATCTGTTAAAACTCCAAATTTTAGTGAACAGTTGTTAAAGGAAAGTGTAATTACGCTTATTACCAGTTATGAATATGAGGCGGCTGGTGAGCTTGTAAATAAAATGACTTTGGTGAGCGAAAAGGCAATACAGGTGATTAATGCAGCAGCTTCAAGACTGAATCTTGATGGCGGCGCTCCAGTGAGGGTTTTTGGCGGTACCGATCTAGCTTACAGAACTAATGACCTATTGCTGGAGTATTTGTATGTTATGGAGGTGCGTTTCGCTCAGGGACATTGGGCCGAGTTCATGCGGTCTCTTTCGCCTGCACTCACGGAATTGATGAAGAGGAAACTTCAGCCGTATCTGCCAGAAACGGCGTATGCACTGTTTAAGAATAGCAAACCGACTCAAAAATATAATGTTGAGGCGATAAATGCTGATCCTAGGCTTGATTCGACCTTACGAAGTTCCCATTATAAAAATAAAAATGCATACATTACGAATGCTGCTTACGCTAAGCTTATCGAGGAATACTGTAACGATGCTTGTGTGGTTGAAGATATTAAACGGTTGAGACATGCGGAAAGGATTTCGCGTAATCCCTTATCCCATACTCTTCGCGCCTCGTCACGTAAGATGATCGAAAAAGAGTGTGGTATGTCGCTTGATGACATTATGAAAACGCTTTTTGATTTGCATGGGTCGGCAAAACCGGGACTGTACAGCAGAATCAATCAAGCGATTATTGCAAGTCTTTAGAGTTCTAGGGGAGCTGTCATGGCGCATGTGTACTTAATGAAAAGTGACCTGAAAGTAGGATTTAGCCAAGGGCAGCTAATAGTAAAAGAACGAGAAGAACCAAAAGAGCAAAAAATCCCTTTTTGCAACGTGGACAGTATTAACGTTTTCGGCGCTCCTCAAATTTCAACACAGTTAATCCGAGAGTGTCTTTTATCTGGAGTTACGGTTGGGTATTACACGGAAGATGGACATTATTGTGGAAGAATAACTCCCTCTAATCATGCCGATCCTTTACGGCAAAGAAAACAAATACTCCTAACGGATAATAAAGAGTTTTGTCTTTCGTGGGCAAAGTTAGTTGTAGAGGCAAAAATAAAGAACTCGCTTTCATTTCTTGCTTCCATGGAGGAGATATATGATTTTACTTCTGACGACATCAAAGGAATAACCCATTCTCTTCAGTATTTAAAGCAGGCTGATGATATTGATGTTGTTTTTGGGCTTGAGGGCAATGCCGCTAGGGAGTACTTTTCGTGTCTTTCTAAGTTGGTTATTGATCCATTATTTTCCTTTAACGGACGTAGCTCTAGACCACCGAAGGATCCAATCAATGCGATGTTGTCGTATGGCTATTCTTTTTTACATAGGAACATTATTGGGGCGATAGAGAGACATGGTTTGCATCCTCATTTTGGGTTTATGCACAAAATGAAACGCGGCCACGAAGCACTCGCTTCAGATTTGGTTGAAGATTATAGAGCGTTTTTGGTTGATCGTACCGTGATTGATTTGGTTAATTCGGGAAAAGTATCTCTAGATGATTTTTCAAGAGCTAAAAACAATGGGATTTACCTGTCTAAAGATCTTATAAGAAAGTTAACTAATTCGCTTACAAACACTTTGACAGAAAAAATTCAATTTGATGCAATGTATGGAAATTGCTGCTCATATGGTTTTCATGCTGCTCTTGATAGAAAAATATGTAGTGTTATTGATGCTATAGATGCTGGAGATGCATCTATGTATAGACCATTTTTTTGGGTTGAATAATATGAATAAACTAAGTCGGACAGAAAGAACTTTCTCTAAATCAATTGGATCATCGCCGTCTGAAAACAAATACTACGTTTTGATTATGTTTGATATTTCTGATCGGAAAAAGTACTTTTTACTGACAAAAACACTAAAGTGTTACGCTAACAGAATTCAAAATTCAGTTTACGAAGCATACTTGAAATCTGCGCACATTAAAGGGTTAATTCGTGATGTAGAAAATCTTATGAAATCAGAAAAATATTTTAACTCTGAGGATAAAGTAAGAGTGTATAAACTGACAGGTACTTGTAGTTCGGTGATTTTTGGTGAATTCATTGAAGAAGGAACTGATCGTAGTGTCAATTTGTTTATTTAGCTGCAATCGATTAGTCTTTGAAGAGCGGGCAACAGCGTGCTCTTGTTGCAAAAGTATGTAAATGTCAATACTATTGATGAGACTTAATCCCCGAGAGGGGTCGGAAACCAAGTTCGAGAGTGCTAACTTCACCATTTAATTCATTGATGAGACTTAATCCCCGAGAGGGGTCGGAAACTTATTTTATTTCCTTTCCTTTCCTTTTCGTTAAAAATTGATGAGACTTAATCCCCGAGAGGGGTCGGAAACAAAATATTTCATCGTGCGTCCACCCTGCAACTGTTTGAATTGATGAGACTTAATCCCCGAGAGGGGTCGGAAACTTTTAATAGGGGATATTGAACCAACTCTTACGCCTTTATTCATTGATGAGACTTAATCCCCGAGAGGGGTCGGAAACTCGTATAAAGTTGGGTATGGCGCGTCTGAATTGCTAACGCATTGATGAGACTTAATCCCCGAGAGGGGTCGGAAACTTGTGCACGATCCATTTTTAACACTCCTCAAAATTCTCAACAATTGATGAGACTTAATCCCCGAGAGGGGTCGGAAACCGCGAATGGCGCGCAAGTGACGAGTAATTGATTCATTGATGAGACTTAATCCCCGAGAGGGGTCGGAAACTTTTAACTTCTCGGGCATGGTTAAACCTCCTTCTTTATTGATGAGACTTAATCCCCGAGAGGGGTCGGAAACCGAATGTGAGTTCTACCATGTCTCTCTTCTCCTTATTGATGAGGCTTACTCCCCGAGAGGGGTCGGAAACTTTTCCAACTGTTCCCAAGAGTCGGGCTTTTTGTGAGTAATTGATGAGGCTTAATCCCCGAGAGGGGTCTGAAACATTGGACTTTTAAATTCATGTTCTTGCATGGTTGAATATTTGGGTGATTGGTCGGTAACTATAAAAATTGCGAACTAGTATTTGCAAATAAAGACTTGAGGAAAATCTAAACAAATATGGAATAGAAAAAAATGACAATGTCGTTTAAAGCCAGCAATGGAAATGAATCGTGAGACAAGGCTTATAAGAAGAGTGATTCGTTGGATCGATGAACGGTAACGTTAACGAAATATTCATGAATCATTTTTTTGTTAAAAAATTAGTTTTCAGTGAATTGTTTTCGAATTATTAATTAGATCCATCTGTCAAAGTGTTTTTTGGTGGTGACCGCCTTTGCGGGTGATGCTTCTTTATGGAGGTGTCGCTTATGGATCTATTGGCTCTGGTAGCTTCGTGCTGCTCAATTGTAGGATTTATCTTTGATTGTGCTGAAAGGTTCTCCAAAAAACGGCGGAGAAAAAAGATGATGTTTAGGAAATAAAAAAGCTCGGCAGAGCCGAGCTAAAACCTAGCATCACCCGTACGCTAATTGTTTCCCAAAGCATTTAGTCCCGGCGGGCGCTGCCAATATCGTCATATTACCTGCGATTTTGTGCGATTGCAAGAGCCTAGAGCCTTCTTTAGAAAAAGATTTTGATGTGCTTGATCCGGCGTTCGCCTCAGGCACGGGAGCCGATGAGTCTTTCGATCTTACGCCCTTTCAGTGCTAGGTAATGCTTAATGGGTTTTATAGCAAGGTTGATTGTTTTGATATTGCAGAAGTGAATCCCGCGTTTGATTTTCATGGAATAATAACTGCAATTGCCGCGCATCATGCTTGAGCGTTTTATCCATAAATTTGGCGAGTGGGGCTCGAGTAAGGCAAAAGGGCTAGATGGTTGAGCGATATCTGAAGAATTAAAGGACATCTCACAGGAAAAACAAGAGAGTAAAGGCCGATAATTATATCTTTCATGCCTATACTCTGAGCGGAACAAACAGAAGGCGTGCTTGGGCGCGCCTTCTGTTTGTTTTGAGCATGTTTGGTTTTGGTCTCTACTTATTCTGCCTGAAATAGTTGCATGATTATTCCTCTGAAACGAGTGCATCGGTTTCGCGCGCGATACGCATTTCTTCATCAGTGGTTACAACGCAAATCTTAATGGGCGAATCGTCAATGGAAACAATGCGGTTGGTGCCAATTGCGCCAACAACATGGTTTTTCTCTTTATCAAGAATCATTCCCATATGTGCTAATCCTTCAAAAATGCGCTCGCGAAGTTCTGCGCTGTTTTCGCCAATGCCAGCAGTCATAACAACGGCATCGGTTACTGTCATTGCGGCATAGAACTGGCCAATTGCTTTTTGAATGCGATACACATACATCTGAATGGCGAGCTCTGCATTTTTGCTTCCGTTGCTTGCTGCCTGTAATACGTCGCGCATATCCGAGCTAATTCCCGAAATGCCTAAGATGCCCGATTCTTTATTCAAAATGGTATCAACTTCGTCAAAACTTAAACCGTCGCGGCGCATAATGTAGGTAACAATGGCGGGGTCGATTGAGCCTGAACGTGTACCCATCATTAGGCCCTCAAGAGGTGTGAATCCCATGGTGGTATCAATGGAAATACCATGATTAACCGCGGTAATACTTCCGCCGCTTCCAAGATGGCAGGTGATTAAACCAAGGTCTTGCAGCGGACGGTTAAGCAGATAGGCTGCTTGCTGTGCGGCGTAACGGTGCGAAGTGCCGTGGGCGCCGTAGCGACGAATGTTGTATTCCTGGTAATAACGCATAGGGAGTGGGTACATGTATGCCTTTGGAGGCATAGTTTGATGGAATGCGGTATCAAACACGGCAACTTGCGGTGTATTAGGAAGGCGTTTGCGCATAAGCTCGATGCAATCATCGGCTGGAGGGTTGTGTAGTGGCGCAATGGATTCGCACTTCTTGATTTTTTCAAAAACGTCATCAGTAATTAACGTGGATTTTGAGAAGTATTCACCGCCCGAAACTACGCGGTTGCCAATAGCTTCAATGTCGGAAAGGGCATGAATGGGCGATTCTGGTTCGTGCACTAAAATGTCGAGCAATTGTTCAAGGCATTTCTCAACCGAAAGATTGGCAACTGAGTAGTGGTGTTTTTCTTCGTGTGGTGGAAAGCTCACATTCATGTAAGCGTCTTCTTGCCCAATGCGCTCGGCAAGTGCTTTCATCATGGTAATTTTTCCATCGGTTTGAATAAGCTGACATTTAAGCGTTGAACTACCGGCGTTAACTACAAGAACAATCATTGCGCATCCCCCTTAGCGTTTTGTTTGAATGGAGTGACGTTGGTTGTGCCGTTTTGAAAAATCAATCGCAATAGCCACTGTAGGACAGAAGCGGTTAATGAGATGATTTTGGCAACTTAGCCAATGGATAATCCAAATTCAAACGAGTTTCTTGCTATTCAATTTTAGCAATCTTACTAAAAGGGCTTTGTTGCAGGTTTCTTATTTCTTTTTTCGGATAGTTTCTTAAGGGGATTCGGAATGGCAAGCGCGGCGAGTATTCCTACCACGGCAACGCCCACCAAAATCAGCATGACAGGTTGTAGGCCTATAGCATCTCCCACGCTGCCAAGAATAGGGGAGGCTATGCCCCCGATACATACCACAACACCAAACGATAATCCCGATGCCATACCTAAATGGTTGGGAACAAAGCCTTGTCCTAGAGCGACAGCCGAAGGGTAGGACAGGTCGACAACAATGGCAAGCAGCATAATGAGAATGACAGCAAAAATGAGAGATTGGTTAAAGGCAAAAAAAGCCACCAGAATAGCAACAAGCGTGTAGGCAATGATAATTAGTTTCTTCGTGCCTATGCGCTGCGATGCCCAGCCAGAAGCAATGGTACCTAATGCGCCAACGATAGCATAAAGAGCAATCATTGAAGAACTAAACGATTCGCTCTGCCCTAAAACAGAAACAAGAAAAAGGGGAATGAAAGCAGTAAGGGCATAGAAGAAAATAGAGCGAGCAGAAAGAGCGCACATAACAATTGAAAATGCCTTCCAATTGTCTTCGATCTCACCTTCAAAAACAGCTGATTTTTTTGATCCGTACGAAAGAAACGTACTGTTTTTGACGAGAAGAACAAGGGAGCATATCAAAGAGGGAACAATAAAAATTACCGTGCCTATAAGCCCCCAAGAACTCAGTGCGGCTGCAGCCATAAGAGGCCCTGCAGAAAAGCCCAGCTTTCCGCCTACGGCAAAAATGCTCATTCCCGAACTCTTTTTTTCACCAGCAACTAAGTTGGCAAGACGGCCTCCTTCGGGGTGAAACATCGCTATGCCAATGCCGCTAACCATTGCGCTTGCCAGTATGAGCCAGTAGGTGCTGAAGATGCCAACACCTGCCATTCCAAGTCCGGCAAGTGTTATGCCAAGGGCCATAATCCAAGGTTTTTGGAACCTATCGCCCAGCCAGCCAAAAAGTGGCTGGATTATTGCAGAAGCAATGTTTGAGGCAAAGAGAAGAGCGGTTGCTGCGGTATAGGAGAATCCTCCTAAAAGAACGAGGAAGGGAAGGGTTGCAACAAGGGCTCCTTGGTTAATGTCGCAACAAAGATGTCCTGCCATAAGCAGGAGGCTCATTTTCTTGTTGGGGCGTGCGGTGGATTGGATGGCTTGTGTGGCTTGTTTTGTTTGAGTGTCGTGCGACATTATTCCTGCCTTAAAAATTCGCTTCAAAAGGTTTTGAAACCATGATGGAATCTTGCCCGCGGAAGAGTTCCTGCATCTTGGCGAGAAGGGGCTCTTGGGCTCCTTCGAGCATACGACAGGTGAGTTTGACTGAATCGGTGTAATTTGTTTCGATTGTTTTAGCACCACAATCTTGGACGATACGCATTGTTTGATCGTAGAGTGAATAAGGCATCTGGATATGAATGTCTATGCAAGTTGAAATAGTTACGAGTGTTGCTTGAGCTATGCCAGCTTGCGTGGCTTGCGTGTAAGCTCTAACGAGGCCGCCCGTTCCCAAGAGCGTTCCCCCGAAATAACGGGTTACTACCACAATTACGTCAGAAAGCCCAGCGTGCTTGAGCGCTTCGAGAGTGGGAAGCCCTGCTGTTTTTTGTGGTTCACCATCATCGGAGTAGCGTACACGCTCCGAAGCACCTTCTCCGCGAATAATGTAGGCATAAACATTATGACGAGCCATGCGATGTTCTGCGCGTATTTCTTCAAGAAAGGTGAGTGCTTCTTCTTCAGTTTCCACGTGACAGAGTTGCGCAATGAAGCGACTCTTTTTTTCTTCAATTTCCGCCGTGGCGCGGTCTTGTATGGTGAGGTAAGAATTCATGCGCTTATCATACTAAAGCGTTTAGAGGTATGTAAAAGAGGTACTATCATCAGCAGGAATAAATCAAAAGGAGCTTTTATGGCGAACAATGAAATTAAATGCCCTCACTGTAAAAAAGTTTTCCGCGTTGATGAAACCGAGTTTTCGAGCATAGTGAAGCAAGTGCGTGATAAGGAGTTTGAACGAGAACTTCGAGAGCGTGAAACGCTGCTAAAAAAAGAAAAAGAGCAGGCAATCGAGCTCGCAATTACGCAAACAAAAAGCGAACTTCAGGCGGATGTTTCTGATAAAGATGCTCAAATTGTTCGTTTGACAGCCCGTATTGAATCAGTAATGCGTGAAAAGGAACTGTTCGAGTCAAAGGCAAGGGTGCAATCGGAAAATGAATTAAAAGACGCTGTAGCGGCGGCAGAACAAAAGCGCGTAAAAGAGCAAGCCGAAAAGGATGCGCGTATTGCAGAACTCGAGGCGCAATTGGCTGCACGCGAACAGGCGTTTAGTGTCGAAAAGCAGTTGGCGGTAACTCAAGCAACGCTTGCGGTAGAAAAAGAGCGCGACAGCTTAAAGGCAGAAGTTAAGCTCAAAGAAACCGAAAAGCATCAAATCGAAAACGAGCTTAAAGCGCAAATGATGGCAGAGCTTAAGTCTAAAGATGATCTTATTGCGTATAAAGACCAAGAAATTGAGCGCTATCGCGATATGAAGGCTCGTCTATCTACCAAAATGCTTGGTGAAACACTTGAACAACACTGCGAAATTGAATTTAACAAACTTAGAGCCACCGCATTTCCTCATGCCTATTTTGAGAAAGACAATGATGCTTCTTTGGGTAGCAAGGGAGACTACATTTTCCGAGAGACAGATGAATCGGGCAACGAAATTATTTCTATCATGTTCGAAATGAAAAATGAGCAGGATGATTCTACTCATAAGCATAAAAACGAGGACTTTTTGAAAAAGTTGGATTCCGATCGCACGAAAAAGAACTGCGAGTATGCCGTGCTTGTTTCGCTTTTGGAGCCAGAAAACGATCTATACAATGAGGGAGTGGTTGATATGTCGTACCGCTATGAAAAGATGTACGTCATTCGTCCCCAGTTCTTTATTCCTATGATCAGTATTTTGCGAAACGCTGCCATGAGCGCGATGGAATACAAAGAGGAACTTGCCCTCGTACGTCAACAGAATATTGACATTACAAACTTTGAAAACGAAATGGAAGATTTTAAAGCGAAGTTTGGACGAAATTATCGCTTGGCGAGTGAAAAGTTCCGCAAAGCAATTGATGAGATCGATAAAACAATCGATCACCTTTTAAAAACCAAAGAAGCGCTTTTGGGGAGTGAGAATAATCTTCGCCTTGCCAATGACAAAGCTGAAGCTCTTTCTATCAAGAAGCTCACTAGAAACAATCCAACCATGAAAGCTAAATTCGATGAGCTTTCCAAGAGCGAATAGCTGCTGATTGAAAATCGGCTGGTCAAAGACTCGTGAGGTGTCTTTTTGCTGTCAATTAATCACGTTTGTTAACCGAGTCTAACATGGAGAAGTTTTAAAGAAACTAAAATGCTTTCTTTTTAGTAGCATTTTAGTGCATAATAGTTTGTGGGTTCACTTCAGATACGAAGTGTTAAGTGAAAGTGAGGATTATTATGAAATTCGTATGTCCCGTTTGTGGTTACGTTGAAGAATATGATGGAGACGAGTTGCCAGCAGATTTTGTCTGTCCGCAGTGCAAAGTACCTGGAAGTCGCTTTATCAAACAAGAAGAAGAGATGACTTGGGCTGCAGAGCATGTTGTTGGCGTTGGCAAGCTTGAGGGTGTTTCAGAAGATATTGTTAACGACCTTCGTGCAAACTTTGAAGGTGAGTGCAGCGAAGTAGGCATGTATCTGGCAATGGCTCGCGTTGCTCATCGTGAGGGCTATCCCGAGATTGGCCTGTATTGGGAAAAGGCGGCTTATGAAGAAGCTGAACACGCTGCAAAATTCGCTGAGCTTTTGGGTGAAGTTGTTACTGATTCAACTGAGAAGAACCTTCGCATGCGTGTAGAGGCTGAAAATGGCGCAACGGCTGGTAAGACTGATCTTGCTAAGCGTGCAAAGGAAGCTGGCTTAGATGCAATTCATGACACCGTTCACGAGATGGCTCGTGATGAAGCTCGTCATGGTAAGGCTTTTGCTGGATTGCTTAAGCGCTACTTCGGCTAAATCACTACTTAGGCTTGTGAGTAGTTTCAGGATTACTTGCTCGCTTGAGCTAGATAGTCGCGTTGATCGTTTTAAGGTGATGCCTCAATAAAGCATCACCTTTTTGTATTTTGAACGGTTTCACTGAATAATGTCTTCAGCTGAGCATTGCTAACTATTTCATACCTTCTTTTCGTACGTCAGTCTTTTAGAAGTGTTATCTAAGCGCTAAACGCAGCGTTATGGGTTACTTATTCTTGAGATTATTTCCTCTTTTCTTAAGTTCATTCGATTGTGTCTATAGGATATCGTTCCCATAACAGTTGCAATAAGGCACACTAAACCTATGAAGAGAGGCAGCGCGCTGTCGTTTGTTTGTGTGAGCTCTGTTGCGGGAGAGTTTTCCGTAGGTGGAATTTCTGCTGGTGGCGTTTCAATTCCGAATCGCTGTTTTTCATCGTTTGCGTCGGTGTGAAGAGCAATGACGCGCTCGTCTTTTACTAAGTATTCGAACACGACGAAGGTTTTCCCTGCGTAGTTTTTAGAATCGAGTTCAAATTCGACAGTGGTCTCTCCTACTTGCTGTTTAGGGGTAAATTGAGTGGTTGCCATACTGAAAGGCGCATGGTCAGTTTTTAGCTCAGCAGTTATTTGTTGTAATGTTTCCTGATTGCATACGCTTCCTGTGCTAAGCGTATGCAATGGCGCGCTTTCTGGATCAACAATGAAGCCTATCAATTGATATTCCTTGCCTGGAATAAGGTTTTCATATGTTACTCGGTCGGTTAAATGGGCCTTTGTTGAAGAGATAAGCTCTTTGTCTTCGTCGTCTGAGTCAAAGGCGTAGGTTGTAATCGCGGGCATTTGAACAAGAAGAGTTTGTTCGCTGTCATTGGCATCTTTGTGTTCGCATACGAGTTTGTCGTCTTCATAGAGTTCTTCAAATATGGTAAGTGAATGATTTCCGAGTGAAAGGGTATCGAACGAGAGCTCTATGTCAACTGATCCGTTGGCCGAAGGAGGAGTGAAAGAAAGCTCGGCTGTGATTTCTGGAAGAAGCGTTTGGGTCTCGTTATCAAACACTGTGGTTTTTAAGATATAGGTTCTTCCGGGAGCAAGGTTTCCATATTCGACGTGGTCAATAACGTTTGTTTCACTATCGGCAAGAATAAGCTTATCTCTATCGTTTGCGTCTTTGGCAAAGGTATGAATGTAGGGCTTTGCTTCTTCTTTGTTGTCAACGCGCCCTAATTCAATAGCGGTGTTTTCTTTCTTGACGCTGATGCCTTCAATTTTTACGAGCGTGTAGTTTTTATTTGCTTCACAGGGCAACTCTTCGATAGTGTAGGTATCGTAGGGGAGTGCGCCGAGAGAATCGTTTGTTTGCGTTAGCGTTTCTTCTTGTGTTTTGCCAAACCAAATGCCCGTTTCCTCTAGTTTGATGCTTGAAGGGTCTGCTTCTAGGGTATCGTTCGAGGATTCATTTTCTGAAGTATCGTTAGTGGTCTCATCTTTACTCGAAGGGGGATTTCCTGTGTTTGTTTGAGTAATAAGATCATTGAGTGCTTCTGCAAGTGATAGGTATTTTTCTTCGTTGCTGTTCTCGTCATTGCTATTGCTGTGGTTTGTGTTCTCATCGTTTTTGCTAGAGACGTCAGCGTTGTCGGTCACGGGCGTATTGGTGCTTTTCTTCTCAGGGTGGTCAACGGAATTCTTATCTATTAAGAGAGACTTTTCGTGCTTGTTCTGATTATCTGTCGTGGGTTTTCGCTGTTTATTGTTAACGGAATTCAGAATGAAATCATTTCCATTGGTGTTAAAGGAGTGTTTATTCTGGCTCGAAGCGGTGGATAGGATCCCATTTTCATCGGTAATAAGTACGTGTGTCTCATCTGTTGATTCGCTGGTTATTTTGAAGGGAATCCCCGCAAGGCGAGCCATGTCGCTCTCACGAACTTTGATAAGTTCAACATCGCCGCGTTTTATCTGGTTGGTGAAAGTTTTGTCGTTTGGCATGGAAACAACGGCTCCATCTTTTTCGATGTTGAATATGAGCTCCTCTTCAGAGAGCAGATATCCTTGTCCTGCAATGCGCTCTTTAATTCGATAGGTTCCAAAGGGAAGAGTGCGATCAATTCCATCATCATCAGAATCAGTCGAGAAGAAATATCCACCAGATTCTTTTTGCTGAGCTTGTCCTGTGTAAACAACTTCACCTGATTTAAAGGTTTTTTCGTTAACTATGACATTGTGGGAAGAAGCGTTAATCACATCAAACATCGCGTCGAGCTTTCCGGCACCAAGGGGAGTATTGAGGAGGCTCTCTCTGTCGAGTTTGTTAAACGAAATACCGCCTCTGATTATCTGTTCTTTTACGGAATCGTTGCCATCGAGGGGTAAAAATGTTCCTTGAGCTGAAAAATCTTCATTCTGTTTTACGGTACGCAGAGTGATGCCGCTGGTTGGTAGATAGCCCTGTGGCGCTTTTGTCTCTTCAATAAGATACGTTCCTAAGGGTAACAAGGCTTTGTTTGAAGAGGAGTAATATAGCTTGCCAGAAACAAGCTGAGCAGGATTGGATAGATTAACTTCTCCCGTAGCATCCGTTCTAAAAATCCAAGTTCTTGTTGCTTGTCCTGAAGCGAGGGCGCTCTCTGCGGTTTCGAAAAAGCCATCGAAATAACTAATCCTGAATTCTGCCCCTTCGAGCGTAGCATCACCTTGGGGTTGTTCGGAATTGTTTTCAACGTCACGTTTTTGAACAAGAAGACTGGCAGAATCGTAGGAGGGTTCATCGTAGACGCGATCGTTTCCTACGCGAGCGGTTGATCCATTCTTAACCTCAACAGAATAGATTTTGTCATCAAGTTCATATCCTAGGGAAGGAGCTATTTCTTTTATGTAGTACGTTCCGCGCTCTAGGTATGAACTCTTGGCGTAACCATTTTTATCGGTTGTTAAAACTCCAACTCTTTCAGAGTAGTTTTGGGCGTTTTCTTTACTCTTATAAATTGCATATTGAGCCTGTTCAAGGGAATAGTTGTTATTTGAAGCGGTAACAGATGAGTTGGCGCTGTCTTTATCGAGGTCAATCCAGCCACCAGATTCAAAACTCAAAATTACTTGGGTCGACCCTGTATTAAGTTGATAGCATGCATCTCTGAATGCTTGAGGAACTTCCCAGGCCCGTTCGTTAATTTTGCTTTGAGCGGCACGAGGATCATAAGGGTTGCTTTCGGAAACATAAGAAAGAACGTTTCCGAGCGCCCAGTTGCAGAATTCATCAGAACATCCTGCAAGGGCTTCACCCCCATTGCAGGTATAAAAATCCGAAAGAACAATGTGAGTTAGAGCCCAGTAGCGATGAGCGTTCATGGGAGTTCCGTCGTACCATGTATTTGGCCAAAGAGAGGCATCAAATCCTGGACCGCCCCATCCAAACCACATAGTTGCGATGGCAAGTTGCTTGTCGTGAGAGTAGCCTGAAGCACTTTGTAGAGGAGTTATATCTGCTTTTGAATATACTCCCTGTTTGGGAGTATCTTTGGCGGGTTCGGCGCAGAAGGCAGGTGCGCCGTCGGCGTACATTTCGCAGGTGTCATATCCTCCGTATTCAATATCAATTCCAGGAACTTCCAAGAAAACATTTCCTTCAGCAGCAGCCCAAGCAGAATAGGAGATCATGCAAAGCAAAGGAATAAGGAAAAGAAGAGAGATGAAGGCTACCTTAATTGAAATGTGGTGATTGAAGGGTGGCTTTAGGTTAGGTGCATATGATGCTGCAGTGTCCGAATAGAATATAGACGCCGACGGCTTGACGGTTTTGCGCTTGAACATGATGCCTCCTTTGAACTTTAGTGGCATCGATTTTGACGATCGAGTCTATTTTTCATTCGAAAGCAGTTGAATGTTCTTTAACTAGAAATTCGAAATAATCTAAAACCCTCTTCTTTTTGGGTGTTTACATTCCGTAAAAAGAAAAGACAACGGTCAAGGTCTAAAGCTTGAGGTAATGTGTAAAAATCTCCGGTGCCGTCTCGTTGTAGTTTGCCTGCTCTCGCTAATGCAGTATTCGGGAGCGAATATCATGGATTAGTGTGTCTTGAAATAAGCGCATATTCATGGGAGAGTAAGCACATCATAGTTTTAGTGAAAGGGCTTTTGATGACATACTTACCTCAAGCACAACAAACTCCTTGGCAGCAAAGCGAAGGCCTCAATCTTTTAAAAACTGCAGTGCTGGTAATTGATGTTTTAGGTGGCGAAGGCGGTGTGGTTCCTGGTCTTGAAACAATGGCAGAAAACGCAGTTCGCATTGTTAAAGCGGCGCGCGAAAAGGGTCTTCCCGTTGTTTTTTCGAATGATGCTCATCTCCCAGGAATAGATAAGGAGCTTGAGCTGTGGGGTGAGCATGGCATTTGCGGAAGTGATGCTGCGCAGCCCTTAAAGACGTTTGATCTTCAGGAAAGTGACTATATCATTCCTAAGCGTAGGTACAATGGCTTTTTTCAGACCGATCTCGATTTAACCCTACGCGAGTTAGGAGTTGACACCCTTATCGCGTTTGGTTGCGACACTAATATCTGTGTTCTTCAAACGCTTGCTGGAGCATATTCCTTGGGATATAAAACTGTTGTCCCGGCAGATGCGTGTGGAACTTTCCTTATTGGTACACAAGAACAAGGATTGGAATATTTTTCACGCTGCTATGATAGTCGCGTGGTTGATACAGAAACCGTTTTGGGATACTTGGACTAGAAGTTCTGGGTCAAATTTATGGTTGCTTCATGAAGGTGCAGAAAGGGCTATAGGGGGCTTGAAGAATAAAAGCATAATCCGAAAGCAAAAAGATCTTTCAAAAAACCTCTCGTTGGAAAAGGTCGCCGCTTAATTTTGATCCTCATGCTGGCTGAAATCAAAGAGGCTCTTCTTTCGAAGAGCCTCTTTATCTATTCGTTCGCCGAACGAGTCACTCATTGGAAGGTTACGCAATCGAGTTTTCGAACCGCGCACCGCACTCCACGTGCTAGTGGGTGTGGAGTAAATCATGCGCCTTATGAGAAAGAGGCGTTCCAAGAAAGTTCTCATAAATCTTGGTGATATCGGGGTTGTCGTGAGAACGACGTAACTTGCAAGTGCTATCAAGACGACGCAATACTTCTTCGCGCGATTCTGCCATCTCGCAGTCCATTACGATGGGCTGCCCGCCTCCGCCAACGCAACCACCAGGGCAGGCCATAATCTCAACGAAGTCATAGTGAACTTCACCCGCTTCAATGGCATTAACGAGTTCTTCGGCATTTCCAAGACCAGAGGCAATGGCGACGCGAACCGTATTATCTTCGATGTCAAACGTTGCTTCGCGCCAAGGGAGCACACGGGTTTCTTTTGTTGCGCGAACTTCCTTGAAAGCATCGGGGTCGGCGTTTGTTTTGGTTGCGAGGAAGTAAGCGCTGCGCAGTGCCGCTTCCATTACACCACCTGTTGCTCCAAAGATGGTGCCCGCTCCCGTGTAGTCTTGCATAGGCTGATCAAGCTCGATGGGTTCAAGGTTGGCCACATCGATGTTTTTACGTTTGAGGAATCGGTCAACCTCGCGGGTAGTTAAAACGACATCCACGTCAGGGTCGCCGCAGGCGTCAGTAAAGTCTTCGCGCGCGCATTCGCTCTTTTTGGCAACGCAAGGCATGATGGAAACAGAATAGATAGTTTCAGGGTCAATGCCTTGTTGTTCGGCAAAGTAGCTTTTAATCAAGGCGCCAAGCATTTGCTGAGGAGATTTTGCGGTTGAAAGATGACGGGCCGTTTGAGGGAAGTGCGAGTTTACGTAGCGAACCCATCCGGGGCAGCATGAGGTAAACAAAGGCGCCTCAGTGGTTTTCCCGGAAGTGAAAAGCTCTAAAAACTCGCTGCCTTCTTCCATGATGGTTAAGTCGGCAGAGAAATCTGTCGAGAAAACATAGTCAACGCCTGCCTGTTTTAGGGCGGCTGCTAAAAGGTCAATATCAGATTCTTCTGGAGTTAAGCCAAAAGCGCTTCCCCAAGCAGTACGAACAGAAGGGGCAATCTGTACCACTACCGTTTTTGATTCGTCGGCAATAGCATCAAAAACTTTATCGCAATCGTCGCGTGCAGTAAGAGCACCCGTGGGGCAATGGGTGATGCACTGGCCACAAAGCGCACAGCGCATATCAGGGGCACCTTCGGTGTTAAAAGAAGGAGCAACAGTTGTGCGCTTGCCGGTTCCTTTGATGGTCCAAGCATGATTAGCCTGAACCTGATCACAGATGCTTACGCAGCGCATGCATTTGACGCACTTCGAGGCATCGCGAATGAGTGTCCAGTTGGTGTTCCATTCGAATGGTTCGAAGTCTTTTTTAAAGGGCTGTGTGGTGATATTTTCATCGTTACACAGCTGTTGCAGTTTGCAGTTTTCGCTCCGTACGCATGAAAGACAGTTTTGGTCGTGCTGTGCCATGAGTAGCTGCAAATTTATACGACGTGCTTCAATTACACGAGCGGAACGCGTATTGATTTCCATGCCCTCTTCAACGGTGGTGTTACATGCAGGAGCAAGGCGATCGTATCCTTTTATTTCAACCAGGCAAATGCGGCAGGCACCAATTTCGTTGTATTCCTTCAAAAAACAAAGGGTTGGAATTTCGATTCCAGCACTTTTAGCAGCCTGAAGAATCGTGCTGTTTTCTGGAACGGAAAGGGAAACACCGTTAATCGTAATGTTTACCATGCTGCACCCCAATCTTTGTTTAATGTATTGAATCCGTGACAGTCGCACCTCAAGCAACGCTGTGCCTCAAGACAAGCCGCCTGGTCAGAAAGGCAGAATTCGAATTCTGCAAAATCATTTTTTCTTTCTTGCGCCGAACGCTCGGGAACAAGAGCGCGTCCTGCAGCAACGATATCGCGATGACGTGCAGGGGGAACGTCTACATCAACTTCAAGCTGGTGATTAAATCCGAGGTAGGAATCAATATTTGCTGCAGCAACTTTTCCTGCTGCAATGGCTTTAATAACAGTTGCAGGCCCGCTGTTGCAGTCACCTCCAACAAATACGCCCTGAAGCGTTTCAACGATAGTGGCATCGTTCGAGGTGAGTTGGTCATACCATGTGGGCATTCCCGCTTCGCTGAAAGGTTCAGACTGAATAGATTGTCCAATTGCAACAACAATATAATCAGCATCGATAACATATTCGGGCTCATCAGAGGCGATAGGTGCGGGTCTTCCGCCGCGAACTTTGCCGATGACCTGAGGCTTAACTACCAAGCCTGTTGCACGGCCGTTTTCAAGGCGTATTCCCACGGGAGCCGTGAGTTCTTTAATTTCAACACCTTCTGCAATAGCACCTTCGATTTCTTCGTACAGTGCTGTCATATCTTTTTTGCGGCGACGATATGCGCAGGTTACCGAGCTGGCGCCTAAACGGAGTGAGGTACGAACGCAGTCCATGGCAACGTTGCCGCCACCAACAACAACAATCTTTTTACCAGCGAAATCTGGTTGATTATCAAGTCCCATTTCGCGAAGCATATCAACTGCGGAAATAACGCCGGGCGCATCTTCGTTTTCAATCCCGAGTTTTTTATCACTATGGGCTCCGATAGAAACAAAAATAGCGTCAAAATCTTTTTCGAGATCAGAGAAGGGAATCTGACCCGTGATATCTGCATTAACATGGGCTTTTATTCCGGTGGACAAGATGGAATCAATTTCTGCATCAAGCCGGTTGCGAGGAAGACGATATTCGGGAATACCGTAGCGCAGCATGCCGCCGAGCTTAGGCTGACGCTCAAACACTTCAACGTCATGGCCCATGAGTTGTAGATAGTATGCGCAGGTCAATCCAGCAGGGCCACCGCCGACTATCCCAATGCGCTTTCCAGTCTTTGGAAGGGCTGAAGGTGCGGGGACCTCTCCTGCTTTATCAACAGCAACGCGCTTGAGGTTTCGAATACCCACGGGAGCATCAATACTTAAGCGACGGCAGTGGTTTTCGCAAGGATGCTCACAAATAAACGCGCAAACCGTTGGGAAAGGGTTGTCACGTCTGATTAAGCGAACGGCATCGGCATAGCGGCCTTCTGCAACTAATGCGATGTATCCAGGAATATCAACATGTGCTGGACAGTCGATCGAACAAGGCACTCCTGCGGCCGTTATGTCAACTGCATTATCGGCTTGATAGCTCTCAAGCTCTTCCTGAAAGCTATCAAGAGCGAACAAAACAAGCTGACCAACGCGAATACCAAGTGCGCAGTCTGCACCGTAAGCAATTGCGGTAGCGGTTTTTCTCAATACGTCTAAATCTTTACGAGTGCACGATCCGTTGCAAATGTGATCGAGCTTTTTGATTATCTGTTCGGTACCAATGCGGCAGGGAACACATTTACCGCAGGTTTGAACTTGGTACAAGCGAGCCATGGCGCTACATGCCTCTAAAGCAGGAATGCCGCTTGATGCAATAGCGATAAACGCACGAGCTTTTTCGTAACTTTGCTCGAGTGCAGTTTGAGCCGCTGAAGTGCGATCAAGTGTGAGGCGGGCATCAGTTGTCATACCGTCCTCTTTCTCTATGTATTAAGTACTTCACTGACAAAAATATGTACATTATAGAGGAGGTATAGCGCACTTTTTAGTAAGAAGATCAGAAACAGTAAATGTTTGTCAAGGCTTACTTTTTGCTCGTAAGGATATAGTTGTTTACTGTTTGTAGACGCAGGATTATTTCCTCTTCGGAGATACCCTGATAACGACTGATATGCGAAATCGCAAAACGAGAAATGTCAAGCATAAGCTTGTCGGGCAAAAGATAGTAGGTATCTTCGGCGCTAATCCCTTGGCGTTGGAGCCCCATCATGAGACCCATGATTCCGCTTGATGTGTACTCAAGAAGCGCATAGGTACTCGGATTGAGCTCCTCTCCATTTGGACAAAGGATAGAAGTCCACATTCTTATGACGCCCGATTTAATTTTTGGATCGATAAGGTCAAGGCCACCTCGTTCGGCAATAAGCCATAGGTTTTTGATTTGTTGCGTAATGAGATCTCTGTCACTGTCTTTGAGTTTAAATCCTGATGCCACCGAAAAAATAACTTGAGTAATAGTGAAGTTACCCAGCAGTTCTTCGTTGATTACGCAGTCAACGAGCGCTTCAATATTGGGGTAGTGGTAATAAAAAGAGCCACGATTACATTGAGCTTCGTCAACAATCATTCCAACGGTAATGTCTTTATACTCGTGTTCTTCAAGAATCTTCCAAAACGCATTTCGTATGCGAAGATCAGCGCTTTCTTGTTGTTTGGATGGTCGTGCCATGGTCTTCTCCTGAAACGGTTATAGGGTACTCGGTTTGCTCGAAAAATTCTCACGGGTGTTCATGATGAGCATCTGAAGACGGTTTTCTATGTTGGCGAAACTAACATCTGGGTCGTAATCAAGAGCCAGAATGTTCGCTTCTGGGTAGAGTTCTTTAAGCTTTTTGGAAATTCCTCGTCCAACAACGTGGTTAGGTAAGCAGCCAAAGGGTTGCAGAATAATGAAAGAACGGCACCCTTGCTTAGCATGGTGAAGTATTTCACCTGGAATCAAAACACCTTCTCCCGCATCAAAGGTGTGGTGGATTATGGGGTCGCTTTCCTTTACGAGTTCCGGCATGCGTGTAACGGGCTTGCAGAGAGGGTGCTTTTTTGCGATGCGATCCGCGATTGCGTGGGCGTAATCAAAAAGGCTATCCGCAACGGCATACCAAGTTTTTTCATCAAGGGGCTTATCAAGGCCATATTCTTTTACTTGAGCACGTTTGTAGAAATAGGTTTTTCGAATAACGTCGGTCATGCGCGCCTGAATTACCTCAAGACCGTTATCTTCAAGGTATTGTTCAATATCGTGGTTTGCTCCCGGATGGAAATTAAGCAGGTATTCGCCCACAATCAAAACTTGAGGCCGTGGATGCGAACGATCAAATGCAATATTTTTCATGGTGTCGATTGATTTTTTGAATCCGTTAATTGCCCCGCGAACACCACTGCGTTCAAGCCCGTTAAGAAGAAAGTCAAGAGCCTTGTCAAAGGCAGCTTGTGCAGAGCCCTTGACAGCTTCGTATGGACGAATTTTTCTCAAAAGATCTTCAAGGGTGTCAATCATGGGAAGGCACAAGGCAACCAAAATAGAGCTTCCTAAGCTAATTTTGAACCCAGGGTGGATGTTTTTGTCGTCGTTTTCATCGTTAGTAATGATGGGCACTTGGGAATATCCTGCATCATCAAGAGCTTTGCGCAGCAGGGCGGAGTAGTGTGTGAGCCTGCAGTCGCCGATGTATTTTCCTGTTCCAATAGCAACAGTATCGGGATCGTATTTACCGCTCTCTAAGGCGGCAAGTGCTTCGCCAATAACGATTTGCGCCGGAAAGCAAATGTCATTGTGAACATACTGCTTTCCCAGACGGATGGCATCTTCTCTGCCAATGTCGAGGGCTTCTGCTTTTACTCCCTGTTTGCTAAATACGCTCGTCATCAAACGACAGAATGCGTGTGAAGTGTTTGGAACCAAAATAGTTTTTGAGCTCCTGTCTTTTTTGACATATTTCACCGCATAGGGATCACTCAGCTCATGGCGTTTATGCGTGTGGTGCGTTTTACGTTTGGCGTTAACTGTTTCGATAAATGAACGAACGCGAATGCGTAGAGGTCCTTGATTTTCGCTTTCATCGATTTTTAGCACGAGCGGAGTTTTTTGGGATATTTCTTTCATGATGCGAACAATTTCGTCGGAAAGGTATGCATCATGTCCGCATCCAAAGCTTACGAGCTGAACGTATTCCAAATTACTACTCTGAGCAGCGATTATTGCAGAAGAAAGCATGCGTGCATGGTAGTTGTTCACGATATCAAGACGCGAATGGCGCAAATCAACCTCATTGATACCGGGAACAGCATCGGGTGTAAGAACTGAAATGCCCATTTCGCAAAACTGGCGTGGTAGATCGTGGTTGATAAAAGGATCGTTGTGGTAAGGCCTTGAGGCAAGAATAACTGCATAAGAGCCTTCTGCCTCGGCTTTATTTATAATTTTTTGACCCTTTTGTGTAAGGGTGGCATGGAAGGTTGCCATTGCTCTATCGGCTACCGCGATGGCGCGCTCGCAAGTTTTCTTTGCTACGTTAAAGGTGGTTTGAAAATACGTTGCGAGTTGTTTGTTTCGATCGTTGGTGTTGTACCAGTGGAAAAGTGGGTTGTCAAAATGCCCTTCCCATTTTTCTTCAGGATTGTCGGAGTTTTGAATAACGTAGGAGTAGCCCTTTACCACCGCACACATAGATTGGCTTGTTGCGGCTGTATTTTCCGAAGGAACTGTTGTGATAATAGGCATAAAAATACGATCAACATTTTTATTGATAAGACTTTGTAAGTGTCCATGGACAAGTTTTGCAGGAAAGCAAATGGTGTCTGAGGTAACTTGGGATATACCCGATTCATAAAGCTCTTGCGAACTCTTTTCGGAAAGAACAACAGTGAAACCAAGTTCTCGTAAAAACGTTGACCAAAACGGCATGGTTTCCCAAAAGGCAAGCACGCGGGGAATGCCGATGGTTATTCCGTTTGCGGGTTCTGGAGTGTCGAGCTCATAGGTATCAAATAGGAGTTTTTCGCGAACTTCAAATAGGTTCACTGCTTCTTTTTCTTGTGTGTTGTGAGCCTTGAGTTGCTCGCGTACGAGTTTGTCTTTCGGGTCTCCTAATATTTCACCCTTGCTACAGCGGTTGTTTGAGATAAACTGCTCGCCATTTGAAAAGGTGATAAGGCTGCGGTTGCATCGGTTTGTGCAGAAAGGACAGATAAGTCCAGAGGTTTGTGTATAAGAAAACTCTTCCATAGCATCAAGGCCAACGAAGGAAGAAGGTGTTTTATGCTCAAGAACTTTTTCCTTAGCTAGCAGGGCAACACCGTAGGCGCCCATAATTCCGGGATACGGCGCGCGCAGTACGTTGCGACCAAGGTATTGCTCAATAGCACGCAGTACGGCATCGTTTCTAAAGGTTCCGCCTTGCACCACAATGGTGTCACCTAAAGAATCAAGGTTAGAAATACGAACGACTTTGGTGAAAACATTTTCGATGATGGACCTACAAAGTCCCGCCATAATGTCTGCGGGGGTTTTTCCGTTGCGCTGTTCTGTCACGATGTTTGAATTCATGAAAACGGTGCAACGGCTTCCTAGGTTTGCGGGGTCTTTTGAGGAAAACGCTGTTTGCGCAACTTCGTCGAGCGGAATGTTGAGTGTTGAGGCAAAGCTTTCCAAAAAAGAACCACAGCCCGAAGAACAGGCTTCGTTGACTACGATGTCAGTAATGATGCCGTCATCAAGCCAGATTGCCTTCATATCTTGACCGCCAATATCAAGAATAAAGCTCGCATCGGGGATAAAGTGCGTGGTTGCTTTGGCATGAGCAACAGTTTCTACTACGTGGTAGTCGGCTCTTAGGGCTTTGGCAAACATGAGTTCGCCGTAACCGGTAGTGCCCAATGCTTTTATGCGTAGTGAAATGCCTTGGTTTTGGTAGCGTAGTTTGAGCGCGTTGAGGGCGTTTTTAAGTATTTCGAGCGGTTCACCTTCGTTTGAAGCATAAAACTCGTCAATCAATCTGTCGTCTTCGTCTAAAACCGCAAACTTTGTTGTGGTGCTTCCTGAATCAATTCCTAGATAAACATCTAAAACAGGAGGACACGCTGCAGTATCTACCTTATCAATAAGGCGTGTGTACGGCATTGCCTTTTTAGGGTGCCTCTCGTAAAAATCACTACGTTTTGCATCGCTTTTAAAAAAGGGATCTTGATGGTCGTTCAAATCGATAGTGCTTGCAAGCGCGTTAAGTTTTTCGGTTGCTTCAAAAGCATTCTTGAAGAAACGAGTATCGTCTTTGAAAAGCGACGAAAGGGCTAAAGCGGTTCCCTTGGCAACAATAAGTTCTGCCTGTTCAGGAATAATGATTTCGTCTTGAGTAAATTCGAGCCTTGAGGCAAAAACCTCGACAAGTTTTGGGTTGAAGGTGAACGGTCCCCCTTCAAAAATGAGAGGGGGCGTAATGGTTAATCCTTGAGCGAGTCCGCCGATGGTTTGTTTTGTAACGGCATGAAAAACTGAAAGCGCAATGTCTTCTTTGGATACGCCACGGTTAAGAAGAGGCTGAATGTCTGTCTTGGCATAGACGCCACAGCGACCAGAGATGTCGTATTGGGTGTTTCCTTTTTCTGCTAACGCATTCAGCTCTTCTGGTTGAACGCGAAGAAGCGTTGCTATCTCATCGAGAAAGGCACCTGTTCCACCAGCGCAACTTCCATTCATGCGCATATCTGAAACAACAGGTTCCCCATCTTTTTGGGTGAAGAAAATCATTTTGGCATCTTGTCCGCCAAGCTCAATGGCGCAATGCGTTTGAGGATATTCCGCTTTAATGGCTATTGCGTTTGCTACTACTTCTTGTACGTAGGGAACATTGAGTTGCTGGGCTAGTGCTTTTCCACCAGAGCCGCAAAAAGAAAGGCGAATTTTGCTTTCAGGATACGTTTCCGCAAGCGTTTTAAGTGTGTTTTGAATGGTCTTTAACTGTAGAGCATTATGCCTACGGTAATCGGAAAAAATAACAGTTTTCGATTTAGAATCAAGGGCTACAAGCTTTGTGGTCGTTGATCCAACATCTATTCCAACGTGAAGAAGTTCAGGTGTAGGGGGAGTAGTTGTGGGGGAAGTGGTTTTGCTAGTAGCTGACAACATGTATATCCTGCAAATCGTTTTTTTGGTTTTATCTAATTATATTAAGCAACCTGTTGAATAATAATAGTCAAATTGACTAAATATGTTTAGATTTATAACAATCAATAAAAGAAGCATTTTGGTCAGGCTTTTTAAAAGCGATCCATGAAGGTAGTGGGGCAATTCTGCTAAAAAAGCGGTATAGTTAAAACATGTTTCACTAAAAGGTTTTGTTAGAGAGGGGACATCATGGCTAACAATTTCGGTGACGGCTTAAAAGACATTTTCCTAGCGGGCGTTGGGGCAATGGCTCTTACGGGGGAGAAATCAAAGGAACTTGTCGACAAACTAATTTCTAAAGGCGAACTTTCTGTTGAACAGGGTAAAGAAATTAATCAGGAGTTATCACGTAAGGCAACCGATACCGTTTCAAAATTTCGCGGGGAAGCTCTCTCTCAGTTCTTAGATTCGCTTTCGTCTGAAGAGCGCAAAGAGTTTGCTGCTCAGGTTGCAAAACTCACTGAGGAAAAAGAAGAGAAAAAAGAAGATTCTGCTAAGGAAAAGGCTTCAGAATAATACCCTTGGTGTTCTAGTGTAGAACTTTCTAAACGTCAGTTTTAAAACGGTAGAGCTGACGCGAGCAGTTTTATTGTCTTATCAATCGTAAACAAGCAGCAAGGGCGTTAGGTTCATGGAAGAAAACACGCTACTTCGGCACCTCTTCAATGATCGTGCCGAAGTAGACCCTGAACAACAATTTGGTCTTACCCGCAAATCTCGCAATAAGCGCTTGCATGAGATTATCGGGTTGGTGCGCAAATATAAGGTAATGGATGGCATTACACCTGCACATTTTCGTGATATGTTGGTTGATCTGGGGCCGAGTTTTGTGAAAATCGGCCAGATGCTTTCATTGCGCTCAGAGATATTGCCTCAAGCTTACTGTGATGCTCTTGCTACGCTGCAGATGGATGCTGATCCTCTTCCGTTTAAGGAAATAGAACATGCTCTTGAAAACATTTATGGTGAGCGTTTCTCTTCGATTTTCTCAAATATTGATCCAAAACCTTTGGGAAGCGCATCGCTTGCGCAGGTTCATAAGGCAACATTAAGCAATGGGGATGTTGTCGCTGTTAAAGTGCAGCGACCCGGGGTTCGTGCCACCATGGCTCAGGATATCGATGTTATGCGTTCGGTTGCTAAACGCCTTTCGCGTTTCATGAAAGACAACCAAATGGTTGATCTGCGTGACGTCGTTGAAGAGCTCTGGAGCACGTTTCTTGAAGAAACCGATTTCACCAAGGAAACCCAGAACTTACATGAGTTCGCACTTCTGAATAAAGATGTTGCCTATATTCGTTGTCCCATGCCATATTTGGAATACTGCTCCGAAGAAGTTTTGGTGATGGAATACATCGAGGGTACTTCACTGCGTGATACCGACAAGCTTGTTGAGCTGGGGTACGATCTTGAAGAAATTGGAATGAAGGCTCTCGATAATTACGCAACGCAAATTCTTGATTTCGGCTTTTTCCATGCTGATCCTCATCCGGGAAATATGTTCATCAAAGATGGACAAATTATTTATCTTGACCTTGGCATTGTTGGAAGACTTAATCCTCGTGATAGGGCTCGCTTTGGTGAGATTATTGAAGCTGTGGGCGCTAAAAGTGCAACACGACTCAAAGATGCTCTTATTTCTTTTTCAGTTGATCATGATTCAAGAGGAATAGATCATCCCCGCTTTTTAGCAGAGCTCGATATCATTTTGGAAGGATACGGCTCCTGTGATGTTGCGGATATTGATATTGGTGGGCTTTTGAATGACATCATGCTTTTAACGAAGCAGTGTAAAGTTACGCTTCCTCCATCGGTAACGGCGGTTTCGCGAGGAATCGTAACAATCGAAGGAACGCTTTCGGAGTATATTGCAAATTCTAATATTGTCGACATAATCAATGACCACGTTATGCGCAAGAAAGATCCGAAGAAAGAACTTCAGAAGCTTGTTCAGGATACAATGATTTCGCTCGGTAATTCGGGTCGTGGTCTAGCGACTTCTGCTGAATATGCAGGAGAAACACTCAAAATGCTTTCTCGCGGACAACTTAAGATGAATATGGAAATGTTGGGTTCTGATGAGCCTATAAAAAAAGTTTCCCGTATTGCAAATCGTCTGGCGGTTAGCATGGTTATTGCGGGCTTATTGGTAAGTGCGAGCTTGATGACTTCGCTCGATATGCCAAAAATAATCGGAGTGCCTGTTCTTTCGTTCATTGAATTCGTTTCAGCTTTTATCTTAACTATCATGGTGGCGATAGATATCTACCGTAAACCAAAAAGCTAGACTTTAATCGTAAGATTGAATCGTTTGTCCTGAGTTCACGCCCTGAAAGGCGGTTTTGTTCCAAAAAAAGAGTTAACAAAGAGAGATGCGTATAATGCGGTAAGCTGGTATTGAGCGGCTTACTGTTTTTTCATTTGAAATCGCTGTTTAGACTCAATCGATAGCTTTGAAAGGGCGGGATTTACTATGAATTCTGATTCACGTGCGGTAAAAGGGTTAAATATCGCGATCATTGTTCTCGCTGCATTGAGCCTAGTAGGTTCTATATTTGTAGCGTTTTCGGTCGGCGTTGTGGGCATTGCGTTTAGTGATCCTTCGGTGCAGTCGTCACTCTATGATGAGTTGTACTATGACTATTATTACGGTGATCTTTATGATTCAGGTTTAACCCCTGATGACATGATTGCGCTTCTTATAGGGTTAGGTTCTGTGGGTGTAGTTTTTTCCCTTTTCACGCTCGGAACTTCCATTTTTACGCTTATTACAGGCATTTTTGGCGTTCGTAACGCAGGCAATGCCGATAAGTTTGGCAGTACGTTTATTATGACTATCATTTCGATTGTGCTAAACGTACTCTGTTTCAGCCTTATTATGCTCATATTGCTTATTATCTCGGCAGTGTTTATTAATAAGGTGCGTAAAAGTGCTGTTTCAATTCCTTTCGCAGCAAATGCTGCAGCACCAGGAGCATATCAGCAGCAGATATATACACAGCCCGTTCAGTCAACGCCTAACGTGCAGCAATCGGCTCCCGTTTCAACTCAAGCTCCAGCTCCTGTTCCAGTCCCTGCTCCAGCTCAAGCACCTGCTTCTGCTCCGGTTCCATCTTCTACTCCCACTGTGAGTAAAGAACAAGGTTCTCAGGATACACCGCAAACCCCTGCGCCTCCTGCACCTCCGGTTCAGTAGTTTTGTGTGGTGAAAGATGCTTACTTGCTTGCATATTAGATGAGCAACACAAATGAACAACGAAACAGCACGATGAATTTAAAATCAGTCGTGCTGTTTTTGTATAAACGCTTTTGAAAGTTCTTCATTAATACTTGTTCTCTTTAATAATCCTGATACAATTCAAAGGCTGATTTATTACACATGCGCGGTGGACCCAGATTCGCCAGTGACCAAATATGGTTGCGAAGAAGGGGATGAAGTCGTGCAGAGGATTAACGAATGGAGAAAACATGACTAAGGTCAACATTAAGACCCTGCTCGATGCAGGCACTCATTTCGGTCATCAGACCCGCCGTTGGAACCCTAAGATGAAGCCTTATATCTTCGGTAGCCGTGGTGACATCTATATCATCGATCTCAAAGAAACTCTTTATGGTCTCGATGCAGCATACACTGCTGTTTCTAAGGTTGCTGAAAAGGGCGGCACCGTTCTTTTCGTTGGTACCAAGAAGCAGGCTCAGGAGCCAATCGCTGAAGCTGCTAACCGTTGCGGCATGCCTTACGTAAATGCTCGTTGGCTCGGTGGTATGCTCACTAACTTTGTAACCATCCGCTCGCGTGTTCAGCGCATGGAAGAGCTTGAGGCAATGGAAACCGACGGTCGTATGGAGAAGCTCCCTAAGAAAGAGCAGATTCTTTTGAAGAAGGAACTCGCTAAGCTTCAGACCAATCTTAATGGTATCCGCAACATGAAGAAGACCCCTGACATGGTTTTCATTATCGATACCAATCGTGAGCAAATTGCAATTCATGAGTCTCATCGTTTGAACATTCCTGTTGTTGGCACCCTTGATACCAACTGCGATCCAGACGACGTAGATTATGGTATTCCTGCTAACGACGATGCAATTCGTTCCGTTAGTCTTCTCGCTGATTTCGTAGCAGACGCTGTTATTGCTGGCACTGGTGCTCCTGTTACCGTTGAAGAAATGGCTGCCCCTGCTGCTGAAGAGGCTGCTCCTGCAGAAGCTCCTGCTGCTGAATAGAATAAGTAGGCTTGCAAGTAAGGTAATACACATAGGCGGACTTACGAGAGTGGGTCCGCGTTTCTTATGAAAGGAAACACCATGGCAGAAATTACTGCAGCTCTTGTAAAAGAGCTTCGTGAAATGACGGGCGCTGGCATGATGGAATGCAAGAAGGCTCTCGTTGAGGCCGAAGGCGATATCGATAAGGCTGTTGACGTTCTTCGTACGCGTGGCTTGGCTGCTGTAGCTAAAAAAGCTGGTCGTGCTACTAACGAAGGCGCAGTAACGGTTGTTATTGCTGCTGATGGCAAGTCTGGCGCAATGGTTGAGCTCAACTGCGAGACCGACTTCGTTGCAATGAATGATAAGTTTAAGGCTTATGGCGAGAAAATCGCTAACGCTGCTCTTGCTTCTATGGCTGCTGATGTTGAGGCTCTTAAGGCTGTAGAGCATGAAGGCGAAACGGTTGAGGCTATCATTACTGACGCGGTTCATGTTCTTGGTGAAAACACTCAGCTTGCTCGCGTAACCACTGTTGAAGCACCTGCTGTTGCTGGTTATGTTCATGGCGGCGGTAAGATTGGCGTTATGGTTGAGTTTGAGGTTGAAGGAATTGATCCTGCTTCTGCTGAATTCCAGGCTTATGGAAAAGACGTCGCAATGCAGGTAGCAGCAATTGCTCCTGTTGCTGCAACGCGCGATTCGGTAGATCCTGAAATTGTTGCTCATGAAATGGAGATTTACAAGGCACAGGCTGCTGAGTCTGGTAAGCCAGAGAACATTCAGGAGAAAATTGCTTCGGGTCGTCTTGAAAAGTTTTACAAAGAAAACTGCCTAACCGAGCAGGCTTTCGTTAAGAACTCTGATCAGACTGTTAATCAGTACACTGCAGAGGTTGCAAAGAATCTCGGTGGCGAGATCAAAATTCTCTCCTTCCAACGCTTTGTTCTTGGCGAATAATTACACCGATTAAAATAAAATATGAAGCCCTTCCAAAGCTTAGGTTTTGGAAGGGCTTCTCTGTCATAATGAGATAGTTGTCTTACGTATTGAGCCAATGCGGCTTTTCTACTATAGATCGGAAGATGCATGTCTGAAGAAATCATTATTGCGCGTGAAAGTGCTTCTTTGTCAGGAACCGTACATATTGGAGGCGCGAAGAATTCGGCGCTTAAACTTATTGCGGCTTCTTTGTTGGGTCGGGGAAAATCGGTTATCCACAATGTTCCTCTTATTTCTGATATCGAAATAATGGTTGAGGTTTTGCGCAGCTTGGGTGCAACGGTTTCTCGCGAAGGTCACACTATTATCATCGATACCGAAAAAGCAGAAGGACACGAAACTCCGTATGAGCTTGTTTCTAAGATGCGAGCAAGTATTTCTGTATTAGGGCCCTTGATCGGTCGTTTTGGTTGCGCTCGTGTTGCTATGCCTGGTGGCTGTCAAATTGGTGCTCGAAAGATCGACATTCATCTTAAGGTTCTTGAGGCGTTGGGTGTTGAGTTTAAGAACGATCATGGTTATCTCTATGCCTCTTCTCCTAATGGGCTTCACTGCGCCGATGTGCTTCTTGAGTTTCCGAGTGTTGGTGCAACTGAAAACATGCTGATGGCTTCCGTGACTGTCGAGGGTACTTCGATTATCGATAATGCGGCTCGTGAGCCTGAAATTGTTGATCTTGCCAACATGCTCAACGCGATGGGCGCAAAGATTGAAGGGGCGGGAACTCCCACTATCACCGTTACAGGTGTTCCGCTTTCAGAATTCCATCCCTGTGAACACACCACAGTTGGAGACCGCATTGAGGCGGGAACTTTTTTGACAGCTGGCGCTCTTTTGGGCGGGCCATTGACGGTTGAAGGTATTGATCCCTCGTTTCTCCGTATGGCTCTCATGAAGCTTGAGCAGATGGGCTGTGACGTTAAAACAGCAGATAGCTCTATCACTGTTTCACGTACGATCCCCCTTCGTCCTATTGATATCCAGACGCTTCCTCATCCTGGTTTCCCCACTGATCTCCAGGCGCAATTTATGCTTTTGGCGGCGCTCGCAGAGGGAAATTCGGTCATTACGGAAAACATTTTTGAAAATCGTTTCATGTTTGCTTCTGAACTTAACCGCATGGGTGCCGAAATTAGCATTGAGGGACACCATGCCCTTATTCAAGGTGTTGAAAAACTTCAGGGCGCTCCTGTGACTTCTCCTGATTTGAGAGGTGGTGCTGCCCTGGTTATTGCGGGTCTTGTTGCTGAGAGTGAAACAAAGATCTATGACATTTATCATATTGATCGTGGCTACGAAGATTATGTGGGTAAATTGCAGAATCTTGGTGCATCAATCGAGCGTAGGGTAGTTTAACAAAAGACTAAATTCTGAATATCGCCTTCAAGGTTTTGGGTTGGAGTTGTCTAATTCTTCCTGCGGTTTTTGCTTGTAATTGATAGTACTAGGGTTGTTTCGATGAATAATAATCGTTTTAATCGTTCGTCTCGTCGTTCTAAAAGCTGGTCTTCTTCGGTTATTGGGACGCATGCTTCTTCGGCTGGTCGTCCATCTCGTGGCTCAACGCACCAATCGCGTCGTCGTGCGCAAAGCCTCGGGGGAAGAACTGCTGAATTGCGGCAGATGAATTTAAACACAAGTTCTGTTTCTGCCGCTGCAGCGCGGCACAAAACAGGTCGTTCATTCACCAAGGATGCTCTTGCGCAACGTCGCCGACGCAGTATTTTTCTCGGGTTACTTGTCGCTGTTCTAGTGCTTGCTTTAGCTTTCGGGCTTGGCTCTTGTGCTTACAAATCTTCTATTTCAGGCGCAATGGCGCTCAACGATGATGAAGCTAAAAGTGCGCTTGTTGCACCAAAAGAAAATGAGCCCTATTACGTTCTTATTGCAGGTCTTGGGGACGACCCTCAAGTTGGTCAGACAGCGAGTTTTTTGATGCTTATGCGTGTTGATGAGCAAAATAAGCAAATTTCTCTGCTTGGTATTCCTGACAACATTGCTGTTTCGCTTTCAAAGTCGGGTGACTATATGCTTCGTGATGCTGTATCGGTTGGAGGAGAAAAAGAGTTAATTTCTGCCGTTTCGAGCAAACTCGATATTGATATTGCGCATTATATTCGTACAACTGAAAAAGATTTTGTAACCCTTGTTGACTCTCTTGGCGGAGTTCATGTGAATATTGAGCAGCGTGTGGACGATCCGCGTGTAAGCAACATTGTGCTCAACGTAGGGGAACAAGACTTAAATGGTGAAGAGGCGCTTGCCTACGTCAGTGCTTTTAATTACAAGGGTGGACGCACGGTGCGTTCGGGCATTCAAGAGCAGGTGCTTACCAGCCTTATTGCTAAAGTGCAGGATAAATCAGGCTTTGATTTTATTACGACCGCTGATGCTCTTTCGAAAACATTTAAAACAGATCTTGGTTACGAAGATCTTATTAAGATCAGTGACGTTTATTCATCTTGCGAAAACAGGTATTACGCAAATATACCTGGCTCTCAAACTATTGTGGGTGACAAAACTTATTACTATATTTCTTCGGTGGGTTGGGCAAAGGCCAAGGAAAAGTTTATGGCTGGCGAAGACCCTCAGGTATATCTTGATACAAGCCAGGTCAACAAGGCTGAAACTACCGTAGAGGTTCTTAATGGTTCTGGTTCTGAGGGACTTGCAACACAGGTTGGGGATAAATTAACTCAGGCTGGTTATGAGGTTACCAAGACGGGGAATGCACCATCGTATGTCTATGACGAAACTTTGATTGTGTACAAAGAAGATAAAGATGCGCTTACGGCAGAGGCGATAGTGCAAGATCTTGGTGCAGGACGAACTGTTTCTGCAGGCTCTTTCTATACGCTTGAGACCGATATTCAGGTGTATGTAGGAAAAGATTGGAAAGCCATTGGTTAGTTTTGATCCTATTGCATATCTCAATGAACCGCGGTGGCGTAGCATGTCTCTGGGGCTTGACCGTATCTCTGAGCTTCTTGATGCACTGGGTAATCCGCAGAATAACCTTCGTTTTGTCCATGTTGCTGGCACGAACGGGAAAGGGTCAACGAGCGCTTTTATAGCACAAATCTTGCAGGAAGCAGGATATAAGGTTGGCTTATTCACGAGTCCTTACATCATAAAATTTGAAGAGCGTATTCAAATCAATAGACAAACAATTCCTTATAACAATTTAGTAGAAGTAACCGCACGTGTTCGTGATGTTGCAGAAACGATGCAGGAACATCCAACTGAATTTGAACTCATGACCGCAACGGCTTTTCTGTATTTTTCCGAAAAGAAATGCGATGTTGTGGTTACTGAGGTAGGACTTGGTGGTCGTTTAGATTCAACGAATGTGATAACCAACGTTGAGGTGTCGGTGATAACTCCCATTGCATTTGATCATTGCGCTGTTTTGGGAAACACTATCGCTGAAATTGCACAGGAAAAGGCTGGCATTATTAAAAAGGGTGTTCCTGTAGTGAGTGCTTCTCAAGTCAAAGAAGCTCGAGAAGTTATTGAAAGGACGGCAAAAGAAAAAGGCGTTTCGGCTTCTTTTGCAGAGGGGGCAATCGAGGGCGACAATGCCTGTTTTAGCTACGGGGGTTTCAATAATCTGAACATTTCTTTATTGGGTCGTTATCAGCGTAATAATGCTGTTTTGGCACTTGAAGCGGCACGGTGTTTGCAGAATAAAGGTTGGAGCATTAGCAACGACGCTATTTATAAGGGTTTGGCTCATACGGCTTGGCCAGGCAGATTTGAAATAATCGGTCGTGAACCTCTTGTTATTGTAGACGGTAGTCATAATGAGCAGGGTGTTGAGTCGTTAGTGGAAACACTCTCGTATCGTTATAAGGATTATCCGATAGTGTTTGTGGTGGGAATTCTTGAGGATAAAGCTCATAGAAAAATGCTCGAGCGCTTAGTTTCTCTAGGTTCTGCGTTTGTTGCAATTCCTGTTAACAATCCTCGTGCTTTTCCTGTTCATGCGTTGGCGCAAGAAATTGAGCAAGTCGTAGCCGAACGCTTGCTAACTGTAAACGTGTACGAGGCGCAAACTATTGAAGAAGGAATTGCGAAAGCGGTTGCTTTAGTCCCACATGATGGAGTAATATGCGCATGCGGAAGTTTGTATTCCATAGCAGATATCAAAAGGGTTGTTAAGAATTTAACTTTAAAGTAACAATCCTGTTGCCGAGTTGTTCGGTCTTGACTGTTATGACTAGGATATACTCTCTTACGTTGTTTGAGTATCTCGAATGGGCTTGGGCGGCGCCAAGTTCCGAACCTGGTCAGGTCCGGGAGGAAGCAGCCATAAGGGACCGCTGACGAGCGCCCTTGCCTATTCGGGATACTCTTTTATGTAACGGAGGACTTTTCTTGGAATTTATTCAGTTTATTCTTGGGCTCTTGCAAGATCCGCGTGGGGCAATTGCAGGTTGGATTATTTCCCTTGGACCAGTTTGGGTATACACTCCGCTTTTTTTCATTGTGTTTGTAGAGACAGGCTTGGTCTTTTTTCCGTTTCTTCCTGGTGACTCTCTTCTTTTTGCTGCGGGTGTTTTTTCGGCAGATGGCGGCGGACTGAACGTCGTTGCTACGTTGGTAATTTTCTATGTTGCGGCAATTTTAGGAAACACTTCCAACTACTGGATAGCGCGCTTGTTTGGTTCTCGTATTATCGATTCGGGCAAAGTTAAGGCTCTCACTCCAGAGCGTATGGCTAAACTCGATCATTTCTTCGCAAAATACGGCGGACTCACGATTGTTATTACACGTTTCATGCCTTTCTTTAGAACATTCGCCCCATTTGTTGCCGGTACGGGTCATATGAATTTTGGAAAATTCACCCTGTTTAATTGCATTGGCGGCATTTCTTGGGTTTCGCTTTTTGTTCTCGTTGGATATTTCTTTGGTGGAATTCCCTTTGTTCAGGAACACTTTGAGATAATCGTTTTGGGTATTGTTGCCGTTTCTGTTGCTCCAGCAGTAATTGGGGCAATTAAGGGTGCTCTTTCGGCGCGAAAAAAGAAAAACCAAACTCTTGCAGAGTAGAGTTTTATGAAGGCTCACATATGCTTTCTTATACTTTAAGGAAGCGTTATTGAGTTAGTTCTAGAAAGGCTTGCGTTATGGCAGAGGCGTTGTATCGGAAATATCGACCATCCACGTTTCGCGATATTGTAGGTCAGGAGCATATCGAAAGAACCCTAAAAAATGCAATTGAGCAGAACAAGGTTTCGCATGCCTATCTTTTTTGTGGGCCTCGAGGAACGGGTAAAACTACTACTGCGCGTATTCTGGCCAAAGCTCTCTTGTGCGAAAAGGGGCCAACTATTGACCCCGATGGTACCTGCCCCGAATGTGAAGCCATTGCTAACGGCAATCATCCCGATGTTTATGAGCTTGACGCTGCGAGCAGAACGGGCGTAGAAAATGTTCGCGAAGAAATCATCAGTCGCGTTCACTATGCGCCAACGCGTGGTTCCGTCAAGGTTTATATCATTGACGAGGTCCACATGCTTTCTCAGGCAGCTTTTAATGCGTTGCTTAAAACCTTAGAAGAACCTCCTGAGCATGTAATTTTTATTCTTTGTACCACCGATCCTCAAAAGGTTCCCGAAACCATTCATTCGCGTTGTCAGCGTTTTGACTTTCATCGTATTTCGGTCGATACCATCGTTACGCGTTTAGGCGCTGTATGCATGCAGGAGGGTGTTGAATTTGAGCCTGAGGCTCTTGAGCTTATCGCGTATCGTGCTGATGGCGGAATGCGAAATGCACTCACTTCTTTAGAGCAGCTTATTGCTTTCGGGGAGGGCTCGGTCACATTGAGCGGAGCTCAGAATCTTTTAGGGTCGTTGGACGATTCGGGTTTGGCAGAAATTGTTTCTGCCATTGGCATGCGCGATGTTGCTGCCTGTTTTACGTGGACGGCGCGCTATGTTGAGACAGGCGCGGATTTAGCCCAGTTTGTTCTTGATTTAACCGAGCATGTTCGTAATCTCTACCTTTTGAGTGTAACGAAGGGGGAAGTGGAGCTTTCTGTTCCTGATTCCTCAAGAGAAAATATGAAGGGCGAGCTGAAGCATTTCAGTCAAGATCGTCTTTCTCGCTTATTGGGTATTCTCGATGAAACAATCAAAGAGCTTCGTGTATCGAGTAATCCGCGATTGAGTTTTGAAATTGCTCTCACTCGAATGGTTCGACCTGAATCTGATTTAACTTTAGAGTCTCTTGCAGAACGTATTGAGTCTTTAGAAAAACGCCTCTCTGGAAAACTTGATCCGCAAGCCTATATTGGTGTCCCGGTTGTACGCGCTTCTGCGCCTGCTGGCTCGGTGCCAATTTCGCCTGCTTCAGCCTCTGCTCCATCGTCTCAGGCGGATGCCTCCGTGATGCCCGCCAGGTTTGCGACTGAGGGTTCCTCTGCTCCTGCTGTATCCTCAGTGTCGTCGGCGTCTGTGCAGCCGCCTTTTGCTCAAACAGGCACTGCTTCCGTAAGCCAGACTTCGTCCAATGCGTCATCTCCGAAAAAACAGCCGGTTGCTGAGCAGGTAGCTGCTCAGCGTATTCCCAGTTCAGCTCAAAATACCCAATCAGTTCAACGGAAGGCAGCTGTTTCGTCTCAAGCTTCTTCGAGCGCTTCGTCGTCATATGTATCTGTCTCGCACCCCTCTGCCGCTACTTCTCAAACAGTTTCTTCCGAGCGGCCTCGAGCATCTCAATCTGCGGGAAAAAGCACCGTTGATCTTTCCAATCCTGCAAACTTGCAGCGTATGTGGCATTCGATTACTTCCCATTTAAGGAAGGTAAATCCAGCGCGCGGAGTGTTATTTATGAATTCTCGTGTTTCTGCGGCAGATCAAAACACTACGATTCTGGTTGAGTTTAGTGCGGATAGCGGTTTTGCCTACACGGCAGCACAGAAGCCAGAGGTTCAAGAGTTACTTAAACAATCCATTCAATCTGTGGTGGGTGTTCCTGTTCCTTTTAGGCTTGAGCTTGCTGGAGGGAATGCTTCCGCGCCAACTGTACCAACGTTTGCGAATGCCGCTAAGGCCTCTGCCGCACCAGTGCGCTCCGTTGTGCCTGAACCAACCAACCTTTCTCAAAGCAGACAGCAACTCACATCTTGTTCAGTGCAACCAGCCACTCAAGGAGTGAATCAATCGTTTACTTCGCAACAAAGCCAGGCTCCTGCTTCGTCGCAAAGCCAGGTTTCCGCGTCACTACAAAGCCGGGATTCTGTGTCGACAGGCCAAATATCACCTCAGGGCACAGCCAATGCACCGCATCAAGCACCCGTCGTTTCTGCTCCTTCTTCTTTCCCAGAAGATGAGAGCGTTCCTTTAGACGTGTACGAGTCGTACGCTTCCGCCGAATATGATTCAGACAAGCAGGCGTTTTCGATGCCTGCCGACGCTTCTCAACCAACTCGTTCTACGTCTGCGGTATCAAGCTCACAACCCACGCAAGATTTTTCTTCTGAAGCGGAGGAAATAAAGAGTATTTTGACTGCTAGTTTTGGAGAAGGAATAAAGTTTGAGGAAGTTAATGAGTAGCTTCTTATACAATGCTAAAAGCTTCTTTTAATAAATAACTCAAGGAATGGAGATTTCTATATGAACATGCAGCAAATGATGCGCCAAGCACAAAAAATGCAAAAAGAACTTGCGAAAGCCCAGGAAGAAATTGCTTCCATGACATTCGAGGGTTCTGCTGGCGGCGGGATGGTTAAAGTTGTTGCTTCGGGTGATATGAAAATTTCGTCAATTACGATTGATCCAGATGTTGTCGACCCAGAAGATGTCGAAATGCTTCAGGATATGGTTTGTGCGGCAGTAAATGAAGCATTGCGTGGTGTTGGCGATCTAAGCAATCAGCGTATGAATGCTGCTACAGGCGGAATGAATATCCCTGGCTTAATGTAGTGGGTTTGTTTTATGTATTCAGCTTCGGCTATTCAAAAGCTTCTTGACGAACTTGAGCGCCTGCCGGGCATTGGACCAAAATCTGCTCAGCGTATTGCCTATTGGATTTTAAATTCCGACAAATCAGATGCGCTGCGTTTAGCTAATGCTATTGTTGAAGTTAAAGATACGGTCCATTTTTGTTCAAAGTGTTTTAATTATGCGCAAGATGATCTTTGTAATATTTGCGCTTCAGAAAAAAGGGACGCTACTACTATTTGTGTAGTTTCGGAACCACGTGATATTCCTCCTATTGAGCGGACTGGCTCGTTCAATGGGGTCTATCATGTGTTGGGTGGCGCTTTGTCCCCTTTGGAGGGCATAGGTCCGGAGCAACTTCATGTTACTGAGCTCCTTTCGCGTCTCAATGATCCGAGAATTTCGGAGGTTATTCTGGCGACTAATCCTAATGTTGAAGGTGAAACTACGGCTAGTTATCTTGCACGTTTGATTAAGCCGACGGGAGTTAAAGTCTCTCGTTTAGCGAGCGGTCTCCCTGTAGGGGGAGATTTAGAGTTCGCTGATGAGGTTACGCTTGGTCGAGCCATTGAATCTCGCCGCGTTCTGTAAAAGGACGCGGTTTTTTATATTTGGAAGAACCGCTTTGGTAGTCAAAGAAATAGACCGACAGAGGCGAGAGTTCTTGTCAAAAGCTACCTATTACCCATGCCACTAAGTGCATTGAGGTTTTCTCAAATCGACCTGATTTTTTCGTCATTTTCTTTCATTTTAGAGCTTGAAAACTGAATTTCGGTTTGAATAAGTAATTACTCTTCGTAAGAAAATTGTACAGATTCTTTTCTTTGTATAATTACGAAGATTTATACCCTAGCTGTGTTCACCATTCTCATGTTAAAGGGAGGGCATGTGTGATGAGTGCTGTTGGAGTTAATTATTCTTGGGGAATGGATTTTTCTCAAGAAGGAGCGGTTGTATTTCGTCTTGAGTCAGCGGATTATCGAACGAGCGCAAGTGAAAGAACTAAGCGTAAAATTGCGCAGGCGTTCGAGAGCGTTCTTAAAGTGAAACCGTTCGAAAAAATCATCGTTTCGGATATTACGAGCAAATGCGGTATTTCAAGACAAACCTTCTATAATCATTTTCTTGATAAATACGATCTGGTTAATTGGATATATCAGCAGTTGCTTCATGCTACTACTCGAAGAATTGGCATCGATTTAACATGGGAGCAGGCAGTTCGCTCAAAGCTTGAAATCATGAAGAATAACGCGGAGTTCTTTTCGGAGATTTTTAGCGTTACCCATTCTGAGGGGCTTTTGAATACCGAGGCGGAACTTGTTTTTGATTACTATCAAGATAACCTCATGCGTCTCGTTGGCAAGAAGCTCAATGAGCTTGAAACGTATTCTTTGAAGATCTATTGCTATGGCGCAACAAGGATGACGGCGGAATGGATTTGTTCAGGGGCAACCATGCCAATAGAGATGATTATTGTTGCAAATAAAGTCGCATTGCCTCCATTTGCCCAAAAGATCTTTCTTGCTTGAGGTGTTGTGCTGGTAATTAGCAGGCGTATCAAATAAACGGATCGGATCCTTGCGAAGATTTGTAGACGATGTTTGTTTGCCGTTGAAGCTTTAGTGAGCCGTTTTTACTTATATAGATTGCTTCAAGAGTTTTTAAGGATCAGGCAATGTGTGCTCATGCAGTGATATCCGTTTGTCTTTTTTGGTGTAGATTGCGTTGATACTGCTACGGACGAAGCGAAAAAGTGCGGTCCGCAGAGAACAGTGAGCGTTTAAATTAGACAAAGTTTACTGGGTTATTTAAGTTCAGAGGAAAAAGAAGTAAAACAACAGAAAGGGTAATTGTGTACAATTCGCTTTCGGTGTCACTCTTAGCAAAAAAATACGAATATACGATAGAAACTGAGCCTAAAGTTTATTACCTTCCTAAATAAGTTATGGATGCCAAGGAAGTTTCGCGACATGCTATGCCACGGAAACTTACCCCCTCCAAATGTGAGTAAGTAAACTTCTGAAACCGTCCATAATTAGAGAAGATACGGTCACCTTCTCGTGTTGCTTATGGAGGCGAACAGTCATCCAGTCGCCTCGTAGCAACACCCTTTAGTTAATCCTCGAAGAATGAAGCAAGTCGGTTTTATAAAAGCTTAACTTTTTTAAAAGAAATTTAAAATTCCCCCTTTACAACTCACTTCTTTGAGGTACTATAGCTAAGCCCTTTGACGAGGAGTAAGAAATAACTCCTTTGCTTTCAGAAACTTTTAAATAATTTAAAAAAAGTTCTTGACAAGTGCTAAGGGAAAGAGGATTATATCTTCTTGCGCGATTCGCTCCGGCGAATTGCAAAAGCCCTCAAATAGAGAGCTTTAGAACCTTGAAAACTGGATACTGTGAACGAATAAGAAATTAAGCTAGATAAACCTGTCAATGTGCTTGATCTCAATTAACAGAGCTAAGCAAGCACTTTGATTTTTAACACCAAGATTCAAACTAACTTTAAATTTAACAGCCACTTAGGTGACTGTGTTTTAAACGGAGAGTTTGATCCTGGCTCAGGATGAACGCTGGCGGCGTGCTTAACACATG
>OLPR01000167.1_pt1 | contig 65622 bp, 120 predicted proteins | sample 1672761 | NCBI WGS metagenome assembly OLPR01 (sample SAMEA3136721, study PRJEB25190) | human gut metagenome | biome: human gut; feature: human-associated habitat; material: faeces | place: Austria | collected 2013 | reverse complement strand
CGCCGTGATGGTCTGGCCGACCTCCGCCGTGCCGGAAACGGAAACGCCGGAAGCAGTCGGCTTCTGGTTGCCGGGGAAGCTCTTCACGCCGATTTTGTTCTGGTCGATCTGCTCGAAACCGGGCAGCTGCGCCAGAACAGAGTCGACCAGCGCGTAATTACCGCTTGCGTAACCGGCAAACAGCTGCCGGTTGTCGCCCTCGCCCTTCAGGATCGCCAGATTTTCCTCGATGCCGGTGATCTTGCTGTTCTGATGATCGTTTGTTTCGACCCAATTACTCTCGCCCTTTTCGCTGCCGCGCGGCGAAGCGTCGGTATAAATCAGGATATTGTTCTCGAAGGTATTCTGGATGTAGAAATCCGTCGCGCCCTCTCTCGCCGCAGCCATCCACGGCCAGCGTTCCGTATACCGTTCGTTGTTCCAGACCTGCTTTAGTGTGTCCGCTGTTCCGTAGCCGCTGTCGCTGGTCATGCGCGTTTCAAAATTGCTGTCGATATACGCATAAAGCGCGCACGGCATATCAATAAAGAGGTTATTTGTGATTACATTGTCATGGCCGCAGTTGATCTTGATCGCTTCGATATAATTTCCAGAAGCACCCGGGCCAAAGATATTGCCGGTGATCGCTGCGCCGCTCAGGCCGTCGTCCATGTAAACGGCGCTGCCCGCGAAGTTGGGATAGGATGCGTCGTTGTTGCCCAGGTTGTAGAAATGATTGTTCCGGATAATCAGTCCCTGGCAGCGCGCGTCACGCCCGCCGTAGACTGCAGCCATATCCTTGCCGTTCAGGATCACGTCATGGAACGAGTTGTTTTCAATCACGCAGTCCAGCGAGGTCTCCGCATCGCCCGCAATGGCGAAGTTCAGCGCGATGTCCGTGATGTTATAGACCTCATTGCTGGAGAAGGTATTCTTCACACCGCGAAGCTTCACACCACCTTCGTTGAACGTGCGGTGCTGGTTCGTATCGTGGATGCGGCAGTTTGAGATGAAGTTGCAGCCCGGCGTCATGGTCTGGAAGTCGCCGCCGTCCAGATACATGGCCGTGACGGACGTATAGGCGATTTCAGAGTTCTGAATGCCGGAGTTCGTGGCGTTGTCGATGCTGATGGCTCGTTCTTCAAAATCCGTCAGCGTACAGCTGTCGATGACACAGTGGTCGACGCCGTCCATGACGATGCCGTTCTTTTTGGAGGACGTGACCGTCAGGCCCTCAAGATTGAGATACGACGCATTTTTGACCGAGATCAGGTCAAAATTGCTGCTTGTCATGCGGAGCGTCGAAGCTGCCGTTGCATTTGCGAACGGATAGATATAGAGCTTGCCGCTCGTCTGGTCATAGTACCACTCGCCCGGCTCGTCCAGCGATTCATACGCATTGTAGAGCAGCATAGGCTTCAGCCCGGCGGCGCTGCCATAATGGGACGCATCCGTCGCCGTTACAATGCCGGTTTCCGGATCAAGCGTGCCGTGGAAGCCATGAAGCGCCCAACCGTAGGAGAAATAGCCAAAATAAATGCGGTCAGCGGCGTTATGATCCCAACCGAGAACTGTTTCGTCTGTAAGCTTAATCTTGGGATAGGTGCCGCTTGTCTGCGTGGGATCGACCGTCTCCACGTGCATCCAATCCTCGGTTGAGTTGGAGTTCGGGTAGCGCGTCAGGCGCATATGCTGTCCATCCAGCGAGAAAAGCGGTGCGTCGATGCAGAAGTTGCTCTGCGTCAGACCAACGCTGATCGTGCCCAAACCAAGTGCGCTGGCATCGGCCACCATGACATGCTCCTGCGCGTCCGGCGAAAGCTTTTCCTTCATTTCACCGGAAACCGGCTCAAAGGCAGACAAAGAGGCTCCGGCGCTGCCGGTAATGATGACCGTCTCGCCCGGATAGGCGCGCCACGTCACAGGAAGCTCTTCCGTGCCGCCGTCCGCTTCGGTCAGCTCGAACGTCTTATTCAGCACATAGGTGCCGCCGCGCAGATAGACCGTTGTGGGCAGCTCCGTCGAGCGGTTCTCACGCAGATAGTCGCGCACAGCCTCCAACGAGCCGAACGGCGCGTCCTTGCTGCCGTCGCCGTCACTGCCGCCGCTCGGAGACACATAGACCGGCTGTTCCGTGGGTTCCGGATCGGGATCGGGGTCAGGATCGGGCTTCGGATCGGGGTCCGGCTTCGGGTCGGGATCGGGTCTCAGAATGGGGATAATCGCGCCGATACTGGAGCTATCCTCTCCCAGCGCTTCTCGGTAAGCCTTTTCCGTAAACACGCCCTTCTCGATCAGCGTCTGTGCCAGCGTCTTGCCGCCGGATTTGAATTTCGTCTCCAGCAGCGCCCAGATCACGTCAACGGCGTTGCCGCGCGTATACTCGCCGCTGTTTGCGGGCACGACCGACAGGCCGAGCTTTTCCGCCAGCTCTGCCGACTTGTTCCATGTAAAGTCCGTGTCGTCCTCATATTGCAGCAGACGCAGAACCATCGTCAGGAACTGTGCTTCCGTCACGAGCTTGCCGTAGCCAAAGAGCGTTTCGCTGACGCCCTTGACAAGCGCATTCTGATAGCCGTAGCCGACATAAGGGCTGGCCCAGGCCAGAACGTCCGTAAACGGATGCTCCGGGTTCTTTTCCTTCGCTTCCGCCTCCGCGCCGAGCAGGCGGACGATCAAGGTGATCGCCTGTTCGCGCGTCAGCGTCTTTTCCAGCTCGAAGCCCTTGTTTGTGCCCTGAAACAGGCCAAGGGTCTTCAGCGCTTCGGCCTTCTGCAGCGTCGTGTAGCTATGGCTGCTTCCGGCGGCCAGCGCCGGAACACAGCTCAGGAGCATCGCAAGCAGCAGCAGGACTGCAACGCAGGATTTATAAATTCGTTTCATAAATCAGTCTCCATTCCAAAAATAGTGCGCCGGGCATCAGCCGGAGAACGGCAGATATCCGGCTGAAACGCTGGCGTGGATTTTTGAGACGCAGAAAAAAGGTCTGCAGCTCGCATTTGAAAAGGACGTTGTGCTTGCGGCGGGAAGTGATGCCGGCGCATACGGCGTACTTCACGGAAAAGGAATCCGGGAAGAAGAGAGTGTAATGCGAAAAATCCTTGGGGCAGAAAATGGGCAGGAGCTGGAAAAGCGGCTTGCGTTTGGAGAAAAAAAGATCCGGGAAAAATTCTGAAAATTTTCTGCGTTTCAGGCTTTAGAAAAAATTTAGAATTAAACGGGCAGACAATGCTTGCGTTTTCGCCCGGACTGTGGTAAGTTTAAATCACTTTTACAAGAACTTTAGAGAAAATGAAACAGGGATATTCTGAGACAGAGGGTAAATGCTATCCTCTGTTTTTTGCGTGCAAAAATGACTGTCTGGATGTCCGGTCCGCATCGACGGAAGGGAGAAAATGAAAGCAAAAGGAAAACTGGGGCTGCAGGGCTTTCTTTCCTTCCTTTTTCTGGCGGCGGGATGGTATCTGATGCAGTATTTCTGCGCCTATGTCGTACTGTCCGGGTCCATGGAACCGGAGATCCCGACGGGATCTGTTGTGGTTGTGGATGGACGGAAGAAGGAATGGAATCCGGGGGATGTGATTACCTACCGGAGAGGAAATATGGTGGTGACACACCGGATCGTGGAAAAGAGCGAGGAAGGATACTGTACTAAGGGGGATGCCAACGCGGAGGAAGATGCAGGCATCGTTTTGGAAAAACAGGTGATCGGGAATGTGATCGTAGCTCTTCCCTGGCTTGGCTTTGGTATCATCTGGCTCCGGCAGAGAGGAACACTCTTTTTTCTGGCCGTGGGAGCGGTGATGCTTTTTACAATCCGGCAGCTTTGGCGCGGTAGAAAAATCATGCAGGAAAACAAGTTATAAAAAGAATTAGCAAAATTATTTAGGAAAACAGGAGGAATTGATCTATGAAAAAACAGCGGAAAATCGTATTCTGGGCAGCATCACTGCTTCTGACAGGAGCCCTGGCAGCGGGCGGAACACTGGCGTATCTGACGGATAAGGATTCTGTGACGAACCAGTTTGTTGTGGGAAAAGTAGATATCGAAGGAAATGAACCATCGTACGCACCGGATTCGGACGGAAAGACCAATCATATTGTGCCGACCCAGGTGATTCCGAAGGACCCACGTATCAAAAATAAAGGTAAAAATGATTCTTACGTCTATATGGATGTTTCCATACCAATCGCAAAAGTGATCGTTGCAGATACATCCGGAAACCGTTTAAACGGCGGGGCAGCCGTCGATACGGAACTGTTTTCGATGAATCAGCTTTCGAAAAAATGGGTGCTGATGTACAAGAAAAAACAGAACAATTCGATGGTATATACATATCTCTACAATGAAGTGCTCGCAGCTGGCAAAACGACGGATCCTTTATTTACGAGCGTGACAGCAGCTAATATCGTGGAAGGGCAGCTGGATGAAAAAGAGGTCGATATTCCGATCAATTATTATGCAATCCAGGCGCTGAATACCGGTGAGGGAAGTACGGCTGCCGAGCGGGCAGCAAAGGCCTGGGAGAAGTATGTAAATCAGAATAATGGGCAGAAGGGGCAGGTAACGGCACCGCAGTCGGAGCCGGAACAGACAGAAGCACCTGGAATTTAAGCAGTTTTCTGGGGGACAAAAGATGAAGAAAAAGACGAAACGGCTGTTTTTCCTTGCGGGTGCGGCCGGGTGTACGATGGCGGCAGCCATTTGGCTGCTGCCGGGAACTTCGGCATATTTTACAGATCACGAGAGTGTCTGGAATCGTATGGTGTTCGGACATAATACAAGTACTATCGATGAAGAATTTCCGACACCGACGCCCGTACCGCCAGGGAAAAGTGTGGTAAAGAGAGTAAAAATCAGAAATGAAGGTTCCGTTGCCTGCTATATTCGTGCGGCACTTATATTCAGTGAACCAATTGAAGCGATTGAGGGACTTGATACGGAAAACTGGGTAAAAGGAGAAGATGACTACTATTATTACAAAAAACCGGTTTCAGAAGGCGAAAGCACGACGGAATTGTTTACCGGAATCCGCGTTGCAAAAGAAATGGAACAGAAAGAACTTGAGGTTTCGGTCTATGAGGAATCGGTGCAGATCCAGAAGGGGAATATGGTATTTCACGGCTATCGGGAGGCATGGGATGCTTATGAGAGAGGTGGTCAGACATGAAAGGAAAACGCGTCAGGATCGGATGTGCGGCGGCAAGTCTTCTGATGGGAATCAGCGGAACGTATGCCTATTACCGGAGCAGTGTTGAGACCATTAACAAAATAGCTGTCGGAGATGTAAATATTGGAATCTGGGAATATGAGGAAGACGGGGATGGAGAAAAGAAGTATGAGGGACCGGAAAACGGCATTGTACTGCCTTCCCAGGTGATTTCAAAAATTCCGCGGATCACCAATTATGCCGAACCATGCTATGTCCGCGTAAAGCCTGTGTTTGATGCGGAAGAAACGCAGGATTACCGTCTGGGGGAAGAGGATCTTGGGGGAATCGAGGACGTCTGGCTGAAAGCAGGAGAGTATTATTATTATCCCAAAGTGCTGGGAAAGCAGGAATCTGTCGATTTTTTCCGTACAATCACCATTCCATCTGCGTGGACCAGTGAGGCGGAGGGACAGGTGCTGTCCGTTGAAATCCAGGCGGAGGCCGTACAGGCAGCGAATGTGACGCCGGATTTTACGGCAGAAGCTCCGTGGGGAGAAGAACTGGAAATTGAACAGTGTGTCCACGAGGCGGATAATACCGTTTCGGAGGTTTCGCAGCAGAGCTTCCTCACCGTTTCGTACGAAGGAGCAGCGCGGAATCTGATCTTGGCACCCGACAATTTCTTTCGGAACTTTCCAGTGCTGATGCCGGGAGATGAATGGGAAGATACGTTCACACTGGTGAACACGACAGCAAGCCGTGCAGAATTTTTTCTGCGGACGGAACTTCCGGAAGAACTCAGTGAAACAGAAAAAGAACTGCTTTCCAAGGTGAAACTGGAAATACGAGAGGGAGACAGCATGATTTATGAAGGTGATTTAGAGAGTGAGGGACTATGGGCAGCAAAAAGTCTTGGAATATGCAGTCCAGATGAACGGAAAGAAATCTGTTTTTCAATCCGTGTGCCGTCAGAACTTGGAAATGAATGGGCACTTCGGAAAAGCGGGGTAAAATGGATTTTTTCTGTCGAAGGAGAAGATCTGCCGCAGGAAGAAGGCCCCTCTATCTGGCACAGCGCGCCAAAAACAGGTCTGCGCGATCCGTCAGCAGCGGTCCCCATTGGAATTGCCGTGACAGGAGCCTTCCTGTTTCTTACCGCGGGCCGGTCTGAAAGGAGGAAAGAATGAAAAGAGCAAAGAAAAGCTTCTGGTTTCTCGCAGGAATTCTGCTGTTGTTGGGATTTTGTTTTCGGGAAGATGTTCTGGCTTCGAGTCTTACGAGTCTTCCTTCTCTTTCGAAAGCCGGAATCGGAGAAGTTGTATCATCGGACTCTGTTATTGACGGCCGATATGATTTTACCCCGCTGATCGGAAGTGAGACAAAAATCTGTTTTGGAAGTACAGATGGAAGTACCTGGGACAATCTGTTCTGCAAAAACGGAGAGAGCCATTCGAAATGCTGTTCCACATGGTGGCCGGCGGCCGATGTGAAGGGATGGAGTAATCTCCGTTCCTTCACGCCGCTGGAGTCGAAAAAAGGAAAAATGTATGCGGAATATACGAATGTTGGAGAGTGCCACGGGGAAAATGTAACGATGCGGATCTGGCTGGAAGACTGGCAGAACACGGTTGTACCATCAGGGTATGAGGACGTGGATGCGGTAGTCGTGGCGATTGACCACAATAAGCCGGTCATTGATATTAAAGGTCTGCTCTGGATCAAGGTACGGTTTGCTTATTACGACAGTAAAGGAAATCCGCTGAATGTGAAAGGATATTTTACACTTTCAGATCTGGACTTTAAGCAGGGCTTTTATCTGGCAGATGAGACAGAACATATCTATCTGACGAAGGAGGCAGATGCCAGAATCGTCTACGATGCCAGAACAGAAGCGATCTGGTCGGCAAGACGCGGCTCTGAGCCGGACGGTGGAACAACTCCGGAAAATTCGGAAGGCTGGGTTACATTTACCTTTGAAGGAAATTCCCAGACGATGATTTTCTATGATGGAGGCACTAACGATGCGGTAACTGGTCCTGGCGGCGGAGTGAAAGCACCGAAAAAATGGCCGGATAATTTTGTAAACGATACTTCCAGTACGTACAACAACTGGCATGGAGCATCCCGGGAAACGGGAATAACTGTTGTGCCGTGGAATACTTCGGAATTTGGTTACACAGCGAACGTTCCCTGTCATCTGTCGAAAGGAAGATACTTATGATGGATATGTATATGTTAAAGAATACCTACTATATGTGGTAGTAGGTATCAGAGAAGCTCTATATCTAGTATAAATTCACCTGGACGTTCGCGACTATATTCTATTGTAGAGATGATCTCTTTCAAATAATCATTTTTAATTTTAGCACTGACTGTATCATCTCGTAGACTTTCCACTGCATTAGATAGTAAAATGATCTTTTCTTTATAGTCGATTTTTTCAGGTATTGATTTTTCAAGATCGCGTATTTGTCTTTGCATGTTTTCTAATGATTCATTATTAATTACTTTTCTTTCGATGAATTCATTATTATTTAATATTCCGTTTTCCCATGAATCAAATAGTTTTGTTATTTTTTGCTTTAGTTTCGTTTCCTCTCTTTTTAATGTTTGAATCTGCATTTGAATATTCGTATCATCGTGCTGAAAATCGTTATTGATTTCAATTTTAAAATCTTCAATATATAATTCAAGGGCACGAATTAAAGTATCGATGACATCTGTATACATGACGGAACTTAATTTGCAATAAGGAGAGCCGTCATGGTTATACCTTGGCGAAACGTTGTATTTTCTGCTATCATATGTCCTGAGATTCATAACTCTTCCGCATTTTTTACACCGAAGGAGACCGGCTAAAGGGTTTACTAATTTGTAGTCGTATTTTGTTCTAGTTTCCGTAAGCCTTGAATTTACTTTAGCAAATGTCTCCTCGTCTGTTAGTGCGTATTTTTTATGCTTGCCATCGTATTCCATATAGTGATTTTTATTTAATGTCGTTAATCTGGTTTCGATCTTGCCATCAACCATTGTTTTTATGGTTGTTCGATTATTCCACCGCACTTTTCCAATATATACAGGATTTTCAAGTATTCGTTTTACACTAACTCTTGACCAATAATAGTCGCCATTATATGTTGGAACCCCCATATCTTTTAAATGCCTTGCAATGGTCAGAAGAGGGACGTTGTCAGCAGCTAAGTCAAAAATTAGTTTTACAATTGGAGCTTCATCCTTATTTGGGATGAGTGTTCTTCCAGTTTTTGTTTTGACTATATTATAACCATATGGCCTATGCGATGCCATATAGTTTCCTTCAACAATGGCTTGCATTCGTCCTCGTTCAAGGCGCTTTTTTATCATTTTGTATTCTCTGCGAGACATGAAGAGTTCAAATTCCATATATTCTTCATCTTCTTGCGAATGGACTATATCATACGTTTTTGTAGGGGTCACAACAAGCAGTCCTTTATTATAGTTTGAATATTTCAAGCAGTCCATTATTGTCTGGGCGTCGCCTTGATTTCCCCTAGACAATCGAGTAACTTCGACGACAAGTATTCCTCGATATTTTCCATCATAGCAATCCTGTATCAGCTTTTGAATTTCAGGTCTTGCCTCAATCGTTTCTCCGGAAATAATTTCTTCATATATTTTTGAAACGTATAGTCCTTTTCGTGCCGCGAGATCGGTAAGAATCTTCTTATGCCTTGCAAGGGTTTCACCATCACCTATTTTTTCAGCTTCAAGGTCTGCTCTGGATTTTCTAAGATATATGGCATATTTATCAATGTCAGAGTCAATATCGGAGTCGAGATCCGTTTCAGAATTATATTTTAACATGTGCTGTCATCTCCTTTATTTTTTCTCAGATATAACATAAATCTGGCGTATTCAGCGATTTTATTGTACTCAGAATCGTTGAATACTGTATCGCCAAACTCTTCACTCCACTGCTTGAATGGAGAATAATTTATCATTTTTTCCATGGTGTTCCTAGAAATACACCGTTCTCCGCTTTCATATTTTTTTAGGTCATCGACTGATATGCCTATTTCTTCAGAATATTCTTCCAGATCCATATGGCTTTTAAGACGTAACATTTTTGCAATATCGCCGACATTTACAGCATCTTCGTCATTCCACCCAAGCAAATATTCAGGCGTGGTCTGCAAAGCGTCTGCAAGAGGCCTTAATATATCTAACGGTAATGTATTAATTCCTCCCTTCTCATACCGATAGATTGTGGCCTTGTTTTTCCCTAAGATGTTTGCCAATTCTTCCATTGACATATTGAGATTTTGTCTCAAAATTCTTATACGTTCTCCTATATTCATATCGATCTCCTTTCTATTGATGAACTCAACTATATAATACAATAAAAGTTGCATACATGCAATAAAAATCTAACCTAGATTTAAAAATATTGCATAAATGCATATAAACTCTTGACAAAACACATAACGAATGATAAGGTTTGAGTATGCATATATGCAACGAAAGCATAGGAGGAGTAGTCATGAATGCAACAAAATTAAAAGAAAAAATACACGAAAAAGGATTCTCAGTATCAAAAACGGCAAGTCTCATTGGTATTAGCAAATCATCGCTCTATGAGAAAATCAACGGAACATGCCAGATGACCGTTGGCGATGCTGAAAAACTAAAGGAAATTTTGGAACTAACCAATTCCGAAGCATCTGACATCTTTCTGAGTTAGGGTTTCCACATGAAGGAGTATAAATACAACAATGCGATTATACGAATTACAGGGGACGTTGATCGCGAAAAGATAAGGGAAGCAACGATAAAATTTATGAAGAAAGTTGAAATAGAGAAACGAAAGCAAACAAAGGGGAAAATTCAAAATGGGGACAGTAATAAGAGCTGAGTTGTCAGAAAACAACAAATACTGGATAAGTAAGCATCGATATTATGAGTTAAAACATTTTTGCTTGCAGTATCCAGTATGGAAAAAAGCGTATGCTGCCATAAATGATAGTCCTGGATCGGCATCTATCATTGAAATGAGTCCATGCACGAATCTTGTATCTGATCGGACCGGTCGGAATGCGGTATTGAAAGCTTATTATGCTGAGCGAATAGAGTTAATAGAGCGGACTGCATACCGGACAGACCATGTACTTGGATCATACATATTACGTGCCGTGACGGAAGAATTATCATATACATATCTGCATTCAAAATTGGAAATGCCGTGTGGGAGAGATATGTATTATGACAGGTACCGAAAGTTCTTTTGGTTATTGAGCAACGAGAGAGATTGACATCGCGATAAATACATTGCCTTTTATAGAGATAGTAAAGAGGGTTCTATTTGGACTCTCTTTTTTCTCGCGAATTATACATTGCATATTATGAAAAAAAAATCGAGAACGAAGGAGAATATTTTATGGAAACAAATTTCAATGCAATGATGACAGCAGCAACAGATAAATATACTCAGCTTATCGATATTGCGTATAAACTGAAGAGTGGTGCAGGTGAAGAAGAAGACTACACGAAACTCATCAATATTATACACAGCAATTACATGGATGAGGCTGATCTGATATTCAATCTGTGCAATGAGAATCATACAGTTGAGGAATTGAAACCAAATAAAGAAATTCAGATTCCGATATTTATGGCTAAAAAACGGGGGGCTTAACAAAGCCTTCCTTTTCTTTTTTTTTACGGACATGGGTTACGTTGAATGATTGTATATTCGTAGGGTGAAAATTTCCCGGGTGGGATTTTTCATAAAACAAAGTGACGAAAGGAGGAAAATAACATGACTGGAGGTTTTATTGCGTTTGGAGTTGGTATTCTTATCGGATGCATCATGACTTTTATTATTGAAAGGAATTATAAGACCGGATATGGTGTCTTTAAAATCGAACAGATGGATGATCCGGATTATAAGGATTTCTACAAGATCTGTATCAGTGTGAGCAAGAGTCCAAAACTTCTTGATAAAAATAAGATCATTTTGCTAAAAGACAATTCGCCAAAATAACAAAGCCTATAATGAAAAATTCTAAGGAGGATGTAAGTATGAATGAAATCAAAGAGTTACTTAATGGCGAGATTGGTGACGAAATGGAAGTATTGAAAGATATGAAACTCGGCACTGATGAGTACAAAATTGCGGTTGATGGTGTTACTAAGCTTTATGACCGAGCTATTGAGATCAAGAAGATCGAGGCTGAACAGGAATTAAACCGACATCAGCATGAGGCTGACCAGAAGTTTAAGGAAGAACAGCAACGAGATGAAAGAAACGATCGCATGGTAAAGAACGGCTTAACATTGGCGGCATTACTTGTTACTACAGGAACGGCTGTATGGGGGACAATCAAATCAATCAAGTTTGAAGAAACCGGAACCATCACAACCATTATGGGCCGTGGATGGATCAATAAACTGATCCCGAAGAAGTAGATTCAAAATGGAGGGGTTAAGAAAAACTTAGCCTCTTCTTTTTCTTCGCGAAGATTACGTATCCCTTTATAGAAAAACTAAGGAGGTACGTATTATGTATACAAAGAAAGTTACGATTACGAAAGAAAACAGATTTGGAGATCGTTATACCATCGAGGATGAAAGATTGGTTTACGAAACGGAGGAAGAACGTATGGAGGCGGCGATATATAATCGAAGTCATTCAGACAGCTATACCGAACATTATCGTAAACGGATGTCATCGGTGATGGACGTAAAGATGGAACAGATTATGGATTCTATCCACGAATACTTTGATATGCTTGATATGAACTAAGTTTTAGAAGGAAGCAGATCTCACACGAGGTCTCTTCTTTTCGCGTGAAATACATGCCCCTTTATGAGAAATACAGCAATAAAATCAAAGGAGGATTTAAGTATGGCAATATTTATTACGAGACAAAAAAAAATGGATGACAGTTACAGGAAAGTCGAAGCTATGTACCGTAAAGGTCTTAGTACGAACGAAATTGCGAAAGCTGTCAATCTTGATCGAATGGATGTATTAGATATTGAACAGAAAATTTATCATTTAGATGTTAGAGCTGGAAAATTCAACTAAGGCAAAAGCCTGGGTGAAATATTCCTGGGCTTTTCTTTTTCGCGGCAAATTCTTATCCTTATATGAAAAATTCTAAGGAGGATATGAATATGGAGATTAAGGAATTTTATAAGAAATACAATCTGAATAAGTACACATTTGCTCAGTTGGCTGGCGTTGGAACGGAGTCACTAATCAAATTTGAAGAAGGTGAACAGATTCGTCAAAGTACGATTGAACGGATCGAGCAAGCTATGCTGATAATTGAGATGGGTGATTACGTTAGACCAAGATATGACAATTATAGAGGTAGACATAGTGTATCATATAAGGATGAATTTCGAAGGAAAGTACATATTTATATGCAATCTGTGAAGAAAATTATCGCAATAGGGCTCTAACAAGGGCTCTTTTGTCGTTTTTTTTTTATTATTTTATATTAATACGCGAGAAAAAATTAAAATAGACTTTAAGAAATTAAAATAGAGTTTAATTTTTACTTTAAAAGGAGTATGAATAATGCGATATTTTTATGAAAAACCGACGATATATGTACCAATGTATGGAGAAACATATTTCTGTAACCACCCGGTATATGATAAGTGCACATTATTCAAAATGGATTCAAAGGGTTTGGCGGTTATACAGCAGCGGTATGATCCGGATACAAAGAAAACTTGGTGGACAGAAATAGACCCATGGCTGGTGAATACAATATACCTCCATCCAGGATTCAAAAAGTTTTTTGACGAGAGATCTGGGGAACCATCAGATAATCTATATCCGACAGTAAGTATTCGCCAACTCATGTGGGCATTAAAGATCAAGCCGATTAAAAGAGAACGATGGGAGACATGCTTTGATCGCAGAGAAATTTAGCGAAATTTACATGGCATATTATGAAAGAATATTTTAAGGAGGAATTTATTTATGTGTAAATTTTGCAAACCGGATGAATTTGGAGATGGAATAGAAATTACTAAATGGATTAAGTCGAAAGAAGTAAGAATAGGATCAGTGTTCAACGCCATGATGTTAGAAGCTTGGATACTAGATGGTGATGAACACAAGTACAAACCAAAATTACGGTTAAGTTTGACTTGCCAAGAAGGTGATGATTTAGCGTATATGGACATTCCGCTCAGATATTGTCCAAAATGCGGAAGAAAACTTATAAATTGATATTTGATCAAAGAGTCTTGGGAAAAAACTGAGACTCTTTTTCTTTCGCGAAAATTACATATTCCTTTATGAGAAAGGAGGTATTTATATGTCACCAATAGTAATAAAATATGCAAAATTTATAACAACTATTATCAGCGCTGGGCTGACACTCGCAGCGAAAGGTAATACGGAGAAAATTATGGAGAATATGGTTACAAAAAAAGTGGCAGAAGAATTAGCTAAACGACATTTGTGAAAAAAATAAGAGGTCTTTGAATTTAGACCTCTTATTTTGCCAGTCTCGCGAAAAATACGCTCCCTTTTATAGAATAAAGATTAAAGGAGACAGATATGGATGAGATGAAAATAAAACTATCTACAAAAACGATGAGAAGTATTTTAGGAAGAATAATTTCTAAGGCGATATATAAGAATATGGGTATTAAACCTGATATCGATATTAAAGAGATTGAACTAGAAATGAAAAATGGAAAAATATATTTTCATATTAATGTAGATGGAAACATTGATGACTCGGCAATATTAAAGGTAACAAAATTAATTGATTCTGAAAATTGAGCTGTAACATTGGCTCAATTTTTTTTTTTGAAAGGATTCCAAAATGATCAGATTAAAAAGAGCCGTAACTATATGCATTCCAAAGAAGAAGAGTAATTTTCTTAGAAAACTCATATCTTCAAAGATGAAACCTTTAAACCCTATACATATTTGCAATAATGGGACAACTGAGTATATGGGTTTTCAGACAAGATATACTTTAAATGAGATTAGCAACATCCTCAGATCAAATATCCCATATTCGGATACCATCGTTGTTGGCGGTTTAATTATTGTGATGTGCCGATAATTGCAGGGAGAAAATTCAAAATGAATAATGTGAATATTTCAGATTTCTCAATAAATATGAAGGCAACTGGTAAAAACATTGTACAACTAATGAATGAAGCTGGAATCACAGTGCGTATGCTTCAGAGGTTTTTCGACTTTGAAAATCCCAATGCTATATATAAGTGGCGTCATGGTGAGTCGTTGCCAACAGTAGATAATTTAGTTGCTCTGGCATTTATTCTGCATGTAAAAATGGACGATATTATTGCTTTGGAAGGAAGATCTAGTCAAGAAAGGAGAAATACCATATGAAGAAACTAAAAATTAAGAGAAGCATCCCTATCATTCTTGCTGGAATTGGGACTGTAGGCGTTATTGCGACAACGGTTATGACAGCGAAAGCGACAATTAAGGCGACTGAGCTAATCGAAAAGGCAGAGGCTGAGAAGGACGAAAAATTGACAACTATCGAAACAATAAAAACTATCGCCCCAGTATGTATTCCAACGATTGCTGTAGGCGTAGCTACAATTGGATGCGTTATCGGTTCGGCAATCCTTTCGAGAAAACAGCAGGCAGCTTTGATTGGAGCATATAACTTTTTAGATCAGTCATATAAAAGCTACCGAAGAAAGCTAATCGAGATGTATGGAAAAGATACACATGATAAGATCGTAGAAGCAATCGCCGCTGAAAAAGCACAGCCCACATATATTCATGCCAATACGTTACTTAGTGATTGCACACAATATTTGGAAGAAGATTATTCAGAACCGCGTCTATTCTACGATACGTATTGTGGAAGGTATTTCGAGGCTCCACTCGAACAGGTTTTGATGGCGGAATATCATTTGAATCGAAATTATGTATTACGTGGTTATGCGGTCCTAAATGAGTTTTATGATTTCTTGGGACTTGAAAACACAGACTATGGCGCAGACCTTGGATGGATTGCAGATTGTGATAATGAGTTATATTGGATTGATTTCAATCACAGAAAAGTTGTCATGGACGATGGTCTGGAATGCTATATTATCGAGTGTGCATACGAGCCAGGAATCGAATGGCAGGAGTATTGTCTGTAAGAGTTCGCTAAAATTACATGGCCTCTAATGAAAAATATTCAATAGGAGGATTCTAAAATGAAACGTAAAAACATTGATACTATGAGAGAAGTAAGACTTTGGATTGGACAAATCGTTGTTCCAGCAATTACAGTTGTCGGATCAGCACTGGCTATCCCGGAAGTACGATCAGCAGTAGCGACGAAAGCTGAAGATTGGAAACAATCCATTGAACGAAAAATTAAACGAAAGGAGAACGAGGCTCGTTGAGGGCCTCTTATCTTTTCAAAATAGATTCGCGAAAAATACATAGCCTTTAATGGAAGAAATAGATAGTTTAATGGTAGAACACCAGATTATTCTGGAAGTACAGGTTTAAATCCTGTAATATTTCTTCTTTTCTTTTCAATACGCAGGTGACAATATTTGGTGATATTTTTGTATTGTCGCGACAGAAACACATCCTTTAATGAAATGACGAAAGGAGAACGGAAAAAAATGAAAATCAATAATTTAATTAAATCACCACTCTTTAAGAAATCTATCGCAATTGTGATGGCAATTGGTGCAGGTATTGCGGCGACAGCAGATGCAATTGCGGAACAAAAAAGAGATGAGGAATTGGAAGAATTGAAGCAAACAGTTTCGGAACTTCAGAATCAGGACAAATAGGGAACCCCACGAGGGTTCTCTTTTGTTTTTGATATATTTAAAATTTATTCAAAGGAGAATATCATGAAAACATTTAAAAAGCCAGGATTAATCAAAATGGCTAAAAAAGAAGTAGTGAAGCACAGCCCTGAAATTCTTACCGGAATCGGTATTGCAGGAATGGTCACAACGACAATACTCGCTGTAAAAGCAACTCCAAAGGTATTGGATCTTATCGAAGAAGAGAAAAAGGCAAGACTTCATGAAGCTACAGTAGAAGAAGCGCGCAAATGGAGCGAAGAAGGCGGGATCAAAATCAGTCCTATTGAGTATGTAAAGCTCGGATGGAAACCATATCTTCCTGCGGCAGTAACCGGAGTATGCTCTGTGGCTTGTCTTATTGGAGCTAATTCTGTACATATGAGACGAAATGCAGCACTTGCAACCGCATACCAGCTCTCTACAACAGCATTGACTGAATACAAAGAAAAAGTGGTTGAGACAATTGGGGGAAAGAAAGAAAAGACGATTAGGGACAGTATCGCTAAAGACAAGATCGAAGAAATTCCGCCAAGCAAGGCAGAGGTAATTGTCACAGATACAGGAACATCTCTATTCTTTGATCCATTATCTGCGAGATACTTTAAGTCCGACATCAACACTGTCAAGAAAGCAGTGAATGATCTCAATTGGAAAATGGGCTATGGCAGTGAAACGTACGCGTCACTCAGTCAGTTATATGACGAGCTTGGATTGAGGCATACGACAATCAGTGACGATATAGGATGGAATATTTCGGATGGAAACATTGAGCTGGATATCAGCGCGCAGGTAACTGAAAAAGGCGAACCGTGCCTAGTACTTGATTTTCTCAAAGCTCCAACATATGATTTCGATCGATATTTCTAATAGATCTATACCACGCGTCAAAAACAAAGACCTTTATAGAAATAAATTTTTATAAAGGAGAATAATTATGACAAAAAGAGCAAAAGAAATTATGGAAACAGAAGCAGATATCAGAGAACTTTACGAGAAAACCCATGATGATTTTATCAAATGTCTTACCCGAGAAAATATTACCGATGATGAGAAGGAATCTATTTTAAAAAGCTTAGATGAACTTGAACGCATTCGAAGTGATCGGGATAGATCTAATTCGGAATCTTGGTATAAGATCGATCTGCTACGCTTCAAGTTTTGCATTTGGAAAAATTATTATGAAAATTATATCTAAAAAATAAGTTTCTAGTTGAAGGCTCGTGAACACGGGCTTTCAATTTTCTAATACGCGAAATTTACAACGGCTTTAATGAGAAAACATTATAAATCTAAGGAGGATTTAATCATGAACGAAGAAAAAGAAGTAATGGAGACAATCGAGAACGAAGATCTGAGACCGGTAGAGTCTGAGGATAATATCTATGAAGAGGTTGAAGGCGGATCTGGAAAAGTTATCGGACTGGCAATAGCAGGAGTTGCTACAGTTGCAGCGGTAGGCATTGGACTGTATAAGAAACTTAAGGCTAACAAGTCCGATAAACCGAAAAGAAAACGTCTCAAACTCGTATGGGTTGATCCAAACGAAGAGGTTGACGAAGAAACAATCGTAGCGGATGTCGAAGCTGAAGAAGTTGATGACACAGAGACAACTACGGAAGAGTAATGTGAATCGAGGGAGGTACCTGAACAAGGTATTTCCCTTTTCTTTTTGGGAGGATGCCTATGGATGAATATCACACCTATAGTTATTGCGGACCGGTTGTGCATTTTGGAAAATGTGTAGCCTCGAAATGGAAAGGGGAAACGGTCGCTTTATCTGAAAGAAAGGCACGAAGCAATCTTACATATCAGGTGAAAAAGCAGATGAATCTGATTGCTGGCACGAATATTTCATTGCCTGGATCAATCAAAATGGTAGATTAATGAGGAGGTTTGAATGAAAGACTATCAGCCGAATTCACATAGAAGCAAAGAAGAAGCTTCTAAAGAAAAGAAAATTGAAAAGGTCGTTAACGGTAAAGTAAAGACCAGGAAAAACGAAGGACGTAAGTTAGCAAATATGTTCATTTCAGAAGATGCCGGAAACATCAAGTCTTATGTTGTTCTTGATGTTTTAGTTCCGGCTATCAAGAAAGCTATCGCAGACATTGTTACCGGTGGAATTGACATGCTTTTCTATGATGGAGGAAAGGGAAACAGTCGAAACAGAAGCGGTAGCAAAGTGTCCTATCGAAGTTATTACGATGACCGAAGAGATTACAGAGACGATCGTGATGATCGAGACAGATATAATTCCGGAAGAAGATTCGATTATGATGATATCATTTTTGAAACCAGAGTCGATGCCGAAAGAGTCCGTGAGCAGATGAACGACGCCATCAAGAGATACGGATTTGTCACAATTGCAGACATGTACGACATGGCGGATCTTCAAGCGCCGTGGACAAGTGCCAATTACGGATGGACAAATATTCGCACTGCCGAGACAGTAAGGGTATATGACGGATACATTATCAAACTGCCAAAAGCAATGCCGATCGATTAGGAGGATAAAATGAAAAAATTTGATTGCGATAATTGCGCTAACAATAAATCGCCATACGTATGCTGTGATTGCGTGTCGGCAATAGCGGATGATGGATCAGAAATAATACGCCCATCTCATTGGGAATCAAAATATGATAATGTAAACAGACCTAAACATTATCAAACTAAAAACGGTCTTGAGACGATCGATGCTATCGAAGCGTTCACTGAGGATCTTACAGGAATCGAAGCAGTATGTACTGGAAATGTCATCAAATACATATCACGTTGGAAAAAGAAGAATGGTATCGAGGATCTTAAAAAAGCGGAATGGTACCTGCAGCGATTGATCCGTCATGAAGAGATTGAAGAATCTAAAAAACAAAACAAAGGAGAATAAGTAATCATGAAAAAAGCAGAAATTATGAATACATTGACTCGCAAATTCTATAGAGTAGGATTCAAATTCAAGAAACACAGTCCTGAAATTCTTGTTGGAGCAGGTGTTGTGGGCGTTGTGGCAAGTGCTGTAATGGCGTGCAAAGCAACTACAAAACTGGACGATGTTCTGGCAGAGACGAAAGATACAGTTGACAAAATTCATGATGTAACGGAACATCCAGAGAAAATTCCCGAAGGAAAAGAATATACCGTTGAAGACAGCAAAAAAGATCTTACAATTGTATATACACAGGCAGGAGTGAAATTGGTAAAACTTTATGGCCCGGCTGTTGTTCTTGGAACGGTGTCTATTGCTGCTATCATTGGCGGTCATCATATTCTCCGCAAACGAAATATTGCACTGGCAGCGGCGTATACAGCAGTTGATAAAGGCTTTAAAGAATATCGTGGCAGAGTTCTGGAGCGTTTTGGAGAAGAGGTTGACAGAGAGCTGAGATATAATATCAAGGCAAAAGAAATCGAGAAAACAGTAACAGATGCAAATGGTAAAGAAACAGTTGTAAAAGAAACAGTTGATGTAGCCGATCCAAACTTAACGAGTGATTATGCTCGTTTCTTCGACGATGGATGTACTGGTTGGACAAAAGATCCAGAATTTAACTTAATGTTCCTGAAAGATCAGCAGCGTTATGCAAATGACCTCTTCAAATCAAAAGGGCATCTGTTCCTTAATGAAGTGTACGATATGCTCGGAATTCCACGTACACAGGCCGGACAGGTTGTGGGATGGATTTATGATGAAAAGAATCCTATTGGTGATAATTTTATTGACTTCGGAATTTACGATATTGCCGATGAAAGAAAACGCTCTTTCGTAAATGGATATGAGAGAACAATCCTCCTTGATTTCAATGTTGATGGCAACATTCTTGAGATGATTTGAAGAGTAGGTCTTGGGACAGGAGATTATTATAAAGATATGTATGATAGCCCTTGGCTATAACAGGCCGAGGGTTATTTTACTGTCAGAAAGGAACGATATAGTTGGCAAATAAGAAATGACAGGAAGAGATTTAATCATTTATATTCTTGAGAACCATCTCGAAGATGTGGAAATATTCAATGACGAAACAAAACCATTTTTAGTGCCATTGGATAAAGCTGCTGTAGAACTTGGATGCGGGTTAGCTGGTGTCAAAGCATTATTGAGCATCGGAAAAATAAAGGGTATCAAGATTAATGACAAATATTATATTTTTTCAACAGAAATCGAAAGGGCAAAACGAAATGCATAATAAATTAGCTGTGACATTATTAACTTTGGCGGGCATTTGCTTTGTAAGTGGTATGGCTTTACTTTTAAGTTAATACATAAGAAGGAGTTGGTGCGTGTGGAAAAATTTGAAAAAATTTTATCGGTGTTAGATCGCTCGTTAGGTACTCGGAAAAAGCGTCATATAGCTGGTGGTATATTAATGAGCATATCACTGATGTTTGGGGGATTTGCATTGACAGTTATTACGTTAAATATTGGCAAAGATAAAATTGCCGATATTAATAACACAATACCGGAGAGCAAGAATAAACGCATCGAGTAGGAAAATAAGAAATGAGAGAGACCTTAGTAGAACATTTACTCACACATCAAAGATATACAAATTTAGCTGTTAAGCTTGAGACAAATGAAAAGCTTTGGAAAGATATTTGTTCATTCGCCCTTCGCTATGACAAAGTAATAGAAGAAAATTGCAATGAACCGAGAATCAAAACACTTCTTGAATTTTGCAGAAATAACAAGTATGGAGAGGTGTTAATTACAAATATTGACGATGAGTTTGATCTCAATCTTGAAGAGTTTTTCTAAGGAAAGGAAAAGAAGAAATGAAAGATAACAATTTCGAATTTATTTTTGGACTCGGCGGATTCGTTGTTGGATTAATTGGACTTGGATATGCATATGGATCAAGAAAAAGGTTGAATGGTATATGTGATAAACTTGATTCAACAATTGATAGCGTCTCGAAAACAATTGATGTCGATGTTCCAGACTATATCGTTCAGGAAGCCATCGACAAGGCGGTAGAGAGAAGAGTGCAGCAGGAAACAATCAATGCAGTTCGTAAAATTTCAAAGAAAATTGAAGACGATATTGATTTAAAGGTCCGCACGGAGATTGACGTGAGATCTTCCACAATTCGGCAGGAAGTCAAGAATAAAATTGTGGAAGAAGTAGCAAAGATTTCTGCAGATGATATTGCTGACGAAATCCGAGAAGAGGCAAAAGAGAAAGTTGCTGAGAAATTCGACAATGAATTGGATGATATTCTTTCTGAATTTAATAATAATTTGGAGCATGTATCTAAAATTTACAGCTCAATCGCCGATAAAATGGCGGGCATTGGAAGTAATAAAGATTTCAAAATCAGTCTCGGATAAGTAAAGGAGAACGACATGTATAAAGATATTTTAATCAAAGGACTCATATTCGTTATCGGCACAGTAACCGGATCTGCAGTAACCTATAAGTTTGTAAAAGACAAATATGAAAAAATTACGAACGAGGAAATTGCTGCAATGCGTGAGCACTTCGAAGAAAAATACAATCAGCCAACATGTAATGAGGCAAGTAATTATGAGCCGACAGATGCGGATGCTGAAAAGCTCAAAGATATTCTTTTAAACAATGGATACGAGAGCAAATCTGAAAAAGAAGAAAATAAGGAGGGCGAAGATATGTACGTACCGGAAGTAATTGCTCCGGAAGAATCTTGGGAACAGGATTATCCGACGATTACTCTCACATATTATGAGGGAGATGGGGTTCTTACCGATGATCACGATAAGATTATCACAAATGCGGACGAGCTGGTTGGTCCAGATTTTGCACAGCATTTCGGAGAGTATGAGGAGGACTCGGTTTATGTAAGAAATAGCAAGCTGAAAGTACACTATGAAATCCTGCGTGATTATGGAGCATATTCCGATAGAATGTGTGCAAGCGAATGATTGCTGAAGAAGTAAAGAAAGAGTATTTCGAATGGATATATTCGATAGTATGCCATAAACGATATGCGCCAGAAAATACGTATGATAAACTGCTGAATTGCTTGAACGAAATACCGTTCAAATGTAAAGACGCTAGGGATAAAAACCGCATGGAAGATGGTATTAATCTTCGACGTCAATTTACATTTTATAACGATCTTGATGAGAGTGCTGCGGATCTTATCGAAGGTCCGTGCACCGTATTAGAAATGATGTTTGCGTTGGCGATTCGCTGCGAGGATATAATGGATGATCCAACTATCGGAAATAGAACTGCGCAATGGTTTTGGCAGATGATTGCAAATCTAGGACTTGGCTCAATGAGCGACCGTTTGTTTAATGAAGAATACGTTAAGGGAACAGTGGAAAAATTCATGAATAGAGAGTTTGAGCCTGATGGAAAAGGAAGTCTCTTCCGAATCAGAAATTGTAAGCATGATTTGAGAGAAGTTGAAATCTGGATGGCCATGCTCTGGTATTTAGATTCATTGGTATGAGGAGTTGAGAAAATGGCACATGACGATGTATACAAAATATTTATCAAAGCAGTTGGACCGAAAGTTGCTGCCGACGTGGAAGAATGGTTTCCAAATGGGAAAAACAGCATAAGATTTCGTCTCTATGGAAGTGATTCTGTATTCTCTATCCTTGATGATGGATCTGATAAGTGGCGGATAGAAAGTCTGGACTCTTATATTGCAAAAATGAAAGGAGGTCATAAGATGAATGTTGGACTTCATGACAGTAGCGACAAAGACACTGAGTAAATCAGGGATAACAGAAGTCTTTCCTAAATTCATAATGAAAAAATCGAACGATCTTATGGTTCGTGGAAAAGATTTTTATGCGATTTGGGATAGTGAACAGCAAATGTGGAGTACAGATGAAGATGATGTCATTCGTCTCGTTGATGCGGAGATAGAAAAATTTATCACTCAAAATTGTGATCGATTTGACACGACATTAATTGGTAAATATATGTGGGATTCCGATAGTGGCTCTATCGATAAGTTCCATAAGTATTGTCAAAAACAAATGCGAGATAATTATACTATGCTTGATGAAGAATTGATATTTTCCAATACTAAGCCCGGAAGAGAGAACTTTGCAAGTAAAAAATTGAGCTATCCGTTGGAAGAAGGAAATTATGATGCATGGGATAAGATTATCGGAACACTGTACTCTGAGGATGAACGTCATAAAATCGAATGGTGTATCGGATCTATTGTGTCAGGTGATTCCAGAAAGCTTCAAAAGTTTATGGTTTTATATGGGGCTGCCGGAACAGGCAAATCAACAATTCTTAATATTGTGCAGCAATTGTTCGAAGGGTATTATTCCACATTTGACGCAAAGGCACTTGGATCTGCGAATAATGCTTTTGCACTTGAGCCATTCAAGACAAACCCGCTCGTTGCAATTCAGCATGATGGCGATTTATCACGAATTGAAGATAATACAAGACTCAATTCGCTGGTTTCACATGAAAGAATGAGTGTGAATGAGAAATTTAAAGGTTTGTATGAGACAAGCTTTAAGTGTTTCTTATTTATGGGAACGAACAGGCCAGTAAAGATTACTGATGGAAAGTCTGGTTTATTAAGGCGACTTATTGACGTACATCCGACTGGAAACAAGATCCCCGGAGATGAGTATAAAGATTTGATGGCTCAGATCCCATTTGAACTTGGTGGAATTGCATATCGTTGCTTACAGGTTTATAAAGATGACCCTGCCTATTACGACGAGTATATTCCAAAATCAATGCTCGGAGCGTCTAATGATTTCTATAACTTTGTATGTGATTCTTACAGCGTATTCAAAAATCAAAATGGAACAACATTAAAGGCAGCCTGGGAAATGTATAAGACATACTGTGATGATGCCAAAGTTTCATTTCCGTTTTCGAAAAGAAATTTCAAAGAGGAACTCAAAAACTACTTCTGGGATTACGACGATCGTATTGATGCAGAAGACGGATCACGACTGTTAAACTATTACAGTCAGTTCCGAACAGATATTTTCGAGAATGAAATCGGAGGAAGTAAAAAAAAAGAAAAAAATAAAGACAAAGTGACATGGATTGATCTAAAAGAACAGCCATCTATCTTCGATGAACTCTATAAAGATTGTCCAGCTCAGTATGCGACAGTAAATGAAACTCCTGGAAAACCATGGGATAGTATTACTACTAAACTTTCAGATATTGATACAAGTAAGCTCCATTATGTGAAAATTCCTGAAAATCATATCGTTATTGATTTTGATATTAAGGATGAAAATGGAAATAAATCATTAGTGAAGAATCTGGAAGCCGCAAGTAAATGGCCACCTACATATGCGGAGGTAAGTAAGGGAGGCCAAGGACTCCATCTGCATTATATTTACAATGGAGATCCCACCGAACTGTCTAGGATATATGACGAAGATATTGAAATAAAAGTATTTACCGGCAAAAGCTCTTTACGGAGAAAACTGATCAAATGTGTTAATCTTGGACTCTCCGTATTGAGTTCAGGGTTGCCGTTGAAAGGGGTAAAGAAATTGATAAATATCGAAGGAATTCAAAATGAAAAGCATCTCCGATCCATTATCAAAAAGCACTTGAATAAGGAAATCATGCATAATACAAAACCAAGTATTGATATGATTAAAAAGTGTTTGGATGAAGCATATGAGAGCGGGATTGGATATGATTTAAGCGACATGAAAGGACCGGTTATTGCATTAGCCGCTAGTAGTACAAATCAAGCAGACACATGTATGAAAATTGTTGGTGACATGAAATTTAAGAGCGAAGAAGTGAATGAGACAGTTAACGAAAGCGATTCGGACTGTCTTGTTTTTTATGACATTGAGATTTTTCCAAATCTGTTTTTGGTTTGCTATAAAATGGCGGGAGAAGACAAGCCGGTTGTTGCTATGGTCAATCCAAAATCATCCGATATCGAAAATCTTGTAAGATTCAAGCTGGTTGACTTCAATGGTCGGAAATATGATAGGCATTTGCTGTATGCAAGGATGATGGGATATACAGTCGAAGAGCTCTATGATCTTTCTCAGCGGATTATCAATGCTCCAAAAGGAAGCAGAGATAGCGGATTATTTAGCGAAGCCTATAAACTCGGTTATACGGATGTATATGATTTTGCGGCAAAGAAGCAGTCTCTTAAGAAATGGGAGATTGAACTTGGTATCGGACATAAAGAGCTTGGATTGCCATGGGATAAACCAGTTCCAGAAGAACTCTGGTCTGAAGTAATAAAATACTGCAAATGGGATGTTACCGCGACCGAGAAAGTGTTCGATCATCTGCAGGGTGACTTTACTGCCAGAAAGATTCTTGCAAACTTGGCAGGCGGAACAGTTAATGATACAACGAACTCGCTGACAACAAAGATTATTTTTGGAAATGAGCGTCATCCGAGCCTAGTATATACTGATTTGGCAACTGGTGAACAATACGGAACTGCAGAAGATGAAATTCATAAAGAAAAGCCATTGAATGCATTTCCTGGATATGAATTTATTCAATTTGGAGAAGATCGCAAGCCGCATAACATGTATCGCGGAATCGATCTTGGATTCGGTGGGTATATTCGATCAAATGCTGGGATTTATATCAATGTCGCACTACTTGATATTCAGTCGCTGCATCCAAACTCTGCGGTTGCTATGAATTACTTTGGAGTTTATACACAGCACTTCAAAGATATTCTAGATGCTCGTGTGGCAATTAAACAGGGTGATTTCGAAACCGCAAGGCATATGCTCGGTGGAAGACTCGCACCATTCCTTGATGACGAAGGACAGGCTGCTGATCTGGCACAGGCGCTTAAGATTGCAATCAATTCCGTATATGGACTTACTTCGGCTAAATTTGACAATCCGTTTAGAGACAGTCGAAACAAGAACAATATTGTTGCATTGCGCGGAGCATTGTTCATGAAGACTTTGCAAGATGAAGTTGAGAAACGTGGATTCAAAATCGTTGCAATTAAGACAGACTCCATCAAAATCGCGAATGCTACTAAAGAAATCGTTGCCTTCTGTATTGAATTCGCAAAGAAATATTCTTACACATTCGAATTTGAAGCATTCTACGATCGTATCTGCCAGATTAATGACGCCGATTATATTGCTCGTTATAAAGATCCTGAATATTGTCAGAATACATTCGGATTTGTACCTAAAGATAATAAGAAGCATCCAATGGAATGGACAGCCACAGGAAAACAGTTTGCTGTTCCGTATGTGTTTAAGACGTTATTCAGTAAAGAGCCGATTAAATTCGAAGACTTATGTGAGACATTCTCGGTTAAATCTGCCTTGTATTTGGATATGAACGAGAAACTTCCAGATGTAACAGAATATGAAAAAGAGTTTGATAAGCTGGAGTCCAAATATAAAAAGGGTCAGCTTTCAGACACAACTTTTGAATCTGAATGCGCACGGCTGAACGATAAGATTGCAGAAGGTCATGACTATCGATTTGTTGGCAAGGTAGGTCAGTTCACTCCGGTTAAAGCAGGGGAAGGCGGTGGAGTATTGGTTCGTAAACAGGGTGAAAAATATTATGCCGCAGCAAACTCGACAGGATACCGTTGGGTTGAATCCGATATGATAAAAGATCCGGAAAGCCATGATAAGATTGATCTATCATTTTATCGAAATATGGTGGATAAAATGCTGGCAGAAATTAATCAGTATGGAGACGCCGAATGGTTTGCATCCGACGATCCATATATCGACGAGAGCAATTCTGGAATGGAAGATTTTATGAATATTCCGGCGGATGTGGAAGGAGATGAAATGCCATTCGGTTATCAGTCAAGGACCGCATAGATTTTCTGCAGAGATTTATAATACTTCATTCTTATATTTATTATGAGCTTAATAACAGTTATATTTCTGATAAAGAATATGATGCAAAAGCAAAAGAACTCACTAGATATAAGAATGAGTATCCGGATCTTTGGAAAGCAAGCATGTATTATAAGCAGTTCGGAGACGAGTATAATGGATCTACTGGTTTTACTTTGTATCACGATCTTGATGAGCATCAAAAAGATATTATACGAAGTCTCGTGCTTGGCTGACTCGCGGCGAATACAAAGCCTGTTATGAATACTTATTAATACATATTTGAAAGGAGCAACAGTATGAAGGTTGAAGAAATCAAAGAAAATGGAAAGAAAGTTATCGAACAGCACAAACAAAAGATTTTGATTGCTGGAGCAACTATTGCAGCTTTTATCATTGGGGCAACGGTTGGAAGAAAATTTGGCTTATTAGAAGTCGGAATCGGTTTGCAGCGTGTTTGCGATAACAATCCAGAGATTGAAAAACTTATTAATGAATCAATCAAAAAGCTTTCTGAAAAATAAGATAGGTATAGGTTTAAGAGTCTTGACTAGACACAGTCAGGGCTCTTATTTCTTTCTATATAAAACACCTGAAAGGAGATTGCCGATGACATAGAGCAATAGCATTTATATTTTCACAAACATTAACAACATATTTAAAGAACAATTTTAAAGGAGATTAAAGTAATGAAACTTACATTTGCACCGAGAGGCGTAGTACAGATTGACAATGCCATGATCATTTTCAAAAACTTCAAAGGTGAAGGGGGAAGATATAATGCAGAAGGAAGTAGAAATTTCGCTATTCTTATTCAAGATCAGGAAATAGCGAACGCCCTTATCGAAGACACAAATGAATACGGAGTCGGTTGGAACGTACATATCAAAGCCCCAAGAGAAGAGGGCGATAACCCGTTCATGTATTTGCCTGTCAAAGTAAAATTTAACGGAAGAGGGCCAGTAGTGTATCTTGAATCTGGATCAAATAGGGTAAAACTTACCGAAGATACAATTGCTTGCCTTGACGATATCGACATTGAAAGCGTCGATTTGGATATTCGTCCATATGATGACAAGATGTCTAATGGCACCCCGTTTAGATCAGCATATCTGCAGTCGATGTGTGTTGTACAGAATATTGATAGATTCTCTGCGAGATTCGCTGCCGAAGAGCATCCGGAAGACTAATTGGAGGTACTGAAAATGGAACTTATTCATGGAAACGGGGTCCCTGGAAAGAATACGGCGGGGTCCCTTGGGGATATTTATGTTGATGATAGAAACGATCAGCATTATAAATGTAGTTTAGCAATTAAAATCAGCGGTTCTGAAGGATTTGAGTATGAATGGAAGAAGATGAAATCGCCATTTTCTTGCCCTGCTGGTGAAGAAGGCACTGATGGGACACCTTATATAAAACAGGACAGTAATAGAGCAAATGACGGCACGACCTACACATATCCAAAACGTGAAGAGCAGTCGGTGCGAAGAAACTATACGCAGTACAGCAAGAAAAATAAAGGAGGAAAGTAATGTTAGCTTATATTTGCTTAATTTGGATCGGAAGTCGATTAAATGCTCCGACTTGGTATGATATATTGATTTGTATTTCCATTTTATTCAAAGTATTTACGAGCGGTATGGAATTTATGAAAGCTACTGACAAATAGTATGGATCTTTGTCCGGTGCTGAACCATAGTGTTTGGTGCCGGATATTTTTTGGAGGAAAAATGGTAAATATAATCGAATTAAATGTTTCTGGAGAACAGCTTGGCCCAAACAGCATGGAATGTAACCGAGATACCCTTGATATTTTGTTTCATTTTTCTGACGAATGGGACAAGATGATAAAAGTTGCTGGTTTTTCCAGAGGAGATATCGAATTTGAACCACAGGCATTAACACATGGGAAAAAATGCACAATTCCAAGAGAAGCGTTGGAAGGAAACTTTTTCCGAGTATTTGTTGTCGGAAAAAATTCAGAGACGATGCTTAAAACAAACGAAATCATTGTAACCGTACGGAGGGAATAATGACAGAAGCAGAAAAATTATTAGCAACATTGGATGTAAATGATCCGAAACTCTTACCTATCCCATCAAAAGATGATGGGTATATTATCATTGGAGAAGACAGAATTATAACTGTGCCAGATGCTTTGAAACGAATCGCAGTGCAGTATGATATTGATGTAGAAGCCGTAATGTTCGAATGCCCTAGATACTTTAACGGTATCGATCTTACAAAACTTGACATGTACGTGAACTATATGAGAGCTGACGGAGCAATGAGCAGTTATCATATCGAAGATGTCACCGTTGATCCAGAAAATGATAAACAGATTCATTTCACCTGGTTGATCGGTGGCTATTTGGCAGAAGTCGCAGGAGACCTTCAGTTCATTATATCTGGATCGAAAACAGATGAATCTGGAAATGTAGTGAATAAATGGAATACAGAGATCAATACAGAATTGCGTGTGTCAAACGGTATGCAATCAGCAGAACATGTAGTTTCATTGTATCCGGATATTGTTACGCAGCTTCTTACGAGATTGGAGAACACAGCCGTATACACCCCATCAGTAAGTTCTGATGGTATTATTAGTTGGACCAATGATAATGGAAAAGAGAATCCAGAACCAGTGAACATCAAAGGTCCAAAAGGTGATAAAGGAGATATAGGTGTAACAGGAAACGGAATAAAAGATATTGTCGAGCACTTTGCCGTGTCGGCATCCAACACGGAGGTTCCTACATCTTGGTCAACAACACCGCCAATTATGACTGAGACAAACAAATATCTGTGGAATTATGAAACCATAAATTACACAAATGGTTCAGCATTGGAAACAAATAAGAAAGTGGTTGGAGCATACGGCAACAAAGGAAATATCGGACCACAAGGACCAAAGGGCGACACTGGAAAAACAGGCAATCAGGCACTCCAGGCAGCAAGACATTGGAGCGTAGTATATACACAAATCGGTATTACGGCAACTGGAAATGTTTCTGATTTTAACAGAACACCTGTTGTAGGAGATGTATTTGCTAATGTTGATGGCGGATCGAATATCGGCACTTGGCAGGTAACAAATGTTTCCGGAACAACTGTCACTATTAAACTTTTGTCATATACGAGCAGCAAAGGCGATAAAGGAGATAAGGGCGATACAGGCGCAACTGGTCCGAAAGGCGATAAAGGAGATATGAGCTTTACAGCTTCCCTTGCGATGCATTTCAATCTTTGCAGGACAGGTAAAGTATATACTGTTAAATTTCCATTATGGGAAACATCGCAGACGTCTTCTGGTGAAAAACTTGACGACAACGCTGGTCTTATCAGGCTGATGTCAACAGCGACAGAACATAGAACAGATGATTATGAAAATATTCCGTTGTTCAAAACCTACGATTGCAACGCTTATGTTACCGAAGATGGCGAAAGAATTGTATCTGCGCTTAAAGGCCAGGACGGATTCAAAGACACCGGTAAAAATGATGTATTTGTTCTTGGTATGTCCTATTACGAGAAACACTGGTTAGAGAATGGATACTGGTATTATTCCAGGACAGATCTTCCGAAGGATGGATATGCTCTCGCAGAAGAATGCAGAAAGAAAGATGGTTCCGATCAAGGCTATGCCGTATATGGAAAATACGTATGCGGATTAATTGATGGAATTTTATATTCTTCAAAAGGGCTTATTCCTGCGAGATATTGCGCAGGTCGAACAGACGGGCAGTCAAGAGCGATCTGTTATAACAATAACATCGGATATTTCAAACAAAAGGGTACCGGATACACTGGCGGAATGTCATGTGATTATAAGTATATGTATACATCATTTTGGCTTACATTCGCAACGATCAATTCTCAGTCAGTTGCTGCCGGAGTTACAAACCACAATTTCCAGTATCGAACAGATATTGCGGAAGAAAATACAAATCGCATTATTGTCACAAATTCACAGGCTGGAAATATAAGTATTGGGACTTATGTCAGCATCGGGGATAATAAGTCAACAAGTGTTGTCGATCGAGTTAATTGGTCTATGCATAATCTCGCAGAGGATGTGCGCGTTATCGGAAAAGAGGCATATGATGACACCCATACAGCAATTATTCTCGACGCCACATTTACTACGACTGCAACGACCTGGATATCATCGTTCCATTGGAGAAGTGGATTTAGCGATGAAGTTAAAGGAAGAAACGGTTGCCCTTGCGAGACTGTCGGAGAACTTACAAATGGCAGATTCCCAATTGTGCTCCAAGGAATTGAGTTTGCGGTTGGTGGATATGAAGTTATGGCAAATGCTGTAATGAATATTATTGATAGTGCCGGAACACGAGAAGTATACGTCACAAACGATGCCTCACTTCTTACGACAAATATCACTACTATCAAGGAGAAATACAAAAAACTTGCGGAAAACATTCAGCCGACAAAACTTAACCAGTGGAATTATATCACTCACATGCAGGCAGATTTTGATAACGGAATGATTACGGTAGCGAAAGCAGGAGCGACAAATTCTGGAACCGCATCTGGATTCGCCGACGGATTATATGTTGATGGAGCTTCAAGTGGACAAAGAGAGTTTCTCTTGTTTGCCTATCTCGGGGATGGTGCTACTGCGGGTCTCTTCTGCCTGCATGCGAACTTTGACCTGGGTCTTGCGTACTGGACTATTCTGTCTCGCCTGTCTTTGAATGGAGTAGGGGTGAATTGAGGAGCGAAGCGTAACAAGAGGGGATAACTCCCCTAGGTAAATTTTTAAGGTTTCACACTCGAAGTTACGGGTATTCTCTTGTTTGCCAATCTCAGGAATGGTGCTACTGCAGGTCTTTTCTGCCTGAATGCGAACAATGACCTGGGTAATACGAACTGGAATATTCTGTCTCGCCAAATTTCTGAAAACAAATTATGAGTGTGTTTCGCACCTAAGCAGGGCATTCGAACGGATCTTTAATATTGTATAAAAAGCCGGCAAGTAGGAATAATCGCGAAAGCTGGTACACAACAGAAAGACGATAATAAAATGAAACGTTATCTCAAAAATTATATTTTAACAGTAGACAAAGTAGAGGAGGCTATATACGATTGTCTTAGACGCAAATGGAAACGCACCGACGTGTCCTACTTCTTAGCTGCATACTACGAATGTGATGGTAAAAACATCCATGAGAGAGCAAAAATATGCAAGGAATATGCCAAGTCGAAAGAGACGAGATATAAACTATATGAAGCTATATCGAAAGCTGCTTATTCGATGTACCAGGAGATCGAGAATAGAGACATTGTTCTCAATCCAATTGTTTATCAGATGCGGTATGATCGAACCTCCGAAAAAATAAGGGAAATCGGAATATCCACAATTAAGCAACAGGTCTATGACTATTTGGTCGTAAATGCATGTAAAAAGATGTTTATGGCTAAAATAGGATATTTTCAGTGTGCATCAATACCCAAACGTGGGCAGATTTTCGGTAAGAAAAAAATAGAGCGATGGATCAGAAAAGATTACAAAAATAGTAGATACTATTATAAGTGTGATATCAAAAAATATTATCCTAGTGTCAATATTAAGAATTTGGAAAAGTTTCTTCACAGAGACATCAAATGTGATGATATTCTTTACGTTATCCATTTCTTACTTGGGACATACAAAGGCGGCCTATGCATTGGATCGTATTTATCACAATATTTAGCAAATTACTATATATCCTACGCCTATCATCATATTACAGAAAATTCGTTTTCGACCAGAACAAAGAAAAATGGTAAAAAAATCAGACTGAATAACGCCACCCATGTTTTGTTCTATATGGATGATATCATTATATTCAGCGGGAGTGTAAAACGGCTGGAAAGAGCAGTTAAAGATTTTAGGAGATATATAACGGACGTGCTATTTTTGACAATAAAAGAAAATGATGGGATATTCCGAACAAGGATGGCAAAAGTTGATATGATGGGATACTGTGTTTCAATCAAAAACACGATTATCCGACCACGTATCTTTAAGAAAATTCGTAGGTTATTTTTGCGAGTAAAGGGAAGAACCGAAAATTTATCGCTGCATATTTCGCGTAGAATATTATCCCATTATGGTTGGCTTAAACATAGCGACCTATATCCGTTCTGTAAACGTTTTAAAATAAAGACAATCGTTGGCCGAGCAAAGAAGGTGGTTAGCTATTATGACAAACGCAGCATTCTCGGAGAAACCGGATAAATATAGTTACTTTAAACTTGCTGACGGATCTGCTGATATTTTCATCAGGATTTTCGATCACGAAGAAACAAATGATGATGGAGAAGTTTCTTATATCTGTAAAGTAAATGAGTTCAGAACAAAACAGAGCGTTATTACCGAGGAGATGGTTGTGGCAAATCCTGAAAAATATCTTGACTATACACCGCCGGGAGCTATCACAGAAATGGATAGACTAGAAGCGGTTGAGTCGGCATTACTTGAATTGATGGGGGTTGAGCATGATTAAATTTTTGGCAATACAGATCTCTCTCGGAGTTATCACTCTTGTTGATATTCCGGAGAGACTGAAAGAAAAAGTCACAGTATATCTGCAGACACATGACATGATCTGATGACGCGATTTCTACATCTCCTTTTATGAAATGAAAACAACATATAAGAAGGAGGACTTGGTATGAACAAAAATTTCAAAGAATTAAGGAAAGCAGCATTTGCAGTCGGATTCGGATTTACTATTGGAAAGGCCATGGCTGATTGGGTAGTCATATTTGTTACACCACTTATGATGGCTCCAATTGAAATGGCTGCCGATAACGGAAACGAAACGGCACGACGAATACTTGATGCTGGCGGGATTAAGTGTGAGAAAGAAAGTTCATCAGCAAACAAGGATCAAGTTAAAATGGGTTTTCAGTGTAAATAAGCAAATTGGGCTCTAAGATCACTTAGGGTCCTTTTCATTTTCCTATGGGTATCTAATCGTTAATCATGACAATTGGGTTAAATAAGGAGTGTGCATTATGAATACTAATTCAAAGAGAAAAGAATATGTAGAAATGCAGAGAAGGCATCAGGAAGAAGTAAATAATTTTCCAATCTCTTTTGCTTTTAGCAAAGATCAAGTCTATGGTGCGCTTAAGAAAATTGGGGCAAGTAGTCTTAAAGAATGTGTAACCGTATTCGGAACTGGCGATATTGTTAAGAAAAAAGATAAAACTGATCTGGTAAACATGCTGATCGGATTTACTGAAGAGCTTCATGAAAAAATGAAAAATGACAAAGAATTTGCTGAAGCCGCCTTTGAGTACGAAATGGACAACCATGAATATGCTATCAACTGGGATGGAGACGAAGATGTTTTAGATTCCTTAGTATTAACCAGAGAAGAGCTCAAAGAATTTGGACTTGAAGAAGCTTATCAGAATGCTCGTAGGAAACATATGAAACGCGCTGGAGAGGAATGGGGAATCATCTAAATCGCGAAAAATACGCTTCCTTTTATAGAAAAATAAAGGAGGATGCATTTATGAAAATTATTAGATCTATCATGAATCTGATCGTAGTTTTCGTACTTGGGCTCGAAGTCGGAAGTTTTGGGGTATGGTATTTGACCATGTCTGTATTATCACCGCGTCGGGACTAAAAGAACGATAGACCTATGATCATCATGAATATGCTAAACGATGCATAATAGTATTAGATATTAAATCGACAAGAGGCTTGATAGAAATGTTAGGCCTCTTCGTTTTTCGAAAGGAGAGATCTGTGAAACTAGTATATATCGATGATTTTAGCAAAGATTTGAGTGATAAAAAAGTTATATTTTATATCGGATGTGTTGATTATGAAATGTTATATGAAAAATTGTCTAAAGATGGAGTAATTGGAAAGTATGGAAAAGGGATCTATTTTCAAGATATTTTGGACAACAACCTCATGTTCATCCAATCAGGGAAAATCAGCGATGTCGATATGAATTATGCCGGATTAGATAATAGTTTTTCAACACTAATGGAAGACGGATATATGATTGTGGCGCTATATTATAATCCGATTAAGCAAGTATACTTTATTCCACTTCACGATTACGACTTTTCTTTGGAAGGAGACGATATGTGTTATGAAAATTCCAGTAATAAATTGGATTCCATTTAATTCGGATGATCCGCCAACAGATTTACATGATACTAATTATCTGATATTTTTACGAGAAGATAATTGGAGCAACGGTAAAACATGGGAATACCATGTGGATGTTGCAAGTCCGTATGGTAATTATATCGATGATTTCTGGAATACCACAAATGACTGGATCGAGGGCAACAATATCGTCCAAGTATTAGCTTATGCTGAATTACCATATGGGTTAAAAGAAGAAGACTTGATTGAGAGATTGGAGGAGGCAACATGAAGAAAATTCCAACATTATTTGAGAGAGTTTATGAAGGAGATAAGGTCGTTGGCATTAAAAATATTATCACTCCAGGATGTGAACAAGTATTGCTTAGAGGAATACCGACCATAAAATACGATGGCAGTTGTTGTGCAATTATTGATGGAAAATTCTATAAGAGATATGATTGTAAAAAAGGAAAAACACCACCAGATGGAGCCATAGCTTGCTGCGATCCAGATCCGATTACTGGACACTGGCCTCATTGGGTCAGGGTAAATGAAAATGATTCATCTGATAAATGGTTTATTAAAGCATATAATGCTAATTGGTGGTCTATCATAGACGATACACCGGATGACGGAACATATGAAGCTATAGGCTATCATTTTCAAGGAAATCCATACGGACTTTTTAATGATATTTTAGTAGCACATGGAAAAAGTATTATCGATAATTTGTATCTATCGTCAGATATCGATGAATCATTTTGCAATATAAGAAAATATTTAAGAGATCATCCGATCGAGGGCATTGTCTTCTGGATGGATGGAGAACCTGCTTGCAAAATCAAAAGAACGGACTTTGGATTTGAATGGCCTATTCGAACAATAGAATGGAGAAATTGGCATGAATATATTTGACGAATGGACAGAAGTTTCTGATGGGATTTACAGATCTAAAGAATATGAAAATAGTGTATATGAACTTTTGATCTTAAATTGGAAAAAATCGACCGATATATTTAGCGCGAATTGTGCTTTATATTTCAGAAACATTGACCCATGGAAAGACCCAAATAGTCATGTATGCAGGACTTGTATTGAACATTCGGCGCCATTAGCCGCTTGCCTTGAACTTGTCAAAGAGCATTCAGAAGCATGTAAACGTTTAAAGAATTTTGTTATCCGTAGAGACAATACGTCTGAAAAACCGACACGATGCTCAATTTGTGCCAACTGCGGAATGGAAGAGGTTCACTATGACGATGATGACTACGATGAGCCGTTCTGTGAATTAGGCAAATCCATTTTTGACTACTATGGATATTTTGGCCAGCATTGTAAGGAGTTTAAACTGAAATGAGATTTAACCTGATTAAACGAAAGCATAAGCATCAGTGGAGGATAACGCAAGTTTCAAATGTCATTCAGCTTGATGACTTTGGCTACCCATTGCGATTGTGCATTGAAAAGTGTGATATTTGCGAACAATCAAAACAGGTATGGTTGGACGTGGGTGAAGACGCTCTGAAAGAATTGGAGACTGGTGAATCTGTGCTGTGCGAATGGCGGAAGATATGCGAGGAGTAATAAAGTGCGGTATCACAATATAACAAAAGACGATATGCTCAATGGAGATGGATTGCGTGTAGTGTTATGGGTATCAGGCTGTTCACATCATTGCCCTGGATGTCAAAATCCAATTACATGGGATCGCAGTGATGGATTGATATTTGACGGAAACGCGTTAAATGAGATCGACGATCAGCTTGGGAAGAAGTATATATCTGGAATAACGCTTAGTGGTGGAGATCCATTATTTGAAGGGAACCGACGAGATATATTGGTTTTGTGTAAATATATCAGAGAGCTGTTCCCTAATAAGAATATATGGCTTTATACCGGTTACACTTACGAAGAGGTATCGGATCTTGAAATCATGGATTACATTGATATTTTAGTCGATGGACCATATGTTGAAAAGCTTCGCGATACCTCTTTGAAATGGCGTGGCAGTTCGAACCAGAGAGTTATTGACATAAAAGAAACCCATAAAATTGGACGAGTAGTTTTGTGGTGTGATTGAATTGACCAGATACGAGAGGAGAATAATAAAGTATTATGGGACGTGCTGAGAGAAGAAAAATCGAGAGAACAGAGCGTATTGAAAATCGTAAAAATAAGCTCCTGGTAACCAGAAAAGATTTGAAAGATATGAGAATGTCAGTGTCACGGGATAATGTCAAAGTTCTTATGGCCTGCTTCGCCCTTGCCGAGCATAGGTTATACGGATACGGAAGAAAGCGTTGTATCAGAACACTCAATTACGTGGACGAGATGATGGGCGACATTCTTGACGGTACAAGCTCCTTTGATGACTATGTTAACGAATTGCGAGATGACGTAGGAGTCGTCATTAAATACTGATTCGCGTAAAATACATAGCTTATTATGAAACAAAATTATGTTGCATAACGAAAGGAGAATATTATGGATTTTAAGAAAGGCGACAAGTCATTATTTGTTCCAACAATGGCAATCCTTGCTGGAGTATTGGTGATTGAGAACATTGCCAAAGCAATCTGTGAAACGGTCGAAAAAGTGCATAAGTAGTTTCAAAAGAGGAGGCGCTGACTTTAGTGGTCAGGCTTCTTCTTTTTATTTTATCAAATCATTTGAAGGAGAAAACTATGACGACAAGAGTAGAAACATGGCAGGGACACAATATTAGATTCGTTCTGAAAAATGATGAATGGTGGGCAATTCTCAGTGATGTTTGTAAAGCGCTTGGAATTGATCCAATGGCTGCATTTATGAAACTCGATGAAACCACTATCGATCAGGTAGAGAATCTAATTCCAAGCGTTGATAAGTATTTAGACATTGTAAATGAAGTCGGAATTTACGAACTGATGTTTCTGAGCAATCTCTCTGATGCGAATAGAATGCGTTTCTGGACAGGAACGGTTCTTAAAAGATTGCGTAATCGGATCGGGCTTTCAGAGTACGAAGTAATGCGGATGATGGATGGCGATATTCAGGAAGAAATCGACAATCTTCTCGATGATATTTTCTACGACGAAGAGACAGGAAAAACCATGATAAGTGTCACAGTAGCCGGAGGTGACGTCGAACAGGTCCCAATCGAAGATATCTTGTAAAGGAGAAACAGGGCAAAATTTGAGCGTACAATATCGACAGAAAACAGAAACAAATTTTTTGTATCCGTATCAGTTGGATGCAGTCAATCAATTAAAAAATGGTTGCATACTATGTGGAGCGGTCGGATCTGGAAAATCTCGAACCGCTCTTTTTTGGTATTTCAAAGAGAACGGAGGCTGGATTGATAAAGATGGATATTCTCCGATGAGAAGTCCGAAAGATTTATATATCATAACGACTGCGAAAAAGAGGGATTCAAAAGAATGGCTTGGCGAATTAGTTCCATTTTTGTTATATCCAGGCGATGACGGTAAAACAAGATTTGGGAACAAGATTGTCGTAGATTCATGGAATAATATCGGCAAATACGTAGATGCTGAAGATTCATATTTTTTGTTGGACGAGCAGCGTCTCGTTTCATATGGAGCATGGACCAAATCATTTTTGACGATAGCTAAGTCAAATAAATGGATTTTGCTCAGTGGAACACCAGGCGATTCATATGTCGAGTATTTACCAGTATTTTTGGGAAATGGATTCTTTAAAAATAAGACAGAGTTCAATCGGGAGCACGTAATATTTTCGAGATACACGAAGTATCCCAAAATTGATCGTTATGTAAATACAACAAGACTGGATCGGCTTAGAGATAGAATACTTGTGAATATGGATTATACGCATGATATTGTCAAACACAACGAGGATATTTATTGTAGTTATGATATTCAGCAGTATAAGTTTGTTATACGAAATCGGAAAAATATCTACAAAGAGAATGAGCCAATCCAAAATGCTGGAGAAATGTGTAACGTGCTTAGACGAATTGTAAATAGCGATGAGACACGCCAGATCAAACTTCTTGAGATTCTCGAGAGTCATCCACGAGCAATTATATTTTACAATTACGATTACGAAAGAGAAATACTATTGAACCTTGGGTATGAATATGGGACAGAAATAGCCGAGTGGAATGGACATGCTCATCAGCCAGTACCGGAAGGAAATAAGTGGGTTTACATTTGCCAGTATAATTCTGCAAGCGAAGGGTGGAATTGTATACGAACAAATTGCGTTATCTTTTATAGTCAAAATTATTCGTATAAAATGATGACACAGGCTGCCGGGCGCGTTGATAGACTAAACACACCTTATGATGAACTTTATTACTATTATCTTAAATCAAGATCCGGTATTGATTTAGCAGTATCGAGAGCTTTGGCAGATAAGAAAAAATTTAATGAAGGGAGATTTGTTGGATGGAACAAATCACAGGTATCTTATAATGTGGCAAAGAAAGAAAATAGGCAAGTTGCATAAAGAATATTATGTAAGTGATTCTTATGGAAATACTGATAAGGTCATGGTTCGGAAAATTAATGAACTTATTGGCACAATTAACGAATTAACAAAACGCATTGATATTTTGGAAGGGAGAAAATAGGCATGGACTTGATTGGAATTGTGCTCGTTATGTTAATTTATCTGACAATTGGAAACATGGTCGAAACTTGGTCAAAACCGGACAACGCTAAATATTCATTTAAAATTGTTTTGTTTTGGCCGATATTGGTTATTATGTTCATAATATACGAAATCCACTGCAAGAGAAAATAATCATTGACGGATGGAGGTATCATATGAGAAATATAAAAATATTGGAAATGCTAAACGACAATAAAATTGAAGAGCTTAAGACAGAACTAAGAGATGAAATTTATACGGATTCGTTAAAAGAAATTCCAACAGCTAAAAAGCGATATATAGCCATGAAGAAATATTTCTCATATACAAATGAAACAAGAGAGATATTACAAAAGCCATGCAAAGTTATTGTTAATGGCATTGATTATACATGCTTTACAAATGCTAAGACACTTGCGTTGACTACAGAAAATACTGGAGAAATAGAGCTTTTGGATAAAGCCAAAATAACATATCCGGATATAAATAAATTTATCACATTCGCCGGTATCAAAAGAAAAATCAATTTCTCAAAAAAATTCGCCATTGCCAAGTCAAGAGGTTATATTCCATTAAAGCGAGATATCACCAATCCGGAACTTTCTTATTTACTGGAATACGATGGATCGTATTATAATCTTACGCTCGTTGATATAACATATCGCATCATTGAGGATTGCGATACAGCATTGACGTATCATTTGGAAGGTTCGAGAAATCCAATAACGATTCAAACTGGTGTTGGTATTTGCATGATAATGCCATGTATCATACCATATGACGATCCACGCTTAGGAACAAATCAGATTATTTCATTTGATCAATCGTTCGCGTTCGCGTAAAAAACATAGGCCTTTATGAAAAAGATTCATATTTTAAGGAGGTAATAAAAATGGAAGACGGATTTAAAAAGGGATTTGGTTTCATGTTAGGAGCTTATGCTGCGGCATTTGTATCATTTATGGCAGAAAAAGTTATTGTGACCACAGTCCTGAAAGACAAAAACACTTCTGAAAAAGAAGAATCTAAAACGGAGGAGGAGTCCTAAGGGGCTTCTTCTTTTTGTTTTGAGAAAGGAGATGTCATGGAAGAGGATACATATAAAGAAGTTTATTTTGACCAGTATTGTAAGAAATGCAAGTATGAAGATACATTAGAATCAGATGATCCGTGTTTTGATTGCCTTGATAATGCGGTCAATTTATATTCGCACAGACCAGTGAACTTTAAAGAAAGAGAGAAATAAGATGAGTAGAAATCTTGAAATATGTGTACTTGTAAGCTACGTAAACAGTGAAAACGGCGATAATCCGATTCTTATCGTTGGTGAGCAGAAAAAACAAGGTAATATCACTATTTTAAATGCAATACAAGGCCCAGAAGCGACTGAAATGTTTAAAATGCTAACAATTCCGAAAGGAGTGCGGAAATGATGCTTCGATTACTTCTCAAATATTTCGGTCTTTTTATTTTTGGACTTGGACTATCTATGATTACAGGAGGCGTTGACGGTATATATTGTATGATTTTTATAGGACTAACGCTATTCATAGAGTTTGGTAGAGAAGATAGTATAACAGTAGAATTGGAGGATGAAGATGATCGAGATTCTTGAAGCCGGAACAAAGAAAAAGGTAAGATGTAACAACTGCGGTGCTTTGTTGAGTTATGAAAAATCAGATGTTAAAAATGAAACAGTTAAAACTATGATGCCATTGGGAGATGGGCGTAAATTGATAAAAGACTATATTATATGCCCGCAGTGTAAAGAGAATATCTATCTAACAAGTTTAAGATAATGGAGGATGAAGATGATTAAAATTATCGAGGCAGGGAAAATAAGAGAGGCCAGATGTAAAAGTTGCGGTGCCCTACTGCAGTACGACATATCGGATATTCGTGAAGGATCTGTTGGCTGGGAGTATCATGGAACTGGTCCAATACGCAAAATTATAAGAAGGTATATTGTTTGCCCACAATGCAAATGTTTGGTATTCGTATGAATTAAGCAGTTAGGAGAAAGCAATGATTAAAATTATCGGAACTGTCAGAACAAGGACCGTGGTATGCTATCATTGCCACGTACTTCTGAGCTATGAGATATCAGATATTTGCAAAAAATCTACGGTGTATTTATCTGATGCTCCAGTAGGCACCATCATGGGTGATTACATCATATGCCCGCAGTGTAAAACGTCTATTTATATTTGAGAAAGGGAATCAATATGCAGAATTTAATTGAAAATGCGGTGGTATACGGACTAGAGAACAGCGTCAGAGTATCGAAATATCCTATGCAGATTGATATTTCGAAGTGCACTGATGAGATAACAAACAAAACAAGAAGCCTTGCTGGAGCACCGAGAGGGTCAGGGCATGATAATTTTCTGAAAGGAATCCTCGTTCAGTTTGACTTAACATTCACAGTAAAGGCATGGACAGAAGCAGAGCGATATCATTGGTTTGATATTGTTTCAAGTCAATCAACAATGCATCGTATTAGTAAAATGAATATTGATGATTGCTGTTGCTCATATGTTACAGAAAAAACGAAGAAGTATGTGAAAGAACTTCAGCAGAACTATTTGGACGATCAAACACCAGAGAATTATTTGCGGCTGCTATACAATGCCCCAACCGGCATCATGCTTACTGCCGGAATAAGTACAAACTATCTTCAGCTTAAGACGATCTATGGACAGAGACGCAATCACGTACTGCCAGAATGGCGATGGTTCTGTTCTTGGATTGAAAGCTTGCCATACTCCTGGATGATTACTGGTAAATGCTATGAAGGGGATGAGGATTACAGAACATGGCCCCGTGGAAGATCTGGAAGATATGTATGGGGGATTGATATTTGTGAGAAAGGAAAGTAAACAATGATTTTTGTAATAATATTACCGCTAGTTATCGGATTCGGATTTTCGATTTATATGTATAGACAAGATGAATTTGATTCGCTGGCATTTACAGGGACGATTCTATTTGGTATTGCGTTGATGATTGCGACAGTCGGAAGTATCGATCTTGCCTGGAATGTAACATTTGGAAGTCATATTCCAGAAATGATCTCGATGTATGAAGAGGAAAACAACCAAATTGAGAGCCAGATTGGTGAATTAGTGAATAAGTATATGGAATACGAGGGAAGTACGTTTAATGATCTCAAAAACGAAGATTCGGTAGCGCTTGTTTCACTATATCCAGAGTTGAAATCAGATGCATTGGTTGAGAAACAGATCGAGGTATATATCGAAAATAATAAGAAGATAAAAAATCTGAAGAAAAAGCAGATTGAACTATCGACATACAAGTGGTGGCTTTACTTTGGAAAGTAGGTAATAAAGACATGAATGTATTATGGATTATTCTGATTGTCGTAGAACTGTGTATGGGGATAAGAACGTATATCAAGGCAGAAGATAAGTTAGATAAAATACTTGCCTTTGAAATGCTGATTCTCGCGCAAGGAATGACTATATCTATGAAACTTAAATAAGGAGGGCTAAGCTATATGACTGAAGATGAAAAAGATATTTTTACAGAACAGGTAAAAACGATTCTGTCTGGCTATATAGACAGAAAAGATACAATCAATTACCTTGCAGTGAAAATCAGACAGCTGCACGAAGAAGAGATGAAGAATTCCTGTAATTGATAATTTGAAGAAAAAGAGGTGATTCCATTGCCCCTATTATGTTGTCATGATTGCAAATCCAGACACATTGGGTGTCACATAGATTGTGAAAAATATATTAGAGAAAAGAGAGAGCATGATGTATTGCAATCCAGTATACGAAAAGAAAAAAGCTATGACGGGTATATTGCTGGCCGAAAATTGGAAATAAAACAGGAATATATTAAAAAGTATGGAAAAATATATAAATAAATATGTTAGTGGAGGGATAAATGGATGAGATAGTCTATAGATCGAGCAATAGCTATTTTGCAGATCAATTAAGGCATATCATGGATAAAGAAAATTTATCTATTCGTGATGTGGCTAAAAAATGTGGAATGACAGAAACAAGTATCAGCAGATATTTGTCGGAAGACAGGGCACCGAATGTTAGAGATGCGAACTGGATATTTGAGAGTCTTGGATATAACACATTCATTGTAAAAAAAGAATCAAAAAGAAAAGAAAACCTTCGTAAAAATGGGTCTGGATGCAATGATTATGTTGCATATAAAGCGATAAAGAAGGCAGACTCTGATCGAAATAAAATAAGTTGGCTCATTGACACATTCTATAGAATAGCAAATTATGCCGGTTTTTCAATAGAAGAAAGGATTGTTTTAAGAGATAAGAAAAGCGGAAAAATATATAATTGATATTTTACGTACATAGGTGACAATGAAAGAGATTAATATGATATGGAGGTATTATGTTAAATATTTGGAGACCTTATCCGATTTTTAAGCCAAAGAAAGACGGGTGGTATTTGTGCACATGTAGTGACGGAGCTGGAACATATAATCCACGGGTAATGCTTCTTCATTATACGCAATGGAGCGATACGTGGGTAAATCTTGAGAGAATGCGGGTATTTAGAGGATATAAGGTATATATGTCCTGTCGGGCTCCAATTGACGATAACTTAGTCATGGAAGATAACGAGTGTAAACGTTACGATGTTGTTGCATGGAAAAAAGTACCTAGAAAATGTTTGTGGGCTAAGGAGTATGAAAAATGAGTAGAGAATATGACTTATATTTGAAGAATCATCGAGACAATGTGGCAAAAGGATTTCGTTGGATGGAGGAAAATTTGCCAGAAGTGATTACAAAGGCAAATGAGCAGGAGTATGAAATTCCTGTAGATCTTGAGCATCAGATCATATTTTCGCATGATGCATCTAAAAATAAACCAGACGAGTATGAAGCGTACGATGCATATTTTTATGGTGGAAATCGATCGTATCAGGTACTCCAAGAGTATCGGAGAGCATGGCTGGTTCATATTCATAGGAATCCACACCATTGGCAGCATTGGATTCTTATTAACGATGATCCAAACGAAGGCGAGATTACTCTTGATATGCCTTATGAGTATATCATCGAAATGATTTGTGATTGGTGGGCGTTCAGCTGGGCAAAAGAAAATCTTTTTGAAATTTTTAAATGGTATGATGAGCACAAGGATTATATGAAGCTTAGTGATTGGACAAGAATTGAGGTGGAGGATATTCTTAAGCAGATGAAAGCAAAGCTGGAGAGAGAAAAAGTATTCCTGTAGAGGTTTGTAGGGAGAATTGTAGCAGGATCCCGTCAGAGAAGAAAAGAATTCTGTACATATATGATTTGCGGTATAGCTGAGATACCGGTGAACTATGTACAGAAAATATTGTGAAATGGAGAAGTAAGTAATGAGTATGTTAGAATGGGCTAAGAATGAGGTAGCTATTGCAAGTAAAAGAGAAAGAGGAGATAAGCCTGAGAGTGAGTGGGATTATGGTTGTGCTTGCTATGACAGTGCTATGAAAGCTTTTGAAAGCCTTTTAGATGATAATCATAGCGGTCTGAGTATTGGAATTACTAAGAATATCCTTAACCGCTTAATTGATGGAAAGCCTCTTACTCCTATTGAGGATACAGAGGAGGTATGGGGAGAGCCCCGTATTGATAGCCGAGACAAAAGTAAACGGTATCAGTGTAAGAGAATGAGTAGTCTATTTAAGAGAGTTGCTCAGGATGGATCAGTAACTTACAGTGATATTGATAGATATTACTGTACAAATGAGGAGAACCCTTATGTAAGCTGGCACAATGGTTTTGTAGCAAAGATTTATAATGAGATGTATCCGCTCACTCTTCCTTATATGCCTAACAGTAGACCGGATGTTATCGTATGTGATGAGCTTTTGACAGACCGAAAAAATGGAGATTATGATACTTTAGCTATTTTATATATCAAGAAAGCAGACGGCGAAAGAGTTGAGGTAAATCGGTATTTTAAGGAGAATGAGGTATCATTTACAGAGATCTCTCCTGAGGAATATAAAGAGAGACAGAGATTACAGGAGGAGCGGATCAAGAGTGAAGATGAAAGCAACGCTGGAAGAAAATAATAGTGGTTACTCCGCGAAATAAACATTCCCCTTTATAGAAATATATTTAGGAGGAAATGACAATGAAAATCAGAAGATTATTCAAGAAAAGAAAATGGGAGCTTACTTACTACAGAGGCCTTAATGACAAGGGTCATATAATCAGTAAGGAAGGAAACTATTTTCAGTTTATGATCGCTGTATTCAAGATCATGTTGAACTGAATAAGTAGTTTTGAAGAGGGTCTGAACCTACAAAGGTTTTGGCTCTCTTTTCTTTTTAGATTTTATGTAATACAGAAAAGAGGTGACGATATTTTTGGCTAAAAGAGGAAGACCGGCGACGAATAATCCCAGAATTGTTAATTGCCGGATTCGGATGACTAAGGAAGAGGCTGAGAGGTTAGAAGATCTTAGACGTGCAACAGGAATGAATACCTCGGATACTGTGCGGACAGCGATGGAGTATATGCACGATTCGATTATGAAAGGAGATAAAAATGAATCTGAGACAGAAATTGAAAAAAGCAAAAAGGGAACTTGAGTTTTATAAAAATTTTATGCCAACAAGTAATACGCTGCTCATATATCAAGAACATATTCAGTGTGAAAATCTTAGATCAGTTATTACTATGCGACGTAATGATCCCCGTGTTTTATATTATCCAGAAAGTATTCAAGATGACCTCATCCAGGATCTCATACCAAAATTGAAGGATTATACAACATTTACAGCTATTGATAATCGAAAATCTGAGCATTTTCCAAGTAACTCCATAACGTTTATGGCTGATGTTATGGTTGGTAAAAGAACGGATAATTAAATTTATAAAATCATGGAGGAATATGAGATGAATTTAAAAGATACATTGTTAAAAGCTGGTTTGAAGGTTAGTGAAGATAATATAAGAAGGAAAGAGTTCGATTCTGTTCGAGATGTAACGCTTCCTTATTGTCTGGATAATACACCATTCAGTCACCTTGATATTTTCCAGGACGTTAAGTTTTTTGAAGCTAATAGGCAACCTTTAACTATGCAATGGATGAACGAACACAATATGAAACCGATTGAAAAGGACAGAGTATACGACTGGATACTTAATAATATTGACAAATGCTATCGGGTATGCAGTTATGATGAATATTCAAAGAAACTTGGTGTAATGTATGGCTATTGTTGTTTCTTCGTCTGTATCATTTGGGATGCAAGAACAAAACGATTTTCCCTTACACCGGGAGCTGATGGAATACATTCCAAATATTATGAGTATGCAGAAAATCATAAGTATACAGAATTTCTGGATGAGTGGCTTAAGGAGACTCCTTGGATACCGGTGCTGGTAGATGAGGCTGTTTCCAACGACGGAGTACATCTAAACTATGAACGACGAGAGTGTGTATGGTCTTATGGTTGCAATATTCTAAACTCTAAGAGAGAATCTGTTAAGAATGGATTAGAAGACTTAGAAAAATTGGGAGGTTCTATCGATCCTAAGAAAAAATATATTGTTCGTATGGCTATATCTAATGGCAGACGTTCGTCAACTATCAGAGAATGGATTCCAAAAACGGCATGGACAAGGGAGAAATAAATATGTACTATCGAGATGTCTATGATGAATTTGTCGGAAAAATCGCAAGAAGATGCTATGAATATGGGATTGGATTTACAGTTACAATAAAACCCGGATATATAAGAACATGGAATCTCAGTGTGTTTGGGGAACATTATAGCAAAGAGTATGCAATCGATATTGATCAATTAGAATATACGTTGAACAGATTTAAAGACACATATAGCGATGATATTTTAAAGATTGTCGATTCTGTTTGGCAGAAAGAAAAGCCATGCGAATTTGAAGACTATGAGGAGGTATGCAAATGAAAAAGAAAGAATTGAAGAAAAATTTGAGAAATACTGAAGAGGCATTATTGATGATGTACTCAGCATATCTGGAATGCAGAAAGGCTACTGTGAGCGTTTCAAATGAAAATGCCACATTAAAGAGCCAATATATTGCAGCAGATCATAAAGCAATAACAGCGACAGGTCTTCTAACAAAAGAACAGAGAGAACGTTTGGGATTTCCTGGTTTTGTTGTTTTAAGTGATCGAAACTAAAGTGAAAGGAATAATATTTATGCTAGCTAAAATAACGTTTACCATATTTATTATCTATCTTATCGTAGTTGGGATTGGAAAGTTTTATTATAAATTTATTCTCAATACCATGGACAAGATCAGATTTAGATGCAAAAACTATACAAAATTGGAAAATATTTATATGCCTATAGCCGGTGTAATCATTGTTATATTCAGAGGACTTTTGCTCTTTGATATTATTTACATACTGTATAGATTGATATTTTAACTTAATAGAAAGGGGATAACACTATGAATAAAAATTTTGATGAAATCAAAGATAGACTTAGTATTCGTATGATTAATTTTCAGAGAACAAATTTCGAAGATGGAAAAGATTACGTTGTCGGAACTGAGGGAGATTTCTCGTTTTATTATGTGCTGTTATCTCCCAATCAATCTGAAGAAACAATCATAACATACAAAATGCTTCAGATGTTGGATATTACACAAGCCATTCTTCATACGGCTGCAATTGAGGCAGATCGTAGCCATGGAGCGCATGTGACTGGCTTAATGTATGAGGAAGATACTCTAAATTTATATATGCTCGATTATGAAAACGAAGACTATGGAGCAAGCTTGATTCTTGATAAAGAAATCAGAAAAGCTATTTGGCAGCATCTTGGAAGAAATTATTTTGTCATGCCTTCATCGATCCATGAGGTAATGATAGCACCAGATTATGATATTCTCGATCCGGAAGATTTCTTTAAAATTGTAAGAGATTGCAATGCAAGTAGAGCAATTGTGAATGAGAGTGATATTCTTTCATATGAAGTTCAGTGGTGTACCGAAACTGGATTGATGATTAACGCCAGGGCAAAAGAAGAATTTTTAAATGTTATGAAAACGGTAAATGAGTTAAAGGAGTGATATTTATGATCGAATGCGAAAATTGTATTTATGGATTTTTTAAGAGCATTGGAGATGGGCCATGTATGCGTTTGGACGACAGGGAATGCCCAAATTATAACGAAGTAACCGATCGCATTGAGGTCACAGCCAAAGAAGGGGAAGCAAGAATATATGAGGGAGCTATCGTTGAACATTTCAAAAGAGAGACACTTGATGAAAAGTGTATCAAGAAAAATAATAATCTATATAGGTATGAAGTCTTGCATTTTGCGCGGCATACAGAAACTGGCGAAATGTTTGTGATTTACAAAGCACTATATGATGGAAAAGCTATCAAATCAGATGTTCACTATGGAGACGTATTTGCCAGACCGTTTGATATGTTTATGGGAAAAGTCGATCATAAAAAATATCCAAATATTAAACGCAAATACCGGTTTGAATTAGTTGACAAAATCTCATACTAATCTCAATGTTCCATAAAAATAAGATCGGAGGAAAAGAAAATGCGAATTAAATTATTTACACACACAGATCTTGATGGGGTTGGTTGTGCTGTCCTTGCGTACTTGGCATTTGGGTATGAAAATGTCGATGTTGAATTTTGTTCATATGACAATGTTAATCAAAAAGTGCTCAAATTTATTATGAGCCGTAGTTTATCCAATTCAGCATATTATGGCCTCTATATCACTGATCTAAGTGTTAGTGAAGAGGTTGCAAGACAGATAGAAAAACACAAGGATAATATAATGCCTCGATTATTCGATCATCATGCAACTGCACTTTGGCTGAATAAATACGATTGGTGTCATGTAATGGAAAACCTTCCAATATGTAGTTATTGTAAAACGTCTGGAACTGAGCTGTTTTACGTGTATTTATACAACTTCTCAATGTTTAATATGCGCGATGCGGATGCTATGAAAAATATTAGTAAATTTGTAGCAATCGTGCGTGACTGGGATACATGGCGTTGGAAAGAACTTGGGAATGCTGGAAGTATCTGCAATGATATGAATAATCTTTTTTCAATGTATGGCATTGTTGAATTTATCGAGTGGGTTATGGCGAAGATAGCGTTAAATGATTCGGATGTGTTTCCGGCATTTGGACTGGAAGAGAAAACAATGCTTGCTCAATTACGAAAAGACATAAATCACTATGTTGATGAGAAAAATTCTCAGATAATTAAAAAGGAAGATATATTTGGAAACAGATACGGAGTGGTATTTGCGGAACGATATATCAGTGAACTTGGTAATCGTTTATGTGAACTAAACCCGAAACTTGTGTATATCGCAATCATTGATATTTCCGAAGGCAAGATAAGCTTTCGAACAATTAGAGACAATATTAACCTCGGAGATGAAATTACTCATGCATATGGCGGAGGCGGACATCCGAAAGCTGCTGGAGCATTACTTAATCCAGATACAGTGGAAGAATTGATAAACAACATATTTGGTAGTCCGAATAAGATTTGAGATAGGAGATAGATATTTTATGAAGCGAATCATAATAATATTAAGAGACGGAGAGACGATCATCGGATCACCATATAAAGACAAGAATAATCGTCCACTATTTACGTATCCAAAATCACCAACTCTTAAAGATTTTGCAATGTTAGATGATGTGATGGCATTGCATGGCATAGAAATCACTGATATAGCAGGATGGCGTATAGAAAAGGTGGAGGAATGAGTTATGTGGGAAAAAGGATCTTTTGAAATTGATGGTTCTAAATTCGTATATGAGGCAAAAGTTTTTAAGACCGGTAGTAAGTATGGAATCAATGATGGAAGAATTTCGAAACTGTGGATCGGATATGATGATAAATTTCTTCCCTGGCATTATTTCGAAAGTTGTATTGTCCATTATGATCGTGGTTGGGATATAGAGCCGAAAGATGATCTCGCTAGGAAAGCTCTTGAGTATGTTCTGAATTTGTATAAATAATCGCGACAAAAACATACACTCATATGAAATACAATTGATATTCTTGAAAGGAGAACAGCTATGAAATTAGAAGAAATCAAAACATTTGTAAAGGAACATAAGAAAGAGATCCTCATCGGAACCGGAGTGGTTGTTGGAGGTATCGTTTTAGTAGTGACAGGAAAGAAACTGCTGAAGCCTAGAAAAGCAATTATTTCAAAACCATATAAAGAATTACCACAGCCTAATATGAGTGTTGGAAAACTTGACGATTTCTGGGAAGACAGTTGCGGAAAGATGGCATTAGTTAACGATATCGCCATCAAAGATCTTGGGACTGTAGGACAGGATTTTTTAAAAGTCGATGGATTTACAAATGATACGGGAGTTTCATTACTAATCGGTTTTGCTGATGAAGATTAATTGTATTGGAGAGTCTTGGGAAAATCTGAGGCTCTCCTTTTATATTTGTGGAAAGTATGATACAATAATACCAATAAAAGGAGGGCTTTATATGAAAAGTAAAAGAGCAATCATTGTATGTTTGGTATTAGGAACAACTATCTGTTTTACAGGATGCCAAGGAACTGAGAAATCAGTGTCGACCGATACAACGCACCAAGATAGCAGCGGTGTAATCGAAAACAATAATGATCTATCATCAAATTCAGTAGAAACGAATCAAGAAGAAACGGAATCATCAAGCGAAAGCATAGTCTCAGATTCAAAAGATGTCGTGACTGACACCGATTGGTATGAAAATGATGGATCAAGTATAGCATCTGGAATATATATTGTAGGAGATGACTTGAAAGCTGGAAGCTATACTTTCACGAACAGGGGCGAAGATTCTTCAATGGAAATAATCATTTTTGAGACTATTGATGACTATATGGGATATTATCGCACGAGTCCCAGATCCACAATCGGAGAAGAGGATGATGCTATCCAAGCAAATTCATATTACTGCACATATGTATATCCAGATGAAACATGCTCAGTAAATATTTCGGATGGCAATGTTCTAATTATGGATCAGTCTTATGGATCTTTAACTGGCGAATCGTCTACAGAAAAAGATAAAAATATATTAAATGACGGCGAAATCCTTAAGCCCGGATTATATTCATCGGATCAAATTGAAGAGGGAACTTATATTCTGTCGTATTTAAGCAATGATGACGAGCAAGGCAGTAATATAATTCTGTTCGAAAACAACGAGCAATATAAAGAATACAATTCGACAGATAAATCCACCATTGGTGAATATAATGAAGCAATGTGGAAAACAGCTATATATGACACGTATGTTGATGCGAATGAGCCTTGTATTATAAACTTTAAAAAAGATTCGGTTATGCTTGTGGATTATCAGAGCTGTTATATTCAGAAAGTTGATATGGACTGGTCGGAATGAAATTTATAAGAAAACTTAGGCGGAGACTATCTGTATATTTTCTAAAGAGTTCCTGGAGAAAAGAAGACGATGGAAATCAGAAAGTAGCCGATCGATACTTCGCAATTTCGCTTTGGTTAGCACCGTCTGATAATGTTTCAAAAGACTTTTTGGAAAATCTAAGAATTCGTACCACACATATAACTGAAAATATTGATTGGTATTTAGAGGAGTAGCTCTCAAATGGGTTACTCCTCTTTTATTATCCAATGTTTTTCTTTAAGAGCTTGAAGCGAAATATATTCAGGCTCTTTTCTTTATTTAAGGAGGAAATGATATGCACAATCAATATCTCGATGATCTCCCACAGTATCATTTTGAACGGGAAGATTTTGTAAAAGTATTCCGGGAGGTGTTTACCTCTGATGAAATCTTTGACATTGAAGTCATGTGTCAGGGTATAAAAAACACAGAAAATTTCCTGCTTTATTATGCCGAGGACGAATTTTATATCATTCATCTTGCCAGTGGTACAATTATTAATTACTACAAACACTTAGGTCGAACCAATACCTGCAATAAGGAAGGATTTACTCTTGAAGATTTGAAAGACTTTCTCCTTCTTCTCAAGGAAGACCTAAAAGACATGTCCGTATAAAATATAGAGAGGAAATAGATATGTTTACACGAGATACTATTCATGAATATTTAGAAAAATATAATCTCGGATCGGTACGGTTTACAAAACTTGCCGGTGTTGGGATAGGATCATTATATAAATATATGAATGGACAATTATTATCCAGAAAAACGGAAGCCAGAATAAGATGTGGTCTGATTATTCTGGAGAAGCACAATCTCGTAGCACCAGAGTATAAGGCTGAATACCCAAATGACTATATCGCATGGAATAATAAGCGAATCAAATATGAAAAAGACTCGCAGAAATATGCGGAGGAGTTCAAAAGATTGCTAAAAGAAGAACTTGAGAAAGAAACCCCAGTCGGCTATATTCTGACAGATCAGGCAAAACCATGCTGCGTTTGCGGAAAGATGACAAATAGACTGCAGTATAACTATGAAAATTATATTTGTAGTGAAAAATGTGAAAAAGTAATGAGTGACATGGTTTATAAGATTGAAAGAGATGCAGTCGTATACCAAATAAAAAATATTTAAAGGAGTGATTGCTATAATGAAAAGTATTGGAAGATCTGAGGTCGAGAAATTAAGCGATAGGAATCTTCAGAGAGCTATCATTGAACTGACGGACGAGTTGGTCTTCGTGCATGGATATTCTTCAGAAGATGCTGCAATATTCGTCCGGAGCTGTTATTTATATATTTCTGAGCTTAAGAAAAGAAATCCGAAAGAGCCAATCAAAATTGCCCGATCTGAAAAAGAGTGGGAAGAGATTGCTGAACGATATTTCACCAGAGATGAGACTCTATCAAACATTAATCTCCGTGAAATGATGAAAAAATGCGAGCGTGATAATGAACGAGTAAATCACATTGACACGGTAAAGGAGGATAAAGATGAGCAGATTAAATGATATTGTAAATGGCGAAGACGGGCTTACATATAAAGAAACGGCGGAGGTATTGAAAACACTTCTTGCTAACTATTTCATTGCTCAGTTGATGAAAGTTAAGCCTGATGAAGTAACTATATATACGCTTGCTATAGACAACGCAATAAAGGCACTTGAGAATGCTGAGACTTGTGAAACGGAATCGGTATACAATATGGCACATGAAATTGGCGATGCGTATTTTGCCAATACATCGATGAGTGTTATTGGAGCTGGAATTTGTGGCGAATATTTGTATATTAAAGGTTATGATGGAGGTTTTCCACATTTAGAAGGATATATTAAAGTGGATTTGAAGACAAAAGAAATTGTTAAGGAATATGGAGCATTTGATTGTCCAATTTCTATCAGAAATGGGGTGTATAAATAATGAGGAAATTATTAATGTATAGGAGTTGGCTTATCATTTAATCTTCGTTGATGCGTGATAGACGATAAAGAATGTAAAATATAATTATGGAGGAATAAAATGAAAACTTATAAGGGATTTAATGAAAATATGACTTGTCAAGGATTCCAGTATGAGGAAGGGAAAGAATATGAAGAAAAAGAAGCAGTTGTTTGTGAAAGAGGATTTCATGCATGTGAATATCCGTTAGATTGTTTTAGTTATTATAACCCAAATAAAAGTGTGTACCATGAAGTTGAACAGAGTGGTGAACTTCATGGAGATGGTATCAAAGTTGCTTCAACTAAAATTAAAATTGGAGCAGAGATCAATATTGCTGGGTTAGTAAAAGCGGCAATTGAATACACAACTAAAAAAGTAAATCCAGAAGCAAAATCTGATGAAGATTATGGAGCCTCATCTGCAACGGGTTATAAGGGAGCTTCATCCGCAACGGGTGATTGTGGAACCTCATCTGCAACAGGTTATAAGGGAGCTTCATCCGCAACGGGTAATTATGGAGCCTCATCTGCAACGGGTAATTGTGGAACCTCATCTGCAACAGGTTATAAGGGAAAAGCCGAGGCAGGTGACTCAGAAAGTGTTGCTGTGGCTTGGGGTTATCGTGGAAGAGCGAGAGGAGTTCTTGGTTCGTACCTCGTACTTGCTGACTGGGATGGTAATGATAATAATTATTGGACACAGAATGAATGGATCTTAAAAGGAGCAAAAATTGTCCGCGTAGATGGCAAAAAAATCAAAGAAAATGTTTGGTATACAATGAAAAATGGAGAAATTGTAGAAGCAGAAATTTAAATTAAAATAGCAATTTGTTTTGCAACTATTATAAAGCGGATATTTACAAAAGTAGGAAAGGAAATAAAAAATGAAGAAAAATAGAATTATGTTATTTTGCGTAATCGGACTTGTTATTGGAATGCTGATTGGATGTGGAACTGGTGTTTATGCCAATTCGTTCTATTTCAGAGAAAATGATAGTCAGGGAATGTGGAGGTTTGGAATGTCCAATAAACTTGTCGACTATGTGGACGAGCAGACGGGCGTTCATTACTTACTTGTATTCGATGACAATTCTCTAAACAGTCTTTGTCCGAGATACAACGCGGATGGCTCTTTAATGGTGGAGGAGAAGAAGTGATGGATATTTCTAATAAAGCATCGGATGCCGACTATATTCGCGAGGTTGAGAAAACCATCAATAATATACATATGTCGGTCACCGAAACACTTGATGAATTTATATTTCAAACTATAGACGAGTTCATCCGTAGTAATTTCTATACGGTTGTCAGCAAAGAAGAGCTTGTACAAGCTATTCGACTAATACAAATGACTAGGCAGTATGGGCAAGATATTTCTGAAAAATTAGTTACTGCTGAAGAAAACAGCGCTATATTTCGTCGCGGATATTCTGAAGGATATGAGGCAGGCATTGAAAAGGGACATGCGTTAATTGAAAAAGCTCGAATGGAGGAACACATATGGCGATAGTAACTTTCAAACCAGTTTGTGAATGTGGGTACATCTTCAAACATTTCGAATACGATTATAATCCTAAACCGCCAATAAAAGTATATGCGGCTGATGCAGAAGAGGGAGATATTCATAAAGCACACTATATACATCAATCAGCGATCAGTCCTGAAAGATGCCCTAAGTGCGGTCGGCTTATTAAGGCGTTCAAAATTCCAGATACACGCGGGATTAAACTAATTTATAACGAGGAGGAAAAGAAATGATATTTTATGAAGGAGACGAGATTAGATTCAGAGGACAGTATGCCATTATCTTAGAAGTGTTCGAAGATACGGGGAAATACCTGATCGAGATGGAGGACACCGGAGACCAATTTGTAATATCCGAGAAAGATATCGAGTAGAGTCCTGAATAAGGGCTCTTTTGTTTTGTAACCATTGATATTGGTTACTGAAATACGTCGTGATATTTTTCATGTTAGTTATGTCTGGAATAACGAAAAGAATGAATGAAAAAAAGGCGATAAAACAACGCGAAAAGAACATAATAAAGGAATTCTCATGGAGGAAAATATACATGAAGAAAAAATTAGTAGCAGGAATTTTAGCAGCATCTATTTTAATGACTTGTCTTACAGGTTGTGAAGGGTTGAATAGCGAAGTAAACGATCTCAATGGTTCTATCACTGGTAATACATATAATGCTTCATTTTATACGAATGAAGGCGAAAAATTCATGGATATGAGTGGGCAGAAAATTGACTTGGACTCAAATGTTGTAAAAGAAGAAACGTATTCAGACGGCAGTTGGGGTTATACGAAAAAATTATCCAGCGTAGTTACGGTTACAATTGATGGCAAGGAAGTGGAGAACTGCGGTACTACAATGATCTTTGCGGAAAAGGGATTAAATCCAGATGTGGATTTTCAAAGTCCAGAAGTAATTGATAGTAAAACTGATGGTAGTCTTGGAGAGAATGTTATTATTGCAAGCGTTGTCAATAGATTTAAGAATTATTTTGGTAAGGCTCGTGTAGTCGTCATCCAGTCTCAGCTTGGTGATCCGATTTGTGCTTATTCTGGTGATAGTGTGTATTATGAGGTATGCGAAGATCTGCCGAAAACGACAAAATTAATGATTGACGGAAAAGCACTTTATATTCATAGAGCTAACTTTCAGATTATTGACAAAGAATTATTGGACTAATAGCAAAAATATACCGAAATTGTATAGCTTGCCATTCTGTAACAACAGACGAGAAGGGACGAAAATATGATATTTGTGATTGATAAATTAAAATACGACACTGATAAAATGGAGCTAATCTCAGAAAAATGCAAATATAACTATTCTGGATATTTTCTTGGGAGAAATGTCTTATATAGCGCCAAATCCACAAAACTGTATAAGACTAAAAAAGGACATTGGTTTCTGACTTACGAAAAAGATGTATCGACATATGGCAAGGTTCTGACGGAAGATGAGGTAAAGGAACTATTGATAAAGTCGGATCTTACGAAATACGAAGAGCTTTTCGGAGAATTAGATGAGGGATAAAAAGATTTTGGAAGAGAATTAAAAGTAAAACATTTACTTTTGATACTTTGATGGATATTTATGAAATGGCAGATGGGTAAAAAATCTACCATATTCTGAATTAATTATTTGGAGGGATTTCTAATGAAAAACTGGATTAAAAAGATGAATGAGATGTTTGAAGCCAATGAATGCACGAATAACAAGCGCGTGACTGTAGACTATTGCGAGAATGCAAAATGTATCTTTATTAATGTATGCGGCAGCACGGCAGTTATCAAAGATATTGATAGATTTACGGATTATGGATTGATGATGGAATGTCTGAAAGAAGTTCAGAACCATTATTCGGCATGTTCATGTTAAGCGAGAGTAGGAGGTATATCGAGTATGGAAATTTTGAAATATATGAGCGTTATTACAAATTTTGGGTGTCACTATAAGTGCCCTTACTGCATTGTTAAGGAAAATAATCTGCATATTCCAAAGACAACACTGCAAGGGTTGAATAAACTTTCATATGCCTTATACAATCATCATTGCAATATTATTTCTATATCTGGTGGTGGGGACCCGCTATATAATTATGAGCAGCACGTTGACTGGTATCGAAAGCTATTTAATATTGCTCTAAGAGATCATTTTTCTGGTGGTGGGGAGAAGGTTGCAATACCTGTGGAGATGCACACCAGTTATATGACTGATGAAACGACTTTCCCATTTTATGATTGCTACCGTGTGGTATATCACGCAAATAATATCAATCAGCTTTCGCATATTCGGCGGACCGGCAATGAGATCGTTCGTGCAGTATTTGTTGTAACAGCAGAATATACCATCGCCAATATTATGGATATTGCTATGTTCGTGCAGAATAGTTCTGAAATCGACGAGCTAAGCTTCAGACAGTTGGTTGATGATAAGTATGAAGAACAACATTATCTTGAGGACTATCTCCGCCTCGGACATACAAAACTGTGGTGGTATATTGAGCAGAACGACTACAATCTCTATTATGCCGAGAATGAGGTGAGCACATGTTATCGGGATTTTGAGAAGGAATGGTGGGCAAGGTGGTTTTGAAAATATTAGGGGTAGCAAACCTTGTATGCATCATGTTGTGTATCATATTTAAAAAGTTTGATGTTGCATTTATGAATCTCATAGCAGCTATTATGGACTGTTTGAATATATTTGGGGATGAATAGGAGGATTAGCATATGAAAGATAAGTATGATGTTATTTTAAAGGAGAAGCCAATCGACGAAGGGCTTGGAAAAACTGAAATAATAGAAATGCTTTCTAATCTAAAAGATGAGGAAATTATTCCATTAGAAATCGAAGCTACGAAGACTGATTCAAGTGCAATGGGATTTATTACATACCAAGCGGCAGAAATGTTAAATTTTTATTATAAAGAAGGATCTAATTTTGGCAAATTTATTATCGAAATTCTTGAAGATATGAGCAAAGAAAATAAAGATTGCCATTATAAATTCGGAGTGCTTGATATTTATATGGATCGATAGGAGGATGATTAATGAAAACTGATATTATGGAATATGTCGAAAAGATTTGGAGTTCTGCACCTCTTACGAATAGTCAGAAAGAGTTTCTTAGAGATGCATATGAAGCAGCAGACAATAACATGCAGTTTATTTATTGTTCTCCGCGTAATCAAAATAGATCATACTTGATAACACTTATGGCTTTGGCAACTATTTTAATCGCTGAGGAAAGAGGAGTTCTGAAAATAACTGATCGTCAATATTCTAAAACCCTATTATAATAGGAAGAAACTCATTCAGAAAGGAATAAAATTATGATAAAGACAAGAGAAGATTCGAGAATTGAGGTTTGGTCAGATCAGTATATCAATAATCCAACCCGTAGGAAAGATGAGGATAGAGATATAGCGATTATTCAGATGGAGTATGTGGAAAGTGGCAACTTTATAGTTGAGATTATACCAAAGAATAATATTACGCAAATGGTTCCTCTAAAAGAAATAATTTGCGATATCGAAAGGGAACTCTGCAATAGCTTCTGGGATAGTTATAAAACCAAAGAGGGTACATCAATCAAGATAGATGTTTGCCATGTGGAAGAGTGGTTTAATGAATACAAGGAAATACTTCGCAAAAGATATTCGGGAGATAATAATAAATAGGAAAGGAATGGAAAACATGATCATTGATATTTACATGTGCTATAAAACAAGCGATGAGTTTCTATATTATACAAAGCGTCTTCTCGAAGTTCCTGGTTGCACCTATCTTGTATATCGTCCAATGTTTGATGGGTACGAGTTTTATTTTCATACGCAGAATATCCTAGTCAGAATGCTTTATTTACCGCCAGTGGCCTGGTTTGACGGATCAGCAAATTGCCCAGATTATTACTATACGAATAATTCGGTCGCAGCGGCTACACTTCAGTTTATACTCAAAGGTAGGTCATGTGTTTGCTTGGGATCATTCAATGATATTTTAAAGATTCTTAATGGGTAAAAAGAATAGCCGCGTTATTTACATGCACTCTAATGAAAGGAGTGATATTTATGTTAGGGATGCAGGAAGTTAAAAGTTATTTATATACTTTAAATGCGGTAAAATACCATTATGATATGGCAGATTTTAATAGACGATCCGATTTCGTTTATGAAATGTGTGCTTATTATGGATATTTATCGTATGGCCAGGTAGTAGATATGTTTGAAACTTGTTGAATACTATAAATAATTATACTTAGGGATAGACTCAGAGTAGAAATATACTGGGTCTTTTCTTTTTTTTATAGAAAAATGGAGGATTGATGTTATGGTTATTAATATTTATACGAATGCCAATAATTTTAAAAAATTTTATTTAGGAAAACTTGTTCAGCAAAAGTGTGGCAATTTCGAGGTTGATGATTCTAATGGATTTACTAAAATTATTTGGCCAGAGAAGCAGGTTACGATTATGATTTTTCCAATATTGCCCAAATATTACAAAATTGCTGTTCCAACTTATTTCTACGTAGACGAGTACGAGTTGAATAGTGACGATGTAAAAACCTATCTGGAATCAAAAGACTGTATCTCACTGCCGTCATTTGGAGATGTGCTTAAGTTATTGAAAACAGGTAAAACTTGTTTAGAAAAACTAAAAGAAGATGAATTACAATCCAGAAGAACCGATGAATTTGATGGAGAATGTCTTACGGTTGACTCTTTGAAGACATATTTAGAGAAATTATCTGAGGCTGGCCATGGCGATGCGATGATATTCATGGGAAAAAGTGCGCCTATTCATCGTGATGCTTTATGTTTTGAAGGAATGTTTAATAGGTTAACTATATGTAACACATATTATGATCGAAAATTGGCAGATGCTATGGAACGTGCGAAAAATGATCTGCAGCGAGTTATTACGACATATTTGGCTGATTGCTATGATGCTGGGATTTGAAAGGATTGTGAGGATTCGCATTATCAAAGAACATTATTTATATTTTTGAAACTACTTAACATAACAGAGGAGGATTGATTATGATTTTGAAAGAAACTATTGATGGAAAAGAGATTAATGTTATTAAATCATCCGGATATAATGATGGATATTATTGGGATATGAATGCTACGGTTATTTTTGATGGCAGCATGTATACCATCATTGATAGTGGATCTGGATCTGGGTGGAATTTATGCTACAGGGGCGTGAAGAAAGGGAATCTTGATCGACTGTATGGCCATGATCAGCTCGAAGATCTTGATGAACTCGAGGATTTTATTGACGAAATACCAGAACTTTTGCGGAAATTTATAAACTCGGGTGCGAAAGAAAGCTGGGAAAACATCCAGGATAAAGATTATGACTTTCATATTTCCGTAGACGGTAAAGAAGTCTGAACACATGACTAATTGGAGGATTGATATTTCAAAATGGTTAAGATTAAAAAAATTGGAAAATTTCATGATGTAATCAGAGGAGAATTATTCGAAAGCGAATGCAGTTGTGGCTGTAAGTTCCAATATGACTCAAACTATCCAATGATGGTGCATGGCGATATAAGAAGTGGCGTGGTTGGTCATTATTTATTATGCCCTGATTGTGGACAACCCATTGCCGATATCTATGATTCGGATGGAAATGTTATTGCTTGTGCTTCCGTATCTTATGGGGAGGGATATTTAAGGTTATTTAATGGCTGCTGTGATGATATTTTGGCGAAAAGGAGATAATCTTGGAAGAGATAAAACGAAAACGTGGTAGACCTGCGAAAGGACAGAGGAAGACTAGACGTATAGATATCCGAGTATCCGAGGAGTTTTACAACGAATTTTTGAAATTGTGTGAACTTGACGGAGAAACTCAAACGGAATACGTTATAAAAAGCATAAACGCGATGGGAAATCTTACTCGTTATAAAGTATCGGAAGAACCTAAAAATGATTCTGGAGATGATATTTTCGATCAGTGGTATGACGAAGAAGAGGAAAATTATGACGAGTGATACATATTTTTGTACGGCAGAAAATACGGCTCTAATGATTTTTGTACGGCAATAAATGCCCAAAACGGGTTATTTTTGTACGGCAATAAATTATTTTGGCTAAAAATTTTGCTTTTCTTATTTTGTATAAGGGAAAAAATTAAAATAGACTTTAAGAAATTAAAATAGAGTTTAATTTTTACTTTGAAATGAAATATGCATCAGGAAAATTTTTTATTTTTGTACGGCAGAAAATAAATCATGAGAAAGGCGAGCAAAATGAAAAAGGGAAAAGATTATTGGGGTCCTGTATTTGATTCTTTCACCGAGGAGTATCCGAAACTTGCGGAAGATATTGTTGATTGGTATCCAAGTGGTCAAATGGAAATAGCACTAAAGACGGGGGGCGGCAAAAGATATATTTATGATTTCATGAGCAGAAGCATTTATCTTATATTTGATGAAACCGAAGGCATTGAATTGTCAGAGGAGGATTTCAATCAGCGTTTTTCTGAAAGATTATATTACAAGCTTATGAGGGTTGGAATGACTCAATATGAGCTTTCACGAAAGACTGGTATATCGTCAATTATGATAAGCAGATACTGCACCGGGAAATCTATTCCGACAGTTTACAATTTGTTGAAAATTATGAAAGCTTTGAAATGTAGCATTAATGAATTAATCTATGGTTAATTGATATTTTGGAATGGAGAAATATATTATGAAAGTAAAAAGATTTAGTACTATTATTAATCTCAATGAAATACAGGATGAGGCTGTTGCGATTATCCGCATGGCAATACGCCCGCATGCGATATATCAGAGACAAACACCTGATGGTAAAATTACCGGTTATCGGATAGCCGTAGAATGCACGGCAGAAGAATATATGCTATTTAAAAATATTGTTGAAAAATATTATCCGGGTGTATGTGCATTTGATCCTGCAATTGAAAAATAAGAAATATTTGGGTCTGGGTTTAAATACTCAGACCCTTTTATTTTATTCGCGAAAAAAACATAGCCTATTATGAGGGAGAGGGACATAAACCTCTTCTTTTTATTTCGCCACAAATAACCAGAATATTCGGAAGGAGGAGCGAGTGGAAGAAGAACAGTGGAAACCCGTTGGAACCAGCGATGTATATCAAGTTAGTGATGCTGGAAGAGTTAAAAACTCAAAGACAGGTCGCATTAAAACTATTTCTTATGATTTTCAGGGTAATGCTATGGTGTACCTTTATGAGAATCATAAAAAGCAAAAGAAAAAAGTATCACGATTGGTCGCTGAATCATTTTTGCATGGAGATGTCATGTCATCTTATATTTGTCACAATGACGGAAACAAAAAGCATGTTGATGCAAGCAATCTTACCTTAGAGCCGAAAACAAAGGGTAAGAAAATTAGAGTCGTGGAAACAGGAGAAGTCTACGACTCGATATCTGAAGCCAGCAAATGCATTGGTCTTAGCAGAGCAAGGATCAGCAGATGCGTCGGCTATCCATTTAATTCTAATAAGTTCGGATATCATTTCGAATTTATCGAGTAATTAAGTCTAAATCTATATTCACATCCTACGCACCACCTACCCCGTGCGCTTTAAAAACATACCCTTTTATGAGAAGAAGTTGCTTGTTGGCACTTTTTATTTTGGCATATTGTAGCGGAATTTGGGCTACCTTTCCTCCCATCCGTGAATTTTAATCATTTATATTTCATACCTTCGCTTTGAAAGATAGAGAACATCAGTCGCCAAACGAAAATATGCCAGAGCAGCTTCTTTATATTTTGGGCCTTTAGCTCAGTTGGTTAGAGCATCCGGCTCATAACCGGAAGGTCCTGGGATCGTGACCCAGAAGGCCCATATGTTTTTAAGGAGGCTCCGTTATGTTAGAGAGTAAATTTCAGGCAAATCTAATTAAAGAGTTAAAGAAAGAATTCCCAGGATGTATGGTACTGAAAAATGACAGTTCATATTTACAGGGAGTTCCTGACTTACTCATTCTCTATAGAGATAAATGGAGCACGCTCGAGGTAAAGAAATGCGCGACGGCTAAGCACCAGCCGAATCAGGACTATTACGTGAATAAGATGAACAAAATGTCACATTCAGCATTTATCTATCCTGAAAATAAGGATGAGGTGATGGCTGAGCTTCGACAAAGATTCAACGAATAAGGAGGATTATCTACAATGATTTTCAATAACCATTCGGATCTTAGAGGTAAACACGCATTCCTTGCACCCTCACAGCCTTATTGGCTGAAATATACAGAAGAAGAATTACTTCAAAAACGAGTAAGTATATATGCCCCGGCAATGGGTACATCTCTTCATGAATTGGCAGAAACACTTATTCGTAATAATTTAAAACTTAAAAAAGGAGATAGATTAACTGTCTTATCGCATGTTCTTGGTGATGGAATTCCTAGAGATGTTATTGATATGGATCGCATCTATGAGAATTTTTTGAATTATGTTAATGATGCTATCGGATTTAAGCTTACTCCGGAACAGCCATTATATTATTCAAACCATTGTTTTGGAACAGCGGATGCGATTTCTTTCAGAAATAATTTTCTGAGAATTCACGACTATAAGTCTGGAACTCAGCCAGCAAAGATGGAGCAGTTAATTGTATACGCTGCTCTTTTTTGTTTGGAATACAAAGTGAAACCGGGAGAAATCGATAAAGAACTCAGAATCTATCAGAACAATGAGATTTTATATCACAAGCCAACGACGGAAGAGCTTCTTAAGACGATGGACGAAATCGTTCGAAAGAGCGAGTTTCTGGATAAAGTAAGCGAGGGGGTATATTAACATGAGTTCGATCGCAGACGAGATATTGTCGTATTTTGGCATATCGGATAGAGAAGAAAATAATTATCTTGAGCATTATGGAACCCCTCGGCATAGTGGAAGATATCCTTACGGATCTGGAGAGAATCCATATCAGCATTCCGGCGACTTTCTTGGTCGAATCAGTGAACTTAAAAAAGCTGGTTTTACATATACAGATGACGAGGGAAAAGTTTGGACCGGCGATAATGCAATTGCAAAGTCTATGGGGCTGACCTCCACAGAATATCGTAGACAGGTGAGTTGGGCTGGATATGAAAGACGACTGGATCAAGTTCAGAGAGCAAAATCATTAAAGGCCGATGGGCTTGGAGCTACGGAGATTGGTAAACGGATGGGCTTATCAGAGTCAACTGTAAGATCTCTATTGAATCCGAGTTCAGAAGATCGGATGAATCAGGCGATGAATACTGTAAACTTTCTCAGAGAAAAGCTTAACGAGAAAGGTATGATCGATGTAACTTCTGGAGTAGAGGTATCGCTTGGTATTTCCAAAGAACGTTTGAATTTAGCACTCGATTATCTTGAAAAAGCTGAAGGTTGCCCTGTTTATACAGGCGGTATTCCACAGGTAAACACAAAAGGACAGCAGACGATTCAGAAAGTTCTTTGTAAACCAGGAACAGAGCATAAAGAAATTTATGATTACAGCAGAGTAAAAACAATTGATGACTATGAGTCACAGAACGATGGGGAGACTTTTCACAAAAAGTTCACATATCCTGCGAGCCTTGACTCTAAGCGACTTATGGTCCGGTATGCGGATGATGTCGGTACAGATGGATTTAAAGGCGTTGATAAAGATGGTGTAATCGAGCTTCGAAGAGGATGTCAGGATTTATCTCTTGGTGATTCCAGATATTCCCAGGTCCGTATTCTTGTGGATGGAACTCATTATCTTAAGGGAATGGCAGTATATTCTGACGATATGCCTGACGGAGTAGATGTTGTATTCAACACGAATAAGAAAAGAGGAACTCCAGCCCTTGGTGACAAGACAAGCACTGTTCTTAAGCCTATTAAGAAAGATGATCCTGATAATCCATTCGGATCTGCCATCAAAGACGCTGACAAAGGTGGTCAATACTGGTATACGGATAAGAAAACAGGTAAAGAAAAGCTCGGTCTTATTAATAAAAGAGCCGACGAAGGCGATTGGGATGAATGGGCAAATGCAATCCCATCTCAGTTCCTTGCTAAGCAGTCGCTTTCCTTGGCTAAGAAACAGCTTGATCTTGCCAAAAAAGATAAGCTTGCCGAATTTGATGAGTACATGTCAATCACTAATCCAACGATCAAAAAGCATATGCTTGAGAAGTTTGCGGATTCCTGTGATTCGCGACAGTTCACCGCCGGAAACAACTTTCGCCAGCGGACGGATCGCTTC
>OLPR01000158.1_pt1 | contig 66744 bp, 89 predicted proteins | sample 1672761 | NCBI WGS metagenome assembly OLPR01 (sample SAMEA3136721, study PRJEB25190) | human gut metagenome | biome: human gut; feature: human-associated habitat; material: faeces | place: Austria | collected 2013 | reverse complement strand
GGGGATAGGGATTGAGAACAAGCACTTTTTTTGAAAAAACATACTTTTTCTACAAGCTGAAAGCTGTGGCAGTTTCATTGCCGCCACAGCTTTTATATTTACTTTATCTGCGACTGAAGTATATCGAGGACCTCGCCGAATCTCTGGAAATGCACTACTTCACGTTCACGCAGGAATTTAATCACATTGCTTACGTCCGGATCGTCGCAGACTCTGAGGATGTTGTCATAGGTAGCTCTGGCTTTCTGCTCCGCCGCAAGATCTTCGTGAATATCGGCGAGCGGATCAGCTTTACTCTGGATGTATGCGGCGGTAAACGGCACACCGCCGGCATTGGATGGGTAAACCGCATTTGCGTGATCCATATAATATGCGCCTACTCCGTATCGGTCAAAGCTCTTTGCGCCCTCGCCTGTTGTGAGCTGGGATACTATAGAGCCTATCATTTCAAGATGGGATAGTTCTTCGGTACCGCTATGATGTCAATGACTGCCTAATATATGGTAGAAAATTCGCATATTTTTATGATTTCGGTAGCTTCGGATATATAGTTATCTCAAAATCATCCGGCGAACCGCTCCAACGAGTGTTTTGCGTCTTTTTATAAACAACCTTTTCTAACACATCTTTTAGCATATCGTTCTTTTCTTTTGCAGACGGCAGTTCGTGGTATACATCCAACAGCTTTTCAACTTTCGGTATTATTTCTTTCATACTTTTTTCACGTATAGTTTCTACCCCAAGACGTTTCTCAATTTCCGCCTTGTCATATGACAACTGATTTAATCGTTCTGTTATGGTCCGTGAACGTTCGAGGAATACATCCGTTGTATATATGTCCTGTTCAAGTAATTCGTGGGCTTTTATCATTTGCTTGTTTAGCTTGGCTATCTGTGAGTTGATGTCATTTAGTGATTGCCTTAATATCTCGGATTCTGATATGAGTTCCGACGGTTTGTTGTTGGATAAGTTCCATTGCAACTTATAATTTCGAAGCCATTCTTCAAGAGATTTGAGTATTCTTTCTTCAACAAGGTGCAAAAATGAGCTTACGTTAGGACAGTGAGGGACTGAACAAATTAATGTTGGAGGGCGAGAGGCGGAGGTATACGGTCTGCGGACGAGCTTTCTTCCACAGAAAGCACAGACAACTATACCGGCGAGAGGATTTTTGGTAGGAGCATTTCTTTTTGTTGGTCGTGGTGGATTTTTGGCAAGGTATTCTTGCGCTAAATCGAATGTTTCTTCTGTAATCAGCGCAGGGTGCAAGCCATTTACAATTATGCAGTTGTCCTCTTCGGAGCGTGGACGTGAGATACTTATGCTTCCGCTCTGCATTCTTTTATTCTGTGATCGCCAATTCCAACGAATTTTCCCAGCATACACAGGATTGCGCAACATATCTTTTATGCTGGCAGGTACCCAATATTCCGATTTTCTTGCGGGTCTTTTCATTTCGTTTAGTTTTCTCGTTATTAAGGCAACACCTAATCTTTTATATGTGCCGTCAGGTTGCAGTTCACCTTTTGTATATAACTCAAAGATCAATTTTATTACATCGGCTTCGTTAGGGTTTGGTGCCAGCGTAAACCCTTTATCGCCCTTTAATTTGACTTTATCATACCCATAAGGAGCGATGCTGCATACGCATTTGCCCTCTTTTACTGAAGAGAGCCTTCCACGCTGAAGACGGCGGTTGATAGTCTTGTATTCCCTGCGGCTCATAAACAAACCAAACTCGAAATACTCTTCGTCATATTCGTTGTTTGGGTTGTACGTCTTCATCGGTGTAATTATTTGCGTATCGCTGTACTTAAACGTTTGCGCAACGATACCCTGATCTATCGTATCGCCACGAGCAAGACGTTCTACCTCAACGACTAAAACGCCACTCCATATACCGTGCTCTACCTCTGACAGTAGTTGTTGCATGACAGGGCGAGCGGCAATCGTTTCGCCGGAAACGACTTCTCGGTATATCTGAGTGACGTTGTACTCTCTCTTTTTTGCAAGCTCGAGCAAGATTTTTTCGTGCCTTGCGAGCGTTTCCTCTTCTCCGTGATTTTCGGCTTCAATGTCCGATCTGGATTTTCGCAGATATAAGCAATACTGTTCCATTTTTCCCTCCGACTAAAATAGGTATATTCGGAAGTCAAAATTTTATGTTGTACTTTCTGCTGTTTAGCGGCAAATGTACCGCAGAACAAAGATTTTTCTGTTTTCTCGTTGTACATTTAATCACTCCGATATAACGCATTTCGATATAAAATAACAAAATGCTCCTATTCTTCAAGTTTTATGTTAATATCAAACTTGAAGGTGGTGTGATTATGGACATTTCGGAGCGAGAGGAGTTGTTAAAACGCTTCTATGAGCTTGTCAAGACTTTAGATGTTGTCAGCCTCAAAGCGCTTGAAAGCTATATAGAAGACCTTGAGCGCAAAGAAATCGAGCCAAAAAATTAGCGCTCCTTTGCATAGAGCGGAAGTCTTTAGGGCTTCCGCTTTTTATTATCTCATAAAAGAAACAAAAAGTCAAACAATTTTACTTAATCGTAAATTAGCTATTGACGAAAACGCAAAAATGCACTAAAATATATAAGTATACAAAAAAGTGCGATGTATACAGCTACATCAAACGTAACAAGGATGATTGAAATGTACGATGAGATTTTAAGTGCTTATTCCAACGATGAGCTATTGCATATATGTAAGTACCTAAATAAGGATTACAACATTTATGACACAGAAAATATGCGTTGGAAAAAGATAAAATATGCATTTTACAAAACGACGAACCAGGAATTGCTTATTTTAAGAGAGAAAGTAAATTCAAATGAATTTATCAATTATCTTTTTATGCGTTTCTACAATTGCGAGAGAGTAATCAAATATCATTTCATTAAGCACCTCAAAGACGCTATTCATGATATAGTTGCTTTTGAAATGTCAATAGGGGATAGCAGAATTGACATTTGTAGAATAAACGGTAAATTATGTGCGTATGAAATAAAAACAGAGTATGATAAATATGACCGTTTAAAAACTCAAATGGCGGATTATCTGAAAGCCTTTGAAAAAGTTTATGTAATCGTTCCTGCAAAGAACTATGATCAAGTACAAAATTTCATTCCATTGGAATGTGGAATTATCACATATAAAAGTGATAACGACTTTAATATGATTTTTGCTAATCGAAAGGCAGCGGTTATAAATAACTGTGATATTGAGTTTTGCATAAACAGCTTATCAAGTGCGGATATAGTAAAAATTTTAAAATCTCTCGGAGAAAAACCAATGACAAAAAAAGCAGAAAATAGAGAGATTTTGCTGAATATTTCTAGTAAAAAGAACATCTGGTCACATTATAGAAAATTTTTGAAAAACAAGTATAAAGAGCAGTGGAATTATTTGAAAGATAATTTTGAGAAAATTGTGCCAATTGATTGTCAGACCTTCTTTTCCTCGCACATTGATCCCGATATGCTTTATGAACGAAAATAGAGAAGCCGTTTTGCAGTTGCAAAACGGCTTAACTTTATGCATTGGTTTCGTAAAGAGTATAGATATAATGGGACATCGCAATCCTTTTCCATTGAGCCTGGCTTTTACCGGACTTGTCTTTTTTTATAATCGAGATAATCTCATTGCATCCGGGACACTTTGAATGATGTTCATCGTCAAATTCATTCCAGTATTCGGATTTAACAATGTTAGGAGCAATGTAATCAGGAAATTCTGAAAGTTGGGGAGCTCTTCCTGTGTATGATACGAAAAAGTTGTTTTCGTTAGAATAATACACACCGGCAGGACTTACGGTACCACCAGAAGAAGGAAGCGAGGCTACTATACTTGCATAGTCGCCGAAGCCATCAAATTTATTTAACGTGGAAGAACGGTACATATCTTTTAAACTATTGTCAATAGAACTTATGGGTTCACCGTTTACCATGCTCTTGTTTGTTAACGATTCAGGACGATGAGCATTGATAATAACAGAAATGAATTTTTTATTCTTTTTAGATTCAGAAATTGTTCGATATATTTTTTTAAACACAGGGCTTGTGTGCGAAGAGGATTCTATATCAAGTAGTAATAAGTCGTTTTCTTTAATTAAATTTTCTATTATAGGAAACAAATTGTCAAAATCTTGTGCTTTTACTCTAAACGCTATTATGGGAAAAGTTGTTCTAAGTTTCTTTTCATCTGCTTCAATTTGTTTTGGCGGAGTAATATCAGCTAAATAAGAGATAACAGGAACAACTCTTTCTGAAAATTCGTTAAATTTGTTCATTTCAGATATGCAAAATTCAGCCCGACGTGTAGACTTTGTTACATATTCTCTGATAGTGTCTGTTGTGCTGTTTAGTTTAGTTGATTTATAAAAATCAATCATAACAGACATATCGGAATTTTCTTTTAATAACTTTATAAGAAAATCCATATACAGGGTGTTCGTATTTGTTCTTATTTTTTCTTGAATCAATTCGATAAGAGGAAATACTTTTTGTGTTATTAAATACACCTAAGCTCGCTAATTGTGTTAGAACGTTCATTTCTACAGTTCGATTTTTCATTACGGGAACATACATACTATCTTCTCCTTTCAATGCCGTATGGATGATAAGTTAATTAAATGAGTCTGGGATAAAAAACGTGTCAATTCTAAGTCGATATGAATTCAGGTGCAATATCTTTGAGGAAAACATATCAAACGCTGCACTCTTATTATAATGAAATACTTAATCTCGTTCAAAATTTACTTTAATTTAATAGAGTTTAGGGTCTATATGGTAGCCTTGCTTAGATAGCTCTTTAACGAGATTAACTGTAACTTCGTCGACCTTATTTGTAAAAGGAATGTATATCAATCCATCTATATCTGATGGTTTTTCAAAATTTTCGTATGATTTCAGCAGTATAGCAACTTTATCACGTCCAAGTTTTGCTAAAAACATACCCAATTCTAAAATTACATTTTGTCGAACTCGATATTTCTTTTTGTTTTCATCGTTTTTACTATAACCGAGATCGTCTGGAGTAGCTAAAACTATTGCATAATGAACGTCTTTGGAATTATCCTCAAGCTTTTCTATAATCGTTTTGCCTTCGGAGGCAATCTGATCTAAGATAATCGGATTAAGCTCCCAACGACGTAGCATTGCTTCTAATTGTGTTTTCGCTATATCATCATGTCCGTATACAACGAATACTTTATTTCCAATAGGAGTTTTTGCATCGTTTTCTATATAAGTCTTAACTTCATCTAAGTTTTTTCCTTGGTAAGTAATTCTTTCTGTATTAAACCAATTAACGATTGCACCGTTGTTGAATTTAATTTGCTTTCCCGATGGCAAATCTTTTTGTGATGCTATCGTGAATTTGCTGTTACTCTGAATTTTGTTTAATAATGCTTCGTATGTCATATAACCCTCTTTTCTTATTTTTCGCTTATTTTATATCTTTGCAAGCAGATCTGCCTTTTTCTGTTCAAATTCTTCTTCTGATATAATGCCCTTGTCCTTTAATTCAGCGAGCTTTTCAAGCTGTTCAATGCTATCATCGTTCTTTGCAGGCTCATCGGGGGTCTGCTCGTCTTTTTTGCCGTTAACTTTTTGTGTTATAGGTATAATTACTTTGAACAGCAGCGTTAACGCAAGAACGAGAACAACGGTGCAGATTGAGTAAGGCATAGGAACGAGGCTGAGCATAAGAACGCTGAGTATCAGAAGTGCGAAAACCCATGTGATTACGCTTGCAACAAACTTCACTTTTTTGTTAGCTGTGTTGTGTGATATATAAAGACAAATAAGGCAGATAACGGGGACAGCCACCACTAAAGCGATAATAATAGATGTGTCTAAATGTAACATAATTTTCTCCTCACATTATCTTTTCTCAAGACCCGCCTCTTCAGCCAGCGAGTTACGAGCTTCGATTATTTTTTTATAAGATGTGTCAGAGCTACGAAGACTGTCAGTTGTTATACAGCTTCTTAAAATAGTGATACCTGAAGATACATAGAAATCACGATTTTCCATTCTTTCTTCAGCTGTTTTTTCAGCAACATAGCTCATTTCGTCATCAAGCTCAGAAAGCTTATCACTAACCTCATCGTATCCAATCTTAGAGTCAAGGTAGTTGTCGGTTGCCTCAATCGCTGATTTGGCGACAGCTAAAGCCTTTTCCGATAAATTAACCGTGTTGTTTGAGCAAGCACATAAGCTTGCTATTGTGATTGCTGCAACTAGCACTAATGCGAAAATTTTTTTCATGGTAATTCTCCTAAACATTTATTTTTAACAGCTCTTAGGGGCTGTTTTTTTTACTTTTTATCGTTGCTCTTGAGCTTTAACAGCTCAGCATACTCAATAACTTTTTGCAGGTCTTCATCAGAAAGCGATTTTGCTTGTTCCATAAGCAAACCAATTTGTTCTTCTTTTTCATCTTTAAAAGTTACGGCAAATTTTGTCACAAATTTTTCGTTTGGATAGGAAGGCAAAATAGTATCGACATCGCTTAATTTGATTTTTCTGTGTGGTTCATCTGATAAACCAAGTAAAAAATCGGTCGAAACATCAAAGTATTCCGCTAATTTAATTACAATTTCTGATGATGGTGCCGAGCCATTTTTCCAAGCAGTCCCTTTGGATGTGCTAATATTTAATGCTTTTAGCACAGCAGTAATGCTTGTGTTTTTACTTTTGCACAATTGCTTTAATCTGTTATAAAACATATTACCTCTCTAAAAAAATACAATTATAAACAAATTTTTCAATGAAAATTTGTGGAACAATACAAAAATTCCGAAATCAGATTTTTTATATTGACAAATTCCGAAATCGGAATTATAATAAACGTGTAAGAAAAATTACAACTCAGAGCCCGTCAGAGCTTGTCTGTCCCAGACCCACTGACCGCCGGAAAGAAATCCGGGATATAAAATTAGTCAGAATGAAACCGCACAGGCTGGTCGTGCGTTTACCCGACGGAAGATCGGGAGGTGCGAGATGATAGCCACTACCACAGTGTGACTGCCGCCCGCTTGAGCGTATCAAGCCCAGCGCATTATGTTGACTGGCTCACCACAAACGAAGCGCAAAAATCGGTAGGAGCGTGATGACAGCTCGGAAAGACGAGCGATATGTGAGCGAAAAGGACAGACCTCTTCCCTTACAACCAAGCAATTGAGTAAAAAGTATATATCATATATCCTCACAAGTATATGATATTACTTTTTACCTCATTTGTCAAGTTTCCTTACAAAAAAAGTCTGAAAAGGGGTGTTTAAATGCGTGATAACCGCTTATTTATAGCGGAAGTGAAAAAACAGCTTGCAATAAGAGGTTGGAAGTATGACCGGCTTGCCAAAGAGATAGGTTATCCGCTTGGAAGTCTTTACGGCTTTATGTCGAACAAACGCAGTAGCGACCGAATGAGAAATGCAATCGCAAGCGTCCTTGAAATTTCAAGCTAAGCAAAACGCCGAGCAAGAATGTTGACACCAAAGGCTGACATTTTCAGTTGTCAACAAGCTACCCGGCGGAAAACAGAAAGTAAACACAAAATGCTTGACTTTCTGTATTTATTATAGTGCCGAAAGGGGGTAATTTTAAATGTCGAAACAGGCGACAAAAGCTTGCGGAAACAGATACTTTGAAGCCCGAATGAGAGCGGCAAAGTTTAACGAAAAACTGTTCACACGAGCAGGAGCTTCAGAGGTGATCCCAGGCGTGACAGAAGACAGCCTGAAAAAGTACGAGCTGGACATAAACAGACCGCCGAACATCGTTGTTGCGCTTATGGCAGACGCTTATAACGAGCCTGAGCTGCGGCAGTGGTACTGCGCTAATGAATGCCCGCTCGGCAAGGACTGCCGAGAGACACCGCCTCAGATGCCTGCCGAAAGAGCCTTACTGAGATTGCAGAACTCAACTTACGAAATGGACGACGTAATCAAGCAGTTATCGCTTCTTATGGAAGACGGCGAATTAAGCGATGATGAACGTACTCTTATTCCAAAGCTTAAAGAACAGCTGTTAGAGTTCCGCCGCAGAGCTGATGAAAACCTCATCAACCTCGAAAAAGCGGAAAAAACAGGGCGGTTTACATAAGGGCAAGCTCACGGCGAATAAAATGACGAAAGGAGGTGTCAGCTATGGAGTGCGCAGAGCCAAAGATTGCCGAAGAATTTATGATCGGCAACACGAAAGTCAGAATAGCAACTGATTACTGTTGCAGAGCTGAGGAAGTGCCGAAAATCCTTGAACGCATAGCAAGAAATGCCTTGGACGGCTTACGAGCTAAAGCGTCCATAGCGTGCAATGTCGAAAATAAAGGACAGACCGGTAACAAGCAAGTTTCTTTATAAAGGTCGCTTTTATACCGTACTGCCGGCGAAATATCCAAAATATCAGGCGGCGATACTTACGGGAAGTACCTGGACGAGAGTTTCAATCTTCGGTGATAAGATCATCGAGATTGAAGCGGCGATAAAAAGGACAAGCATACCTAAGCTTTTGGCGCAGAAAGAGGTGTAAAAAGGATGAAAATTAAAAAGGTGATTGCCTTCGTTGTTGCGCAGTTGTTGCGAATATGGGTGACAGCATTTGCGGGCATAGCGGTATATGTTCCGCTGTCGGCTCTCGCATACGCAGAGCGTGGCTATAAAGCCATTGGCGGCGAAATAATCCCTGTAATCCTTGTTGTTGCGGCTGTATGGGTTGGCTTTGACTACTGCGCACAGTTGTGGTACAGAAGCATGATAGGGGGTCGCAAGAGATGATGACTAACTATGATGTGCTGGTAAACAGCTCCGAAGAGGAATGTTGCAAACTGCTTGAAGCGTGGAAAGAGTCGGGAACGAAAGCTTTTGACTGGCTCGGTGCGAATCTTGCACCCGGATTTACAGGCTTTAAAGACAAGAACGGCAAGAAAATCTACGAGTACGATACCCTGAAATTCCAAGGCGAAGACAACGAAATAAGCAGCATCTACTACTACTTTGTAGAAATGCGCAAGGGAAAATGGTCGCTGAAATGTTTATCATCAGGCAAGTACGAAAAGCTTGACGCTTTTATGGCAAGTCGCTCGGAGGTGCTTGTACACGATGACTGAGAAACTTATCAAAAGTAAACAGCGTGTAAGTGATTTCGGCGAGGTTTTTACACCGGCACACATCGTCAAGGATATGTGTGATCTCGTCCCCGCAGAGATGTGGGTAAGCATAGATATAACGTTTCTTGAACCCGCCTGCGGCACAGGGAATTTCTTAGCGGAAATACTTGCACGAAAGCTTGAATTGTGCAAAAACTGGCAGGACGGGCTGATAGCACTAAAAAGCGTTTATGGCATTGATATTCAGATGGACAACGTTATAGAAGCAAGACAACGGCTATTTGATATGTACATAGCGAAATTCCCAAAATCACCCGCTTTGTCAGGTATAATGGCGGCTCAGATACTTGCAAGCAACATCGTTTGCGGCGATTTTATCAAAGACCAGATGATAAACAAGAAACGGAGGCGGAAATGAAAGTTAAAAAGACCTGCATCGTGTGCGGAAAATCGTTTTTAGCGGCAAATCCGCTGTATTGCTTGTGTAGTAATGACTGCCGAGCTAAACGGAAGACTGTATACAAAAAGCGGTATGAAAAGACACACGCCGAAGCAATAAGAGAGCAAAAAAGAAAACGCAACGAAAAGTATCGGGAGCGGCATAAAAAGAAATATCATTGCAAAACGTGCGGCACTGTACTGCCAAATGGCTGCCAGAAATACTGCCTTGACTGTCTGTTAAGAGCATATCAAAGCGAAGAACAGCGGTCATGGGCAAAAGATGTTCTGCATAGCCGAGGATACGATGAAACAATGATAGACAGCGAGATTGCAGAAAGGACAAGCAGATGAAGTTTAAAGTTAGCACAACGGTTACTTCCTATAAAGAGGTAATGGCAATTGTTCAGGCGCTTGCCGGCGTTGTAAACAATATCAATGTAACAGACTGTGAAGGCGAGGAGGACGAAGACGATGATGATTAGATATGACAAGCCGATTATCAAGACTGCCGCAGAAATGAAGCCCGGCGACATCTTCCGTACTGAGTACGGAAATTATGGCAACTGGTGTGAGTTCGTTTTTGAAAGCTGTAATGCACACCTTTTCGATGCGACAGAAACACACTTCCATAGGAAAGGACATACGCAAAGCGAAACGTGCTACAGTATGACAAACATACACAAAGTGGTCTATGAGGTTGTCGGTAGAGAATCAGTATAAAGGAAAAAGGCTGTCACAAGGACAGCCAAAGAAATAAATATAAAAGTGCTACTGTGATGAGTATATCACATTCGGAAAGGAATGTCAAGATATGGCGATGTCGTTGAAAACACGAGTGATGTTGAGAATAGGTGCTGTTGCAGACAGCGAGTTCTGGGCGGCGTTACCTAAGGCTCATGCAAAGCTCTTCCGCATTATAGAAAGAGAGGGAGATGCGGGCGGAGCAAGATTAACGATAGATTATGCTGTTATGCTGATTGCAGAACAGATAGTCATAGACAGAATGATGTCAGAAACTTTAGGAGGTGCTACACAAAATGGACGGTCAGATTATCACAATAAAGCAGTTGCCGATAATCGAAGAAAGATTACAGCTTATCAAAGCTGAGATCGACGCTAAGACACAGCACGTTTTAGCGCTTGACTGTAACGACGCTACAGTCAAGGCAATCAAAAGCCTCAGAGCAGACTTAAACAAGGATTTCGGCGATCTCGAGGAAAAGCGCAAAGAGGTCAAGCGTGCGGTTATGTCACCGTATGAAAGATTTGAGGAAGTGTATACCGAATGCGTAACCAACATATACAAGCAGACGGACGCAATCCTCAAGGGGCGTATAGCGATTGTTGAGAACGCAATCAAAGCTAACAAGGAAAAGGAAATCAGAGCATACTATGACGAGTATGCAGAAAGTCTGGGTATCGACTTTGTTCCCTACGAAAAAAGCGGTATCACGGTAACGCTTTCAGCGAGTGCAAAAAAGCTCAAGGAACAGGCTGCCGCATATCTTGACAGAATAGCGGACGAGCTGAAGCTTATCGCCACTCAGCCTCAGGACTTACAGCCGGAAATCCTTGTTGAATACAAGCGGACAGTCAATGTTGCGTATTCCATTCAGACGGTGATTGAACGTAAAAAGGCTATCGAAGAAGAAGCAGAGAGAGCCAGACAGCAGGCGGAACAGCAGACAATCTATGAAGCGGCTGAGGCTCGTGTCGATGAGGCAGTTGAAAGTTACGGCGAAGAACAGCAGGAAGCGATTGCACCGCCTACTGTTGCCGAAGCACAGGAACAGCCTGCAAAGCTGTACCGTGTTGCATTCGCTGTTAATGGAACGCTTGAAGAAATAAAAGCGTTAAAGAATTTCTTGGTAAACGGAGGTTACAAGTATGAGCAGTTATAATGCACCGGTCGAGAAGAAGCCTAAATTTTCGGTGGCGATAAGCACACCAACGTATCAGAATCTGATACGCAACACGCTTGCCGATCCCGAAAGGGCAAAACGCTTTATTGCGTCAATCACATCTGCGGTAGCGGTCAATCCGCAGTTGCAGGAGTGCGAAACATCTACAATTGTAGCAGGCGCACTCCTCGGCGAAAGCCTTAATCTTTCGCCGTCACCACAGCTTGGTCAGTTCTATTTAGTGCCGTTTAAACAGAAAGCGAAGTATGACCGTAATCGTAATCTGATTTCGCCCGAATGCGTCAACGCACAGTTTGTTCTTGGCTACAAAGGTTACATACAGCTTGCTGTTCGCAGCGGTATGTACCGCAAAATCATCGTCCACGAAATCAAGGACGGTGAACTGATACGCTGGGATCCGCTGATGGAAGAATTTGAAGCGAGCTTCATCGAAAACGAAGAAAAGCGTGATAAGACAGACACTATCGGATATTACGCAATGTTTGAGTACGTTGACGGATTCAGAAAAACGCTGTACTGGAGCAAGGATAAAATGCTTGTGTATGCAGACAAGTACAGCCCTGCATTTAGTAAAGATGCGTATGCAAAGCTGATAAACAACGAAATCCCGGCAAACGAGATGTGGAAATACTCATCGTTTTGGTACAAAAGCTTTGATGATATGGCGAAAAAGACTATGATACGTCAGCTGATCAGCAAGTGGGGCGGAATGGCGGTAGAACCGCTGAGAGTAGCGCTTGAACACGATAACAACGTTCTTCAGCGTAGTTCTGACGGCTTTGAAAATATCGCAACCGAAGCGGACGTAATGCTGCCCGCAGAACCGCACCTTGTAAGTAATAACGAAGTAACACAGCCCGAAGTTGCTGATGTTGTAGAGAATATAAACCTTGAAGACTTATGATTAAGTACGAGATAATCTCCACCGGCTCACAGGGCAATGCGGCGGTTATCGAGGATAACATTCTGATTGACTGCGGTGTAAGCTATAAGTTTATACGTCCGTATGCGGACAAGCTGAAGCTTGTATTGCTTACACACATTCACTCAGACCATTTCAACAAATCTTCGATACGAAGTCTTGCAAGGGACAGACCGTTACTGCGTTTCGGTTGTTGCGGTTGGCTTGTTCCTGTGCTTTTAGATATGGGTATATCCAAACGCCGAATTGATGTTTTCGAGTACGGCAAGATGTACGGTTACGGGATATGCAATATAATCCCTGTACCGCTAAAGCACAACGTGCCAAACTGCGGCTACAAGTTGCATTTTGGTGACAAGGGCAAGATGATATATGCCACCGACACAAACAATCTTAACGGCGTTACAGCTCGCAATTACGACCTCTATATGATAGAGGCTAATCACACAGAAGCCGACATCAAGGAACGCATCGCAAAAAAGAAAATTGCAGGCGAATACGCCTACGAAATTCAGGCAGAGAAAAATCATCTGTCTAAAGAAAAATGCGATGACTTTATTTACAGAAACATAGGTCCTAACGGCGTATATGTGTATATGCACACTCACAGGGAGCGTGATACAGATGATAACGACCGGAAAGATACTTAAATTTGACAAGCACGGCAATAAGCTGTTGCTGGAACTTCCCGAAAGCATAGAACGGGAATTGATACAAAAGCATATCGGCAGTGTGGAACTGCGGCTGAATGACGGTCGCAGGATCTCCGCCGACCAAAGAAGAAAGATATTCGCTATCGTTCGTGACATTGCATTGTGGAGCGGGCATGAGCCTGAATTTGTCAGGGCATACATGACGTGGGACTACATCAAGCGTCACGACGGCGAATGGTTTTCGCTGTCCGATGTCGATATGACAACGGCAAAGGACTTTATAACACACCTGATAGAGTTCTGTTTTCATTGGGATGTGCCGACAAAAGACACACTGCTTCACGAAACAGACGATATAGGTAAATATCTGTATATGTGCCTTGAACACCGCAAATGTGCTATATGCAACGCACGAGCGGAAGTACACCATGTAGACCGCATAGGCATAGGCGGAGATCGTGAAGAAACAGTCCACATAGGAATGAGAGCGATTGCTCTATGTCACGAACATCACATGGAAGCGCATATCAGAGAAAAAGAGTTGTTTGAAGAAAACTACATCTACGGTATAAAGCTTGACGAATACTTATGTAAAAAGCTCAGGCTTAATACAAAGTCAAGGAGGTAGCGATGGCAAGACCTCAATGCGACGGTTTGTCGTACTTTCCTTTTGATGTGGACTTTTTTTCGGATAGAAAAATCAAGATTATACGAGGCTCGGAATATGGCACTGATGCGATAATAATTTACATTTACCTGCTTTGTGAGATATACAAAGGCAAGGGGTACTACATCGCATACGACGACGATTTGGTGTGCTGCGCAAGTGCAGACACGGGAGTGCCGGAGGGCAAGACAAGGCAGATAGTACAGCTCCTCGCAAGCAAGTCACTGTTTGATAACACACGGTTTTCGACGGACAACTTACTTACTGCTACATCAATACAAACACGTTATCAAGAAGCAAAAAAATCCACAAAAAGAGACGTGTTTGTGGAACCCGGCGTTTGGATTTTAAACGAAGAAGCGACGTTAGGGTTTATTAAAGTGCACCCAAAAGAGAGTTTTTCCGAGAAAAACCCTAGTAAATCCGAGAAAAACCCAGATAAATCCGAGAAAAACCCTACAAAAGAAAATAAAATAAAAGAAAATAAAAATAAAATAAATAAAACTAAAACCGCAACAGCTATCGCAGTTGCTCCGGAGCTTGAACCGGCATGGCAGGCATTCATCGAAATGCGAAAGAAAATGCGCAAGCCGATGACAGAGTACGCAATGGAAATAACAATCAAAAAGCTTGAAAATCTTGCGCCCGGTGATACGGTAACGCAAAAGAAGATTCTTGAACAATCTGTTGAGCGCTCATGGCAAAGCGTGTATGAGCTAAAAGAGAAAGGCGGCGTGAACAATGGAAGAAATGAAAAACCTTTCAAACCAAGCGATTGGTAATGTTCACGGTCCTATCTATACAAGCAAAGAAGTCGAGGAATTGGGAATACCGAGTACGCAACCTGTTCCAAAACCGGAAAAGTGCAAATACTGTGGGAAAACGTTGTACTACGAGTGCGTTGTACTTATGGGGCAGGCGATGATCTGGAATCTTGAAAAGCCACGTTGCGATTGTGAAAAAGCGGTTGCGTTTTGGAAAGGCTGGGATGCAAAACAGGAAAAAATCAAAAAAGAAAAAGAACTTGCCGAAGAACAAGAGCTCAGAAAGCAGAAAATTGAAAGCATACTCGGCAAGTCGGGAATAAAGAAACGTTACCTATCACGGACGATAGATAGCTTTTCCGTTACCGCTGAAAACAAAAGGTCGTTTGAAGTGGCAACTGATTATATCAAGAATTTCAGAGAATACTTCACTCAGGGTAAAGGGCTATATTTGGAAGGTCCGTGCGGAACAGGTAAAACGCACTTGGCAATTGCAATTGCGCTTGCAATCATCAATACAGGAGTTCCGGTTATCTGCAAAACGTCAATAGACATTCTCGGCGATATAAAACGTTGCTACGAGCGCAACAGCGAAGTAACGGAAGAGGAAGTCCTCGAAGCATACAAGACTGTTGACTTGCTGATAATAGATGATCTTGGAAAGGAGCAAGTGACAGAATGGTCGGTACCCGTGCTGTATAGCATTCTGAACGAACGCTACGAAGCCTTGTTGCCGACAATAATCACAACGAATTACAACACAACTGCTCTTGCAGAAAAATTATCTGCAAAAGGCGACACAGAAACAGCTACAGCAATAATCAGCCGCTTTGTCGAGAGCTCGAAAAGAGTTACGATGTCTTGGGCTGATTACCGCAGGAAGGGATAATACAATGGAAAATAAAGAAAGTGCTATGACCAAATTAAACAACGAAGCTGCTACAGTTAGCGGCTACAATGTGCCGGCAATCGCTATCAGAGATCATGTTGCTCAGCGCATAATGACCGATGCCATTTACGCCGAAAAAGTGATAGCCGAGGGCAAGACGCTTAGCAAGTGCTATCAGTACATATCGGATATAGCGTACGAAAAAGCCCGTAAAATGAGCAATACAGACAAGCGGGGCGGAATAATGATAGGAATGTCTTCTGAGGAGATATTTGCACTCGCAGACGAATACTACACGCTTTCTGATGATGAACTGAAGAAAAAGCTTGAAGCAGAAAGGCCGAAGCCTGCACCTGCCGAAAAGGCTGAAACGACTAAGAAGAAAATAGCGGATAAACCTAAGAAAACAAAGCCTGCCGAGGAAAAAGAAGAATTAGAACAGTCCTCACTGTTCGATATGGGTGTGGAGGAAACAGAAGATGATAGCATATAAAGCTTTCAACGAAGATCTGACCTGCCGTAAGTACAAATTCAAGGAAAATGAGCCTAACTACACAGATAAGGCTAATTGCAGGGAAAATGGATTCCACTGCGCCGAAAATCCGCTTGACTGCTTATCATACTACCGCTTTGATAACTGCGTGATTTACGAGGTAGATGCAACAGGCGATGTTGATGAGGATGATATAGACAGCAAGATAAGCTGTACTGTTCTCACGCTCCGCAAAAAGCTTGATGTGCTTGATTTTGTAAAGGCGGCGGCAAAATACATCACGCTGCACCCATACCGTGAACAGAATCACCATGTACATAACGATATGGCTTGTGGCAAAGAAGGCGATAAGTTCCTTATCGTTCGTGGGAAAACAATGGCAGTAAGCGCACAGAAAGACACCGTAGTGTGTATGCTCAAAGAAAGCCAGTATAGCAAAGAAATACTGTGGTATTCGATTTTTAAGGTTGACGGTAAATCAATGTTGGCAGGTGTGCCGTACAACGAATACGGCGATATAGTGACAGAGGCAGAAATGGAGGCCCTTCATGAAATTAAAAGAGCTGAGTAAGCTTCCGAAAATCACTGCACCAAAGTCGTTCGTTGAAAAGGCAGGAAAAGATACTCCCCGTATGATAAAAAAATACGGTTCGACCGAGTACAGATATGAAACAAGGGAGTATGCAAAATGCCGAATATATGGTGACATAATCAAAGTTGCTTTGTTCTATACAAAGAACTTGCGGCTCGGAGCAACGATGCCGGCATATGAGATATTCATTGATTACAAAAATGAAGATTTTATCACTTACGACTACAGTGCAAACCGTTGGAGCAATGCAACGATAGAAAAGCTTGACACAAGCTTTTACTGGTGGTCAGAAGCAAAAGAAAAAAAGTATATGTCGGTCAAAGACAGAGCACTTCTGAAAATAAACTTGAAAATCGAGGAAGACGATAGTTGTGGCGACTATTACGGTATTCGGAAGTTTCAGCAGAGAGTCCGAGAACGTCAGCTGCTCGCAAGGCATAAGAAGGAGACGGATAAATGGGATGAGGCAATGAACAAGGTAACGCAGGTCCCGAAAGACTGGGATAAGTTTATTGCTAAGTCGGTCATCAGAGATCAGTACATTTTTTACGAGTACAGCAGAAAATCCGAAAAAGACGGTTACTGTACTTGGTGCGAAAATTATGTTAAGGTTAAGAACCCTAAGCATAACTTTAATGGTCTCTGCCCTCATTGCGGCCACGAAATTCAATATAAAGCTACCGGCAAAACAGGCGCATTCTACACCAAAAACTTTGTTGCATATCTTGTTCAGCCGTATGAAGATAACTTTGTAATTAGGGTTTTCGAGGCTCGTTGCCGTTATGAAAAAGATAAATTCGGCGGATTAAGCAGAAAAGCACGGGTATATGCAGCAGAGAAACTGCGTTATATATACGACGGCAACAATTCAGCAATCGGATATAGCTATGAGTTATATAAACAACGTGAAGTACGGTGGTGTTGCTTTGGCAATACTTCTCCGAGCTATTTTAACAGTTGGTTCGGAATTGTGTATAAAAGAAATTTGTGCGGCAAGATCGTTAATCGCCTGTGCAGAACCGGACTTATTGAATACATCAAGAACACAGAAAAATGCGATCCGAGAGTATTCTTAACCGAGCTAAAGCGTTCGCCCGGTGTTGAACAGCTTGCAAAAGTCGGCCTGCACCGCCTTATAAACGACTGTATTTACAACTATCGCTACGATTGCGACTATAGATTTAACGGCGGAGAGCCGGCAAAAGCACTGCATATCGACAAATACCGCATGAAACGGCTCGTAAAAAGTAACGGCGGTCTTGTATATCTCGAGTGGCTAAAAAATGAAAAAGAAAAGAACACTGTATATGATGATACGACAATACAGTGGCTTGAACAACAGAATATCAGACCGGAGGATATAGAATTTATTTCCGACAGAATGAGTGTTCAGCAGATAAAAAACTATATATGCCGTCAGATGTCCGAAAACAGTATGACAAGCAGAGATGTAATACAGACGTGGAGCGATTATCTTGGTATGGCCGAACGGCTGAAAATGAATACATCTGATCCTATCGTGTACCGGGCGAAAAAGCTCAGGCAGCGTCACGACGAACTGGTAAAAGAGGTTGATGACAAAGAACGTGCGTTAAGAGCGGTTGAAATCAGCAAGAAATATCCTAACATAGAAGCGGTTTTGCGAAAAATTAAGTCAAAATACGAGTATGAAGACGAAACGTACTCAATACTCATACCGGGAAAAATAGAGGATATTCTCGCCGAAGGAGCGGCACTGCACCACTGCATAGACAAAACAGACAGATATTTTGACCGCATAAACGTACAGGAATCATATCTGATGTTTCTGCGCCGAACGGCCGAAAAGGACAAGCCATATTATACCCTTGAGGTCGAGCCAAACGGCACAGTGCGGCAGAAGCGAACGGAGTTTGACAGGCAGAACGAAGACATAGAAGACGCAAAAACGTTTCTGCGCAAATGGCAGAAAATCATATCAAAGCGACTTAGCTCCGAAGATATGAAACTCGCAAGCAAAAGCAAGAAACTGAGGAACGAGGAGTTCGAAGAGCTTGAACGCACAAAGGCACAAATCCGCAACGGCGCATTACAAGGACATTTACTTGTTACGGTGCTTCGGGAGGATCTAATGGAAAATACAGACGAAAGCGAAAAGGTGAGCGTATGATAAGAATATATCCTCAGAGAGGCGGTGCACTGAACGAAAATGACAGACTGGACCTCGCACGACTGCTGATAAAAGCCGGATATAAAGTGAGGATCGGCAAAGAAAAAATGAACGGCGGTAGCACATATACCTACTTCATCGAATACGAAGAGGTGCGCAATGGCGCTTAATCTCACGAAAAAACAGCTGAAAGCTCTCGGAATATCAATTCCAGAGAGCGAGAAGCCGAATAAATATCGCTCAAAAGCCTGTAAAATCGACGGTATAACGTTTCAGAGTACAGCAGAAGCAAATTACTACTACAAGCTTAGAATGCTTGTAAAGGCTAAAAAAATCGCCGGTTTCTGCCGTCAACCACGTTTTGTTATAACCGAGGGCGATAACAATACACGTTGCGTAGAATATGTTGCTGATTTCATCGAATTTCACAATGACGGAACATATCGCATTGTAGATGTCAAAGGCGTTCAGACACCTGTGTTTAAGCTCAAAATGAAGAGCCTGCACGAAAAATACCCGACGATAAAAATAAACTTGGAGGATTAAAAGATGATGGCTAATAGAAAAGAACTTTCGGATAAGCTTAAAAAGCTCAAGGATGTAATCATGAAAGACTCAGGTGCGCTTTTCCGTGACGGGAAAATCATAGCGAGCAATCCTGCGTTCGCTTTATCTGTTGATTTTGACTGCGGTAACGCCGAAGAATTTGCACTGCCGACAACAGCTATCAGTTTCATCGAAAATATGGTTGATGAAGAAATCGAACTTCAGCCGAGCAAAAACAAAATTGTTGTCAAGGGCAAGCGCAACAAGGGAACATTCGCTACAGTTGCACCGTCAATCTATCATGTAAGCGAGCCGGAAGCAAATGACACGCTTTTGGCGTTTGCCGATGATGATTTTCTGCGAGCGGCCAACAGCGTAACATACGCTTGTAGCGTTATTGAGACACGACCGGCGCAGATGGGCGTTTTGCTTGACAGCGAGGACAGCGGCAAACTGAACATAATCGCAAGCGATGGAGTTAAACTCGCCGCAAACTCGGTTGATTACAACGGCGAGATCAGAGCGGTAATACCTAAAGCTGCATTTAAAAAGCTTTTGTCGATTTCAAACGGCAACGGTATCACGCTAAAAAAAACAAGCAGTGCCAATCAGCTGGCGTTTGAAACAGGAGAATACACGCTATTTGTTCAGCTGTTGGAAAACAATTTCTTTAACTACAAGCCGCTTGTAGAGCTTACAAAACAGAAAAGCGAAAATGAGCTGAAAATCAACAGCGTATCACTTCTCAATGCACTTCAAAGAGCAAAAATATGCGAGGGCACAAAGCGTTCGGCAATTGTCATGATGCTTGACGCAAATGCTAATACAGTAACGATTAAAACGACCGATTCCCTTGAATCGTTTTCTGAAGAAATCGTGATAGAAAACACTGTTGATAAAGCGGTGAGTGTAGCATTTAACGGTGATTATATGAGCGAGATGCTTCACGCTGCGGGTGCAGATAATCCGTCAATAACACTGACTGTAACAGGTAGTGGAAAGCCGATTATAGTCAAGAGTGCAGGCGGCTTTATAGGTTTGCTACAGCCCATACGAATGAAAAAGCAAGGAGAGTAACCAATGAAAACCCTGAATGAAATAAAAGAGCTGCCTAACCTGATGATACAGCATATCGCTGTAGACGGAGGGCTCGGAGTGTTATTCAAAGTCGGCAAAAGCTTCGCAACTGTCGTATGGAGCAACGGCGGCGGGTGGGAACACGTCAGCATTAGTCCGTTTAAGCGTTCGTATACGCCGACATGGGACGAAATGTGCAAGCTGAAAGATATGTTCTTCTATAGCGATGAAACGGTAGTGCAGTACCACCCTGCGAAAAACGAGTATGTAAACAACCTACCGAACTGTTTACATCTTTGGCGACCTATCAACGAGAAAATGCCTGCACCGCCGTCAATCTTTGTAGGCGTTAAGCACGGTCAGAGCCTTGAGGAAGTCAAAGCGGCTATAAAAGAGTATGATCATTAAGCGAGGAGCAAAGATGAAAAAATTTGATAGAATAGAAGCTGTTGACTACTACATAAAAGGTGAGTATCACTGCGACAAATGTCCGTTCTGCTGGGGTGGCGAATATATGCCCGGATGTGATGATTATGACGATGCCGGGTGTTATATCTTCGGAGATCTTCGTGATACTTGTCGGTTGATACCGCCGATCCGCTTTATTCTCGGATGGGGCAGGAGAAAGAGAACGGAATATTTTCGGGCACACGAATACGACGATTTTTCAGAATGGTATGCAGAAAAAGAGAAAAAAGAAACTGCATTTATCCAAGCCTTTAATGACAGAATTTTTTCACATTTTGCGCTGTTTTGGAAAGATAAAGACGGCAATATTTTTGGTAAGCCTATTGACACAGAGAGATTTTGCGAGTTTGATAACATGATGCGGTTTCTGAGTGACTGTGAAGATATATTTGCTCCGCCGTCATATGTACCACTAAAAAAACGATGGGCGCAGCTCGTCAATGACACATGGCACGAGTTTATCATGATCTTTAAGCCATACTTTTGTAAGTGAGGTGCAACACATGAGGTATTATAACAATAAACGCTATAACAGCACAAGACGTTCCAGAAGATTACGCAAAATGTTTGAGAAAACGTGTCCTAAAGCGAATTACTGCAAGAACGCAGACAGATGTGACTATGAGCATACTTTTGTTGGAGAGAAGCTGTGTTTTGAGAGAAAGGAGTACGACAAATGAAAATAGCGGAAAATATTCAGAAACTGATTTGCCTTGCAAAAGAGCATCCAGAACTGCCTATTATTGCAATGGTGGACGGAGAAATCGTCGGTGATGACTGTGGCCGTTGGGTTGGCGACTTTGGAAGCGTAGAACTCGGAGAGTATGTGTCCTATAATGAGCGTCTTTTTGATGATCGAGAGGATTTTAAGGAAGCATATTACGGTTACAACGACGACGAACTTTGTGAGAAATTCAAATATAAGCCGGGTATCAATGAATACACCATTAAGAACAGGCATTGCACGAGGGAACAGTACGAGAAAAACAAGGAAAGCGAAAAGCAACTTGAAGCATATCTTGATGAAGTGGCGAAGCGAGCTTTCAAAGCGGCGATTATCGTCAATATCGATCTCCCAAATGATGTTGAGAAATTTGAGGAGGCTGTCAAATGAGAGAAATATTATTTCGTGGGAAGCAAGCAGATAACAGCGAGTGGATTGTAGGTAGTCTTTTGCAAGACGATGACGGCAAGACTTATATTGTCGGATATGAGCATCGTGGTGGAATAGACGGAATGATAGATGCCGAATTAACTTCGTGGGCTGTTATACCCGAAACCGTAGGTCAATATACAGGACTGCTCGACAAGAACGGTACAAAGATTTTTGAGGGGGATATTGTTGTATATTACACAAACACCAACAGAGCAACAAACAAAGAATTTCACGAAGTTGTTTTTGAAACGAGAGGCGAAAGCGGATATTTCGGCATTAAAATATCAAATATCGAAACTTGGCAATTTTGCCTTGAGGTGCCTGCAAAACTTATGGAGATCATCGGCAATATTTACGATAATCCAGAACTGATAGGAGGTGAAACGAATGGATGAAGAAGAGATCTTGAACAAATGTAAGGAAAGGTTTGCTGCGCATAAAGCAACGTTGATACAGAACACTGACCGCTATATGATTATTGATTGGCGCAAAGCCGATGGAAGTATCGACTATTACGTTAATTACATTCTCGACAAAAAAAGAGGCAACCTGATAATAAGCGGCGACTTGGGAGATTGCATTGCAACGTGGTACAATGCGGTCAGTCCCAGACAAATGAGAAGCTATCTCAAAGATGTTCATTACTTCACAAGCAAATTTCAGTGTTCGACCGATAAATATATCTACGATCCGGACAGTGCTTTCGAAGACATCAAATACCAACTGAAAGACTACATGAAATTAGAACTCGAAGAACTGTTGAATGCCTGCAGAAAGCATTTATGGTATTCCGTTGATACAGAAGAAGAACTCTGGGATGCTGTAAAATCGGATATAGATGAGAATTGGTTTTCGGATACCAAACCGCATTATTCGACAGATATGACAAACTTTTTACAAGAACTGTACTATGAGTATTATGAGTGGCTGTATGACTGCGGAAGTAGTATAGATATGCGTGTGTATCTATGGGCAGTCGGTTATGAAATGGCTTATACACAGCTGGAATGTGAAAAAACGGACAAGGAGACAGAATGAAAACGGTAACACTAATACTCGCTGATGAATGTGACGAGGTTGTGTCTTTAACAACCTTCGGAACTTGCAAAGAAGATGGCAAGCCAAAGATAACGACAGCAGCATTTTCTGTTAAAAACGGAGATGTGGTACGCTTCCCTGAAGATATATCGATAATGACAGCCGAACAATTGGGCAAGCATGGACACTGGATAACCGATGAGGTTGAATTTTACAAACTATTGAACGAAAAAGGAGTACCGCTTGAAAAACAACCGTATTTGACTTCTGATTGCGTTGCATGCTCGGAGTGCCTGAGGGTTATTAACTGCATGGATAACTGTATGGAAGACGCTATGTATTGCAAGTATTGCGGTGCAAAAAATGGATAATAAGGAGGAATGAGAAAATGGCAGACATCAAGAAATGCAAGGAATGCAAATACTATCAACGTGTCGTAGATTATAGCATCGATCCCAGAGGGTTGTTGTATGATGCGTGTATGTGTGCGCCACATTGGTGTGCAGAGATAAGAGTAACCTTGAGTTGCCCTCTTAGCAGAAAGGAGAGAGCAACAAATGAGATGTGACTGTTGCCCCTTATGCCCTATCGCTGAGGACGATGCGTGCCCCGAAAGCGAAGGAAAATACGGAATAGAGCACGCTGACGGTATGCTCGGTTGCCGGCACCCGAAGAATTGGGCGAAAAAACGAGATGAAGAACATACGGAGTACCTTTCCGACATGGGCACGGATAAGGGCGTAGAGTTATGTATATCAGAAGATGAACTGAAAATAGCAGTAGATTACTGCAAGCACATGGTAGGGCTTGATTATGAAAGACCGTACCAAAGACACGGTAAGCTCTTCTATAAGCCGTATCGCAACCATTGGGAGGCTCCTGCAAATGGTAACAAAATTCTGGATAAGCTACCGAGGTTTCTCGTCACAAGAGAAGCTGACGAAATGGGTGTCTTGTATGCACTCACTGTTGACGGTTTAAAATGGCTTAGCAGACAGCTGAAGATAACAATTAAATGTTAAGGGAGGTGTAATGTTGGAAACGAACCGTATGGACATCAATTCCGAGGGCTATCGAGATCCGACGGCAGGCAAGGCGTATGAAAATATATGTCGTGAGGAACGTAGAAAAGAAGCGGAAACGCTTGAAATCCTCGGCAACCTCGTCAAGACAATCAAGAGGGTTGCAGAGCTTGCAGGTTTTGAAGTTGTCGGACGAATAGCCCTCAAGCACAAAGTGACAGGAAAAGAATACAGATAGAAATAAATTATACAGTGCTGCTACAACAGAAGATTTCGGACTTAAAGCCAAAGGGGGAGCTTATGCCTACTTACTTAGAAGATGAGATCATCAGAATAGCAGCCAAAGCAGGTGCCGAAGCCGCTATTCAAAAAGAAGCTGAAAAAAAGAAAGAACTTGAAAAGAAAAAACACTCAAAGCGGCTTCGTAACACTAAACTGTTGCTTGAGCATTACCGTGAGTTCAAGGCGTATTCTGCGAATGCAGTCTATAACGCCGAAACATCACCGCACGCCATTGATATACTCGAAGCTTTGTGGATAAAGGATGACGACCGCAGAGAGCTTGTGATTGACAGTATAAAGCGCAGTGCGGTGCGTACTATGGTAATCGTATCGCATATTGATACAATGCTTGACGTATACAACAGCCTCGTTGAGAAATCTAACGATGAGTTAGAAAAACGGCGTAGCAGAGTAATCACCGCCAGATACATTTCTGACGAACAGCTCACGATAGAAGAAATCGCACGTGAAGAAAGCATAGAGCCAAGAACCGTATATCTAGACATCGAAGCGGCGGTAAGTAAGTTGTCTACCCTATTCTTTGGAATCGATATGTTTCTTAATGTGTGATTTCAAAAAGTCTTCATTGACACTTCAAACGGTCCGTGATACAATGTTATCGTAAAATCCTATATGTAGTTTCTCCTTAGTAGCAAAGAAATGGCATATCTCGCCGGATATGCTCAAGTATTAAGGAGGTCCTATGAAAAATCAAAGAAATGTTGAGTATATCTCGCCGGATATGCTCAAACCACACCCAAAAAACTCCCGTATACACTCTGAGAAGCAGATAGAAAAGCTACAGAGAAGCATACGGGAGTTTGGCTTTGCAAAGCCTGTTATAGTTGACGAGGATTACACCATACTCGCAGGACACGGAGCAGTGCTTGCCGCAAAAGCCGAAAACCTTAAATCAATCCCCTGCTTTATCCTTACAGGGCTCACAGACGAGCAGAAACGAGCGTATATCATTACGGACAATCGCATGAGTGATTTATCCTATTTTGATATGAATGCCGTTGTAAGCGAAATTGAGGAGCTTTGCGGGCGTAATTTCGATGTCAGCATTACGGGTTTTGATGAATCTCTGATATGCAATGACAGCCTTGATGACCTTGAGGACATTTTTGAGGAGAAAAAGCCCGAAAATAGCGATGATGAGGAAAAGGACAAAAAAGACAAAAGCGTGATCTGCCCTGAATGTGGTCACGCTTTTACGCCGTGAAGCTGTTCCTTGCAAGCTCAGAGGGAAAGCAGTATTTAAAAGACGAATTGATGAAAAGCCGTTATTTGCTGACGGCTTTTTTCTATTACCGAGAGTGGCAAAGAAAGTTGATAAAGAGTACCGATATGTTTCTGCTCGATTCGGGGGCATTTACATTTATGTCAAACTCCAAAGGAGCTATGCCCGACTGGAACGATTACATATCGCAGTACATACGCTTTATCAACGAAAATGATATTCAATATTTTTTCGAGTTGGATATTGACTGCCTTGTCGGATATGACAAGGTAAAGGAATACCGCAAACGAATCGAATGTCAGACACAGAAACAAGCTATACCGGTATGGCACAAGAGCCGAGGTATAGAAGAATTCAAAAATCTGTGTGCCGAATACTCATATATTGCGATAGGCGGCTTCGCAATCAAGGACATAAAGCCTGCGGAATATAAATACATACACTCTCTGCTGAGCTATGCAAGAGCGCATAACACCAAAGTACACGGCTTAGGGTTTACGCCTGCCGACGTAGAAAAATATGACTTCTACAGTGTTGATAGTTCGTCGTGGACGATAGGCTCACGATATGCAAGAATATATCTGTTCAAGGACGGCAGAATGACACAGGTAGGCAGACCAGCAAACACACGGCTGAAAGATTATAAGGTGTTGGACGCACATAATCTCAAGCAATGGATAAGATTTCAACAGTACCTTGATAGATGATAGGAGAACATATAAATGATAAAGAGCGAAAAAAAATTAAATATAATGACAGCACTGTTTTGTGCCTGCCTTGTCATATCGAACGTGGTGGCCTGCAAGGTAATCGACACAGGCATATACCTGTTCGGAAGCGTAATAACAATCCCCGGAGCTGTGCTCTGTTACCCTTTAACATATCTGATAACAGATATTGTAGGCGAAAAATGGGGCAAGAAATCAGCTAATCGCATAGTGTGGACAGGGCTTGCCGCACAGCTGCTCGCAACGTTCATCATAATGGTGACGCAGTATATGCCTACAGTTTCGGCAGAAACGCAAAAAGCCTATGATATGCTGTTAGGGCAGAACTGGATATTTACACTCGGAAGCCTGACCGCATATCTCGTCAGCCAGAGCTTAGACGTTTCGGTCTTTCACAAAATAAGAGACGCATACATAAAGAAGCACGGTAGTACAAAAGGCGGTCGCTGGATATGGAACAATGCGTCAACGCTTACAAGTCAGCTTGTAGATACCGCAATATTCTGTGTAATTGCTTTCGGCGTTGGCTTTGGTTGGCTGTGGGATAATCCTCAGGCTGTCGTAAATATGGTTATAGGTCAGTATCTCGTAAAGGCGTGTATCGCTTTACTGGATACTCCTTTCTTTTATTTTTTCACAAAAAGGCGTTCTGCCGAAGAAGATTGCTGTGAAAATACGAATTAAATAAAATCCGAAGCGGAGAGGTGGGATAGGTGGGCAGACAAAGAAGCCCTAACAGAGATAGGGCGTACGAGATGTGGAAAGAATCCAACGGTGCAAAACCGTTGAAGTCTATAGCGGAAGAGCTCGGCGAACCTGAAACACTTGTCCGTAAGTGGAAATGCCAGGATAAATGGGATAGCAAAAGTAACGTTACCGAAAAGAAAAAAGGTAACGTTACCAAACGCAAGCGGGGCGCACCGAAAGGCAATCACAACGCAAAAGGGCACGGTGCACCGAAAGGAAACACCAACAGCTTAAAGCACGGCGGTTACTCAATGCGAATGTATGGCGAGGGACTGAGCGAAGAAGAACAAGAACTATGGGACAGTATGGATGAGGACGAAGAAGAACTGCTGCTTGAGCAAATTCGCTTTTACCGATTAAGAGAACGCCGCATACTGATAGCAATTGCGTCTTTGCAGGAAGAACACCAACTGATAACAGGCGTAATGCGAGTTGAAAATAAACGTAACTTCAAGAACGCTTCAGAAATGGAGCGGTATAATGAGCAAATCGAAGAAAAGGTTGCAAAGGGCGAACGCCTTGCAGGCGATGCGTTCCAGATGCAGACAATGACGGAAAACAGCTATAAGCGCATAGAACGGCTCGAAGCAGAACTGACGAAAGTACAGCGAGCAAAAGTCGAGGCTATCGGTAAGCTTGCTGATATACGCAAAAACCGCAACGAAGCTACCGGAGATGAGGCGGTTGACGATTGGATAAAAGCAATTATGGACGGTGATAGCATTGAATAGACAAGGTTTTATCGCCGAGCGCATTAAGCTTTACCGAAAAAATCCTGTGCTGTTTGCTAACGAAGTAGTATGCTTTACACCTGATGAATGGCAAAGCGGTGTGCTTATGGACGTGGCTACAGCACCGAAAGTTTCTGTCCGCAGTGGTCAGGGTGTCGGCAAGACAAGTATCGAAGCGGTTATTGCCTTGTGGTTTTTATCGTGTTTTCCTATGTCGAGAGTTGTCGCCACTGCTCCTACAGCAAGACAGCTCAATGACGTGTTATGGGCGGAGCTGTCAAAGTGGATAAGCAAAAGCCCACTCCTTAAAGCTCTACTGAAATGGACTAAAACCAAAGTCGAAGTAAGAGGCTACTCGGAGCGGTGGTTTGCGACAGCAAGAACAGCTACTACAGCCGAAAATATGCAGGGTTTCCACGAAGACAATATGCTGTTTATCATAGACGAGGCCTCGGGTGTCAGCGATGAGATCATCGAAGCTATCCTCGGTACGCTGTCAGGCAAGAACAATAAACTGCTGATGTGTGGCAACCCCACTAAAACCTCAGGCGTGTTCTTTGACAGCCACAATCGTGACCGTGCGTTATTCAAGACGTATCGTGTTTCTTCGCTTGACTGCCCTCGCACGAATAAAGAAAACATAAACGCAATGCTTGAAAAATACGGACGAAACAGCAATTTCGCCCGTGTTCGTATATATGGGGATTTTCCCGAGCAGGAAGACGATGTGTTTATAACACTGTCTGCACTTGAACGATCGGCAAATACGGTTATCGATGAGAAGCCTGTTCCTGTTACCGTGCGCATCGGCTGTGACGTTGCCCGATATGGCGATGATAAAACAATTATCGGCATAAAGGTTGACGAAAAAGTGAGCTTTTACGAAAAGGCACAGGGGCAAGACACGATGCGTACAGCTGATAACATAGCAATGTGCTACAAAAAGCTGATAGACAGATACAGCCAATATAAAGGCAAAATCATCGTCACTGTCGACGACGGCGGTGTCGGTGGCGGAGTTGTTGACAGATTACGCCGTATATGCAAGGCCGATCCGCAAACTTACGGGCGAATGAAGGTAGTGCCTGTAAAATTCGGTATGAGGATACGTCACCGCTACTATTATGACACGACAACCTATATGATGTCTGTCGTGAAAGAGCTGTTGTCTGATACTGACAAAAACGGTGAAGCAAAGTCGATAGAACTTGTACTGCCGAAAGACGATGACCTTATAGCACAGCTGTCATGCAGAAAATATACAATGACCGAAAGCTCGGTCATAAAAATCGAAAGCAAAAAAGAGATGAAAGCGAGAGGCCTACCCTCTCCCGATGAGGCAGACTGCGTATTGCTGTTATGCCTGCCGATAAAGAAGGACTGAAAGGATGTTGAAAATGTCTGATGAAAAGAAAAAGCCGTCTGTTACGATAGGTGTTAAGTTTGTGGACGCACCGATTAAAAAAGCCCTGTCGGACACGGCTATGGAAAAAACAGACGAGTATTCAGCCGGAGAATGGCTCGAACCGCCTGTTCCTCTTCAGGACCTCTACGAAATGTACAGGCACTCTTCAACGCTTCCTCAGTGTGTAGCCGCCTATGAACGCAATATTGCCGGCTTCGGAATTTCCATAGAATACTGCGATGACAAAAGCGAAGACGAATCAATGTCAGCCGAGTACACAAAAGCTGAAAAGATACTGTCTTTGATGAACTTTGACAAGCCTATCGAAGGGGTTTTCAAGGAAGCCATAAGAAGCCGTGAAATATACGGAATAGCATACATCGAAATTATTCGTAACGCTATGGGCGATGTAGTTCAGATTGAGAATATAAGAGATGTTGACACTATTCAGAAATCCGTTCTTTCAAAGGACTGGTTCGAGGTGCAGTACATGGATAAAGGCGTCCCGTTCACCTATAAAAAGCGTTTCCGCAAATACAGACAGCAGGTAAGCGGTAAGTACGTTTATTTCAAGGAGTTCGGCGACAAGCGAACGCTTGACATCCGAAGCGGTGATTACGTTGACGAGGTGATTCCCGCTCAGTATCAGGCAAACGAAATTCTTGAAATAAAAATCGGCAGTATGCCTTACGGTGAGGTGCGTTGGATAGGTCAGACGCTTAGCGTTGACGGCTCAAGGCGAGCCGAGAATCTTAATAACACCTACTTCCGAAAAGGCAGACACACGCCTATGGCGATACTTGTCAAAGGCGGTACGCTCTCCCAAAAGAGCTATACTAATCTTCAGCAGAACATAACCGAAATTGAGGGCGAAAAGGGACAACACGCATTTATGGTGCTGGAGCTTGAAGGTTTAAACAGCGACACAGGCTTTGAAAACACACAACGCCCTGAGGTCGAAATAAAAGACCTTGCACCTATTCTGCAAAAAGACGAGCTGTTTCAGGAATACCTTGACAACAACCGCCGCAGGATACAGAGTGCTTTTCAGCTTCCCGATATATATGTCGGCTACAGTTCCGACTATACAAGAGCAACCGCCCAGGTTGCAATGGAAGTCACGGAACAGCAGGTCTTTCAGCCCGAAAGAGCAAGCCTTGAGTGGATTATCAACAACAAACTTCTTAACGGCTATGGTTTCAAGTATGTTCATATAGCATTCAAAGCACCCGAAATACGCAATCCCGATGATCTCTCAAAGATACTCGGCATTACAGAACGTGCGGGTGGCTTAACGCCGAACAAGGCAAAGGAAGTTACATACAAGTTCCTCGGCGATGAATACGAGGATTATCCGGACGAATGGGGCAATATTCCTATAGCGCTTGCTTCTCAGCAATCGTCCGCTTCTCCTGCGTCGGCTGATGAAACGCTGATAGCCAAAAGCTCCGATGATGTTATATCGGTACTTAAATCGATACGGGATAGGTTTGAGGAATAGAAACACTATGGATAGAAAAGCTTGCTGTGATGCCGAAATCATTGAGTGCATTAACAGGATAATCGAAAAAGACAACGACAAGCTTTACGATAAGCTAAAGAAAATGGGTATAGCTTTTGCGGCAATGACGGTCCGGCAAATCTCTTTGCTTGAAAAGCGTATAGCAACAGCAATGAAAAAATGGCATAAAAGCGAAAAGACTTCTCTGCTTAATTCAGAAAGTCTTTTTTCTTTTCTGTCCTCCCACACCACGGAATCGGAAGCTGATGCGGAGCTTGTGCAAGCAGTTTCGCAGGCGGTTGAAGAAACCTGCGGCGATGTGTTGCAAGCATCGGCAGATCAGTACATACGGCAGACGGACGCTGAACTGTCGGTTACGGAAATAAGTGCGCCGACAGCGGCGGCAGTAAGCGAAGCAAGCGTACAGGCAGGTACATCGGTTTTAAGGCATGTTACCGATGAGATAAGTAATATCATACAGGAAGCAATGAACAACGGTGACAGCGTTGACGATGCGGCTAAACGTATCTTTGACGGTAGACTGCGTGACGAATATTACGAAGCTCGCCGAGTGGCGCAAACAGAAATGATGCGTACACACGCCTATGCCAAATACGAAGCACTCCAACAGTCGCCCGTTGTAAACGCAAAGCGGTGGAGGCATACAGGAGCAAAGGGTGCAGCTTCAAGAGAGAATCACGTCAACATCAGCGGTCAGACAGTGCCTAAAGACCAGCCGTTCACGCTGACAGGACGTGACGGTGCTACATATCACCCAATGCTACCGCATGACACCGCATTGCCTGCGGCAGAAGCAATCAACTGTCACTGCATACTTGAAGCGGTTATAGACAAAGATTTAAAATCCCTGCCGCCCGAGCAAAAGGCACAAATGCAACGTGACAATATTCGTATGCTTAACGAGAATTATGCTGAAAAGAGCGGAAAACACAAGCAGATTGCAGGTTTACCGGTTGACAATCAGGAAAACGGTGGTATAATGAGAATGGGCAAAACAAAAAGCCCCGTTCAAAAGCCGCCTGATTTTTCTAAATATGAAGTCAAGGAAGATTTTGAGGCTGTAGAGCGAGTTAAGCAAGTTTTAATAAACGATTTTGGCCTTGAAGAAAAAAATATACAGCTTGACGGGCTTAAAAATGCTGATGCTCTTGAACCTTTTGTAAAACGAATGAATAAAATAAGGCAAGAAACAGGGCTCGTGCTTCCAAATATAAAAGCAGTGGAAGTAATCGAAGGTGATCCCTGTTGCATTTCGAGCTATAAGCCTTACGAAAACAGTTTGTACATATCTTCAAAATACTTCAACAGCAAAAACGCAATTGAAGATACTTTAAAAGATTGGTCAAGCAACAAAATCATGCCTAAGCAGGCAAAATCAATTCAATTCCTTGCTGAGCACGAAGCAGCACATATTAGAATACCAAAACAACTTATAGAAAGTGAAAATGGGTATAATATATTCAAAAAAGCTATAAAAGCGGGCGTTTGTGAAAACGATAAGAACATATATGAATTTTATGCGGACAGTATGGCTTTAAGCAGAATAGGATATTCCGATAAAATTGTTGAACTTGTAACTGAACATTTACATCAAGGAGGGATAAGATAGTGATTTCGTCAAATACAGTTAAATGCAATGTTTGCAAAAACAGAACAGGCAATAAGGGTGAATGGGGCATGAGTTGCAAAGCTTATCCCGAAGGTATTCCGCTCGAAATAATCAGTTCGTTTAAAAATCCGAGCTACGACAGATGTAACAATTCAGAGTATGGTTATAAAACTAATGAAGAACAAAATAGCACCCGAATTTGAACACAAACTTTGCAAAAACAGCCATTTTTTGTGAAGTTCGGCGCAAAAACGAACAAACTCAATAATTTTACCGCCCCTTTTGGAGCGGTATTTTTATACCCAAAAACAGAAAGGAAGAACTACAATGGAACTTAAAGACACGGTTGCACTTATGGAAAGCGCAGATTTCAAGGATAGATTCAAAGGTGAATACTACCAGACAAAGATTCGCTATGAAAAGCTACATGCAATGATAGTGAAGTATGAAGCAGGAACGCTAAATTTCGAGCCTAAATGCAGTATAGAACTGTTAAAGGAGCAATCAGCTGCGATGGGTAAATATCTGTATATGCTTGAAGTAAGAGCAACCATTGAGGGCGTTGAACTGTAAGAGAGGGTTATTGTTATGACTACAAGGAAATACCGCAAGAAGCCTGTTGGTAATATATCGGAATGAAGCACCTTAATGGGTGCTTTTTTTATATTTAAAATCAGAAAGGAGGACACCGATATGAACAATATCGAAAAGGCAATCGAGATAAGAAACGCAAGAATACGTTTTGTGTCGCTTGTCGATAAGGCGGCAAATCTTCAGAGCTTCCTTGTTACCAAAAACAAGGACGGCGAAGCAAGCTTTACGACCTGCGGGCAGATAGTAAAGGCGGACGCAGATAATCACTATGTCACAGGCATTGTCTATGAGCCTATGGTAAAAGACTCACAGGGCAACTTCATGACAGAAGACGAGATAGTCAAGGCGGCAAGGTGGTATGCAAAGAACGGCAATATGGTTGATGTTCAGCATAGCTTCTCGCCGCTTTCTTCGGCTTCGGTCGTAGAGAGCTGGGTTGCAAAAGCGGATTTTTCGCTCGGCGACAAAGCGGTCAAAAAAGGCACTTGGCTGATGACGGTAGAGATTTCAGACGATAAAATCTGGAACCGCATTGAAAAAGGCGAGATTACCGGCTTTTCAATGGGCGGTGTCGGTGAGTATGCTACCGAAGACGTTGACATTGACAATCTCGAAAAATCATTTAATGATGCCACTCCGAAGAAGCGCAGAGGTATCATAAAAACACTGCTGTCATTACTTGACGGCGAAAAACAGGAGGAAACAGAAGTGACAAAGGACGAAATGAAGGCTATCGTTTCTGAAACGATAGAAAAGTCTGCCGGCTCTATTGCGGCGGAAGTTGCTAAGATCATCAAGGAAGAAGCTCAGGCGGCAGACAACGGCGCATCGCAGGCAAGTTCCGAGGAAAAGAGTGCAGAGGCCGACAACACAAAGGATTCCGAGAAAAAGGAAGAACCTCTCACAAAAGAAGAAATCGGCGCAATGATTACTCAGGCAGTCAAGGAGGCAGTTCCTGCAATGCTCAAGGAAGCTCTTGCCGCACAGAGAGGCACAACACAGCAGAGCGATGAGGCTGACGTAAACAAGTCTAAGGACGGTGCTCAGAAGAAGCACTATCTTGCAGGTATCATCTAAGGAGGAAAAAGAACCATGTTCCAGAACGAAGATATTATCAAAGGTACAATTACCACCAACTCCATTTCAAGCGGTCTGCTTAATCCTGAACAGGCTAAGCAGTTTATCAAGCAGACATTTGACGCTACACCGCTTGCAAGTGCAGTACGTCACGAAATGCGCAGAGCAAGAACGGGCTACATTGACAAGATCGGCATTGCAAAGCGTATCGTGAGAAAGAAAGTCGAAAACACCGATGACGGCTACAGAGCAACTGTAACACCGTCACAGGTTGAGTACAAGACGACAGCCATAAGATTACCCTGGGAGATCACGGGCGAAACGCTCAGAGAAAACATCGAGGGACAGAGCTTTGAAGCAACAGTTACAAATCTCATGACTACACAGCTCGGGGTAGACCTCGAAGACCTCTATCTCAACGGCGACGAGGCAACACCTGCACAGTATGACACAGGTAAGAAGGACGGAGAAACAAATCCGATTATGGCGGCTACTCCCGATTACGACTTCTTATCTATCAATGACGGCTGGATCAAGCAGATTAAGGCTAACGGACACATCGTTGACGTTTCAAGCAAAAACAGCGGTGCAATGTCACTTGATATGTTCTATGATGCGCTGAAGTCTATGCCGAACAAGTACAATAACGGCAAGCTCCGTTGGGTTATGTCACCCCACAGAGCGCAGGAGTGGGAACTTTACCTGCTCAACAAGGCTATTACAGCCGGTGGCATGATACCTCAGTCAATGTACAACGAGCCTGCAAAAATCCCTGTAATTTCTTGTCCGTCAATCGCCGATGACTGCATTCTGCTTACCGACCCCAACAACCTTATCGTAGTTAATACATACGGTGTTCAGATTCGCAAGACAGATACCGACAAAGAATCTATTATGCAGGATAAGATTTTCTATGCGGTGCATCTTGACTTTGACGCAATTATCGAGGAAGCTGATGCAACAGCTATCATCACAGGTATTGCATAATGCAGGAGGGTGCTATGTATAAGTTAAGACTTATCAAGGGGCTTTCATACAGTGGGGCTGTTTCTGCAACAAGGAACAGCCCTTTTGTATCGGTTGAAAACAAGGATATTGCCGACAAGCTTATTGCAGACGGCTATTTTGAACTTGTCGAAACCGCAGAAAAGCCTATTGAATATAAGGACCTGCCGCTTGACGAGTTAAAGTCTATTGCCGCCGAGCGTGGCATTGATATAACATCGTTAAAGAAAAAGGCGGATATTGTAAAAGCAATAACCGACCTTGAAGCTGACAACGCAGAATGCGAGGCTGATTACGGTGAGTGTGACGTGGATAACAGCTGATGAGCTGAGGAGCTACACGAACTATCCGTCAGTAAAAAACAGAAGCGATAATCAGCTTGCCATAGATATAAAACGAGCTATGGCGGCGATCACCAACTACACGCATAACAATTTTACTGACGGTGAGATACGCGAAAATGTGAAAACGGCTTGCTTACTGCTTGCGGAAGCTTACGCTTATAACGCAATGGCAACAAGCAAAGAAATGAAGTCGGAAACATTCGACGATTATTCGTACACGGCCAATGACACGCTTGTAAGCATATCTGACTTAAATCTGGCTCCTTTGCTTGATGAGTATGTGATATCAGTACAGAGCGGAAAGGTCGTTATGAATTTAAGAAAGCTGTAAAAGGAGGCGGTACAATGAGTTTAGACGCTTTGCTAAATCACAAATGCAACATCTATCACTTGCAGGCTGTAGAAAAGCAGGTAGGCTATGGATTGCCTGCTACAAAAGAGTTTAACTACTCCGATGAGCCTGACTGCGCAGATGTTAAATGCCATTTTTGTACCGCCAATACAGGCTTGAGCCTTCAAACTGCCCCTGCGTATAACGCCGTATCCGCTTCTGTAAAGCTGGTGCTTCCTGCATCTACAGATGTCCGTATCAATGACAAAATTGTTGATACGGAAACCGGATACGAATACACCGCCGAAGTGCCGAGAAATATCCGTAATCATCATATTTTTGTTATGTTGACTCGCAGAGAGGAACAGAAAAAGATATGAACAAGAAGTATGTAAGCTTTGATTACTCGCAGATAGAAGATTATCTGCACAAATTTGAAGAGCTGCGTCCCCTTGTCGAGCAGGTTATAAACAACGTGCTGAATGAATGGGGAATAATCTTTTTGAACAAAGTTACGGATAACATCATAGAGTGCAAGTCTGTAGTAACATCAAACATGATCGCAAGCTTTACGTTTGGTGATACCAACAGTATATGGGAAGTCGATAAGAACTCGATTACTGTAGGTAGCAAGGTCAGGTACGCTTACCTTGTCGAAAACGGACATTGGAACATGGGGGAAGATGTTACTCACAGGTTTGTTCCAGGCTACTGGAAAAGCGGCGATACGGGTGATAAGTTTGTCTATGATCCGACCGCTAAGGGCGGAATGATGCTGAAACGGAAGTATATTGAAGGCAAAAAATTTTTTGCTAAAGCTCTTCTGGAAATGGAAGGGCAGATAGGCGAGATATTTGACAGCTACATGGCGGAGCTGTTGGATATATTCTGACAATGTGTGTGAGGTGGAAGAATGATTATTACAAGCGAAACGGCAAGTATTGCAAAATTCATCATCGAGAACGCCGTGGAGGGTACAGTGCCGTATTATGAAGAAATGCGAGAGAATTTTGCTGTTCCGTCTGTTTTCTTCCCCTCGCCCGTTGTTTCTTCAAGCGAACACACCGTTTCCTCGTATTCGTTTATATACAGCTGGAGCGTGGTTGTGTTTGCGACTAATGATGATTTAGCGTATGAAAACGCTATAAGGATTGCAAAAGCAATTCGTGACAATGCTATGCTGATCCCTGTCGTTGACTCTGACGGTCAGCCGACAGATGATTATATACGCATAACAAAATGCGAAATAAACGCAAATGATAGTTGTGCCAAAAGCATAGACATCGGCTGGCGAAGCACTGAATTTTACAGAGATGTAAGAGAGGTTAAGCCTACAGCTGATGATGTGATGTGCTCTATCTCAAGAAAGGAGAATACATGAGCAAAAACACTAATGCAACAACAGCAAAGAGCGAAAAAACGGAGCTTGTTTTTACTGTAAAACAGCTTCGTCAGCACGCTTTAAAGCTGTTCGGAGTAACTGTCAGCACATTTGACGGTGCTGTTTACGGGCTTGCAGAAGACGCAAAGTTTACCGTAAACGAAATGGCAGAAAAAATAAGACAGTGGCAGTCAAAGGAGGTAAAGTAACAAATGGCAGGTGGAAGATTTGACAAGCGTACCGGTAAGACACGCCCCGGCACCTATATCAACTTTGAGAGCTCGGTAACCGAACTGATACAGTCGTCTGACAGAGGTGTTGTGGTACTGCCTCTTATTGGTCATGATTACGGACCTGAAGGCGAGTTTATCACCATTGACAACGGCTCTCCCGATGAGCATTACAACAAACTCGGTTACAGCGTTTATGACGCAGGCAATCAGTTTATGCTTATGATAAGAGAGGCGTTAAAGCTCGCAAAAAGCGTAATCGTTTATATGCCCAAAACGGGTACTAAGGCAACAGGTACAGGCGGTGGCCTGACCGGTACAGCTAGGTACGGCGGTACACGAGGCAATCAGTTTTCTTTCTCTGTTGCTTCAAACGCCGCAAGCGGCTGGGACGTAAATGTTTATATCGCAGGAACGGTTGTTGAGGAGTTTGTCGGCATCACAAACGCCGCACAGCTGACAAGCGAATACATTGATTTCGTTGCTTCGTCCGACATAGAAGCTGTGGCAGGCGTTGCGCTTGAAGATGCAACAGCTTCAGAAGCATCAAACAGCGATATAACAGCTTTCCTCGATAAGCTCGAAAGCATAACGTTTAATACACTTGCGTTTCCTTCGACGGAACAGTCATTACAGACGGCTTGTAAGTCAAAAATCGTTTATATGCGTGAGAATATGGGACGTTGTGTAAACGCCGTTCTGCCTAATTTTGCGGGCAACTACGAGGGCATTATCAACGTTACCAACTCCGTAATACTGAGCGATGCAACGCTTACAGTTCCACAGGTAACAGCATGGGTAGCGGCGGCTTATGCTTCGGCAACTGAAACGCAGTCAAACACCTATCTGAAATATGATGGTGCAGTTGCCGTAAATGGCTTAAAGACACACGAAGAAAGCATTACCGCTATCAATGGCGGCGAATTTTTCTTTACGAACCTTGAAGACGGCTCGGTTGCGGTTGAGTACGACATCAACAGCCTTATTTCGTTCGGCGACGGTAAAGACTCAAGCTACAGAAAAAACCGTGTAATTCGTGTCCTTGACGCAATCGCAAAGTCTATTCAGGATAATTTCCCACCTAACAAGTTTGACAACGACGAGGACGGCTGGAACATCATGGAGGGCATAGGCGTTTCGCTGCTCAAGGAATACGAGGAAGAAGGGGCTATAAAGAATGTCGACACCGAAGCGGACTTTCTTGTTGATAAGGTGCGTTCTTCCGGTGATTCAACGTATTTCGATGTAGCAATCACTCCCGTAGATAGCGCAGAAAAACTGTATTTCTCGGTAACCACAAGATAAGGAGGCAACAGAAATGCGTAACGATATATCAATCAGAAACGGCAAGATAATGCTTGACGGTTACACAGTCTATGATGGTGTAAACTGCACTATCACGGCTACTCCCGAAGTGCAGACAAGCAAGTGTATCGGCGACAAGGGAGAAAGCTCTCGCTGGATGGACTTAAAGTATACCGGCACTATTACACGTCGCAGAGCTACAACATGGTTAAGGGATAAGATTAACTATTATCTTAAAACAGGTAAAACACCTGTGTTTACCATTCAGGGCACGATGAATGATAAGGCTTCGGACTACTACAAGAAGAACAAATCAATAACTACAACAGCTACAGGCTGTGTAATAACAAGCGACATTAAGCTCCTGGAGCTTGACGTTACAGGTAACTTCCTTGAGGATCAGATCAACTTTAACGCATACAGCGTTGTAACGAAGTAAATAAAAACAACTCGGAGCGAGCTATAAAAAGCCGCTCCGAAGTTTTATTATAAGGAGAAAACAGTATGAAAAAGAATTTATCCTATTTTATGAAGAAAAACAGAGAGCCCGAAATCGTTTCTGTGTTAGGTCCTGAAAGCTTTGTAGACGAAAACGGCGCTCGAATCATGTTCCAGATAAAGAAGTTAAGCACAGCCGATATCCGCAAGATCAACAACGGATATAAGGATAAGCGTGTTGCTTATGGCAAGAACGGCAGACCTTATGCAGAAAACGGCGAGGTGCTTTTTGTTGTTGACAATGACAGAGAAAAGGCTCTTTCACATATAATCGCAGAGGCTCTTGTATATCCCGATCTTAAAGATGAAGAACTGATGAAAAGCTATGACTGCTTTGATTTTACCGATATGCCTTCGCTGGTGTTCGATGATATCAATGACTACAACTACGTTGCAGAAGCAGTCATGAAGGTATGTGGTATGGCATCGGCTGAGAGCGAAGACGAGGAGATTGAAGAAGCAAAAAACTAATTGACAGCAAGGGGCTTGAGTATTGGGCGCACGTTCTTTGGCAACGTCATCATCTTCGTATGGAAGAGTTTAACGATATGCCAAGAGAAACGCAGTTGTTTTACATAGCATCAGAGCTGTACGAAGCAGAAAAGCCCTGCGTTCCCCCTGCTGTTAGATTGTGAGGTGAGACATACGGCGGAGAAATTACAAGCAAAGTTTTCGCTGATAGACGACTTCTCGAAAAAGCTTGATGTAATCACAAAAGCCGGAGATGCGTGTGTCAGAAAGTTTGATACTATCGCCACTTCTGCCGACAAGGCAATGAATAAAGTGGCAACAGGATTAAACAAAGCGTCCGATAAGATGTCTCAGACAGTTTCAAGCGCCGCTGATATGTCGGCGGCTACGGATAATGTTACAGATAGCATAGGGCAGACAGCGGAAGCTTCCGACGTACTTGCGAAGAAACTTGATGAACTGATAGAATTACAAAAGCAAAATTCGGAATCATCGGTAGTGTTGCAGTCCGACTATGATAGCTTGAAAGAAAAGCTGGAACAGGCGGAAAAAACAATCGATGAGCTTTCAGAGAAAATTAAAAAGCTTACCGAAGAAAGCGAGAAAGCTCCAAAAGGATTTGAAGCTTTAGGGAATGTAATTCAGACACTCGGACTTGCAAAAGTCGCTCAGGAAATAAGTGCAGCTCTTCTCGATTGCTCGCAGAGTGCAGCGGAATTTGAAACATCCGTTGCAAAAGTGTCTACGCTTGTAGATACCAACAAAGTGTCAATGCGTAGCATGAGAGATGAGCTTTTACAGCTTTCGGGTGACACCGGAAAGAGCGTAAACGACCTTTCGGATGCCACATATCAGGCAATTTCTGCAAGCGTGGAAGTCGGAAATGCGATTGCTACAGTTGACAAAGCAAACAAACTGGCCGTAGGCGGTTTTACGTCGAGTGCTACGGCGGTTGACGTGCTCACGACGGCGCTTAACGCTTACAACCTATCTGCCGATCAGACCGAGTATATTTCGGACATTCTTGTTACTACACAGAATTTAGGTAAGACAACCGTTGACGAGCTGGCAAGTTCGGTAGGTAAGACTATACCGCTTGCGGCGGCATATAACGTAGAGATGGATAATCTGTCTACTGCGTATGCCCAGCTGACTAAAAACGGTATTGCGACAGCCGAAGCAGGTACATACATCAAGTCAATGCTTAATGAGTTGGGTGACAGCTCGAGCAATGTTGCCAAGGCGCTGAAAGATGAAACCGGAAGCACCTTCGCCGAGCTTTCGAGCGAAGGCAAATCAATAGGTGATGTGCTTGACGTTCTCGTAGATAGCGTAAACGGCAATCTCACAAAATTCAACGAATTGTGGGGTTCGGTAGAAGCGGGAACAGGCGCATTGTCACTTGCAAAGGCAGGTAGTGACGCATATAACGATACTCTTATGGCGATGAAAGACAGTGCAGGAGCTACCGAACTGGCATATAGCAAGATGATGGATACGACAGAAGCCGCATCACAGAAATTCAGCAACAGCGCTCAGAACGTTGCAATAGCGATAGGCGATGATCTCAATCCTTGCCTTGAGGCTATGTATAATGCAGGTTCTAATGTGCTAAATATATTTGCTTCGTGGATAGATCAATGCCCGGCACTGAGTGGCGCTATAGCAGGACTTGCTGTTGCAATAGGTGCTATGGGACTTGCAGGTGCTATCGCAGGAATAGTAAAACTTGTTCCTAAAATTGCTGAAATGCTTTCGTTAAGCCCTAAAATAATGATTATTGTTGCGGCAATTGCAGGTGCTGTGGCTGTAATAACGGCGCTGACTGTTGCTCTTTCTAACACAAACAAAGAGTATGAATCGTGGACTGCTTCCACGAAAGTCAATTATGACGAATTACAGAAAGCAAACGCCGAATACAAGAATGCTTGTGAGGAATTTGGTGCAACTTCCGCCGAAGCAAGCACTCTGAAAAATAAGGTTGACAGTCTTACCGAGTCATTTGAGAATAACAAGATGACCATAGAGGAACTTTATGATAGGTTTGATAAGCATATCGAATTGTCACAACAGATAATATCAAGTTATCAAGACAATAACTTTGAAATTGAAAACCAGTACGAAACCGCAGGGAATCTTGTTAATAAGCTCGAGGAATTAGCAACCAGCTCTGAAAAAACGGCGGCAAGCCAGGAGCAAATGAAGCAGATAGTATCTACTCTTAACGGAATGTATCCTGAGCTTGGCTTAAACGTTGAAAGCGTAACTGACAATATAGACGCTTTGGGCGATAAGATAATGGAAACGGCCGAAAAGACCTATAAAAAGCGAAAGGTTGAAAACGCTCAAAATAGTATAGCTGATCTTATGGGTCAAGAGGAAACGCTACGAAGGGATATTGAAATTGCAGAAGCCAATATGCTTGCTGCGGGTAAGAAATATTCTCAGCAGAATATATTTGAAGGAGCTGCCACTACATTGCTCAACTCGGGAGCGACCAAAGAATATAATGACGCTAAAGCAAAATGGGAAGCTCTTCACGATCAGCTTACTGCAAATATACAGGCTCAGGAAGATGCAAAGCAGGCTATCGAAGACTATGCAAAAGAGGCAGAGGAAGCCGCAAACGCTACATTAAGCTACGGAGAAGCTTGCGAGCGTGCTGTTGACGGTAGTAAGGATGCGATACAGGAACTATGCGATAAATACGACGAAGCATATGACGCAGCAAGAAAAAGCATTGACAGTCAGATAGGGCTTTTTGACACAATGGCTACGGAGTCAAAAATAAAAGTTGAAGATATGTTTGACGCTTTTACGAGCCAGTATGAGTATCTTACAACATACTCCGAAAACTTAAAGAAAGCGGCTTCACTTGGGCTTGACGATGACCTCATAGCAAAACTTTCGGATGGCAGTGCGGAAAGTGCCGGCTATCTGAATGAAATTGTAACGCAGGCCGAAAACCTTGACAGCGACGGCGCAAAGAAATTTGTAAGCGAATTTAATGACGCTTTCAAGAAGACAGAACAGGCAAAAGACACGTTCTCGCATACTGTAGCAGGCATGCAGACCGACTTTGATAAAGAAGTAGACAAGGTTAAAGAAAGCCTTGAAAATGCCGTAAATGACATGAATATGAGCGATAAATCGAGAAAAGCGGCACTAGAAACAATGGACGCTTATATCGAAGCAATAAAGAGCAAACAGGCTGAAGCTGTTTCGGCTTCTGAAGCCGTTGCCTATGCTACGGCAAATATCCTTAACGGCAAATCTCAGTATGCGACAGGCTACGTCCCCGGAATGCCGTCAGATGTCTATGAGAAAATTCAGCATAATGCGAACGGTACCGATAATGCCGCAAATGCGTTTATAGCAGGCGAGGAAGGACCGGAGCTTGTTGTCGGTGCAGGCGGTTCTAAGGTATTTACAGCTGATGAAACACAGTCGATATTCAGAAATGCGGCGGCAGCTTTAGGTGCTGCACAGTCTTCAGCTCTTCCGTATGCTTCGCAGGAGCGTAAAATCGTTATTGATTTTGGCGGTAAAGGCTCGATTAAGGTTGACGGAAACGCAAATGTCGATGATATTGTAGCAGTGATGTACGAATACGCAAAACCTATACTTGTTTCTCTGCTGGAAGAAGAAATGGTAGAGGAAGGAGAAGAAAGCCATGAGTTCTAAGTATTCAATGCACTTGTCATTCAATGGCTCTAAGGAAAAAATTACGTTGCCGGTCCTGCCGTCTGAGTTTTCAGTGAAATATTCAAGCAAGCTTCAGACTATGGACATTGTTCAGCTTGGCGAGGTCGTAACCTCGTCAACTGAAAGTGCGGCAACGATAAGTTTTTCTTCTTTCTTTCCTGTTACAGCCTTTCCGGGCATAAAAGTAAAGAATACTCCTCGCTCTCTTGTCAATAAAATACGCAAGTGGAAAGCGAGCAATAAACCTGTCAGACTGGTGGTGTCCGGCTGTGGAATAAATATGTACTGCATGATTGACTCCTTTACCGTAACGGAAAAAGGCGGAGATGTCGGTACAATATATTACTCCTTAGCACTGAAAGAATACAAGGAAATCAAAGTGCGTAAGCTGAAAACCAAAATCACAATAAACGCACAGACTGTCGCTGTAGGCACGAAAACTAATCGTGTTGATAACACTGTCGGCAGTGCGACTTATGTGGTAAAGGACAATGATAGCCTTTACAGTATCGCATACTATCAGCTTGGAGACGGACAGCGATATAAAGAGCTGTACGAGTACAACAAGTCAACGATAGATGCCGCAAACAAAAACGAAAAGGGCTCTAAATATACCATACACACAGGGCAGGTATTAGCAATACCATAAGGAGAAGCGCACATGAAACTATATTTCGTGAACCACGACAGCGAAGTCTTTGACGCTACAGAAGCTACCTCGAGCGTTAAGTGGTCGGGAAAAAACGAAAGTGCGAGCCGATCTGTTACAGTTACAATGCTGAATGATCGTACAAGAAATGCCAATTTTAAGCTGTTGCCTGAAGAAGGTTGGCATTGCATACTGTACGACGAAAAAGAAATTTTCCAGGGTATCATAACGAAAATATCAGAAAGCCGTGGCAACTCTATGACCGTCACGGCTTATGATTTGGGTATTTACCTGTCAAACAATAAAGATACGTTTGTTTATGAGGGATATACTCTGTCGGAAATTTTTATCGATGTATGCAGTCGCTACGGTGTTCCGTATGATAGCGTATGCTCCTCATCGGCGTGCATAGAGTCTATCGTCAAGAAGAACTCTACGGCTTACGACGTGCTTACAACGGCAATGGAAGAAGAGTATAAGGCTACCGGCATTAAGCACTCCATTGTAGCAAGTAAGGGCAAATTAAGCCTTATTGAGCGCAAGGAGCATCTTGTCGAGTGGATGATAGAAAGCGGTCGCAACATATCTGCGTATACATATACTCGCAGTATTGAGAAGATAAAGACACGAGTTAAGCTGTACTCTAAGGATAATGTGGCAGTGGCAGAGGAAGCAAATACCGCACTTGAGGCAAAAATAGGCGTGTTCCAGGACAGCCAAAGTACAAACGACGATGCAAGCGAAGGCGAAATATACGAGTTGGCTAAGTCATTGCTTGACGAACAGGGAAAACCGTCTGTCAGCTTGTCGGTCACTGCTGACGGCAAATCCGAGCTTATCTCGGGACGGTGCGTATATTGTGTGCTGAAGCCGCTTGATATTGCCGCATCATACTATATCGACAGCGACACACACACTTTCAGCGGTGGCAGACATCAAATGTCTTTGACACTGACACTTGTGCAGGGCAATGTGCTGTCAGCTGGCAGTAACAGCGGTAGCACAGTCAATGCGCAGATTGGTGATATAGTGTGGTTTAACGGAGGACGGCATTATTACACAGCTAATAGCGACGAGCCTACAGGTCCGTTACTTACTGCCGGTCCTGCGAAAGTACAGAATATTTGTGCAGGGGCAAAACACCCGTATGCGCTTGTTCACACGGACAATCAAAGCATGGTTTACGGCTGGGTTGATATAGGAACGTTTGAGAAGAAAGGATAAAAAGTGAGTTCTTTGAAAGGCTTGATTCAAGCGATGAACAGCAACGGAAAAACCGAGATCCTTGTTGCAGATGTCTTGAAAATGTCACCCATTACTTTTCAGGCACGGTCAGATAAACAGTTGCTGATAACCGAGCGTAGCGTAATTGTGCCGGAGCGTGTAAAAAAAGAACTGTCGGTAGGTAATAGTGTTTATCTGCTTATAGCAGGCAATGTAATCTATTGCCTTGACAAGAAAGCGAGTGACAAGTAATGCTGAATGTACCGATAAACGTCACTGTCGATACGGAAGTCAACGAACCGAGCAAGACGTATGCGCTTGACTATGACACATATTCGGTTGGTAGTGACAAAATAGACGGCATAGAAGCCGTAAAACAGGCGATAAGCAAGGCACTGTCAACACCACGCTTTAAGTGTCGTGTCTATGATAATCAGTACGGCTCGGAAATACGAGAAGCTATAACAGAAGAAGACGCTTCGGACGAGTATATTGCCGATAATATGGCGTTTCTGATAGAGGATACCCTGAAGGTTGACGACAGAGTGTTGAGTGTTTCCGATGTATCTGTAGAGCACGTTGATGACATGCTGTATGTATCATTTTCTGTGAGTACAATATTCGGAGATACCACAATTGAGGAGGAGATATAAATGTTCAGCGACAAGACGTATGACAAGCTACTTGACGAGGCGTTATCAAACGCCCCCGATGATGTAGACACACGGCAAGGAAGCATATACTATGATGCAATTGCAGGACAGTGCCAGATAATAGCCCGTATGTATGAGGAAATGTCAGCACTGAGCGAGTATCTTTCACTTGATAAGTGCTACGGTGAAGTGCTCGACAGCAAAGCGTACGAGCACGGAATATCAAGAATAGGAGCAACAAAGAGCGAATATTTGCTTGAATACACTGGAACGGCACCTGCTGTAGGCAGTCGTTTTTTTGATAACAGCGTTTTCTTTGAGGTCGTCAAAAGCGGCGACAACCTTGTGCTTCGTGCGGAAGAAGCTGGAAGCTTAGATGATAGAGTTAACGTTGGTGATATTGTCGTGCCTGTAAACACGATAGTCGGTCTGTCAAGTGCAACCATCGGCGATGTGGTAACCGACGGCGTTGACGAAGAAAGCGATGATAATTTGCGTCAGCGACTTGTAGAAAAAATCACAACGCCGTCGCAGAACGGCAATAAGAGGCAGTTTAAGACGTGGTGTGAAGCAATTTCGGGCGTAGGCCATGCCCGAATATTGCCACTTGAGAACGGTCCGAATACCGTTGTAGCTGTGCTGATTGGCGCAGACGGTCGAGGTGCTGAACAGAGTACGGTTGACGAAGTGCAAAAGCAGATAGACCCGCTGGACAAGCAGGGACTTGGTGAAGGCCTTGCGAACATAGGCTGTGTATTTACGGCAAAAGCCGCAACAGAAAAATCTATCGCTGTAAATGTTTCTGTGGCTCTTGCAAAAGAAAAGTCTATGCAGGTAGCAAAGACCGAAATTGAAGAAAAGCTTATCGCATATTTCAAGGATCTTGCACTTGACAACAAAAGCGACACCGCTATTGTTAGGCTGACGAGCATAGGAAATATTCTGCTTAACTGCGATTCAATAATAGACTACAGCAATCTTACTCTCGATGGCGGATCGTCGAACGTCACAATTTCCGTAAATAGCATCCCGATACTTGGTACGCTTACAGTGTCGGCAATGGAATAAGGAGGGCTTAAATGAGTGTTATTTTTCCTAAGCCGCTTGACACTTGCTACGAAGAACTACGCCGTATGTACCCTGTTTTTATGCTCAAATTCAAGGAAATTGATGCACTGTTAAAAACCGAGGGAAAGCAGTTGGACGAGATCGACGCAGCTATAAGCAAGATTGTTGATAATCAGCACATAGCTACAGCCGATAGCAATGCGCTGACGGAACTTGAAAAGCTTTTGCTAGGCTACACAAATGAAACGCTTGAAATGAACGAGCGCAGAACCGTATTAACTGCACTGATTATCGGAGATGCTAAATGCTCGGCTTCAACGCTTGAGCAATATATCATGAAAGTTTTTGGTACTTCGGCAGAAATACGATTGCGGCAGGCAGAGGGGTATAAGTATCTCGAGTGTAAGATCGACATGGATCAAAACGCACGACTTGCAAAGCTACTGGATGTACGGCAGATTATCTCTGACAAGCTTCCGGCACATCTAAGTCTACAGCTGTTGTATGTGTCGAGCGTAACGTATGATCTTTATACAGGCATAAAACCGCTGTACAGTCATCATAAAACGGAGGTAAGTATTAGTGGAATGGAATAATTACTGCGTCACAAATGCAGGCGTAGAGGTGCTAAAAAAAGCTATAGGCGGCAAAAAGGTTACGATTACCGCCGCAAAAAGCGGCACTGACACGGTACCCGAAAGCGAGTTGAAGGAGCAGAGTGTGCTTTCGGGTACCGTGCGAAATGCGACTATAGCAAATGCAACAAATCAACCTGAAGGCTACAGAGTGACTTTGAGAGTTACAAACACAGGTGTCAAATCGTCATATATCTTTAAACAGTTGGGATTATTTGCAACGGCAGAAGACGAGTCAGAAGTCCTTTTTGCAATTTTGCAGTCGGAGAACGGCGAAACAGTTCCCGACGAAAGCGAGCTGTACACATATGATGTGTCATTGATTATCGCTATCAGCGACACATCGAATATCACTGTAAATGTTGATAAAACAAGCTACGTTACCGAATAAGAACTTGACGGACACAAGAAAGACAAAACAAATCCTCACGGCGTAACAAAAGCACAGGTGGGGCTTGGCAACGTTCCGAACGTTAACACAAACGACCAGACACCGACATATACAGTTCCTGCATCAAATGCAGGACTTGTAAGTGGTGAAAAGATTGGAACGGCGTTCGGAAAAATCGCAAGGGCTGTAGCTTCGCTTATTGCACATATTGCCAACAAATCAAACCCTCACAGTGTAACAAAAGCGCAGGTGGGGCTTGGTAATGCGGATAATACATCAGACGTGAATAAGCCTATATCTTCGGCAACACAGACTGCGCTTAACGGAAAATCAGACAAGGCACATAAGCATAAGACAGCTGATATATCAGATATGCCTACAGCACTACCGGCTGATGGTGGTAATGCCGACACTGTGGACGGTAAACACGCAAACGAATTTTACCCCGCACAAAAAGGGGTTGTTTTTGGTGGAGATTATAACTCGTTGATGACAAACGGTATTTATGAGTTACTCGGAACTAGCGATCAACCGACGCAAAACGCACCTAACGGAAACAACTCTAATAATGATTGCTATGTTCAAGTGTTTGCACATAGTGCAAATTATATAACACAGATAGCAACATCGGGCAGACGTGACAAGACACAGTACATCAGGTCGCTGAGTAACGGAGTGTGGGACAGCTGGGAACAAATAAAGTCCGGTGATGCAGATACGGTAGACGGCAAGCACGCAAGCGATTTTGCTGCGAGCAATCACACGCATACGGCGGCAGATATAGGGGCGGCGGCAAGTGGCCACACGCATACAAGGTCGCAGATAACCGATTTTCCTGCAAGTCTGCCTGCAAACGGTGGTAACTCTGCTACTGTAAACGGCCATACTGTAGCATCTGATGTTCCGGCAAATGCAAAATTTACGGATACGCAGTATTCGCCGTTTGCAAAATCAGGAACAGGGGCAAAGGCAGGACTTGTTCCTTCGCCGTCCATGACAGCAGGAACATCAAAGTATCTTTGTGAAAACGGCACATGGGCGGTACCACCTGACACTAAGTATAGTGTTGCAACAACTACATCAGCCGGATTGCTCTCCGCTTCTGACAAATCAAAGCTTGACGGCATAGAAGCCGGAGCTGATAAATACAAGCTTCCCGTTGCAAGTGAAACCCTCGGTGGCGTAAAAACAGGTCCGTCTGTAATAGTAAACAGCGATGGCACAATGTCAATCGTAAAGGACTCCCATTACCACTCTGCGCTTGAAGCGATTGACATTACGGGAAAAACGATTGACCTTAACACACTGAATTTAAGCGATGCACCCGGACAGATCAAGCACTACGTTGAAAAGACGTCAGGCGGATCGGCGAACATTACAAATGCACCGCAGGCAGGAATGTTCCTTATGATAGCAAAAAACATAAGATGGGCTTCAAGTGCGGACTTTATTACCGAGCAGGTCTTTGTTTCAGTCACAACGAAAAAAGAGTATAGCAGATGGTGCACAAGCGGGACATGGAGTGCGTGGGTAGAACGCAACTACACTAACACATGGCGAGGAATACAGAACAACCTGACATCTGACAGTGCAACAGATAGCTTATCAGCTGCACAGGGCAAAGCGCTTAAAGCACTTGTGGACAGTAAAGCTTCAAGTGGACATACTCACAGTTATGCTGGCAGTTCATCAGTAGGCGGTGCGGCGACGAGTGCTGACAAAATCAATACCGATGCAGGAAGTGCTACACAGCCGGTATATATCAAGGATGGTGTCCCCAAGGCGACCACATACACTCTCGGAAAGTCTGTACCTGCATCGGCCGTGTTTACTGATACATGGAAAGCGTTAGTTGGTTCATCAACAAGTGCCGCAGGAACAGCGGGGTACGCTCCTGCACCTGCAAAAGGTGCGTCAAATCGCTATTTACGATGTGACGGAGCGTGGGTTGTACCGCCGAACACGGTAAATACTGTAGTGATTAAACAGGGGTCTGCTTTACAAACTGCAATAGATATTTCATCCAGAAAACAGGCATATATCGAGTTTTATAAGGTATCGAATACAACTGGCGGTGCTTCCGAAAGTTTTTCTTACCCATTTGTGATAACTGACACTACTCCGGCAACGGCAGTTGCTCATAAAGCGATATATGGTTCAACAGACATTGCTATCGTATATTCATTAACAACAGACGGAAAAATCACATTCGCAGGAAATGGCGGTTGGGGATACAAAATACTGCTATTTGATTGATAATAGGAGGCAAACATGATTATTTTTGAAGACGGAAGCTGGCTTTGCGGGGAAGATGAAACAACAATCCCTGACGGAGCTATGATTATAGGTGATGATACTCGACTTGCGGATGAAATAAAGCAGTATCCAAAGGTCAGACTGATGTCGCCGACTGACGACTTTGACGATATTGACAACATACAGGTAGTGCCGATAGAGGACAGGCACAGAGTAATACTTGCCGAGCTTGACCACCTGGATTTACAGGCGGTGCGTCCGCTTAGAGCAATCGCCGCAGGCACAGCAACAGAAGCAGACAGGCAGAAGCTTATCGATTTAGAAGAACAGGCAACACAGCTCCGTGAGGAGCTTGCAAATATAACAGCTGAGTGATCAGCGGAAAGGAAAAGCAATGGAAAAGATAAATGCTATTTTTGGCGGAGTTGTAGCCACGATTGGCGGAGTGATAGGCTGGATATGGGGCGATTTTACTCCACTGCTTGCCGCTTTAATTGTGTGCATGGTGCTTGACTACATATCGGGTGTTGCGTGTGCAGTCATCAGAAAAGATGTGTCAAGCGAAATCGGGTTCAAGGGTATCGTCAAAAAAATCCTGATTTTAATGCTCGTCGGCGTTGCACACGTTTTAGACGCTTATGTGCTTAACAGTACACCCGTGTTACAGTCAGCGGTGATGATGTTTTTTGTGGCAAACGAGGGCATATCGCTCGTGGAGAACGCCGCAGGGTTAGGCATACCAATACCAAAGAAAATGCTGGAAGTGTTAAAACAGCTGAAGCTCAAGGGTGACAGCACTGAAAAAGACGAAAGTGAGGACGAATAATATGAGCAACAGCAAACTGATAAGTTACACGAGGATAAGCCCTCACAGAAATAGCCCCAGAAACCACAAGATAGATACTATAACAATTCATTGTGTTGTAGGTCAGTGTGCGGTCGAACCGCTTGGAGAACTCTTTCAGACGAAAGAGGCTTCGTCAAATTACGGTATCGGATATGATGGCAAAATTGCAATGTACGTTGAGGAAAAAGACCGTTCCTGGTGTTCCTCAAGTGCAAGCAATGACAACAGAGCTATCACGATAGAGTGCGCAAGTGACAGTTACGAGCCTTATGCTATCAATGGCAAGGTGTACAAGTCACTGATTAAGCTCTGTGTGGATATATGCAAGAGAAACGGCATTAAAAAGCTAATGTGGAAAGCTGATAAATCGCTCATCGGACAGGTCGACAAGCAGAATATGACCGTACACAGATGGTTTAACTCCGGCAAATCCTGCCCGGGCGAGTACATATACAGCAGACTCGGTAAAATCGCCAACGAAGTCAATGCTCAGCTCGGTGTAAAGACCGCTACTTCAAAGAAATCAAATACTGAGATAGCTAAAGAAGTAATAAGGGGATCGTGGGGTAACGGCGTGGAACGCAAGCGGAGATTGACTGCTGCCGGCTATAATTACACGGCTGTGCAGGCAGAAGTTGACAGAATGCTTGGCAAGAAAAGATCGACAGTTCCCACACACGCTAAAATCAGCAAGGGCGACCGTGTGCAGATAAAGCAGGGAGCAACCTGGTACGGCGGCACAAAAGTCCTTACAGGCTGGCTGCTTGAAAAAACGTGGATTGTCGATGAAGTTGTCGGTAATCGTGCGGTACTCGGTAAGGATACTACAGGCGTCTTTGATATACAGTCGCCGATAGATGTTAAGTACCTGAAAAAGTAAAAAGTAATTTGATAAGCCTCGATGGAGATATATTTTTATCTCCATCGGGGCTTTTTTCTTTTTATATAAAAATTATAAAATTTTTCAAAAAATGCTTGACATAGGCGTACCGAATAAGGCGGGATATATAAAGCAGCTTATTCGTGCGGATATAGCGAAAGGTAAATAAAAAAATATAAAAAATCCTTCGATGAGAACAATTTATTCATCGGAGGATTTTTTGCTATATTAGAAACTTTGCACAAATTAATTTTGACTTTTTGTGCATATTTACAAATTTTTGCGAATTTTAAAGATATTAAATATCGAGTAACGTTATTATTTATCTGATGTAGTTCACCAATCTATAAATTATGTAGAATAATAGAAAGGAGGAACTACATATGATAAGGTTTTTACTGTCCACGAAACTCGGCGAAGTTAAGTGGAAACAGGCGGATCTTGCAAGGGCTACCGGTATCAGACCGAATACTATCAACGAGTATTATCATGGCTTTAATGATCGCATCAGCCTTGAGCATCTTGATCTGATCTGTGAGGCGTTACATTGCCAACCGTCTGAAATTATAGAGTGGGTACCGAATGACCCACCGCGTACAAAAAGCAGAACAACCGGCAAATAACTTTAAAGCACACCTGGAATTCTTCAGGTGTGCTTCCTTTTTTGCTTATTTATCATTGACATCATGGCGGAACCAATTCTTCTGTACCTGCATCGTTCCCGGAATGATCCCTTGCGACCTCACTGTATTTCCCGTGATGACACGGTAGCTGTCCCCTCTGCCTGTTGCGGTAAAGCAGGTCGTAAAGCCTTTTTCTATACCCTTAAGATACACTGTAAGAGTGCCGTGGATATAATAGGCTCTTATGACCAAGAGCCATATCGGATCGCTTGTGAAATCAAGAAACCTTTCTGCGTTTGTTCTGATTTTATCCGTTTCGAAAACGGATCTGTCGCTTGAAATTTCCTGCGACAGCTTTTCTATAATACTGTCATAGTACGATTTCTGCTCGATAAGCTCCTGCTGTGTTATCAATCCGTCCAGCATAAGATCAACCGCACGGCGCTTTTTGGCGTTGAGCGTTTCGATTTTTCTGCGCAGTGCAGGAATGTCGGGCTTGTCTGTTCGGGATAAGCCCTTTATTACTGCGTTTATGACGGCTGTTTTGTCAATGGGTATATCGGTGAAAATACGCTTAACGCAGGCTTTTAGGGCGGTAACGTTAAGCGTTTCGTTGTTGCAGGATTTTCCGCCGATTCTCCCCGAGCAACGCAGGGCGTGGTATATCTTGCCGTTTTTCAGCGTTTTTACACGGGATACCATCACACTGCCGCACACACCGCAATATACCTTTCCGCTGAAGACATATCGGTCGCTGTGGCGGCTTGTGTCCGTAGGCTTTCTCCGGCTTATCTCGGCTTGGGTCTGCTCCCACAGCTCACGGCTTATTATCGGTTCGTGATGATTTCTTATATAGATATGCTCCGATCTGTTGAGCCTTTTCTTATGCGTGAGAAAATCCGGAGTGCAGGTCTTTTTCTGCTCAAGGTCGCCGACATATTTTACATTCCGCAGCACCTTACGGATAAACGCACCGCTCCACCTTCCGCCGTTGACGGTTCTTATCTGCTCGGCGTTCAATCCGTCCGCTATGCTTTCTGCGCCCTTTAAAAGCACGGTATACTCTGTGAAAATACGCTTTACTATTTTTGCCGAATCCGCATTGACAGTGATTTTGCCGTCTTTTACGTCATACCCAAGACAGCTTCTGCCGAACACTACGCCCTGTTCCATTTTTCTTTGCTGTCCCCATTTTACACGCTCGGAGATTTTGCGGCTCTCCTCCTGCGCTATCGTTGCCATTATAGAAAGTCTAAGCTCGCCGTCGCTGTCACGGGTGTCTATATTATCGTTTATAAAGATAATACCTACGCCCTTCGACCTAAGCATACGGGTGATGTTAAGGGTGTCTACAGTGTTTCTGGCAAAGCGGCTGACCTCTTTTGTGAGGATAATATCTATGCCGCCGGACACGGCAAGGGAGATCATTTTGTTGAAGCCGTAACGGTTGAGTGTTGTCGTGCCGCTTGTACCCTCGTCATAGAACACTCCGACCAAAGTCATGGAGTCCGAATTTCTGATATAATCATCAAAGAATGACCGCTGTGAAGCAAGCGAGCCGGATTGCTCGGCACGGTCGGTCGAAACACGGCAATAGGCTGCGGCTCTGAGCTTATTCATCGTCTGCATCCTCAGGAATGACAGCTGATGCGTCACGTTGATGATTTATGATGATTTTAACAATCTGCCTTGTAATTATTTCTATCTCTGCTTCGGTTATTTCCATAATATCACCTCGCAACAAAATATTCTTACATTGTTTGTACATATTCCTGTTGCTTTTTGCTAAATGCAGTGTTATAATTTAATAGGTAATATTTGGCGGGAGGTGTTGACTTGCAGAAAAAGGCTGTAAAGGATAACGCTAAAAAAAGCAAAATACTCAGTGCGGCGGCAAACTGTTTTATGACAGACGGATTCGAGGGCACTTCAATAAGGAAAATAATGAATGAGGCAGGCGCTGAGGTCGGTCTGTTCTATTACTATTTTAAATCAAAGGATGATATATACAGTGCGTTTATAGAATCTCTGTTCATAGATTATAGAATCAAGATAATCGGAATGACGGAAAAAGCCGTAAGATCGCCGTATACTTCTTTTATTGATATATTCGGATTGTTTGCGGATGAAGCTGAACGCTTCCGCAATGAATTTGTAGGGAAAATGCACGAAAGCACGCTGAGAGATATTCGTGAGCGCTCGCTTGAAATATCCGTCCCGTATATAAAGCAGATTATTGAAGTGCTGATAGAATACGGTGCAAAGCCGCTGATCAGCACGGAAGAACTTGCTATAATAATGACATACGGGATAGGCAATCTTTTTTTGCGTGATAAGGAATCACGGCTTGCCGGAACGGATAGGGAAAGTATGAAAACGACCGCACTTCTGTTCGGGCTTGACCTTGAATATGTTTCGCTTACCCTGCCACGCATCCCTTATGCTGAGGAAGCGGAGAAAATAACGGCTCTGGCTGAACTTTGCAGTGAGAATTTTGCTGACTACAATGCCGAAAGAATGGCAAGGCTTATAAAGAAAAGAATGTCAAGCGGCGAGATATTTGTTATAGCACACAAAAACAATATCGCAGGCTTTATTATGTTTTCGAAGAAGAACAAAATGATAGATCATATCGCTGTGTCGCCTGACTACAGGCGTATTGGTATAGCGTCAAGGCTTATGGTTACGGCTATGGCGCAGTTTGAGATCGGGGAGGAACTGTCAGCCGTAACTTTCAGACAGGAACATCTGATGTCGGACGGTATAAGCCGTATGTATAAGAAATTCGGCTTCGACAATGAAAAGAATATCGTTGTCCGTGGCGAGCCTCTTGTAAGGAGAACCGTTGTTGTACCCGAAAAGGCGATAATAACCGAATAAAGCGAAAGGGGCATAAATGATGCTCCTTTTTATTTAACCGCAGGCTCAGCAATGATGAAAAAAGCCCGAAATACTGCCGATAATGAAATAAGTCTTGAAATTTGCGGCGATTTAGTATACAATATAATAAGTAACGCTGTAAATCAAACGTATGTGCCTTGCACAGCGGAAAGGAAAATAAATGGAAAAAGTAATCAGCTTTTTAACAAATAAATGGTTCAAATTCGGCGTATCGTTCCTGTCGATAGCCTATCCCGTGTTTCTGGGCTTCGTGGCTTGGCTTTTTATGGGATACTATCTTGAGCCGACGCATCAGGGCGCACTTGTTACGCTTTATATCTTTATCAATATTATCTTCTTCGGTATTATGCTTTTCACAAGAAAGCAGATAGTCACGAGAATCGTTGCGATAATTTCGCCTTTTTTGGCGTTCGCTATACTTTTGTTCGGCTTCGGCAACTGGTTTGCCGCAGTGCCTCCGATAGTCGTAAGCGTACTTATATTCCTGCTTAGCGGCATAGGGGAGACCACAAAGATCATTATCGGCACTATATATCTGCTTATGTATGTAGTAGGAGTGCTTGTTTATCTGACTTTCAAGATGCTGTTCGGAAATATTACTCTTATGGATGTCGATCTGTCCGCAAGAAGCACAAGCTACCGCTATTCACCCGACAAGCAGTACAGAATAGTTCTTTACGTTGATCCTGAGGGCGATGCCAGCCGTTCGGTATCCTTCTATCTTGAAGAAACAGACGGAGATATAAGTCTGCCGTTCCTTGAATGCCGTAACGCATTGGGCGGTATCCATATAATAACCTCCGACTATAATAAGCCTGCCGATGTCAAGTGGAAAGACAAGCATACGCTTTATGTTGACGGCAGAAAGCGTGAATTCAACTTCGACGCAGTATCGACAGATGACACGTCGGAAGACTATTAAAGGACCTGCGGAAAGGAAAAGCGGATATGAGTATAAAAAGAACAGTCAGCTTAACCGGTATAAATTCAAGTGAGATATATTCTCTTTCATATCCGCAGTCTGTCCTTAAATTTGCCGAATATGACTTTTCCGGCTTTATCAGACGCTGTACCGATTATTGCAAAAGATGTGCGGAAAGCGGAGAGTACAGACTTGAGGATATTGTTGCGCTCCGTAATTCACTCGGTGCGTGTCACAAATATGTTGAGGCGAATATCCACGGCATTTATGAAAAAGCGGTGCAGGATCTGTTTATAGAATATCTTTGCAGAGAAAAGGGGCTTGGCATATCTTCCTTATGGAATGAGTTTATAAATGCCAAAACTCCGTTTGAAAAGCTTATATTTACAAGGCTTACCGAATATCGTCACAATAAGGCGGTAAACCGCTGGGTGAGCCTTCTTCAGCTTCAGGAATATGCAAAACGCAAGATAGACTTTGTGTTTGGTGAAAAGGTCACTGCAGAGCAGGCATTTGCAAAGCGTGATTATTTCGATCTGACATTCAGCGTAGCCGCAAATGAGATGGGCTATCCGTCAGAATGCTTTACCGCCGCAAAGGTGTACACTGTCGGCAGGTTGCCGTCTGCTCCGTTCATAACGAGCAATATTTCAAAGGCGATAGCCGCTTCTGCGCTCCCCGAGATCGAATATGAGGGCGAGCACAGACCGTTTGCCGCTCTGCATTCGGACAGCGAGGCGATGGACGTCTTTGCTAAGATAAAGAATTATGTTCCCGAAAAACCGGATTCGGTGCTGAACACGATAATAACAACGATGCGTTCTCTGCCGAAGAAGGTATATGTTTCGGACAGCCTCAAGGCGATAATAGATCTGGAAATAGATCTTTTGCTTGAAAGCGGGGGAGTTCTTCAGCACTGCGAACGCTGCGGAGAGTATTTTATTCGTGACAAGGATTATGACTATGACTATTGCAGTAAGGCTCAGCCGGGCGGCCGCACCTGCCTTGAGATGAGCACGGCGGTACCTCCGAGAACGGCAGATGAAATAAGACGGCTTGAGGATATGACCAAAGAGCTGTACACATATATGTCGAAGCGTATAAACGTCGATCTTACACAGCGTGATTTTGCGGAGTGGTATCAGAGCTTTATGGCGATAAAGGAAAGTATCCTCCATAACGCTTTAAGCATTTCGGAATTCCGTGAATTTGAAAAATACTCGCACGACCTGCATTTTGCACCCGTAAAGCAGACACCGCTACAGGAAAAACCATCTGTGGCAAATGTTTCAGAAAGCACCGACACCGCTAAAAAGCAACCTGAGGTAAAGCCTTTTGTTTTTGAACGGGTAGACCGCAGTGTTCTTTATGAGCAGGAAAACCGCCGCAGAAAGCAGGAGCAGGAACGTGAACTTTATGATATGATGCAGGAAAGCGCCGCACCCGTACAGCAGGAAGCGGCCGCACTGCAAAACGAAGCTCCTAAGGCACCTGTTCACGTTGTAAAGGCCGATGAAACGGATAAGCTGGATGTCAGCCTGTTTGAAAATCCGTTCGACAATGCTTTCGACAGCGAGATCTCCGAGCTTGAAAAGGTCAGTGGTTATGATTTCAAGCCGCTTGACGATATTTTCAGTTTTGGCGGAGCAGATGACAAATTACAGCAGACATCCGGCGGATATACTGATGAAGGCACTACAGATGAAGACGGTTCCGATAAAGACAATAACGCATATACAGAGCCTGCTGTTGATACGGGCTTTGCAGGCGAATTTGCAAAAGCCGACTACAGCATAAAGCACTCCGTAACGCCTAAGAGCAACTATGCGGCAAATATGTACAGGCATACCGTTGAAACAACACAGACACCGGCAGAAGATTTCCCTGATGCACAGCAAAGCGGAGAACATCTGACGCAGGATGATTTTGATATTCTGCCGTCCTCGCCTTCACTTACTGTACCGGTCGGAGAAAAAGCGTCCGTAAAAGCAAGCCTTGAGGAAAAGCCGACTGTGAGCAAAAAGCACGCTCCGCCTGTTATAAAGCTGGACGCTCCTTCCGTAGACAGCCTTACCGATGCCGATGATATTCCGGGAGCGGACAGACGCAGACGTGACAACGGCGGCACAATGAACAGAAATACAGCAAAACGGCTGCTTGACGGCATAATAAAGCCGACAAAGATACGCAATCCGTTTATAGATGAAAATGATGATGAATAAATACGAGCTGAAGCGTATACTGCTTGATTGGTTCTTCCCGAACCGCTGTCCCTTGTGCAGTAAGGTCATAGGAAGAATGGATTATATCTGCGATAAATGCGCCTGTGAATTCGAGTATAACGAAAAAGAGGAAAGCCTTTGCGGCGGCAGGCTGTTAAGCGTATGCCGTTATAACAAAAAGACTTCGCCTGTAGTTATAGGCGCAAAGAAGCACCGTGACGGCAGTAAAATCAGTTTTATGGCATATACGCTTGTACAGAAGATTACAGGGTGTTATGAAACTCTGCCGGATGTCATCGTACCTGTTCCTATTTATTATACGGATAAAATCAGAAAAGGCTACAGCCATACCGAGAAGATATGCCGTGAGATTTCCGAAATAACCGGCATACCGACAGTTAACGCCGTTGCCAAAACAAGAAAGACCGCACAGCAGAAAACGCTCGGTAAGAAAGAGCGTGAAAGCAATCTCGACAATTGTTTTACTGTGACAGAGCCGACAAAGCTCAACGGAAAGCATATTCTCATAATTGACGATGTAACGACTACCGGAGCAACGCTGACCGAAATGTATAAAACCATAAACAATTGTGAAGGCTGTTTATGTGCCGCTATAGATTTTGCGGTGTTTGCAAGAACGTAGAAAAATATAATAATAGCATCAACCCCTGCACTGTTCAGACAATCGGTGTGGGGGTTGATGCTGTTATTGAAGCTATGAAAGCAAAGTTGTACGTTCAGCGCTACGGCTTTTTTCTTTCAGCCGGTTCATCGGGTTTTCCAATCTGAATATAGCAGTTGCAGGCACGGTTCAGAAATTCAGCACGGCAGGCGGTAAATGTCAAGAGGTATGTAAGCTGTTTTCGTGGCTGTTTTACACCTTTATATACGGTGGGGAATGTGGAACGCAGAAAAATATACTTGTCTGACGTTTTTACTTTGGCTGTAATCTTTTGCTCAAGGGTAGGAAGGAAAATTCAACTCGGTTACAGGAAAAGTTTACAATAAGATTTGGCTTACTGATGGGATTTACAGCGATATGCCAATTTGATAGGAATTCTGCGTGGAATTTGACGGTGGAAAATATATTTGTTGTGTGATAATATGAAAATAATAAAAGAAACGGGTGGTTTTATGTCAGATAATACCAAACAGAACAACCAGCTGAACGGTGTATACGCTACGATGAATGACATCATCGGATATGAAAATGTAGAGAAGCTCTATATTCATTTCAAGGGTACACAGGTCAATTTCCCGACTAAGTTATTTTCAAAGGAATATGTGGCTGAGGAAGCGAAAAGAAACTATGACGGCACTAATGAATCTATTAATAGGATCGCTGTCAAGTATTCGTATTCCGAAAGGACGATAAGAAAACTGTTGAAGAACGGTTATAATAATTCTGATAAGTAACCGATTTTCGGTACTATAAAATTATATTTAAGGAGAAATACTATGGGATTCAACGATTTGCTAAAGAAAGCCAAGGACACTGCTTCAAATGCCGCTAATACCGCTAAAGCAAAGTACGACGAAAAGAAGCAGGCTATGGACGCACAGAAAGCTGAACGTGAAAGAATAGCAGAAGAAATGTGCGGTAAAGCCAACGAGCAGACAAATGAACTGTTAAATGCGCTCAATGCAAATACAGGCGATATGTTTGCGATAGATAAAAAGCAGTTGATCGATTTTACTGCTGAATATTATGATAAGCTTTATCTGCCCGCACACAGCGTATCGTCAAGTAAGCTGAGCTTTCATCCGCTTGATAAGAAGATACAGAAAGCCGCTCAGAAGGAGTTTCCCGAATACACTAATATGGCAGAAACACCTGTGTTTATGATAAGCGGTAAAAATCATCAGTGCGTGTTTATGTCGGCAGATTATCTTTACTTTAAAAAGTGCCTTCCTGACAGCACGGATTATTGCAGTGTAGGTAAGATTCCCGTAAGCAGTATATCATCACTTGACTATTCGCAAAACGGTGATTGCTACATATTCAGCTGTAACGGCGTTGAACTTATGAATACTAACAGTGGTTTTCTGTTAGACCTTAACGCTTTCTCAGATTATTCACAGAGAATCGCAAACAGGGATTTTGTAATAACCGATGAGCAGATAGACGCACTTATCAAAACAAAGATAGGTGAAAATATTCTTAAGATAGTACGAGAGTATATTCCCGATGATGAGTTACTGCTGTACTTTGCATGGGGTGGCGACTCAATAACTGCCAAGGACTTTATAGTATGCTCAGATAAGCAGATGGTTGTTCTTGACAGAGAAGCCTTCGGTCTTACCAAGAATGTAAAGCAGTTCTATTATGATGATGTTACTTCTATGGCAACTTTACAGGAAACTAACGGCTTACTCGATCTTGCGCTTACTGCGGCGTTCAGCTTCTGCGATCTTGAGATTTCTGTTGCGGGCGCAAAAGAGAAAATAAGCACCCTTTTTACTTATGAAGCCGAAAAGGTAATCCGTGTATACAGAAATATCAGAAAGAGTATAAAGGATGCCGCAAGACAACCGCAGGTAATAGTTCAGCAGGCAGCGGCGCCTGTTCAGGATGATCCCCTCGCACAGCTTGAAAAGCTCAATAAGCTGAAAGAGGCAGGTATCCTTACAGATGATGAGTTCAACGCAAAGAAAGCTGATTTACTTGCTAAACTTTAAAGGGTGATTTTATGACAGTAGTTGTTATAATAGCAATATGGGTTGGAATTGCAATAATTTACAATCTGATTTCTAAAAAAGGATTTATTAAATGCTTTTTTCTGATACCTGTTAATATTGCCTTGCTTTTCTTTAAAGAACTTGGTGAATCCGGTTGCGAAAATGTACGTCAAGAAGCCAAAAGACAAGGAAGAACAGATATTGTAAGTAAAATTGATGCCGGCAGAGCGCAGTCAAGCAATATAGCTGGCTCATTAAGCAATTTAAAGGATAAGATTAAATAGCATTACACAAGAAAGGGGTGAGTAAATATGCCATCATATCGTCATGAATGGGTTTGCATCAAGTGTGGAAAAACATATAAAACACAGAATTCTATACAGAATCCTCCCACACCGAATTTACCCGGAAAGTGTCCCGGCACACCGACAGGTAAACATGTTGTTATTAAACAGCAGTAAGAAAATTTGATAGCGATAAACGGCAACGGAATTAATCTGTTGCCGTTTATTATACGTTTTGCGATACCAATACCGTACACAAAAAATCCACGCCCGTTTATGAGCGTGGTATTCGCAACAAATTCAGTCGTTTCTTGAGCATTTTTCCGCATCGATGGCAAGAACAAGCATCAATACATACAATGCGTCCTGTGGGTCTTGCACGTCAAGCACATAGGTGTCTGTCCAGTTCCAGATTTCTTTGGATACACAAGCTATGTAACGACCGGTACAGTCACGGATGTTATAATCCCACTCAAGCCAGTCGCCGTCAATATTCCAGCCGTTATAATCAATGTTGAATCTTGGTCTTATGAATGTGAACTCTTTGCTGATGCAGCCGACATAACGAGAGTCGACATACATCTCAAACTTCGGAAGCCAGGTAAACACCTTTTCCTTAATGTATCCGACCTCTTTTCCGCAGGAGTTATAAATACGGAGCAGGTGTCCCCATGCAAGCTCACCTTTTACAACGAACGCAGTATTTCCGGCTTCATCATAAATGTCGTAGCTGTCAAACCACGAGAATAATCTTTGCTTGAATAAAAGTTTCATTTATTACTTTCTCCTTGATGCGTGAAAATACATATTATCTGCCATTAAATCTTTAGCCGGAATAATTCCGGTTTTCAAGTTCAGTATAGCATATCGGGATTTAAAAGTCAAAGGTGATTATATTATAATTATGACAGTGTCAGGGCAGTGCTGTCAGGTACGGAAAATGTGGGATAATTTTTATGCGTTTTGTACCACCGTACATAAAAAATTCCACACCCATATATATGAGCGTGGAAAAAATGGTGGAGCCGAGGTGTCATCATTGTCGTCAATGTACGTTATATGATTATTACATAAAAGCTTTCATATGTCAGAATAACGGTACAAAAGAAAAATACACACTTGCACAGATGGTTATTTTCTGATATAATTAAATATACAATTAAAATACGGGGTGATTGCATGAATACAGAATGGCTGACAGAGCTTGGACGGAATTTTGAAACATTAAGGCGCCGTACCGACTCATATAACATTTTTCAGGTACTTGAAATTGAGAGCAAAGAGGTTCTGATCTGCCGCTTTCTCGGAGATCTTCTGGATCCGAATGGCAGTCATGGTTGCGAAATTGAATTTCTCAAACGTTTTTTCAAACTGCTTAAAGCAGAAGAGGTTTCTGACGCAGAATTGATGAATGCGAAGGTTGTGCTGGAAGAACACACGGACAATAACCGCCGCATTGACATTGTGATTCACTTGTCAACGGAAGTCTATCCGATTGAAGTAAAGATATGGGCAGAAGATCAGGACGGGCAGTTGTATGATTATTTGGAGTATTGCAAGAAGCTGAATGCTTCCGGGATATATTATCTGACACCGACAGGATGGTTGCCGTCAGAAAAAAGCACACAGGGTCTGCCAAAGAATTTTGTTAAGTGCTTATCATTTCAGGATGACATCAGATCATGGCTGGAAGTTTGTTTGAAAGATAAGGTTTGTAAGCCGGGAGTGCAGGAAATAGTGAAACAATTCAAGGAGGTAATTGACTGTATGTGTGAATCGGCAAAAGAGTGGGAGGCAATCGAAAAATCTGTTTTTGAAGACAGAGATCCTGATAAACATCGAGCTGTATTCGGCATTCTTGAAAATGCCGATCGGATCAAAAGAAGATTTCAGGAAGATTTTATCAGAAATCGTATTGAACTTCCGAATGGTTGGAAATTTGCCGAACTGCAAGACGATGAAAAAAAGGAATACAAGTATGCAATTTTGAAAGTCATTTCCGAAAAAAGCGGAAATGCACTCGGATATATATGCGTTGAAAAGAATTTGTACATATATGCTACAGAAAATGTTCGGCGCATAGGACAATGGAAGGATGAAAATAATTTCCCGTGGCGATATTTAACACTAACACCCGATAATAGACCTATCAACCTTAGAAATCCGCTTGACGTAAAAAATTCTATCGATGTTTTTGCTCCCGACGGCGTAAAAATCAAATTGGGAGATTATATGAAAGAAGCATGATTTATTCTCAGAAAATCATATAAAAACCTATCCCACACAGCAAAATGTGGGATAATTTTTATGCGTTTTGTACCACCGTAAACAAAAAATTCCACACCCATATATATGAGCGTGGAAAAAATGGTGGAGCCGAGGAGAATCGAACTCCTGTCCGAAAACCGATCCGCCAACCTTTCTACACGCTTAGTGAAGTCTTTTGAAATTCCCTTTCTCCTCTCCGGCTCACAGGATAGAAGTCCGGTAGTCCTTTGATGTGTTGACGGTTACAGGACTCTCACCGAAAACATTGGCTGTTAGTCGACGCCCTTTATAGAGCCACAGCGCTCTCTACAAGGACGGTAGCGCACTTAGGCAGCTACTAATTCAGATCTATTGTCTGCGTTTAATTTTAAAAATGCCCCGTTTAAAGAGATAAGGCGATCTCTGCGTGCTTAGCCGGGTTCACAATCCCCGTCGAAACCTTTACGGCCCCGTTTGTTTGGATAATTATTGTAGCACAAAGGAATAGATTTGTCAAGGAGAAATTTGCACTTTTATGAGGTTTCGGATAAAAGAAACCGTATATTTTGACATTTTCCGCTTTTTAGGCTGATTGGAGCAAGGCTTACATATAAACGAGCAGGGCTACAGAGCGATTTTTGACAATTTCCTGAAATATCTTGAAAACTGATTTTTGACAATACCCCTTGCCTGTCTTGACAGGCAAGGGGGCAAACTATATAAAAATAAACCCGTAAGAAAATCTTACGGGTTTGGTGGGAGCGGGTGGATTCGGACCACCGAAGCGAAACGCAACAGATTTACAGTCTGCCCCCTTTGGCCACTCGGGAACACTCCCATATTAAGTTAAAGAAAAAATTGGAGCTGGTGGACGGACTCGAACCCCCGACCTGCTGATTACAAATCAGCTGCTCTACCAACTGAGCTACACCAGCTTGTTAATTTGTTTCTTGTCAACCGACGTGTTATATTATATCATATCGAAAACCGCTTGTCAAGAGTTTTTTAAAAATTTTTTAATTTTTTTACTCTCGGCTTCATCGGCTTTTGCTGTGCCGTGACAACAGATAATATTGTATCACAAAGTCAAACGCTTGTCAACCCTTTTTCGACAATTTTTTGATTTTTTTGAACGGAAATTGCAAAACCGCTTTGCGATGCGGCAAAGCGGTAAAAAGCAATATCGGATATTATCATAGCTTGCGGTAGTCGCACAGTACCGTATTAGTCATAAGCCAGCTAAGACAATCCTCAAACAGCACGCCAAGTCGTGGCTCGGTACCGTAGCTGTAGGTGGTTTTAACGGCAATTTCCGTGAACGTGGTTGCACGGTTAAGGGCAATAGGCAGGCTTTCGCCCTTCAGCAATGATGCTGTAAGCACTGAAGTGAAGATATCGCCTGTGCCGGGGTAATGTACGGGAATATGATCCCAGTCGATACGCCAGAAGCTGCCGCTTTCCTTGTCGAAGCCTACGTTAGAGAGCTTCTGCCCGTCATCGTCTATCAAAGGTACTCCCTTTATTACTACTATTCCGGGCTTGTCGCTGAGGCGGGCAAGCCACGAGCGTGCCTGTGCCACCGACATTACGGGAGGGCATTCCTCTCCGAGAAGCATACACGTTTCGGTGAGGTTAGGTGTTATAACATCTGCGGCATCAACAAGCTCCTTCATCCTGCAGATAAGCTCGGGAGTATAAGTGCTGTAGGGCTTTCCGTTGTCGCCCATTACCGGATCCACTACTTTAAGTGAGTCGGGATTTCCGTGAAGGAATTCAAGGCAGCAATCGACCTGTTTCGGAGATGAGAGAAAACCACTGTAGATTGCATCAAACTTCAGATGCAGTTTTTCGTAGTGATTATAGCAGGCTGAAATATGATCTGTGAGATCCTCCATAGCAATATCGGTAAAGCCGCCGGTGTGAGTTGACATAACGGCGGTCGGCACCGGACAGACCTGTATCCCCATAGCAGAGATAACGGGCAATATAACGGAAAGCGAACATCTTCCATAGCCGGAGAGGTCATGGATAGCCGCTATTATTTTATGCTGTGACATTAAAAAACGACCTTTCTTTTTTACACATACATTTATTTTAGCACAAAATTATCATATTGTCGAGATGTAAATTTTATATAGCTCACTTTATTTCTGATGCACAAAGAGGATAATAAGGCAAATTCTGATGTCAGATTTATCAAGCTATAATTTTTTAACGGCGGCACATTATATTAGCGAGCCGAAAAAGGCGGTTATGAAAGGAAACGGAAAAATGAGCAAGAAAACTTCCAATAATATGATATGTGCCGCTACCGCAATGGTGGCAGGCGGCATTGCTTTTGCCGCAACAAAGGCTATGACCTCAAACAAGACGCAGAATGTCAAGAAAGCAACAGGCAAAGCGATAAAAGCTGTAGGGGCGGTAATAGAATCGCTCCAGATGTAACGGGCTTACAGCAAAAAGCCGTTCACGAGCCGTTTTTGGTAAGTGGACGGCTTTTATCTGTCGGGACTATTATAATCGCCGCTTTTAAAAACAAATATATTCGGCATCAAGCGAATAATAAGGCGAGGGTAGGTTTGACTTTGCGGCGGTATGGTGTTATAATTGATTGTACTATCAAATGATAAAGGCAAGAGATAAAAGCAAGGTGCATTTATGATAACAGGATTGAGAACGAGAGAGCCGCTCGGATTTACTAAATTCATTGAAATGATTCAGCAGGCTGCCGCAAAAAAGGGAAGCGTGTTTTTCCTTGATTGCAAAGAGGGTCACGAGCAGGTGAAGAGCGGGCTGATTGCGAGCGATTGCAGCGGCTGGCTTGTGCCGGCGGAAGAAGCGGAGGAGTTCAATGCGGAATATATGGATTTCAGCGAGTGCGATTGCTGGGATAAGTATTTTGCGTGGGAAACCTGGTACGAGGACGAAAACGGCGAGCTGAAGATAGATGTTTCGGTAGTGTAACATTGATTGCAACAGTTACAGCAGATAAATAAAACGCCGTAAAAGCGACATCGTAAAATAAAAAACGAAAATGTAAATTTTTGTGCTTGACAAATGTAAAATTATCTGATATAATAAACAAGCTGATTTGCGGGGATGCTGGAATCGGCAGACAGGCAAGCTTGAGGTGCTTGTGT